>Ga0302324_100003581_pt1 | contig 34996 bp, 32 predicted proteins | sample Palsa_T0_1_FD_201949 | JGI IMG/M metagenome (GOLD analysis project Ga0302324, IMG submission 201949) | Peat permafrost microbial communities from Stordalen Mire near Abisko, Sweden - Palsa_T0_1 | ecosystem: Environmental > Terrestrial > Soil > Palsa > Peat permafrost | place: Sweden: Abisko...
ACCCCGATCAGCAACATGCCGGAGGTGTTCCAGTATTTTACGCTGATCAATCCTCTGCGCTATGCCATCACGATCGCGCAAAGGGTGTATCTCGAAGGCGTCGGGATGGACCGGTTGATTCCCGACCTTTGGCCGATGGCGCTCATCGCCGTGGCGACACTTGGAAGTGCGACCTGGATGTTTCGCAACAGGGTGGAGTAGGACGGTCGTGCGGATGAGGGATGTGTCCTGCAAATTCGTTCCGGCCTGGCTGCTGGCGGCGGTTCTTGCCGGGTGCACGCTCGGCCCCGACTTTGTCGCGCCGCAGCCGGATGCGCCGAAGGGCTGGACGGACACCGCTTTGCCGAAGAATGAAGCGGCGAGCCCGTTCAACACATCGTTTAACGCCGGGCCCGCCGACGGGGCGGCGTGGTGGGACAATTTCCACGACCCCATCCTGTCGTCGCTGATCGCGCGCGCGGCCGCATCGAATCTCGATATTCGCGAAGCGGCGTTGCGTATCACCGAAGCGCGCACGCAGGCGAAGATCGCGGCAGCCGATCAATGGCCGACACTCGGCGGCAATGCCTCCTACGCGCGCCAGGGCTTCAGCGATACGACAGCGCAGGGATCGCTCTTCAATTCAGTCGGCAATCTCGGACACGGTACGGGCCTTGCCATTCCGAGCTTTCCCAATCCCTACGATCAGTATCAGGTCGGATTCGACGCCTCGTGGGAGCCGGATCTGTTCGGGGCCGTGCGGCGAACCGTCGAAGCCGCCAATGCCGACACGCAGGCGTCGGTCGAAGACAGCCACGACGCGCTCGTGTCTCTGGAAGGCGAAGTGGCGCGCACCTATATCGATCTGCGCGGCGCGCAATTGAAACTCGCCGTCACGAAGAACAACCTCGCCACGCAACGCGAGGCGTTCACGCTGGCCCGCCAGCGCAAACAGGCCGGGCTGACCACTTCCATCGACGTCTCGAACGCCGACGCACAAGTCAGGAGCACACGTTCGCAGATGCCCCTTCTCGAACGCGAGATCGCCGTCGACATCAACCAGCTGAGCCAATTGCTGGCGCTGGGGCCCGGGGCGCTGCGGGGCGAGCTCGTCGAATCCCGACCGGTGCCCGCCGCTCCGCGCGACATCGCCATCGGGCTGCCCGCCGATCTGGCGCGCCGGCGGCCCGATATTCGCGCCTCCGAGGCGCGTCTGCACGCGGCGACCGCGCAGATCGGCGTCGCCACGGCCAATCTGTTTCCGAAGCTCTCGCTCGATGCATCGCTCGGCACCCAGGCCGAACACCCGCTCGATCTCACACGCTGGGCGAGCCGTTTCTTTTCTTTCGGCCCGACCCTCGACGTGCCGATTTTTGAAGGCGGCAAGCTCAAGGCGACCGTTCACCTGGCGGACGTTCGCGAGAAGGAGGCCGCCGTCGATTATGCCAAGACGGTGCTTGCCGCCCTGCACGATGTCGAGAACGCGTTGGTCGCCTACAACACGGAGGGCGCGCGCCACCTCGACCTCGAAGCGACCGCGACCCGAAACCGCGAAACCCTGGCGTTGGCGCGAGAACGCTATCGCAGCGGCCTTACGACGTTTCTGGACGTTCTCGACGCGGAGCGCACGCTGCAACAGACCGAATTGTCGCTGGCGGACAGCACCGCGGCCTCAGCGACCGATCTCGTTGCGCTCTACAAAGCTCTTGGCGGCGGATGGCAGAAGCCCGTTCCCGGTTGAAGAGCGGCGCGAAAGGGCTTTTATTCGACCGAATGACCGCCCCCACGCACAAATTCTGCATCGCCCCCATGATGGATTGTGCAGACTGATCTGTATTTTCAACGACTTACTTGGGGTCGTTCACACAACATGCACACAGAGTGTTCGCGTTCTCTTTCATATCCGTTCCTGTTCGAATATGCGCGAAACTGCGATTTGCCGCGCCCACGCGATGCTGGCTTCGCGCCCGCCAGCAAACCTGCTGCGCCCTATCGATATCCGAAAAGAGTTGGGCGTGTTGTCAATAATTTCTCGCGTGGCACGGTCGCTGTCATCGGTTGCCTCGGCAACGCAGTAGCAATGCGCATAGCGCTGAAGCATTTCCAGCGTTGCGCTCTTGTAGCGTTGCGGCGGTTTGCCAACGTCTTTCATGTCGTCAATGTGCAAATCAATCAGCGCACCAAGCGTCTTTGCGGAACGCGCGCGCCATGCGCGCATGCTGAAGACAGTCTTCGATGAATGCTGCGTCCGCGCAGGCCTTCTTGCCGACAGGCTCCGCGATCAGGCGATGGATAGCTTTCGCCGCGCTACCACCGTGCATTTTTTTTGCGAGCAGTTGTCAGGAATGATTCACGTAGCTTTTGTCTTGGCGCACGTCCATATACATCTCGGATACAACTAGCCACCGTCCGGCCGAATGTTTTTGCAGAACTCGTAACGAGCGATTGTCCCGGAGGGCGATGGTGCCGCCGTCAACCAATCCCTGACCCGCGATCTGCAAATGGCTCGAAACAGCGGCCGTATCGTCTGTAAGCTTTCGGACGACGCTGACCGGCGGCTTTATGATATGGCCGGCGTTAAATGCGCTGTCGGCGAAAAGCCCTTTAAGATAGTGAACAATTTCGGACCGCCCTTTCTTCACACTTCCGAATGCGTTCACCCAATCGGCATCATCCGTATAAACCGCATTCAACGTCTCAGCATCACGACGGCTAAAGCCATCAAAGAGTCGCATCATCGTTTGGCGGATTGCTATCGCGTCAGGCGATGCGAAGGCTTCCACGCCGGAAAGGTTGATATCCGACATCAGACGAGTTCCTGATTGGGCTTTGTGCCGAGAACGCCGTCAAGCCAGTCGAATGCAAACTGATTAAACACTTCGCGTGCGCCCGCCTCGCAATGCTCGCCGGACCCGTCCTTCGATTTGAAGACGTGAAACACCTTCGGCGCCTGCATGAGATCGTAAAGGTTTCTCGCGGTAACACCGATGCCGTCGTCTTCCGCGCGGCAGATCAAGCTCGGACAGGTGATGTGACTCGCGGCATCCTTCAGGCTGTAGGATTTGAGGAGGCGGATATAATCCATCGGTTTGGCGAGGCCGTGAACCCAGAGCCCGCGACGCAATGCCCAGCCCTGTGTCAGGTGACGCAGGCGCCGGGTGATTACCCAGCGCAGTGGCCAGACAATCCAGGGTGCCCGGCTCGATAACCGGTTGGCCACGAAAGCGGGTAGCCGCGTCTTAAACTCGTCTTCCAAAGAAAGATTTCCGGGATCCGCGATGAGTGCGGCCAGTCGTAACTCACCGCTGGCGCCCCGGGGCGCCAGATAGCCGCCGAAGCTAACACCCATGAGTGCAATACGCTCCTGATCGACCTCAGGCCTTTTAACGGCAAAGTCGACGACAGACCGGATTACGGCCTCCCAGTCAGGACGGAAGACAAGTCCGTCCTCGATGATCGCCGCACCTTGTCCGGGACCGTCGAATACGATGCAGGTATAACCGCGCGCGATTGCTGCGGCGCCACTCAGGAAATAGCACTCCTCGGCCGTGCCATCGTATCCGCCGTTGATAATCAAAGTCGGATGCGGTTGTGCGTCTTCAGAACCTTTGAACAAATATCCGTGCAACTGGTGGCCCTCATACGGGATGGAGATGCGTTCTGCTTTTGGCGTCATCAATTGCGCAGCTGCTTCGAACGAGGCGCGTTGTCGGCGATATGCCGCCTTAACCCGCTCATCCACGGGCTTGCCGAAAAGGAAGATGAAGGCTGTGCGCCAATAATTTGAGGCACGCAAAAATGCTTGTTTGGCACTTTCGCGATGTCCTGCAGCACTGCTCTGTTCTGCGATTTGTTCCAGGCGCTCCGCAAACGTTGCCCATGCAGAATACCAGCTTGCCGCATCCAAATCCTGGATTCGGTCCGCGATGGCGAAGCATTCGCCAAGCTCGGCGCCTCCATAGCTCCCATAGCCGGCTGTCCGAAGCCATTGCGCTTGAAACAGTTCGTCTTTGAATATCTTCGCCATCTGACTTGCGCCTCTGCAGCCTATGTATATATGATATACATGATGGCGAAAGTCCGAAGTGTCAAGAAGAGCCCATATCATCATGGCGATTTACGGCTGACTGCCATACGCGTGGCCGCGCAGATCATCGAAAAAGATGGCTTAGCGGCCTTAAGCCTCCAGGCGGTGGCGTCGCGCTCAGGCGTAACGCCAATGGCCCTTTATCGACATTTTTCAGACAAGGCGGCGCTTGTGTCTGCGGTAGGCCAGCACGGCTTCACGATTCTACACGACGCACTAGCTCACGGCAAATCTGTCGGACCTCCATCCAAAACTCTTACCGAATGGGGTGTGAAATATGTTTTGTTTGCACGCGCGCATCGCAACCTATTCAAGGTCATGTTTGGTGGGCCGCCGGGTTGGCAAAATCCAGAAGGCGAAGGGTTAGCGGATCGTCCGGACACTGCCTTTGGCATGTTGACAGCAATCATGCGGGGCCTTTTTCCGCCGAAAGACGTCGACCTCGCGGTTTTGACGGCTTGGTCGTTTGTCCACGGACTAGCATCGCTCATTGTCGACAATCGGCTTAATCCAGTGCCGCCGGATGCAATCCACTTAACGCGAACGGTAAGCCGCTTTTTCGCAGAGCGATTAGTTGCGCCTGTTTCGAACAAAAATAGCTTGCAATCGTCTTGATGAAATCTGGCGCGAAAGGTCACGCAATTCGTGGCCTCGCTCCAGATCCGGATGTCGAGCAGCGAGCTCTTTGACCGGAAAGACAACCACAACGCCCCTATTCGCGTCGGCATCATCCGTGGATCGTCGTCGCTGAAACAACCGCGAGGTGACGATCGTGTTATAAGAACACGGAGTGCAACTGCGCTCGAAAATCGATCACTTCAAATTATCGCCACTTGAAGCACATCAACCCAAATGTATGTCCTTTTGCTCGGTTTCATCCTCGCCGTCTGCGCCCTTCAGCCTGTAAAAGATGGCTGTCGATAGAATCGTAAATGCGCCAAGTGCAAGAAACGCCTCGTGTAGGCCCTGAATCAAAGTGCTTGATCCGGCGTGTCCATTACTGGGAATGAAGAACACCGTAATCAATCCCGCGGCGGCGACACCAAAGCTGATCGATAGCTGTTGCATGGTGCTCGCGATCGAGCTTGCGCTGCTCGCTTTGTCGGCCGGCACGTCGACGTAAACGCCCGCGGGGGGCACTCGTGATCCCGCGTCTTTGGTACCAGCGACAGGTCGAAGTTATCGGCCACTTGTCGCCGTCGTCTCTGAATTTGCGAGTGATTTTCTAATGGCGAGCAACTCCTTGCGTCGCGTGGTGGTGGTCTTGGGATAGGACATCTTGAGATCTCCCAACGCGTCGAGGACGATCTGGGAGACAATCAGTCGAGCGTTCTCCTTGTCGTCGGCAGGAACGACGTACCAGGGAGAATGGCTCGTGCTCGTCGCGGCCAAGCAATCCTCATATGCCTTCATATAGTCCTTCCAGAATTTCCGTTCCGCGATATCCGCAAGGCTGAATTTCCAGTTCTTTTCCGGCTCGTCGATACGCGCGATAAAACGTTTGCGTTGCTCTTCCTTCGAGAGATGAAGGAAGAATTTGATGATGCGCGTGCCGTTGGTATGGAGATGTTTCTCCAGATCGACGATGGAACGATACCGGTCGTGCCAGACCTTTTTCTCGTCGCGTATCGCATCGGGAAGGCCTTCGCTCCGGAAGATCTCCGGATGCACGCGCACGATCAGGACTTCCTCGTAATAGGAGCGGTTGAAGATGCCGATTTTCCCTCGCTCCGGCAGGTCGCGCGTCGTGCGCCAGAGGAAATCGTGTTCCAGTTCTGCGGCGCTGGGATGCTTGAAACTGAAGACCTGGCAGCCCTGAGGATTGACCCCGGACATGACGTGCCGGATGGCGCCGTCCTTTCCCGCCGCGTCCATTGCTTGAAAGATCAGCAGGACCGCATGGCGGTTGTCGGCGTAAAGAAGCTGCTGCTGCGCACTCAATTTCGCGACATGTTCTTCCAGAATCTCCTTGTACCGATCCTTCGATTTGTAGATAGGAGCGACCTTCGTCGGCCACTTCTTGAGATCGACGTCGTCGCCTTCGCGCACGCGAAAGTCGTTCGAGCGAATTTTCATCTTTTTCCTTTCAGCAGTAGTGGCCGCGCCATAGCTCTAATTCGTGCCATGGCTCCCCGACTGGACCAGCGCCTCGAAGCCGGAGACCACGTCGAAAAGCTCCTCGTCGATTCCGGCCTGCCGGAGCCGGTGGAAGGTGCCGTGAAGCTGCTCCAGGAGATCGTTGATGTTCTTGTCGGCGCGTTCCATGGCCGCCAGACGGCTTGCGTTTTCACTCGCGAGAGATTCGGCGCAGGCGCGGAAGAGCGAGATGAATAAGTATTCGCGAATGAGAGCGCGCAGCGTCGCGGCGCCGCCACCCATGACCTCGGGCAGATTGCCGGTCGGCCAAGGTGTTTTTACCAAACCTTGGCGCCATTGCGCGTCGAGCGGCAGCAGCCTTTGGCCGAAAGGTTCGTAGAGCGCCCCCGACAGCGGCCGGTTATGAAACACCCAAAGAGGCCGATCCTCGTCGTCCCGATGCACTTCGCTCGCCACCATTATCTGCCCGACGAGCGGCGTGATGGCTTGGACCGAGTTCGGCACGGTGAACAGCCCGGCCACCTCTAACCCGGCGTCCAACAAACGGCCCTGGACTCGCTCGCCGACAGCCCAGACCTTGGACTCGCCAGGCAAAGCCGCGAGGGTCTTGATCGCATAATCGGCGACCGCATCGTTGAACCGCCCAACCAATCCTTGATCGGATCCGAAGACAATCGCGCTTGCGGCATTCGGATGGCTCGGTGCGCTTCGTGCGGACACCGGCCCGCCCTCACGAAGGCAAGCACCGAGCCCAAGCTCGACCGTGCGATAATAGTCGCCCAGCGCACGCACCGATTTCTCGTATTGTCCGATGCTCGACGCGGCCATGGCCTTCATCGTGCGAACGACGGACTGGAGATCCTCCGCACTGCTGATCTTTCGGCGCAGGCTCGCCGTCGTATCGCTCATGGCGTCTTTACGCCCTTGGGTTCCGGCTTCGGCTGGAAGGGAATGAGCGCCTGCCGTGCGATTTCGACGATTGCCTTGCGGTCTTCGTCGCTCAACTTGTCGGCGCTTTCAAAACGCGCGCGTACGTCCTTCTGGATAGTGTCCGCGGCTTTCTGGACCGCATTTTCGGCTTCCGTCATACAATCGAGCGCGATGCTGTCGAACAGGCCCGCCGTCAGTGCCAGCAAGACCGTGATCTGTGCCGAAACCGATACCGGGGAAAATTCCGGCTGCTTCAAGCAAGCGCGAATGCGCCGTCCGTGCTCAATGGTCTTGGCTGTGGCCGCATCGAGGCGCGCGCCGAACTTGGCAAAGGTTTCGAGTTCCTCGAACTGGGCATAGTCCAGCTTGAGGTCTCCGGCCACGGCCCGGTAAGCCGCGCGCTGCGCTTTGCCGCCGACGCGCGAAACGGACTTTCCGACGTCCACCGCCGGCAGCACGCCCAGTTCGAACAGCGATGGCGAGAGATAGATCTGGCCGTCTGTCATGGAGATCAAGTTGGTCGGGATATAGGCGGAGATGTCCTGCGCTTCGGTTTCGATGATGGGCAATGCGGTGAGAGAACCACCACCGAGCTCCTTACGCAAATGTGTTGCGCGCTCGAGCATGCGCGAATGGATATAGAAAATGTCGCCCGGAAATGCTTCGCGCCCGGGAGGCCGGCGCAAGAGCAGCGACAGCTCGCGATAGGCGCGGGCGTGGTGGGTGAGATCGTCATAGACGATGAGAACGTCGTGGCCCGCCTCCATGAAGTGCTCCGCGACGCTGGTCGCCGCGTAAGGCGCGATGAAAGCGAGGCCGGGCGGATCGTTGCCCTCGGTGACGACCACCACGGTGTAGTCCATCGCCCCCTTTTCCCGCAGCGCCGCCACGGTCTTGGCGACAGCGGAGGCCCGCTGGCCGATGGCGCAATAGACGCACAGCACGTGCTGGTCGCGCTGATTGAGAATGGTGTCGACGGCGATGGCGGTTTTGCCGGTCTGCCGGTCGCCCAGGATCAGTTCGCGCTGGCCGCGCCCGACTGGAACGAGGGCATCGATGACTTTGAGCCCGGTCTGAAGAGGCACGGTAACCGGCGCCCGATCCATGATGTGGGGCGCCGGGCGCTCGATCGGCAGACGGCCGCTGGACGCCACCGGGCCATGGCCGTCGAGCGGCCGCCCCAGCGGGTCGATGACCCGTCCCAGCAGCCCCTTCCCAACAATCACATCCATGACCCGGCCCGTGCGCGCGACTTCGTCGCCGGCCTGCAGGTGCCAGTAATCGCCGAGCAGAACGACGCCGATCTCGGTCTCGTCCACGTTGAAAGCAATGCCGAGCACATCGCCCGGAAACGTCAACAACTCGTCGAAGCCCGCATTGGGCAGTCCGGACACCTTGGCGATACCCGTGGCGATGCTGGTGATCGTGCCGATCTCGCGCGGCGCCAGTTGCGGCGTGAAGGCGTCGCGCCCCCGGCTCAACACGTCGAAGGCCTCGTCGAAGACGCGCTGAAGGTTTTCAGGCTGCGTGTTCATGGTTATTCGGTCCAGAATCCGTGTCGATGGGTTTTGGTACAGCCTTCGTCACGTCTTTGGGCTCTGGCTTAGCGTCTAGTGGAGCATTGGTCTTCGCCGCTGGCGCGGCCTTCTTCAAGAGATCGTTCACGCCCTTTTTCAAAGCACCGAGATAGTCGGCGACGCTCCAGGCCACTTTTTGACCGTTCGAGACGAGTTCGATTCCACTGATCAGCTTCGGCGCAGCCTCGAAGCGAACGTGAATGTCCGCCGAAAACGTCTCGTTGAGCGCCTTTTGGATGGCTGCATGCTGCGCCTGCGGCAAGTCAAACGCGCTGCGGACGACGGCAGGTTCGGACGCCGTCGTGAGGGCCTTCCCGAGGCCGGCCTTCGACTCGGCATCTATGTTCCGCAGCCGGTCGAGGAACACATCGCATATGCGCTCTTCCAGGCTTGCCCCGGCTAGGTCCGTAAGCGCCTTTCGCGCAATGGCGAACACTTCGCTCTGCGTGCGCTGTAAAATGGCTTGATCGAGGCTATCGACTTCGGTTCGCAGCGTTTCCGCGCGTTTGGCGCTCAGGTCATCAGCCGCCTTGCGCGCCTCGTCGAGGAGCCGCTGACGCTCGGCCGCTGCCTCCTGCGTCGCCTTGCTCAGGAGTGCGGCGCGCTGTTGGTCGAAGGCCTCGTTCTTCTGCTGGAATTCGTCGCGTTCCTTCTTGGCTTCCGCCTTCTTTGCGTCGGCGTCCGAGAGCTCCGCGGCGATCCGCTTCTCTCTCGCGTCGACGGCGTTGAGGATCGGCTTATAGAGGTAACGCTTCAGCAACCACACCAGGATGATGAAGTTGAGCGCCTGCGCACCGACGGTGAACCAATCGATCAGCATGAGCTACTTTCCCACGGTTTGCGCGATCGCGTGGTTCCAGAACGGATTGGCGAAAATCAGGATCATCGAGACGACGAAGCAATAGATCGCGATGGATTCGATCATCGCTAGGCCCACGAAAAGCGTGCGTGTGATGGTCGTCGCGGCGTCGGGCTGCTGGGCGAGCGAACTCAAGGCGGTCGCGACCGCGCGCCCTTCACCCAGCGCGGGCCCGATACTGCCCAAGGCTATCGTCAGTCCAGCGGTCACGATCGAGGCGATGGCGATGAGTGTCATGCTGTCCATGGTGGCTCCTGTTGTGGCCGATTACGAAGGTGTTGCGGCTTGTGCAGGCTTGGGCCTGCGGGCGCGCGTCGCGGACGCGATATAGACGCCAGCGAGAATGCTGAAGATGTAAGCTTGCACCATGCCGGTGAGTAGGCCGAGCGCGCTCATGGCGATCGGAAAGATGAAGGGCGTGATGGTCAGCAGGATGGCGAGGATCATCGTTCCGCTCATCATGTTGCCGAACAGACGGACCGCCAGGGCCAGCGTGCGCGACAATTCGCTAATGATATTGAACGGCAGCATGATGACCGTCGGTTCGAGATAGGATTTGAGGTAGCTGCCCAATCCCTGCTCTTCGATGCCGAACATCGGTACGGCCACCAGCACGCACAACGCAAGCGCTGCGGTAGTCGACAGCGAGCCGGTCGGCGGCTCGAACCCCGGAATGATGGTGCAGAGGCTGGCTAGGGCGATGAACAGAAAGAGCGTGCCCAGAAAGCCGATGTATTTTTGCGGATGGCTTAAGCCGACGTCCTCAATCTGCTTTTCGATACCGGTGACGACGATCTCCAGCAGGTTCTGCCATCGGGCGCGGTTTAGATCCATGGAAAGCCTGCGCGTGACCAGTGCCGAACCGGCGGTCAGCACGAGCATCAGAGCCCAAGTGAACGCGATCGTGCCGTTCAGCTTGAGAAAGCCGTAGTGCCAGTAGACGATCTGGTCCGGACTAAGGTGCATAGCCGGCCTCTGGCGCTGAGCGGGATGGGTCTTCTCCAGACGGCCGGGTCGACCACTGCACCGCAGGGCGCGCCAAGACGAAACCGAGAAGGCAAAAGAGCCACCGCCCCCAATGTTCCTGTCCGACGACTAAGAAGCCGAGCAACACGATGCTCATCCGCAGCATCAAGCTGCCGAAGAACCAGAGCGCCGGCCACTCGGACGACATCCCCCTACGCACCGTCCACCAAAGACCGCCGAAGAAGATCGCGCCAAGCAACGCACCTACGGCCATCGCCGCTGTTACGGAGAGAACGTCACGCATCGCCGTCACCCTGGTCTTCCTCAATTGCGTTGCCTTCCTTGGTCACCCAATGCCAGGCATTGAAACAACCGATGGCGAGACCCGCGACCAACAGCGCCAGCGTCCAGGCATGCCGGCCGGGAAAGTGCTGATCCAACCAGATGCCAAGCGCAGCACCCAGCAGCGTCGGTATCGCGACCGACCAGCCAACCAGTCCCATCATCCCCAGGCCGAACCACACACCATACGCCGCATTGCGCCGCGCCCGGAGCTTACGCGCGGCCTTCGCGCCGACTTCCTCGCCAAGCGTCGGTGCGGGCTTCAAGGGCTCGAATTGGGGACCATCAGTCATTGTGAAGCGATGCCATGCGGCGCACGAGATCGCTCTCCATTTTCGCGAAGGTCGAGCGCACGATCTTTTCGCGCATGTCGAGGGTCAAAAAGTCCCGTTCGACTGCGGCGCGCAATTGACCGAGATCCGCTCCGCCTTGCGCGCGACGCACTGAGACGAGAACGTCCAGACCGGATTTGACGAGCACGCCTTCATCCACGGCCACGAAAATTTCGCCCTCTGCGTCCGTCTCATAGGTCAGAATTCCCGGCGCAAGCGCCGCGACGCAGTCCAGCCGGTGCGGTAGGAGACCGAATGCGCCATCGCGAGCCTCCGCGACGATGCGCGTTACGCCGGGCTTTTCCGCGAATACTTGGAAAGGCAGGAGCACTTTAAGAGTCATGCGTTGCGGCGGCATGTTCCACCCTTGCTTGCGGTTTTGCTGGCGTGGGCGATGGCACCGCGCTCTTGTGTCCGGTCTCGTCCGGCTTTTTCGGTGTCTGTGATTTCGCCTTTGCCTCGTCGATCGTTCCGATCATGTAGAGCGCACTTTCCGGATAGTCCTTGAATTCGTCGCGCAGGATGCGCTCGCAGCCGTCCAGCGCGTCCTTCAGACTGACGAGCTTTCCCTTTAACGCCGTGAATTGTTCGGTCGTGAAAAAAGGTTGGGTGAGAAACCGTTCCAGCCGGCGCGCGCGGTTGACCACGCTGCGGTCCTGCGGCGAAAGCTGCTCCAGCCCGAGCATGGCGATGATGTCCTTGAGTTCGGCATATTGCGCCAGCGTTCGCCGGATTTCCTGCGCCAGGCCGTAGTGGCGCTCACCGACGATGGTGGCCGTGGCCATCGTGGAATTCGATTGCAAAGGATCGACCGCCGGGAAGAGACCTTCGCTCGCCCGCTTGCGCGAGAGCACGATCGCCGCGGAAAGATGCGAGAACGTATGCACGGCCGCTGGATCCGTGAAATCGTCGGCCGGCACATACACGGCCTGGATGGACGTGATCGCGCCGGTGTCGGTATTGGCGATGCGCTCCTCCAGCCCCGATAGTTCGGTGCCCATGGTAGGTTGATAGCCGAGCCGCGACGGCATCTGGCCCATCAGGCCGGACACCTCCATGCCCGCCTGAATAAAGCGGAAGATATTGTCGATGAGCAGCAGCACGTCGCGGTGCTGGTCGTCGCGGAAATACTCGGCCATCGTCAGCGCCGAGTGGCCGACGCGAAAACGGGCGCCGGGCGGTTCGTTCATCTGGCCGAAGACCATCACCATGTTCGGCAGGACGCCGGCATCCTTCATCGCCTCGTAAAGCTCTTCGCCCTCGCGGCACCGTTCGCCGATGCCGCAAAAGATGCTCACGCCCTTCTGGCGGCCGATCATGTTGTGGATCATCTCGGTCAGCAGCACCGTCTTGCCGACGCCGGCACCGCCGAACAGTCCCGCCTTGCCACCGCGTTCGAGCGGCGCAAGGACATCGATGACCTTGATGCCCGTCTCGAAGACTTCCGACTTGGTCGAACGCCGCGCCAGGGCCGGCGGGGCGTTATGCACCGAGCGCCACTGGACATCGGCCAGCGCCGGACCGCGATCGATCGTGGCCCCAAACACATCGAACATGCGCCCGAGGACCGCCTTGCCCGTCGGCGCTTCCAGCGGCCCTCCTGTGTCCTCAACCGCCATGCCGCGCGCAAGACCTTGCGTCGGCGTCAGTGCGATGCCGCGCACGCAATGCGCGTCGCGCTGTGCCAGCACTTCGATCACGATTTGTTTTTCCGTTCCGGCGCGCAATATTGAATAGACCGGCGGCAAGTGCTCTTCGAACCGGACATCCACAACGCTGCCGCGTACCGAGACGACGGCACCGAGATTTGTCAATTTGGCGTTGCCTGGCACTGCACTCTCAACCATCAGCGCCTCTACGCGCTCGTCATGGCGCGCTCGCCATCTGCACGCCGTTTTTGCGCGGGTGACGTCCACTTCCAGTTCCGGATCTCCGGCAAATCCTGGCCGTGCTTGTCGATATATTCCTTGTGCTCGATGAGCTTGTCTTGCATCTGCTGCTTCAGGTGGGCGCCCTTGCTGCCCAGTTGCGGCAGCCGGTCGATCACGTCCTGTACGAGATGAAAGCGATCCAGTTTGTTCTGGACGCGCATGTCGAAGGCCGTGGTGATCGTGCCTTCCTCGTTGTAGCCCCGAACGTGGAGATTGCCGTTGGTCCGGCGATAGGTCAGCCGATGGACAAGCGAGGGATAGCCGTGGAAGGCGAAGATGATGTGCTTGTCCCTGGTGAACAGGCCGTCATAGTCGATCTCGTTCAGCCCGTGCGGGTGCTCGCTGGCCGATTGCAGCTTCATCAGATCGACGACATTGATCACCCGGATTTTGAGATCGGGCAGATGCTGGCGCAGAATGGAAACGGCGGCCAAGATCTCCAGCGTCGGCGTGTCGCCGCAACAGGCCATGACGACGTCCGGCTCGCTGCCTTGGTCGGTGCTCGCCCATTGCCAGATGCCGATGCCTTCGGTGCAATGCACGACGGCCTCGTCCATGGTGAGCCATTGCGGCAGCGCATGCTTGCCCGCCACCACGACGTTGACGTAGCCGCGGCTGCACAGACAATGATTGAAGACCGACAATAGGCAGTTCGCGTCCGGCGGGAGATACACGCGCACCACATCGGCCTTCTTGTTGATGACGTGGTCGAGGAAGCCGGGATCCTGATGCGTGAAGCCGTTGTGATCCTGCTGCCAGACATGTGAAGCGAGCAGGTAATTCAGCGAGGCGATCTTCCGCCGCCAGGGCAGTTCCGCGGTCACCTTCAACCATTTGGCGTGCTGGCTGAACATCGAATCCACGATGCGAATGAAGGCTTCATAGCTGTTGAACAGCCCGTGCCGACCGGTCAGCAGATAACCTTCGAGCCAACCCTCGCACTGGTTCTCGCTGAGCATCGAGTCCAGCACCCTTCCATCGGGCGCGAGGAATTCGTCGGTTTCCGTCGCTTGCGCATCCCATTGGCGATCGGTGACCTCGAACACCGCGTCCAGCAGATTCGAGATCGTCTCGTCGGGACCGAAGACGCGAAAATTGCGTTCCTCCTGGTTGAGTTTGGCCACGTCGCGCAGGAACTTGCCCAGCACCCGCGTGTCTTGGGCAACGACCGCGCCCGGCGACGGCACGCTCACGGCATGGGTGTGAAAATCGGGCATGCGCAGGTCGCGCAGCAGAAGACCGCCATTGGCGTGCGGATTGGCACCCATCCGACGATTGCCCTTCGGCGCGAGTTCAGCCAATTCGGGCATCAGCCTCCCATGGACGTCAAACAGTTCCTCTGGCTTGTAGCTCTTCATCCAACTCTCAAGGAGTTCGACGTGGTCCGGATGTTGGCCATCCACAATGAGCGGCACCTGATGCGAACGGAATGACCCTTCGATTTGCAGGCCGTCGACGAATTTGGGGCCCGTCCAGCCCTTGGGTGACCGGAGGACGATCATCGGCCAGCGCGGCCGCGTCGGCGTTCCCGCGGCCCGGGCGCTCTTTTGTATGTGTCGGATGTCTTCGATGGCCTGGTCCAAGGTGGCGGCCATGAGTTGATGCATCTGCGCGGGATCGTCGCCCTCCACGAAGTAGGGCGTCCAACCGCAACCGCGCAGGAACTGGTCCAGTTCTTCACGGTCGATGCGGGCCAACACGGTCGGATTGCTGATCTTGAAACCGTTTAGATGAAGGATAGGCAGCACGGCCCCGTCGGTTGCGGGATCAAGAAACTTGTTGGAATGCCACGCAGTCGCCAGGGAGGCAGTTTCCGCCTCGCCATCGCCGATGACGCAGGCGACGACCAGATCGGGATTGTCGAACACAGCGCCGAATGCGTGACTAAGCGAATACCCGAGCTCGCCCCCTTCGTGGATCGAGCCCGGCGTCGTCGGCGCGACATGGCTGGAAATTCCTCCGGGAAACGAGAACTGCTTGAACAGCTTCTTCAGCCCGGCTTCGTCCTGGGTGACATTCGGATAGACCTCGCTCCACGTGCCCTCAAGATAGACATTGCCGACAATCGCCGCGCCGCCATGACCGGGCCCGGCGACGTAGAACATGTTGAGGTCGTATTTCTTGATAGCCCGGTTCAGATGCACATAGATGAAATTCTGCCCCGGCACGGTGCCCCAATGCCCAACAATCAATGGCTTTATGTGAGAGAGATTCAAGGGCTCTCGTAGAAGCGGATTGTCGTAGAGATAGATTTGCCCGACGGACAGATAGTTGGCGGCACGCCAATAGGCGTCGATGCTGTGTAGAGATTTCGAATTAAGCGGGTCGGTTTTCATGGTGAGGCTTCCTGCCGTGTGTCGAGGACGCGAGCAACCGCCTTTGCGATCATCACTTCCTCGTCCGTATGGATGACTCGGACCTTGATGCGTCCGTCATTTGGGGAGATCAGCGACGCGTTTTGCGCGTTGCGCGTCTGATCGAGATCAATTCCTAGAAATTCCAGCCCATCGCAGATGCGGGACCGCACGGCGGGCGCGTTCTCGCCGATCCCGCCCGCGAACACCAATGTGTCCAGGCCACCCAATGCCGCTGCGAACGCGCCGATCCATTTTTTGACTTGATAGCAAAACAGCGCAATGGCATCGGCCGCCCGCACGTCCTGCTGCTCGCAATTCAGCAGATCGCGCATGTCGGCGCTAGTTTCGGAGATCCCGAGAAGCCCGGATTCGAAGTTGACCATCTTTTCGAAGTGCAGCGCGCCCATGTGCTCGGTGCGTGCCAGATAGCCGATCAAGCCGGGATCAAGATCACCGGATCGCGTGCCCATCGGCACGCCGGCCGCTGGCGTGAAACTCATGCTTGTGTCGAGGGATTTTCCGCCATGCACGGCCGCTAGACTGGCGCCGTTGCCGAGATGTGCGAGGATGACGCGACCTCGTGCCGCTTCTACGCCATTCAGGTGGGCAATCTCGTCCATAAGAAAGGCATAGGACAGCCCATGAAATCCGTATCGCCGCACGCCTTGCGCTTCGTAGCGACGCGGAAGCGGCAACAAGCGTGCAACGCGCGGCAGATCGTGATGAAATTCGGTGTCGAAACAGGCGATCTGCGGTAGATCGCTGAAGTGTCGTTGAAATGTCTCGATCAATAGAATTTCCTCGGGCATGTGTTCTGGATCGAACGGGCTCATACGGCGCAACTCCGCGATCACCTCCGCCGTAATTCGTTCGGGCTTGAAATATTTCGGGCCGCCATTCACGACGCGATGACCGATGGCGGCCAATCCATCGCGACCAATGCTTTCCTCGATCCAACCGATAAGAACGTCCACCGCCGCCTTATGGTTCGGCATGGAAACACGAAGCGAGATATTGTCCGCCGGGTTCGCGCCCCTCACACGCAAAGCAGCGCCGGATAGCCCAATGCGCTCGACCGCGCCTTCCAGAATTTGCCACGGCGGGTCACCGGACTCGAATAGCGCGAATTTGATGCTCGAGGAACCACCGTTGACCACCAGAATATGGGAGCTATTCGGCAGCATGGACCCTCCCATTCCGCAGTCCGACCGAAGCAAATTTGGCGCGCGTAGACTCATAATCGGTGTGGAGGATGCTTCGGATTCCCAATCCCTCGGCGATCTGCGCGAACATTTGCGTGTTTTCGAGATATACGACCTTTGCGGCCGGCACCTGCGCGACGTCCAGCGCGAGCCGAAAGATGTCCGTGTCGGGCTTTAGCAAGTGGACGAAGCAGGAGGAAATATAGAAATCCACAAGGCCATCCAGCTTGAACTTGCGAATCCTATAAGCGTTCAGCTCGCGCCCCTCATTGCTGAGCACGGCGATTTTCAATCCGTAGTGCGCCTTGAGCCGGGAGATCAGTTCGATCATCGCGGGATATGGCTTCGACTGCGCGAACATGAACCGGCGAAATTCGGCTCGGGTGAACAGCCGCTTCTTGTAGAACACGGCGCGGCTCAAATATTCATCCAGCGTGAATTTGCCCAACTGATAGGTGTTCCACGCCGATTGATGGCGATCCTCCATCTCGGCCCGCTCCAGCTTGAAATGCGTTGACGCCCGCTTGCGGGCATGACGATCCCAGCCGTCTGTAAGAAGCACACCGCCGATATCCAGAAACAAACAGGTGATCGGCCTCTCCTTCCCCATCGCGTTTTCCTTTCGTCGATCGGATCATCGCCGCCATAGAGCCCATGTGTCCTGATGGGACTGCCGGTTCTAAAAGGCTCAAGCCTCGATGATGACCTTGAGCGCTTTTGTCTTGGCGGCATTCCCGAAGGTCTCGTAGGCATCGAGGATCTTGTCGAGCTTGAAGCGATGCGTGACGAGCAGCTTGGGATCGATCTTGTGGGACGAGACCGTCTTGAAGAGCATCGGTATCGTGACCGTATCGACCAGCCGCGTGGTGATGGAGATGTTGCGGTCCCAGAGGCTTTCCAGGTGGAGGTCGACCTTTTTGCCATGCACGCCGATATTGGCGATGTGACCGCCTGCGGTGACGATTTTCTCGCAGAGCTCGAACGTGGCGGGAACGCCCACCGCTTCTATGGCGGTATCGACGCCGCGTTTGGCGGTCATCTTCATGATCGCCTCCGCGGCCTTGCCGCCGGTGCTGTTGACGGTCGATGTGGCGCCGAAGCGCTTGGCCATTTCGAGCCGGTTGTCGTCGAGGTCGACCATGATGATTTCGGCCGGCGAATAGAACTGCGCCGTCAGCAGGGCTGCGAGACCAACCGGTCCGGCACCGACGATGGCGACGGTGCTTCCCGGCTCGACCTTGCCGTTGAGCACGCCGCACTCAAAGCTGGTCGGCAGGATATCGCTCAGCATCACCAGCGCCTCTTCATCGGCGCCGGCGGGAATCGGATAGAGGCTGTTGTCCGCGTGCGGAATCCGAACGAACTCGGCCTGTGTGCCGTCGATCGTGTTTCCAAGGATCCAACCGCCGGTGGTGCAATGCGAGTACATCTGCTTGCGGCAATAGACACACTTACCGCAGGCGCTGACGCAGGAGATCAGCACATGGTCGCCCGGCTTGAACACCGTGACGGCGGGACCGACCGCATCGACGACGCCGACGCCTTCGTGGCCCAGAATGCGGCCTGGCTGGCAGCTTGGGAGGTCTCCTTTGAGAATGTGCAGATCGGTGCCGCAGATCGTCGTTTTGACGATCCGGACAATCGCGTCCGTCGGAGCAGCAATTACCGGCTTTGGCCGGTCTTCCAGGGCCTTCTTGCCCACGGCCTGATAGACGAGCGCCTTCATCGTCGGCCTATTCGTCCCGCCCGTTTGGTCGCCCGTCGCCGGCCTTGGAATCGTCGCAAGCGCCATGGGTCAATCACCTTTCGGGTGAGTTGCTGAATATCGAGCACGAGTTGGGGGGCTGCTATGCCGACCGGCGAATACACCGGCCCGCATTCAGATCAGCTTGTGGGCAGTGCGGGTATAACGGGCGGTTCACCCATACGTTCCAAATCGGACGCGGCAATGGATCGCAATAGAGGCAGAACGCACTTACAAATGCTTCATAACCTTATGCGGAGAACCACCTTGGCGGTTTCGGTGCGCGCCGAGTTGCGGAAGATCAGCGCAGCGTCTGATCTGCCAGCCAACCGCCTGTAAACCCCGCCTCCTGCAGTCCTTTTCGGATATAGGGACAGCCGCGCATCAATCGCCAGGGCAGTTCGGTGCGATAGTTCTCGATCATCAACACGATCGGACCCTGGTTGAGCCCGAAATGCCTGGGCGAAATCCACCAGCCTTCCGGATCGCCGGAGCTGGCCGGATGCGTCGGATTGAACGAAGCGTTGAAGCCATAGCTGCCGGCATCCTTCAGCCTGGCCTCGTGAATGAAGAAGTCTACCGCCGGCAGGACGATATCCGGCGCGAATGGCAGGGAGGCGAGCACGGCCCAAGGCGCTATCGTGCCGTCGTCTGGACCATAGGGAACGCCTCGTCCGAGATAATCGAAGAACTCCCGCTCGACACCATCCAATTTGAGCGTTTCGGGACCGGGACCATCGCTCGCGGTGATCCCCCAGCAGTGCTCGCCATAGCCTTCGAACTTACGGGGGTTTTCGATGGCGTAGCGCTGCTGCACGTAGGTGGCGCGCCGGCTGTTCTCGAAATAATCGATTCCCTTGGTCCTCATGAAAGCGTCCTGAATGCCTCGAAAGTCGATCCAGACGTGCGAGAGCTGGTGCGTGAACAACGGTCCCGCATAGGCGTAGTCGTAGCCGTAACAATGCTCCCATCGATAGGTGGAAAGCCACGCGTCGTAGCTGTCTCGCGGCAAAGGATGCGTAGGCGAGCCCAGCCCTAGAACGTAGAGCAACAGTGCCTCGTCATAGCCTTCCCATCGATAGTGGATGAACCCGCTTTCAGGCCGCCAGCCATGAGTCACAGTGGCCTTTCCATTCCGTGCCCATGCCCAGTCGCATCGCCGGTAAAGCGCGTCCGCGAGCTCACCGATTTCCCCTTCCTCGGCCGTCCCAGCATCGAAATAGGCAGCGGCGATGAGCGCGCCAGCCAGCAGAAATGCGCTATCCACGGTCGACAGTTCGCAGTCCCACACGCGTCGGCCGGTCTGCATATCGAGGAAGTGATAGTAAAACCCGCGATAGCCTGTGGCGTCGGCTTCCGGCCCGTGTGGACTGTTCCAGAAGAAGCGCAGGGTCGTAAGCGTGCGCTCTGCCGCGGCGCTGCGCGCCCAAAACCCTCGCTCGACGCCGATCGGATAGGCGGCAAGTGCCAAACCCGTAGCAGCGATGCTGGCGGGCGAATTCGCCTCCGTCTTGTCCAGGATCAGCCCGTTGGCCGGATTCACCTCGCGGACAAAATACTCAAAGGTCTCGCGTTGCAGCGTTTCCAACTCAGCTTCTGAGATTGATCGTCGGACGCTCATGAGGGCGACCGTATCGGAAAGACACGGGAAGATCACCGATAGCCAGCGCTGATGCGGCGAAATTCATACCACTTCTCTCGTGGAAGCGAAGTAATGCGGCGTCGCGAAACTTTGTTGCCTGCCGGGCATTGATCTAATGCGCGACTAGTGGTCGATCCGCTTTGCCGCCCCGCCACCACGCTCCTCGCGATCTTGCGGCGCCGCTCAAGGATGAATGGCATGAAATGGAAGAAGACATATCGGACCGTTCACGATCTGCGGGACATCGATCCTACGAAAATCGTAGTCCCAGCCGTCTCGGGTGAGTTTGCCGGCCTGGAAGTTTCACATGGAGCCAAGGACGCGCGCATCGTCTCGCCTAGTGTCGGCGTTCAGACGCGCAGTCAGACGACGCACGAATAGAGCCGAATTTTAACTCGCAAAATTTCTCTCCAGAGCAACGCCCTCGGATACGACGCTGCTTTTTCTCCCTCGAAAGGCGCAGCGTCATGTCCTCTCTCACGCCATTCATCATTCCGTTCGTCGCGGTCCTCGCGCTCATTCTGATCACGGTGAGCGTGAAAATCGTGCGCCAATACGAACGCGCCGTGGTGTTCACGCTCGGACGCTTTCAGGGGGTCAAAGGGCCTGGCCTCGTTCTGCTGATTCCCTTCATCCAGGAAATGGTGCGCGTCGATCTGCGTATCCAGGTGATCGAGATACCGACCCAGGATGTGATCTCGCGCGACAATGTCTCGATGAAGGTCGATGCGGTGCTCTATTTCAACGTCGTCAATCCCGAGCGTGCCATCATCCAGGTACAGCACTATCTTCCCGCGACGAACATGCTCGCACAGACGACGTTGCGCGCCGTCCTGGGCCAGCATGAGCTCGACGAGATGCTCTCCGACCGAAAGAAGCTCAGCACGGACGTCCAGAGCATCATCGACGCCCAGACCGAGACCTGGGGAATCAAGGTTAGCAATGTCGAGATCAGGACCGTCGAGCTGACCGAAAACATGGTGCGCGCCATCGCCAAACAGGCCGAAGCCGAACGCGACCGCCGCGCCAAGATCATTCACGCGGAAGCGGAGTTCCAAGCCTCACAGACCCTTGTCAACGCGGCAAAGATCCTCTCCAGCATCCCGGCCGCCATGCAGCTGCGTTACCTGCAGACCCTGACCGAGATTGGCGCGGAACAGAATTCCACGATCATCTTCCCGATGCCTATCGACATCATCAAGCCGTTCCTCGATCTGGTCGAGAAAACTGGCAAGCCGTCGGGCGCCAATGGCGCGGCCAGTGTCGGCACGCCGGATGACTCGCGTGCGAACGCTTAAACCGTAAGGCAGGCCGAGGAATTACAAATACCCCCGTGAACCGCATCGAACTGAGGATCTCGAAATGTTAAGGCATGAATCGGAAATCGACGGGTATGCCATTCATGCCAGCGACGGCCTTATCGGCACCGTCAGCGACTTCCTGTTCGACGACGCCACCTGGCTGGTTCGCTGGCTGGTGGTCGATACCGGCAATTGGCTTCCCGGCCGTCGCGTCCTGCTTCCTCCCAGCGCTTGGCGGATGTCAATCACATGGAACGCCAGTTCTCGGTGAGGTTGACCAAGCAGCAGGTCAAAGAGTGCCCCGATGTCGAGTCCGATAGACCGGTGTCGCGGCAGTCTGAAATCAGCATCTACGACTACTACGGCTGGTCTCCGTATTGGGGCACTGGCTCCTATATGGGAATGGTCGGCTATGGAGGTGGCTATCTGCCCGGCACGCCGCCGCCATCCCCAGAATTGGTGCAGAGAGAAAAAGCAATCGACGATGCCCGGCGAAGCCAGGACGATTCTGCCCTGCGCAGCGCCAACGAGGTCACCGGCTATCATATTCTCGCCAGCGACGGCGAGATCGGGCATGTCGAGGACTTTCTCGTCGAGGACGACGACTGGAGCATTCATTACCTCGTCGTCGATACGAAGAACTGGTGGCCCGGCAGGAAGGTGCTCGTCTCGCCGATGTCGGTGCGAAAGATCGAATGGTCCGACAGGCGGGTGAGCCTCGGCGCCGACCGCCAGAAGGTCAAGAACAGCCCGCCATACGATTCGTCGATGACGGTCGACCCGCTCTATGAAAAGACGTTCCACGAACACTATGGCGATCTGAAATTGCGGGAAGCGTCCTAGGCGGCGGCAGGCGCCACAATCGTATCTCGAAGAGAAGCACACAATTTCGAAGTTGTGGAAAATCAAATGATTCATGGCGGTTTGAACGATTGGTTCTTCGGTTGGGGCTGGTTTCTCTGGCTCGGCTTCATTTTTCTGATGTTCTCGAGTATTGGAAATTGGGGCTACACCTATCGCGCGCATCGGAAATACGACGGGCAACCTCGCAAGGAAGCGCGCGATATCCTCAACGAGCGGTATGCCCGCGGAGAAATATCCCGGGAACAGTTCGGTCAGTTGAAAGCCGACATTGCGGGTGCCTAAAGGTGATGACGAAACTGGGATGCGCATTCCAAAATGAGACGGTCGGCGCATGAATGCGCATGGCCATCACGGAGATGCGCCAAAGCCCGCGCGTCGGCGCGATTGGCGGCGCGTACACCATTCCCCGCTCTTCTGGGTCGGCCTTCTGCTGTGTGTGGGTGCGATCGCGATCTACGTGTTGACCGAAGACCTTTCGTGGCGGCCCCACTAGTGCCTTGTTCCCCAACGATCTCCCCCGCCATGTCGCAAACAGCTTCGCGAGCCCGGCCTCGGAATGGTCCCGGCCGGATGCTCCGAGGTTGCGATGCGCATCGGCCCGGCGGACTTGTCACGAAACTCGCCGATCGCGTCCATATCCAGCGCTTGAACGCCGATCAAACATGATTGTACCCAAAAGCGCCTGCCACCCGTTCACTACCCATGGGGAACCGTCTTTCAACAGTCGCTGGACCATTTGAGTCTCGCCGATACGGAAAAACCACCGGCGATCCGGCGGTTGTCCTGATCGTCGAGAACGAGGCACTCATCCGCATGAACGCTGTTCAAATGGTGGAGGACGCCGGCTATACGGCGCTGGAGGCAGCCGACGCCGACGATGCAATCCGCACTCTGAAACGCCGGCAGGATATTCGCGCGGTATTCACGGATGTTAACATGTCCGGATCCAGAAGCGGGTTAAGGCTGGCGCACGCCATACGCCATCGGTGGCCGCCGATCCACGTGATCGTGACGTCAGGACTTGCGACCGACCTGGTGCTCCCAACAGGCGCTCACTTCGTCCGAAAACCTTATGAAAACACCCGCGTTGTTGCCCTTTTGAATAAACTGTTGGACATGAATTAAAACGTCCAAATGCAAAAGGTGTGATATGATGCCCCTCACCAACTGTATTTGACGCACGATTTTAGCCTCGCTTGAATCGCTACCGGGAAACGGCTTTCGCTCCGCGAGCCTCCGGTTTCAGAAAGGGGAAGCCATGGCTCCCCACACGCCGTCCAGTCCTGACATTGCGCTCGATCTCGCGCTGGCGGTCATTGCGTCTTCCGACGCGCCGCTTCTGCTCCTGAACAGCTCTCTGACAATCGTCGCAGCGAGCAGGTCGTTCTGCCGCGTGTTCCAATTCGACCCTGCCACAGTACAAGGCCGTGCGCTCGCCGAACTTGGCGCCGGCGAATGGAATGTGCCGCAATTGTCGGCGCTCCTTCGCGCGACCGCTTCGGGGTTTGCCGAGGTGCAGGACTATGAGATGGACCTCAAGCGCGATGGCCGGGACACTCGTTGCCTGATCATCAATGCCCACAAGCTCGATTATACCGGCGGCACGGATGCGCGACTGATCCTGGCTGTCTCGGACGTCACCGACGCGCGAACCGCGGAAAAGCTCAAGACCGATCTGCTGCGGGACAAGGATGCCCTGTTGAAGGACAAAGCGGTCCTGCTCCAGGAATTGCAGCATCGGGTCGCCAATTCTCTTCAAATCATCGCAAGCGTCCTGATGCAAAGTGCGCGCAAGGTGCAGTCCGAGGAGACCCGGACGCACCTATTCGATGCGCACCAGCGCGTCATGTCGGTCGCCGCACTACAGCAGCATCTCGCCGCCTCGACGGTTGGGGACGTCACGCTGAGACCATACCTCACGGCTCTTTGCGAAAGCATTGGTGCATCTATGATCCGCGATCACAGCAAGCTGTCACTCGAGGCGGACGTCGACGACAGCACCACCAGTGCCGATGTCTCCGTAAGTCTGGGGCTGATCGTGACGGAACTGGTGATCAACGCCCTCAAGCATGCCTTCCCGAACGACAGCAGCGGCAAGATCAAGGTCGATTACAATTCCCGCGGTCCCAACTGGACATTGTCGGTCAGCGATACCGGGGTCGGAATGCCCAGGGATGCCGCAAGCTCGAAACCGGGCTTGGGCACGAATATCGTTCAGGCGCTCGCGGGCCAGCTTCAGGCTTCAATCAAGATTTCGGAAACGCACCCTGGGACCATGGTCTCCATTGCCCATACCCAGATAGCCGCCGTCCACAGTACCGCCAGCGCGGCATCAGGCGGGCATGCGATCTAGGCGTACGGCAAGTCCGAGCGTACCGAGCGACTCCGATTGCGTCATACACCGGCTCAATGTTTTGCAACCTTGAAGCTCAGCGCACACGACACCCTCGCTCTCCGGAGACGAAAGCTTTCGAAGTGATTTTCAAGCTTCGCGCACGGCAACAAAGGAAAAACCTATGTCCAACGACACGCATTTGCAGCTCGAAGTTATCGCGGAATTGAACTGGGAGCCCAGCGTAACGGCGGCGCATATCGGCGTCGCCGCCAACGCAGGCGTCGTCACGCTCACCGGTGAGGTCGAAAGCTATGCCCAGAAGCATGCGGCGGAAACGGCGGCACGGCGCGTCAAGGGCGTCATAGGCGTGGCCCAGGAAATCAAAGTTCAGCTGCCCTTCGAGCGCGAGCGTGGGGACGACCAGATCGCGGAAGCGGTCCTCGACCGCCTGGCCTGGGATGTATCCGTCCCGTCCGATTCCGTCCAGGTAACGGTCGATCAAGGCTGGGTCACGCTGAGCGGAGTCGTCGATCATAACTTTCAGCGACAGGCGGCCGAGCAGAATGTCCGCCGCTTGCGGGGCGTCGTCGGCGTCTCCAATCAGATCGTGATCAAGCCACAGGTCAACACCGCGAACATCAGCAACGACATCAGCTGCGCGCTGCACCGCTCATGGTTTCCCGATCCGGACGCGATCACGGTGACGGCCGATGCCGGCAAAGTGCGCCTGACTGGAAATGTCCATTCCTGGCATGCGCGCGAAGTTGCGGGAGAGACGGCTTGGGGCGCTCCGGGCACAACCGATGTCGAGAATCTTCTCTCCGTCGTTTGAGCAAGGTGAGGCTTGGTAAACCTCGGCCGAAGGTGAATGTGACATGCGCGATCCTGAGCGCTGCTCCCTCGTTTCGCACTGACCCAACCGCATCCAAATTCAACAATTGAAAGGAATGAACATGGCTCAACATTTCCACGCGGTCGTTTGCATCGACCACGCCGAAGCGATCGTTTATGCGTTCGCCGATGCAGACGTGACGGAGCACCGGATTCGCCCGAAGGATCGCCAGGGAAACATCCACCACAAGGCCGGCTCGGTGGGCTCCGGTCACGCCCATGACAGCAAGGCCTACCTGACGGCGGTGGCGGAGGCGTTGCAGCCGTCGCATGAAATCCTGATCGTCGGTCACGGCACTGCGAAAGACGAGTTCGCGAGCTTCATTCGGGACCATATGCCCGCGCTCGCGCCGCGCATCATGGGCGTCGAGACTGTCGATCACCCGTCGAAGGGCGAAATTCTGGCGCTTGCGCGAAAGTTCTTCGAGGCCAAAGATCGCACGACGCCCCAACTCAGCACGCCCGCTTGAACGGCTCTCGTCTGACGGTCGTATATGACAAAGGTTGAGATATCTCGCGCAGCTTCGCCCGCCACGAACGCGATCTACACCTGTCCGATGCATCCCCAGATACGCCATAAGGGACCGGGAAGCTGTCCCATATGCGGCATGACGCTGGAGCCGCTGGTGGAAACCGCCATCGACCGGCCCAACGCCGAACTGACCGACATCTCGCGGCGCTTTTGGATCGGGCTTGCTCTGACGATCCCGGTCTTCGTCCTGGAAATGGGCAGCCATATTCCGGCACTCGGGTTCGACAATGTCGTTGCGCCCCGACTCTCCACCTGGATCCAGTTTGCCCTGTCGACTCCGGTAGTCTTGTGGGCCGGGTTTCCGTTCTTTCAGCGTGGCTGGGCCTCGGTCGTCAATCGAAGCCTCAACATGTTTAGCTTGATCGCGCTCGGCACCGGCACGGCATATTTCTACAGTCTGTTCGCGACCTTTGCTCCCCGCCTTTTTCCCGAAGGCTTCCGCGACATGGGTGGCTCGGTCCCCGTCTACTACGAGGCCGCAGCGGTCATCACGGTGCTGGTGCTGCTTGGCCAGGTTCTCGAGCTTCGCGCGCGCGAACAGACAGGCGGCGCCATACGCGCCTTGCTCAACCTGACGCCCAAGACCGCCCGCCTCCTCAAAGATAATGCCGCGGACGAAGATGTGCAGCTCGACCATGTTCAGACCGGCGATAGACTTCGCGTCCGGCCGGGAGACAGTATTCCCGTCGATGGCGAGGTGTTGGAGGGCAAGAGCGCGGTCGATGAATCCATGGTCACGGGCGAATCCTTGCCCGTTGCGAAGGCCGTCGGCGACCGTCTTGTCGGCGGAACGGTGAACGGCACCGGCTCGCTGGTCATGCGGGCGGACAAGGTGGGCGCTGACACTGTTCTGTCGCGCATCGTCGCCATGGTGTCTGAGGCGCAGCGCAGCAGAGCGCCGATCCAGCGCTTGGCCGATAGCATCGCGGCCTATTTCGTTCCGGCCGTATTGGCGGTCGCCGCACTCGCATTCGCGGCTTGGGCGATATGGGGACCGGCGCCGGCCCTGACCTATGCTCTTATCGCCGCGGTCTCCGTCGTGATCATTGCATGCCCTTGCGCGCTTGGGCTGGCAACGCCGATGTCGATCGGCGTGGGGATCGGCAAAGGTGCCGGCGCCGGGGTGCTGATAAAAGATGCGGAGGCGCTGGAACGGCTGGAGAAAGTAGACACCCTGGTCGTGGACAAGACCGGTACGCTCACTGAGGGCAAGCCGAAGGTGACGACGCTCATCGCTGCCCCTTCTTTCTCGGAATCCGATCTATTGACGTGGGCCGCCGCCCTGGAACGACCAAGCGAACATCCGTTGGCCGGCGCGATTCTCGCGGCGGCGGAAGCGGCCGGCATTACGATGCCAAACGTCGCCGAATTCGCTTCAATCACCGGAAAAGGTGTGACCGGACAGATCGCCGGTCGCCACGTCGCCTTGGGCAACGCCAAGTTAATGCACGATACGGGTGTTACACTGGCAGACCTTGAAACCAAGGCGGACAAGCTTCGCGCCTCCGGCGCGACCGCGCTCTACCTTGGTATCGACGGTAAGGCCGGTGGCATCATTGCCATTGCTGACCCGATCAAGTCGTCCACGCGAGCCGCGCTTGACGATCTGCGAAAAGCTGGACTCCAAATCGTCATGCTGACGGGCGACAATAGGACAACGGCGCAAGCCGTCGCCCGCACGCTCGGGATCGAAGAGATAGAAGCGGATGTCCTGCCGAAGGACAAAAACCGCATTGTGAAGCAACTCAAAGCCAAGGGCCGCATCGTCGCAATGGCCGGCGATGGCGTGAACGACGCCCCGGCACTGGCCGAGGCGGATGTCGGCATCGCCATGGGCGAAGGGACCGATGTCGCCATTCAAAGCGCAGGTATCACCCTTCTCAAGGGTGACCTCTCCGGGATCGTGCGTGCACGTGTCCTGAGCCAGGCGACGATGCGCAACATCCGACAAAACCTCGTGTTCGCCTTTGTATATAACGCAATCGGAATTCCGATCGCGGCCGGCGTCCTTTATCCGACGTTTGGCATCCTGCTCAGTCCCATGGTCGCTGCATTGGCGATGTCCCTGAGTTCGGTGTCGGTCATCGTGAATGCCTTGCGGCTTCGCACATTACATTTGGCGACGGCTGAATAACCCGCGGCCGGGTCAATCCGGTGCGGATCAATCGCAGAACGATTGAACCGAAGCATCGCCGCTTGAAATTTGGCCCCGTAACGCACGAGACGGAGAGCCGGGTAGTTTCAAAAGGTTGCCAAAGCGCCCATCACACAACCATCACACGCGGCTGGGCCGATCTACTTAAATACGAGACCCCACTAATTAAACGAAGCGGCCTTGGCTTAATTGAGCGCCCTCAACCGCTGACATCGGTCTTTGGAACTCGAACCTGCGACCAGACCGTTATGAGCGCAAAGGATCGGACCAAAAAGCCAAGGAAATCCTGACCTTTGCATTCAATCGCGTTGAATTTTGATCATAACGAAATCAAGCGCTTAAGTTCTTACCGTACCTGCTCGTACCTCTCTAACAAATTACACTCGGGCTTCATGGCGTGGAAGATGTCGCCCGCTAAAGCGCCGATGCAAGGGCGTCGCCCTGGACAAGGCGCACACCCGTGCGCGGATTGCCCTCGATGCCGACCAAATTGAGCAGTTTCGCCGACTTGTCGTCGGAAACTCGCGCAAATTTTTCCAACAAATGACGAACCAGCGGCTTGTTCGCCGTGGTCATCACGAAGGAGAGTCTGGCAAGCCGCTCGAGCGTGATGGTCCGGAAAACATCCAACAAGGCGACGCGGTTGAGATCGTCCAGATGGGCCACCGGTTCGTCGAGGACAAAGGTGCCACCGAGGCCGCGCGCCCGCGCCAAGAAAATCGACAGCGCAAAATCCTGCCGCTGTCCCTGGCTGAAGGTGGCTTCCGGATTGAGGCTGAGATTTTCGGCCAGTGCCCGCCAGGACAAGGGTGTCGCATCGTCGCCCGAGGCGACGTCGTCATAGACGAGATTGGACTGCATGCGCAGGAAGAGCGCAGAGATCACGCGCACAAAATCCGCCATCTGCTGCTTGACATGCCTCTTCTGGCTCTCGCCATAGGCCGCTTTGATCGCAAGTGCCGCTTCCGCATAACGGCTGAGCCGATCACGCTCCGCGACCAGTGGCGCCCGCTCCTTGCGCAGATCCTCCAATTCTTGCACCGCCGCCTGATCGCGCAAAAAGGCATCGGCCTGCGCCAGCGCTTGTTCGGCCGCTTGCTGGGCGTCGAACGCCGAGCGCAAATTCGCCGTCACCTGCGCGCGCTCCTTGTCGGTCCAAGCCCGCTCGCCGGCGAGCGTCTGCCACGCCGTGCGCAAAGCCTGGCTACGACCACTGTTCTGTTGAACGCGCCGAGTCAAGGCGTCTCGTTCCGCCTGCAGTTTGCGCATCGCCTCTGTCGAATTGGCAACAGCGGCGGCCGCTGCAGTGTGACGGGCGTTGGCTTTTGTCAGAACATCGCGCGCGGCCGTGAGCGCTTCCGCCAAGGCCACACCCATTTGCGCCGCAAGGCCAACAAGTTGCGTCGTCGCCGGCACGCGGCGGTTGACAGTCGTTTCCGTCGCCACGACCTCGTCGCGCACATCGCACAGCACGGGAATGAGCTCCAGACGCGCCAGGGCGCGATCGGCATTGGCCTTCACCGATGCCATATCGGCATCGAGCCCGGCCTGCCGAAGCTTGGCGGAGAAGCCGGCAAGCGTCGCTTCAAGGCCGCGGTAAACTTTCTCCGCATCGACCGCGCGGGCGAGCGTCTGGTTTTCGCGCAACATGCGGTCCTGGACGGATTTCTGTTGGGCTTCGGCATCGCGCAATTGCTGTCCCAATGTGACGAGACTGGTGGGACTGCCGGCGGCGGCGGTCTTGAGGGCCTGGCGCAGAGCGGCCGCCGAGCGCCAGTCATGCGCACACACCGGACAGGCGTGTTCGTCATGGCCCAGAGCATCAACCACGGTGAGCGACAATTGCTGGAGCTGCTCCAGCGGTGCGGCGGCGCGTTGATAAGCCAGACGCAAGCCAGCGACATGGCTGTCAGCGGCAGTGGCTTCTTGCCGCGTCGCGGTCACGGTTTCCGAAGACGGCGCTCCAGCGGTGGCAGTTTCGTATTCCGTCTTGCGCTGATCGCGCTCTTTCAATTGCGACTGAGCCAGCGCGAGCTCGGCGAGGATGGCGCGCAGTTGCGTCATGCGCGCTGACCGCGCGCGGTCGGTGCCAGCATCGTCTATCAAGGCGAAGGCGGTACGGCGGTCGAGCTTGTCGTCGGGCAGAGTCTGAAGGTAGCGGCGCAGCAACGGACGCAGACGCGCATCCGCCTCTTTCAAAGCCCTGTCACGCTGCTCCAGACTTTGCACACGCTCTTGGGCCTTGGCGCGTTCGGCGATCGCGGCTTGCAGTTCGGCGTTGGCCGCAGTCAACCCCGTCTGCGCCGTGGCCTCTTCCGCCGTGAGTGCTGTCAGCCGCGCCTGATCGGTTGCAACCGATTGCACCAACGCGTCGCGCTGCGGCCAATCGGCCGCCAAGCGCTGTTCGGCCTGACGCACCTGATTCCAACGTGTTTTCTGGCCTTCCAGATCGGCGCGGGCGGCGGCGAGCGCAGACCCGACATTGGCCGTGGTCGGCTGGCGCGGCTGGGCAAAGCGGCGCTTCAGATGTGTGGACGCCGTGCGCAGCAAGGCGAGCGCACCGGTAAGCCGGTCGGCGCGCGCGGCGTTGATTCCGTGCGACAGCTTGCTTTCGCGGTTTGCGATCTCGTCATCCTTGTCGTCAAGGCGGTTTTGCGCTTCGCGAAGATATTGGTTGATCTCGCTTAAGTAGCCGTCGAGCTGGCGTTCCGTCTCCAAGAGATGACCAACGCCCAGAAGATCGGCAAACAGTCGTTGACGCCCCTGAAGGGAATCTTCGTCGGAATCGAGCAACGTCGCGAGCGCTTCGCCCGACAAGAACCGTGTGCCGCGCAACCAGATCTGGCGCGAGTGATTGGCATGCGTGCGATGCACACCATCCTCCACAGCACTGGGCGCAAGCTTTTCCAAAAGATCGCCCTTGTTCACCGACGTCCAGGCTTCGTCGCCGATCTTCCAGCGGCAGGTGTTGCGTTTGCGCTCCAATTCAATTCGTTCGCCATCGACATCCAGAACCGCCGACACCGTGGTCACCACCGAGCTCTTCGCGAAGCGGCATCGGAGCTCGCCATGATCCTCCGCGTCGGACGACTCTAGGCGCTTGATCAGGCCCGTGAGCAGCCATTCGGCCGCTTCGCAGATCGTCGTCTTGCCGCTGCCATTGGGCGCATAAAGCAAGGTCAGCGGTGCGGACAGATCGAGATCGACGCGATCGGGAATACCGCGAAACGCCTGCACCGTGATCTGCTGCAGACGGATCATGCGGAGTTGTCCGGATTCTCGGCGTGCTGGCGGGCCGCGGGTTTGCCCTTGAGCGCCTTCACATCCTTGAGCAACTGCTTCTGGAAGTCGGACACCAAGACCGGCGAATTCGTCATGCCGCTGGCCTCCGGCGAGGGCGGCAGGCCCAACACGGTGACGCGGAGCACACGGCGCCACACCGAATCCGCGTCATTGCCCGGCAGGGGCCACGCCACATGCTTGCGGCAGGCGGTGGGATCGAGTTCGATCGCCTGGACCGTGGCGAACAGTTCGGTGGGCAACGTTTCGGCGCTGAGCAGAAGCAGATAAGCGTCCATCACCCGGTGATCGTTGCGCTCCGCTTCGATGCAGCAAAGATCGAGCCATTGCTGTCCGATCGCGGCAGCATTTTGAAAGGCCATAGCGTCCGTCTCCGACACCGGCAATGCGAGCAGCTGCGCATAGGTGGCGCTCCACAAACGCGCATCTGACGGCAGCGCTGGCGCGCCCGTCAACGCCGGAAGGCCCACCTCGGCAAATCCGGCAACTTTTGCGAACTTGGCGAGCGTGTCCTGCCAGCTAAGCGGCATGCGCCCCTCCCGCGACATCGAGCGCCTGCAGCGCGGCGGCGAGCTCTCCCTGCACGGCCGTGGTGAAAGCCGACATTTCGTTTTGCGCGAAGCAAGCTTCCAGATCCTCGAGGCTGCGCTCGACAATGAGCGCGCTCGCGCGCGGCGTGTCGGCGCTGCGCCGCGATGCCGCCGGAGCTTCGCCGACATCGTCACGGCGTTTGGAAGTCTCGGGCGGGGCAGCGAGATGCGCGCCCGTCGCCTTTTTGAAGACAAGAAGCGGTGGCGCGGGCGCAAGCTCTGCGCGCCAGCGCCGCAAGATCTGAGTCATGCGAATGGCAGAGTCCGGATAGCACCACACCAGCAAATTGGTCGTGCGGGCGACAATCTGCAGCTGGCCTTTCTGCTTGGGGTCGGCCTGCCAGGAAACGGTGTCGAGCGGCTTCAGCGCACCCAGCACTTTGAGGCCGATTGCGGCTTGCAGCAAGAAATCGGAGAGTTTGTCCGCATCCAGCCGGTTTCCCGCTTCCTGCCCAGGTTCGCCGAAGAGCGTCTTCTGGCAAAGAACTTCGGCGGCGGGCTCGATCTGGGTCTCGATCTGCGTGCGGATGACGCCATAAGAAGCGCGTGCCACCACCGTCTTGTATGCGGCCGGCGCATCATGCGTATCCGTCAGGCGTCGCAAGGCGCGCAGGGTTTCGAAGCGATAGCGATCCTGACAGGGCGAGTCGACAAGAGGCCCATTCGCGTCGATGCCATAATCCTTCTGCACGAACCAAAGATGGCGTCCGGTCGCGCCGTTGAAGGTCCAGCGCAGCGGTCCGCCCAGCACCGCGGCCGAGGTGTGGCGGACGACGGCGCCATCCACCTGCTCCGTGGAAAAACGGCGTACTGCGGGAAACTGACCGGCAAACGCATGGCGTCCCTTGGCGATAAACATGCCGCTGTAATCGCGCCACCGATCGATGTCTTCTCCCATCGAACAGATGTCGTGTGCGCTGTTGACAAGGCAGATGTTGACGCGCTCGGAGTTGATGGCATGCGCCGTCGTGACGACCGCATTGCGCCACTTTTCATGCCCGCTCTTCTGCAACAACAACCCGGCGATCAGCACGCGGGTGGCGTCGCCGGCTTGCGCATCAAGGTATTGCGTGATCTTGCGGGCGACGACGCGATGACCTTCCACGATGTTCAAGAGATCCGAACAGATCACGGGAAAGATCAGCAGATCATCGACACGGATGGCGATATGCGCGCCGCCATGATCGAGCCCAAAGATATGCACTTCATCGTGCTGTTCGGCGGTCGCCTTCAGGAAGGTGACGCATGCTGTGGCACCGGGATGATGCACCCAGCACCAGCCGGCATTGTAAAAGCGCTCGTCAGCCGGTCCCTCGCCGTTCGCCCAGCCGGCATAGCGGACTGTCGGACCATTCTCACCAAGCCAAGCGGTGATGCGATCGCCGCGGCTGAAGCCAAAACCTGCGATCAGGATTAGAGGCCGCGGCCAAGCATACACCAATGCATCCACCGTGGCCCAATCGTCGAGCCCCAGAGCCAATTCTGGCAAAAGCAAAATCGCCGGCCGGTTGCCGGTGACGATCTGAGCGAGGCGTGAGTCCGCCCCCAATAGACCTTGCAGCGTCTGGACCACGGGGGGCCGCGATGCCCCCGCGTCTACAGTCGCCTTGGCCGGTGGCGCTATCTGGGCGAGGACGACATGCGCCTCCGCCTGGTCGGTCAACCAAGTCCCTTGGAAGGTAAGTGCATGTATTGACAAAGAAAAATATCCGCAAGGAGTTGATGTAGACTGGTTGCTGCAAATCCCACTTGGTCGTCGGAACTCTTTTTACACCCTGAAATTGAGCCATGGAACCCGCAGGGCCACACAAACAAGCGGCACGACTTCGGTCGGCACTTGGACCACGATCACCCGTCATCGAATGTGCAGTTGGATCTAACGGGGGGCGTTGCGACCTAAGCTTTCGCTCCGATCGAGAATGGTAGCGGAAGCGCCGCGTGTGTGGCGGGATCACGGGGTGACACTCTTGACGACCGAAAGCGTTCGCGCGGTGAGAACGGCGATTGCGGCGCATTGCATCCTACGAGGCAAACTGCCGCTTGAACTTGAGATGCCTCGATAATCCATCGATGACCTTGCCTGTCGCGGCAGAAGTCGCGAGCACGCAGGGCTCCGTCGCGGCGGGAGCGGCTCGCTGGTAGAATGCAGCATGAGCCTGCACAAATGGGTTGCTATGAGCCATTTTGATGACTTACCGCGCCGTGACCGCAGTCACGCCATAGAGGAAGAGGCAATCATCGCCTTCCAGGCGCGGCTTTCGGAAAGCCGTGTCTTCATTCTTCAGGGTGTAGACCGCAAGGACTACGGAACAGACTGTCAGATCGAGGTAATCGACGACAGTCGGGCTACGAATGTCAGGGTCCAGGCCCAACTTAAGGGTACGGAGCGAGCACTAAATGCGGACGGATCGCTCAGTGTTGAAGTGCGTCGTAGCAACCTGAACTACCTGTTGATGCAGCGGTACAGCTTCTACGCCTGCTATCATATCCCAACAGGCTCGCTGCGCATCTGTCCCGTCGACAGCGTCCTTCGCCAGTATGAACACAGCGGGAAGACGTGGACCGAGCAGCAGTCCCTGACGGTTTCCTTCGTCGATGAGTTGACCATCGGGCGTCTTGTCCAGCTCGCAACGCTCGCGCAATCGGAGGCGAGGTCTTCGCGCGACTCGCGGATCGAACAATCCGGCGCGCGCCCGGAGGATCTGCCCAGGCGCGTTCTGAGAACTGCTCCAGATATCCATGTCCCGGAAGACCCGGTGCGGGTGGGACTGATATTGACGCAGCTCTACGAACAGGGTGCTGACGATGTGATCAGCGCCGGATTCGACAAATTTGAGGCAGCGCTCGGCGCCAGCAGTGACGCGATAGGCCCCTGCTACATGGCCGAGATCAACCTCGGGATGGCAAGCATGAGCCAACACCCGCAACGGATTGAGGAAGCGATCGGCTACTTTCGATCTAAGCTTGACAGCGGCCGTTACCA
>Ga0302324_100003583_pt1 | contig 34994 bp, 35 predicted proteins | sample Palsa_T0_1_FD_201949 | JGI IMG/M metagenome (GOLD analysis project Ga0302324, IMG submission 201949) | Peat permafrost microbial communities from Stordalen Mire near Abisko, Sweden - Palsa_T0_1 | ecosystem: Environmental > Terrestrial > Soil > Palsa > Peat permafrost | place: Sweden: Abisko...
CCGTCCCCGAACAAGATTGCAACCCTGCTGAGCGAGACCTAATAAGAGTCTGCCCTCCCCGGAGTGGCCCATCCATGTCGTGTCCGCACACAGCACAAACAGCTACTTGACAACCATAAGAGTGTCGCTCCGCGCTCACGGAGCGGCTTACAACGGCGGCAGTCACCCTGGCACTCACGACGCAGATGAGTAACTCTGCAGGGGTGAGTTCCGAAGATCTGGTTGTCGTCGCCGGTGTGTTTCGTGCCGTAGCCGAGGCTCGGTCGACCTTTTTCTCAAAGGTGTACGCCCACGCGATCCTCCGCTGGCCCGACGTGAAGTCCACGGTGACCCTGGATCTCTGCACGAACAAACTTGAGACGGCCTCGACCCTACATCTGGCCCTCTCGGTGCCAAGGCCGGACGGGACAGAAGTGGCGTGGAGACTCGACCTCTGGATCGGACCTGAAGTTGTTAGTGCCACCGGCGTGGTCTACGCGACGACTTCGAAGCGCCTCGTCGTGGATACTCATTTTGAGTGTACGGAGGAGGCGACAGGGGCGGCCGGGGCGGCCGAACTGATCAGGTCCATGGCGGCGAGGGTGTGCGCCGAGCGTCGCTTACTGGAATCTTGAGAAGGCCAGAGGGCTGGGTAGCCAAGCGCAGAACAGCAGCGCAGCCAGCTTTCGCCGTGCCAGCACCGACGTGCCCGAATCGGCGGCCTACTCGCCGCCTGAGCAAACCCAGCCACGTTGTGTCTCGCGGCGGAGCGCGCCGTTAAGCCAGGCAGGAGGTCGAGATCAAGGCCGACGGGCCGCCGCCGCTACCATCAGGAACGCGGCATAAGGCACCCGGCCGCAGCAGCGGGGTTTTCTCCCACATTCTCCCCCGCGTTTTCTACATGCCCCGCCCCCGTAGCTCAGAGGATAGAGCGTCGGTTTCCTAAACCGTGAGCGCAGGTTCGAGTCCTGCCGGGGGCACTCAGCTGAAATACGAATTGTAGGGGGCTCCAAGCTAGGCAAAACAGGCAAGACGCTCACAAGAAGCTGTCCGGTTGTCTCTTGCTCTCATCGGCCATGGCCGGGCGGCCGCGTCCTATTCGTGTCCTGGAAACTCAACGTCCCATGAACGTTCGGCGCCGCCCAGAGCCTCTTCGACGCACTCCCGCGACGCACTTCGACGACCGTCCGCGCACTTGGCATAGACCTCTTGGAGCACGGCGACACCGTGGCCCGGCCACTCCGCCGCCTCCGTTGAAGGTATCCCACCATTGAGCCATTCGAGTCTCCGTCGAGCCCGTCGTGCGCCACATTTGCACCACAAAAGCGTCCCTCTCGGTGCAACTCCCTGCCGCTCGGCGCCACAAGCCAAACCGGCCTCGACCGGCCTGTTCCCGCGAAAGTGCTGGTCATCGCCGTGTCGCGAAAACCGTGTGCAGACTTCCCACACTTCATGATCGACGCGACATAAGTGCTGGTCAGAGACCATTTTTGTGTTGCCAGCACCACAAATACACAACACGGCACCACAACGCTCGCCAAGGTCGTCATCGTCACGAGAACGCAAGAGGCGATTCTCTCGATCTGCGAATTGATGCTCTTTCGACGCTGTGAGTGGTGGTTGACCCTGGTGTTCGATGCATCGGAATCAGCGAGGATCGGCTCCTCAGCACCCCGCTCGAGAGGCCCCAGATTGCTGCTGTCGATTCAATTAGCGGCCAATGAAGTCGGGGGTCACTCCTCCACTCCAAAATGGCTGCGCCCGGTACGGCATCACTTCCGAGCGGCCCGGGGTGCGCCATGGCGACGCGGTTGGCGCACATTCGGCACTACATTCCCTGACAGGCTCAACGACGGGAATCGTGAACGTGCGAGCGGCCGACTATGTGGCTTCGGCCAGGCCACCCAAAGGATGGCCTGGCCCGCTCCGCGAGATGGATATTCGGTGTGGCCCTTAGCCGCCGCAGGTGTAGGCCAACTGGAGTGCGGGGCAACCGAGGGCGGTCGAAGATCACCCGGCGAACGGGGCGGATGATTGGCACGAGCCCGAGTTCCGACGTTCATCCCGAACGTGATCGAACGATGATAGGTAGAGACGGGCTCGTAGCGGGGATGACTCCCAGGTGCCGTCTTATTTTCCGACAACGTGGATGGGGAGCCGCTCGTGGCGGCGGATCATCAGACTGTGGACCCAGTGTGGCGAGCGATCCGGGTCGAGTGTGAGGCTGCTGGTGCGCTCGAGGAGCGCAGTGAGCACGATCCGAGCCTCCAGTCGGGCTAGCGGCGCGCCGACGCAGAAGTGGATGCCGCGACCGAACGCCAGGTGGTGTCGTGGTGGGGTGCGCTGGAGGTCGATCTTGTCGGGGTGCTCGTACTGTTGTTCGTCGTGGTTGGCGGCGCCCCAGAGCAGGAGCACGGTCGAGCCTGCCGGGATGTGCACGCCGCCGAGGGTGGTGTCGTGGTGCGTGGATCGCATGAGGTATCGGAACGGTGACTCGAGGCGTAGGACCTCCTCGACGAAGGTGGGGATCAGTTCCGGTCGCGCTCGGAGCTGGGCTTGGAGATCGTGGTCCTCGGCGAGGATGCGGACGGCGTTGCCGAGCAGGCTCGTGGTGGACTCGCCGCCGGCACTGAGCAGGGTGTGGAGGATGCCGTAGCCCTCGAACTCGCTCATGAGATTGTCGTGGACGGCACGGGCGACGGCGCCGAGGAGGTCCTGGCCGGGTTCGCGCATCGAGACTGCGAGCTGGGCTTGGATCCATTCGCCGATCTCGGTGGTACGTCCGATGCACTCGATCAGCTCGTCGAGGCTCAGAGCCGAGCCGAGCATCGCCGTCGTCTCGAAAGCAGAATCCAGGAGCTTGCGGACATCGCTGCCTTGGAAGCCAATGAGGCGGGAGATGATGGTGATGGGGATCTGGTTGCCGATGTCGGCCATGAAGTCGACGGCGCCGAGCTCCAGAGCACGCATGATCCCCGCCGTGGCGAGATCAAGAATCTCAGGTTCGAGCGCGTTCATCCGTTTGGCGACGAGCTCGGGGAAGACGGCACTCCGGTGAAGTTTGTGCAGCGGGGGGTCGGCGGTGACGAGTGCCTGGCCGCCCCCGTCGCCGTAGTCCCATCGTGCGGGGATGCCTCGATCGTCTCGGTACATGAGGCAGTGCAGGTTCGATGAGAAGTCCTCCACCCGACCAGTCGCTTCGGCCACAAGCTCGAAAGTGCTCGCAGCGAAAATCCCACTGTCGGCTACTGCCCAGACCGGCGCCTCTCGTCGCAGGCGGGCGTAGAACGGGTACGGGTCGTCGATCACCTGCGGGTGGAGCAAGAGGGTGGGAGGGATCACGTCGGAGGTGGTCCGGCGCATTATCGGGGCTGGAGGGTCAACGGCAGCTCGACGAGACGGCGGACCATCAGGCTTCGGTGATGGCGGAGGGCGTCCGGAGATGCTTCGACCGAGAACGACGAGGTTCGGGCGAGGAGTTGCTCGAAGGTGACTCTCGCCTCGAGCCGGGCGAGCGGCGCGCCTATGCATAGGTGAATCCCCCAACCGAACCCCAGATGCTGTCGAGGGTTGGGGCGGTCGACGTCGATCTGCTCCGGCTGGTTGCAGCCCTCAAGGTCTCGATTGGCGGCCGGCCATACCAGCACCAGGCGCGACCCGGACGGGAGTTCCACGCCACCGAGGGTCGTGTCGGTGACGACCCGCCGGTAGTGACCTCGGAACGGGGGCTCAACCCGGCAGGTCTCCTCCACGAAGGCGGCGATCAGGTCGGTCTGCTGTCGAAGGCGATCCTGGAGCTCGGGCTGTTCGGCCAGGATGCGAACTCCGGTGCCGAGCAGGCTTGTCGTGGACTCTCCGCCGGCCGAGAGGATTAGGCCCAGGATCCCGAGGGCCTCCATCTCGTCGAGGTAGCCGTTGCGGACCGCCGTTGCGCATACGCCGATGAGCGTTGCGGGGTTCGGATGGTCTGAGGCGCGCGCTACGGCGAATCCCTCGATGACTGGCCCCAGCTCCATCATCTTGTCAAGTAGAACTGCGCGACGATCCTCCGGGACGAAGCCGCCGATCTGCTCCACCGAGGCATAGCCCTGCTCCTTCAAGGCGGCGACGTCGCTGTCAGGAAGGCCGAGCAGCCGCGACACCATCACCATCGGGAGGGGTTCAGCAATGTCGCTCATCCACTCGACTCGTCCCTGCTGTAAGGGTTTGTTCAGGGCGCCGTCGATGAGGGATCGGAACTCGTCCTCCCGGGCGTTGATCGTCGCCGTCGACAGCACCCGGCTGAGGACCTTGCGCTGGCGTGTGTGGTCCGGCGGGTCTGCGGTGGCGAGGACCGCGAGGGTCTCGTCGTCGGGCGTGTTGAAGGCCGGGCTTCGCAGCGCCGGCGTTCCCGTCTCGGTGAGACCCAGGAACTCGCTGGTACGGCTCGAGTAAAGGCTCGGGTCGCCCACCACCTGGCGAATGAGCTGAGGGCGGGTGACGAGGTAGGCATCGGTACCCTCAATGCGATGGACGGGGTCGGATTCGCGCAACTGCGCGTAGTAAGCGTGGGGTTCCTCGACGATCGCTGGATCGAACAAGGGATCGAACGTCCTCGTCGCCATTTCGCCTCCAAGCTCACTTCCGACGCCGTGCATGCCGGTCGGAATCATAGTGATCCTTTCCCCATAGTAGAAGGCCACTCTACCTCGTGAACCACTCCCGAATCTGTACGAGGTCAGGCTTGCCGGTCGGCAACATTGGGACTTCGGCCGGATCGACAATGCGGCAATACCGGGGGACCTTGTAGGACGACAACCGCTGCCTGGCGGCTGAGAGCACGACTTCAAGGTCTACCGGGGCCGAGGGGTCGATCACCACGACCGCTGCGACATCCTCGCCGCGATCGCCGGCTGGGACGCCAAAGACGTGCACTTCGCGAACGCCTTCCAGCTCTGCGATCGCGACCGCTACTTCCGCGGGCGCAATGTTCGATCCCGCAGACTTGATCAGCGGGGTGCGGCGACCGGTGAACCGTAGATGGCCATCCGCTCCGAACCAGCCGAGGTCGCCGGAGGGGTACCAGCCGTCAGGCGTGAAGACGTCGTGAGACTCACATTTGTAAATCCCGTCCATTAGGAACGCTCCGCGCAGAAACAGCTCCCCCTCCGCGCCGACGGATAGCTCCGTCCCGGTGGCCGGGTCCACCACGAGATGCTCCATCCCGGCGAGCGCCCGTCCGAATGTCCCTCGGAGAGACTCAGGAAGGGGGCCGCACGGATCGTCCGGCGAGGTGTGGGGACCACCGGTCTCCGACATGCCCAGCAGGTTCGACGCCATGTCGGGCGCCGTCGGACGCAGCTCCTCCGGCAACGCCACCAGAAGGGTCCCCCCTCGCACGTGAGGGAGTCTCCGGTTGGGGAACGTTGGGTGCTCGCCCATGGAACGCGCCGCGTTCGGCCAACACGAGATCCAGGTCGCCCGTTCCCGTTCGCAAAGATCAAGAGCCTCTTCTGCGTCGAACCGCTCTTGGACGAGTGCACCCGCTCCGGAGGTGAGAGCCGACAGGAGCAGCATGGTCAAACCCCCGACCCAGAAGAATGGCAACGGCGAATAGATTCGGTCGTTTGGGGAGAAGTCGCGTGCCGCCGCGAGACCTGCGGCGTGTCGCACAAGAGAGCCATGCGTGTGCAGCACCGCCTTAGGCGCCGCCGTCGTCCCGCTCGTGCTGATCAACACGAGCGGGTCCGACGCGACAACCTGCGCTTGGGCGGCAATTACCACCTCGACCGGAACCGACCGATCGAGCGGAAACGACCACGCGGCCGCGCCGTCAATATGAGCCCAACGAAGGAACGGAGCGGATTCGAGCTCCAGTGTCGGGGCGCTCTTCGTCAATCCGGGGAAGGCGGCCTCAAACCGAGGCACCAGATCGGTGTTGCCGAACGATCGCGACAGCAATAGTGCGTGCACATCGGCGTGGCGGATCGACCTTGAGAGCTCAGGCGGTGGCGAGAAGGTCGACAACGGAACCGTGAGCGCCCCAATGCGCGCTGCCGCCAGCCAGGTAACCACCCAGTCCGGGCCGTTCGCGTACATCAAGCCGAGACGAGTGCCCTTGCCAACCCCGGCCGCCATGAGACGGCCGGCGAGCTCAAGGCTCCGGTCGTCGGCCTGCCGGTACGTCAACCTCGAATCGATGCCGACCAGGAAGTCGTCGTCCGGTCGCTCACGACGCAGGGCCAAGGCCTCCGGGATACTCGCCGGAAGTCCCTTGAGCAGGGGGTTCAGACCGATGATCTTCTGCATATGTCGTTCTCTCTTGGTAGTCAGAGGCGCAGATCGATCCGTTGCCTGCAACTGTTACTGTGCTAGGAGGAGAATATACTTCTACTTCTGGTCATCGCCCAAACGGGAGCGCACGTGGTCGAGTTGCGAGGGGATCCAATCGGCTCGATCGGTACTGTCCTCGACCGGACGCTCGAGATCGAGCCCGCCCGGGAGGCCCTCGTCGCATCGAACGGACGGCTGAGCTACGAGCAGCTCGACGCAATGGTCGACCGGGCGGCGGGCGCGCTCCACGAACTCGGCGTCGGCCGAGGCGACGTCGTCGCAGTCAGCCTGCCCAACCAGCTCGAGATCGTTGTCACGTTCTACGCGACAGCGAGGGTCGGCGGCGTATGGCTCGGCGTCAACCGAGGCCTGGCGGTGCCGGAGAAGTCCTTCATCCTTGGCGACGCGGGTGCGGCGGTCCTCATCGCTGATGAGGCCCTCGTCGGCGATCTCGGCACATCCGGTGACGTGACAGCCCGGCTCGTCGGGGCCGGCGGCTCGTCCCGCGAATGGGAGGCCCGCGTGGATGCCGGAGGTCGCTACCCGAGAACCGTACGCGGGCGAGACGAACCTGCGGGCGTCGCATACACAAGCGGTACGACCGGACGCCCCAAAGGCGTGGTCCACTCGGAGCGGAACCTCCTGCTCCCCGCCATCGTCCTCCGGCAGGCCCGCTGGTTCGATAGCTCCTTGCGGCGCGGCGACTGCGCAGCTCTGACGATCCTCAACCTGCAGGTGACCAGCACTCTCCTCGCCGCGGAGGCCGGAGGCACCCAGGTGGTGATGGACCGGGTGGATGCGCCCGGTATTGCGGGGTGGATCCGAGACGAGCGCGTCACCTCATGGTTCGGTGTCCCGACCATGCTGCGTGATCTGGCCGTGTCGACTGAAGTGAACGACAGCGACCTCGCCACGCTCGACGACGTGTGGACCGGAGGTACATACTGCCCGCGCGCGGTCCGCGAGCAGTTCGAGGCACGGTTCGGCAAACGGGTGCACGCCACATTCGGGATGACCGAGGTGCCCACCGTCATGACCATCGAGCCCCGAGGCGAGCCTGCCGTCGAAGGTTCCAGCGGCAAGTCTCTCCCCCACTTGGTGGTGGAGATCATCGATGATAATGGAGGAGTCCTGCCACCCGGCCAGACCGGAGAGATCACGGTCCGGGCAGCCCATGACGGCGAGTGGGCCGGGCATTACACTCCGATGCTCGGATACCGCGGGCTCCGACACAATGTGGCCGACGTTGTGGTCGACGGCTCGCTCCGGACTGGGGACATGGGCGAGCTCGACGATGGCGGGAGCCTCTTTGTCCGAGACCGGCGGAGCTCGCTGATCCTGCGAGGGGGAGCCAACGTGTATCCGGCCGAGGTCGAGCGGGTGCTGCTCACCTTTCCCGGGGTAGGGGGGGCTGCAGTGGTGGGTGTGCCCGATGACCGTCTCGGTGAGCGCGTCGCGGCAGCGATCGAGCTCGTCCCGGGCGCCATGATCTCGACGGATTCGTTGCGTGACCATTGCGCACAGCAGCTCGCGCGCTACAAGGTGCCTGAGCGCTGGCGGATCGAGGCCCTACCCCGCAATGCGATGGGCAAGGTGGTCCGGCCAGTAGTCGAGAACTGGTTCAGTCACGAGACCGGGAATTTGCGAGAACCCAGCTAGATCAGATCGGGTGCCCCCCGAGCGCCTCGCCTACTCGTCCCCGTCGAGCAATCTCCTCGTCTGCAGAAGATTCCGATCTCTGTCCGCAACGCTCGACTTGGTCAGTGGAGAACGTGTTTTGTTGCCCTCGGCGGGAGCCTCCAGGCGACGCTGGGCTAACGGGTTGTGGTGCTCGGGGGGCGGGATACGGCCGCTGCCTATGAGGCCGCCGTCGATCCGGATGTCGCAGCCGGAGATAAATGACGCGGTGTCGCTGCAGAGGAAAGCTACGAGCGCAGCGATGTCCCTGACCGAGCCTGGCAATGGGGTGTGGCCCGGACGCTTGATCGGCGTGGCCTTGATCAAGGCTGTGACGATTTCGGAGTCCGTCATCTCCAAGCGCCCCATCTCGGTGTCGATCAAGCCTGGAGCGATCGACACGATCCGAGCACCCTGTCGACCCCAGGGGCCGGAGAGCCGCTCGCAGGCTCGCATCACTCCTCGCTTGGCGAGCACGTAGCCGATGGTGCCGTCGAACGGCACCGTCAGACGGGCAGCGACCTCGTCGAGGAAGCCGCCAGCCAGAGGGTCGTCGAGAAGCGGATCCAGTTCCGGGGCGAGGTCGGCGTAGCCTGCGATGGATCCGACGCACACTGCAGCAGTACCAGGTCCTGCGTGGGGAGCCAGCGCGTCAAGGACGCGGGCGGTCCCCACCAGATCCACATCGAGCACCGTACGTCCGTCCGCCATCTGCGGTGATAGGCCCGCCGTGTGCGCGAGCGCTCTGAGACCCCCGAGTGCCCCGACCCGTTCGCCGAGCGCGACTACGTCGGCATCCTTGGTCACGTCGCAGACGGCGATCTCTACTGACGCGCCGGCGTCGGCGAGGTCGCGTCGAACGGGCTCGAGTCGATCGGTGTCGAGGTCCGCCAGGATCAGCGGGCCGAAGACGATGAGAGCGCGGGCGATCGCCGCGCCCATCCCCCCAGCGCCTCCGGTCACGACGACGGCGCCCGTCCCGACAACCATTCAGCGCGTAGACTTGGTAGGCGTCGGATCGACTCCGAGACCGCTTGAGCAAAACGCCCAGAGCTCCTCAGCCGTGATGCGGCCGCCCTGTTCCGACCCGAGGATCCGGTTGTGCACAGCGCTGAGCACGGTGTGGTGCAGGAGCTGTGCGGCGCTCTCGACTGACAGCCGGGTCTGTAGCCGGCCCGAAGCTGCTGCATCCCTCACGAGCTCCTCCACGAGACAGATCTGTGGCCGGTACGCGAGCGCCAGCTCCTGCGGTCGTGTCTCCGCCAGCCGGTTGCTGTAGGTCGTCAGGGCCCGATATACCGGAGTGACGTCGGAGGTGAGGTCGTAGATAGCTTCGATGTAAAGCCGCACTCGCTTGATCGGGTCGCTCTCCCTATCACATGCCTTTCGCAACCTGGGCGTCACCTCCTTAGCCAGGATGGTCTGGTGTACGGCGACTAGGAGATCGTCCTTGCTGGCGAAGAAGTTATAGAAGGTGCGGATCGACATCCGCGACCGGTCGACCACATCCTGCACGGTGAACTCAGTGCTTCCCCCCTCGTTCATCAGCTCGATCGTCGCTGCCACGAACCGGTCGCTTCGCGCTTGGGCTCGCCCACGGGCGCGTTGGAGCGAGCGCTCAACACTCTGCTGCTTCCAGTCGGGTATACCGTCCTCGTCGGTCGGTTCCGAGGTCAGTGTGGTTGCTTTCGCTCGTGCCATGTCTACGGGTCCTTGGAATGGGACGCACTTGGTTGTGCGAGCCAGATGCTCCTCAATGAGTCATTCGATTCTCCAGGCTACAGGGCCTGATCGGAAGGTCCGAGCATTCCAGAGATCGAGTCGAGGAAGCTCACGACTGCGGCGCCGACCTGATCCGCTCGGTCCTTATGCACAGCATGCCGGCCGCCCTCGACTGTCACGAGCGTGCATCGCGGGTGCGTCGCGACGACTAGGTCAGCCTGGCGAACTCGCCGAGGGTCGTCCCGATCGCCGACCACCACCAGAATCGGACAATCGATCTCGGCTAAAGCAGCCAGATCGGCCTTGGGACGGCGACCAGCTCGCTCGCAGAGCTCGACCATCAGCTCGAGCCAATGATCTTCGCCGTGGCGATCCGCGTGTAGTCGGCGAAGTGTCATCGGCCAACCCGAAACCAACTGCTCGCGGGTGGGAACGCTCGACTTAGGGTCGCCAAGGCCCGGGCTGAGCAGCACAAGGCTGGCGCACGTTCCGGGGTTGGTCAGCTCGAGGTCGAGCACCACCTCAGAACCGAACGAGAAGCCCAGGACGTGAGGGCGGGCGGCTCCGTCGTGTTCGATGAGCGCCAACAGATCGCCGTTTACCAGTTCGATGCTGACCTGGCCAGGGCGATGGTCCGACGCGCCGTGGCCGCGCAGATCGGGGATGATCATCCGGTAGTGGTCGCTCAGGGTGGCTGCGAGGCCGGACCACTCGTAGGCGCCCGTGCCGGATGCACCGTGGACGCAGAGCACGTTCGGTCCCGATCCGACCACGTCGTAGTACAGCGATAGGCCGTCGTGCTCGTAGTTCGCCACGTCCAGCGCCGTCAGTGTGCCGGCAGGGCAGTGGTCTTGGTCTCCAGGTGCATCTCGAGACCCTCAGGCCCGCCTTGGCGGCCAATAACGCTGGCCTTGTAGCCGCCCGATCGGCGAGTCGGCCGCGTGCCCGCTCCCGCCGTTCACCCCGACGGTCTCGGTGCCGATCCGGCGGGCCACAGCTAAAGCCCTCTCGTTCGACGTCGCGCGCGGCCGGACAGGCCGTAGATCGCCCGTCGTCATCGCGCAGTTGCATCCTTGGTCACGAGCACCCGTTCCTGGAGGCGGAGTACAGTCAGCTATCGCTACAACAAAAGTATCATTCTACTACGGAGGATAGGATGCTCAGAGGTAATGAGCTGGGCGGACTGCGGGTCCTGGTCGTCGGTGCGTCTAGCGGCATCGGTCGAGAGATTGCTCTTCAGCTCGTCGGCCGAGGCGCACGTGTCGCAGTGGCGGCACGGCGAGCCGACCGACTGGCCGACCTCGTCGGTGCGACCCCGATCGCCTGCGATGTGCGCGACCCCCTTCAGTGTGAGCGGGCGGTAGCGCGAGCCGCCGCAGACTTCGGCGGACTTGACGCTGTCGTTTATGCCGCCGCTGTGAGCAGGATCACCCCTGTCGACACCGCTGACATTGACGAGTGGAAGGCCGTTTTCGAGACCAACGTGTTTGGCGCCGCGCTCATCACGAAGTTCGCCATCCCGTACCTAACGGCTGAAGGCAGCGCGGGCCGCGCTGTGTTCCTGTCATCTGACTCCTCGGACGTGGCCTTCCCCGGGCTTTCTGCCTATTCCGCATCAAAGGCTGCGTTGGGACGGTTCTGCCAGGGCCTGTCCGACGAGCTGCCTGCCGTGTCGGCGACCGAGGTCGTCGTCGGCCCGACGGCCGGCACCGACATCGCCGACGGGTTCGACCCCGTGCTATTCGGCGTCTGGGCGACTCGCTGGTTTGAGGAGGGCTTCGTTCGTCATGGCCTGCAACAGCCCGCTGACGTCGCCCGTGTGGTCCTGACCCTCCTAGAGGAAGCCTCACCCCCTCGTCGGACCTTCGCCGTCGGAGTGTCCGCGGTGGCAGCGTCGCTCGAGGAGGGCCGGCTTCAGGCGGAGGCGAAGGCCCCGTGAGCCTCGGCCAGATCCTTCAGGTCCTGCGGCTCGACGAGGTCGGACCCGATCGGTACTTGGGTCAGAACCTGCCGGACTCCCCCGGCGTCGTCTTCGGTGGCCAGTTGCTCGGTCAGGCGATCGCGGCTGCTGCTCGCACCGTGCCGCACGCCGGTGCCGGCCGCTCGTTTGGTCGAGCAGACGTGTTCTCGGCCGATGGGCAGCTCGTCGCCTCGTTCTCCCAGGAGAACATGATCCGGGCGTTCGACGCAGACCGAGCACCCGCCACAGGCGAACGCTCGAAGTACTAGCGCCGACCGCTAGGAGTTGTTCCGGGCCTTCATGGCAGCGAGGTCGGCCATCACACTGGTCTGACCGCCGGTGTGCGCGATGGCGCGGGCGTGACCGAGATGGTGAATGTCGAAGTTCGCCGCGATCGAGTTCGAGAATCCCATTGCGTCGACCGCCCCGTTGATCGCCCGCTTGGCGAGCCGCACCGCCCAGGGGTCCATCGCAGCGATCGACGTCGCCAGTTCCGCCGTCCGGCTTTCGAGCTGCCCGAGTGGAACGACTTCGTTGACCATCCCGCACTCGCGGGCCTGCTCGGCTGAAAGGGCAGAGGCGGTGAAGAGCAGCTGCTTGGCTCGGCGGGGCCCGAACTCCCACGGATGAGCAAAGAACTCGATCCCCGGCATGCCCATCAGACCGACAGGGTCGGAGAACTGGGCGTTGTCCGCGGCGATGATGAGATCACACGGCCAGCACAGCATCAGGCCGGCAGCGATGCACTTGCCCTGCACGGCGGCGATCGAGGGCTTGACCAGGTCGCGCCAACGCTTGGCGTAGTGGAGGTAGCCGCGCTCCTCCCAGTCGTAGTAGGTGTCCACGGTGAGGGCACCGTCGACTCGCTGGGGACCGAGCGCGCGATCCCCGCCGCCCTGCATGTCGTGCCCGGCCGAGAAGTGCTTGCCGACCGTGCGCAGGACGACCACGCGGACCTCACGGTCCTTGTCAGATTCAGACCACGCATCGTCGAGTTCGCGCAGGACCTGCGGGGTCTGTGCGTTGGCGGCCTGCGGACGGTCCAACGTGATGACGGCCACACCGTCGTTTGTCTCGTACCGAACGAACTCTGCGTCCACGGTTGTCCCCCGTCTGTGACCCGCTCGTGGGTGGAGCCGCGTCTGCGGCGCGAGCAGGCAAACAGTAAGGCCCGGACGACCCCAGGTGCAAGCCATCTGTCGTACATGAATATCTTGACTTGCTTCTATCAAAGAACGATATTCTACTTACAAATACCACTGCGAGGAGCGCCAATGCGTCCGGAGGATCTCATCCTTGTGAGCGTCGACGACCACCTGATCGAGCCGCCTGACATGTTCGACGCCCACGTGCCCGCCAAGTACAAGGATCTCGCCCCCAAGGTGGTCACCCACAAGGGCGTCGACACCTGGATCTTCGGCGAGCAGCGAGCGACGTCCATCGGGCTGAATGCGGTCGCCTCTTGGCCCAAGGAGGAATGGGGTTTCGACCCGGTCGGGTTCGCCGAGATGCGACCCGGCGCCTACGACGTGCACGAGCGGATCCGCGACATGAACGCCAACGGTGTCCTATCGTCGATGAGCTTCCCGTCGATGGCCCGCTTCGCGGGGCAGTTCTTCATGGACCATCCGGACAAGGAACTGGCGCTTGTGATGCTGCAGGCGTACAACGACTGGCACATCGACCAGTGGTGTGCGTCCTACCCCGGCCGACTGCTACCCCTAGCCATCGGCCCGCTCTGGGACGTCAACCTGCTCGCGGCTGAGGTCCGCCGGGTCGCCGCGAAGGGCTGTCGGGCGATCAGTTTCTCGGAGGCGCCGTACCACCTCGGGCTTCCGTCGTTCCATGGCGGCCACTGGGATCCGTTCTTCGAGGCGTGTGTCGAGAACGAAGTCGTGGTCTCGATGCACATCGGGTCGGGGTCGAACATGCCGATCACGAGCAAGGACGCTCCAGTCGACGTGCTCATCACTCTGCCCACCCTGTTGTCGATCAATGCCGCCTCCGACCTCATCTGGGGTCCGACGCTTCGCCAGTTCGACGGACTTCGGGTGGCGTTATCCGAAGGCGGCGCCGGCTGGGTACCGTCCTTTCTGGAGCGCGTCGACCGCAGCTACACAAACCAGACCTGGACAGGCCAGGATTTCGGGGACAAGCTCCCGAGCGACGTGTTTCGCGAGCACATCCTCACCTGTTTCATCGTCGACGACGTCGCGATGCGGGTAAGGGACCTCGTCGGCATCGATAACATCGCCTGGGAGTGCGATTATCCTCACTCCGATTCCACTTGGCCGACGTCGCCCGAGACGCTCATGGCCACCTTCGACCGGACCGGGGTCACCGACCGGGCCGAGATCGACAAGATCTCGCACGGGAACGCGCTGCGCTGGTATGGGTACGACCCGTTCGCAGTGATCCCGAAGGACCAGGCCACCGTCGGCGCCCTAAAGACGCTCGCACCCGACGTCGATACCGGAGTCCGGACGCGGGCAGAGTTCCGCGAGATGTACGCCGCTCGCAACTAAATCTCAACAGCATCGGCGGTCCGCCGCCGACTTGTTCTGGCCTGCAAACCGGCTCCGACCAGTGTCGCTCTACGTCGCCGTGACCGGCAGCAGTCCGGCGACTTCGTACGCCGTCCTCACCGCCGCCTGCAGGTCGGCCGGGAGCGGCGGCTGGGGTGGACGAGAACGAGGGTAATCCCCGACCGGCAGGCCGAGGACTGATGCCGCGGCTTTGAACGCCGACCCCCAGTGGAGATACGGAGCGTCGACATTGGATGCGCCGAACGCCCGGTGCAGGCTGGTCACCAAGTCGTCAAGGCCCGAGTCGTACCAGTGGTCGATCGCCTCGGACAGCTTGTCGGAGACGATCAGCTCCCACTGCGCGCTGTACGGTTTGTTGGCCGGCGTCTCGTAGAGAAATGCCGACCCACCGAGTATGCCCGGGGTGACGATGCCCCGGCGGACGAAGCCACCGCGGTAGGCCAGCATGTCGCACTCCCAGATCACCAACTCTGGCGCCAAGCGGTGAAGCGCCGCGCTGTGCGACGGTCGGAACATGGCGTTCTTGACTGCGCAGACGGCGGGGAACTCGCCCGCCAGGCGGGCGCATTCCTCCGGAGTGAGGAGCCATTTCGCTGCTGGCGTGTTGAACAGCCCCAGGGCGATGTCGGTACGTTCGGTCACGTAGGTGAGCAACTCGCGGGTCGCTTCGTACCCGCTCGCCTCGAAGAAGGGAGGGATGAGGAAGCAGATGTCGGCGCCGGCCTCGGCCGCGTGCCGGGTCAGCTTGACCGTCTCGAGCACGTTGGTGCTGGCGGGGCACGCCTCAATCAGCGCGCCCGGCTTCACCGCTCGAACCTCGGCGACCGCCATCTCCAGGAGGCGCATCCGTTCGGCGGTCGTCAGCGCCCAGCATTCCCCGACCAGGCCGCCTACCCAGATCCCGTCGTGGTCGAGCCCGGAGATGCAATGTCCGACTAGGGTGCGGAACGCCGCCTCGTCGATCTCCTCACCCCCCGGCCCGTTAAAGGGCGTGTACAGCGAGTCGATGATTCCGCGGAGCGCGGTCGGAGCCCACTCGCGGGCTTCAGCTGCTCGAGCCATGTTGTCTCCTCAGGTCTTAGGTCGGCTGCGGGGTAGGCCGAGGAGCTGCTCCGCAATCAGGCTTCGCAGCACCTCGCTGGAGCCGCCGTAGATCGTGCTCGCCACCGCGCTGCGGAAGTGGTATTCGAACACGCCACCGGCGACGGCTTCCGGGTCGGTCCAGTCGATCGTGGCGGCCGGACCGATCATGTCGATCATCTCCTTCGACCATTTCACGTAGGTCTCGGGTCCGAACAGCGCCGCGTGCGGTCCGGGTTTGCCACCGATCTGCTCGATGAAGGCGACGCGGTATCCGAGCAGGTCCGAGACTTCGGCGTCGATGGCCAGCAGCGCCAGACGCTCACGCACTACAGGGTCGTCGGCCATGACGCCGCCGCGGCCGTCGGGGGCGGCCAGCGCCCACTCCTGGGCCGCGTCGGACAGGCGGGGGGTACGCGACGAGGGAGCGACGTTCTGCTCGGCCTCGAGGGCGGCTCGCATGACGTGAAGGCCCTTGCCCGCATCGCCAACGCGGTATAAGTCATCGACTCTGACATCGCTGTAATACACGATGTTCGTCCGCTCATAGCCCATCGTGCGGACGGCTTGGATTTCGATGCCAGGCGTGTCCATCGGCACGACAACCATCGTCAGCCCATGGGGCCCCTTGGAGTCAGGCTCGCTGCGAGTGAGGAGAAAGCAGAAGTCGGCCATGTGGGCATAGGTCGTGAATATCTTCTGCCCGTTGATGACCCACTGGTCGCCATCGCGGACCGAGCGGGTCTGGCACTGGAACACGTCGGAGCCGCCTTCGGGCTCGGTGTAACCCAGGCAGATGAGTAGCTCACCCTTCGCCACCGCCGGCAGGATGGCTTGCTTGAGCTCCTCCGAACCCATAGCCCGGATGGCGTTGGCTGCCAACATCGTTGTGCCGGGGCCGACCATTGGTCCGCCGGCGGCGCGGATTGCGTTGAAGATGGCGCTCGCCTGGAACTGGTCGAGCCCCGCTCCTCCCTCCGATTCCGGCCACGTCGGAGCAATCCATCCCAGTGCCCCCATCGCCTCCATCAGCGGTCGGCTGACGCCATCGCCGGTGCGCAGCTCGTCCCGGACCATCTCGGCGGTGACATGCTCTCGAACGAACGCCTGGCCTAGGATCCGGGCCTCAGCCACGTTGGACGCTTCGGTGAAGTCCATCACCCGGCCTCCCAGTCTGTCGATTCTTGCGGCCCAATGCTCCCGACGGGCCCGAGGGTTCGGTCAGCGATCACGTGTAGCTCGCGCCGGGGGTCGGCGAACGCCGTCGCCCATCCCATGGCTCGCCGGTAGTACAGCTGGATGTCCTGTTCGGCCATGAAGCCGTAACCGCCGTGCAGGTGGAGGCTGTGTTGCGCCGCGTGATATGCGGTGTCTGCCGCGAAGGCGAAGGCCATCGAAGCGAGGGCGGGGGCCTTCGGCTCGCCGGCGTCGGCAGCCCAGCACGCCTTCCAGGTAAGCAGCTGGCCGCCGTCTTTGGAGACGAGTGCGTCAGCCAGCGGATGGGCGACAGCCTGGTAGCTGCCGATCGGGATCGTGAATGCTCGCCGCTCTCGGGCATAGGCGGCGCCGATCTCAATGGCCTGCGCCGCAAGACCGATCAGGGCTGCAGCGCGCAGGACTCGGACTTCGTCGACCGCTCGGGCGAAGAGGCGCTTCGCAGTCGCACCGTCGGACAGGACGACCTCGCTCGTGATGGCCTGCCAGCGGGCAAAGGGGACGCTGCCTAGATTGGGCAGGTGGCGGACGTCGTCGGGGCGCCCCGCCGCGACGAGGCGGTCTCCGTCGAAGGCAAGGACGAAGTCGGCCACCGCTCCGTCGGCAAGGAGCTGATCGGCGAGGGGGACGGGCTTGGTCGCCAAAGACACGATGACGGCTCCGGCCAGAACCAGGTTAAGTAGCTCGGTCGCGCCGCAGGCGACCAGCAGGCGAGCGGCCGAGACGGGCTCGGCGAATGGGACCGCGGCAAGTCGCCGTCCGGCCTCTTCGGCGATCAGGGCCACCTCGAGGAGCCCGGCCCCAGCCCCTCCGACGGCTTCGGGGACAGCCACACCGAGCGCGCCGGTGGCGATGAGGTGCCCCCAGAGCGCCGGATCGTGACCGACCGGTTCTGCAGCTCGAACCCGCTCGGGCGGGGACTCTTTGGCGAACAGCGCCGCGAAGACCTCGCGAACTGCTTCCTGCTCCTGGGTGAGGCCAAGATTCACGAGATGACCTCGTCGACCTTGAGCTCGATCAGACGGTCCCAGTCGAGGCCGAGCTCGAGCAGAACCTCTTCGGTGTGTTCCCCCATCACCGGCGCTCGCACGAGATCTGGGGGGGTTTCGTCGAACTGCACAGGATTGGCGATAAGGTCGAAGGTCGATCCATCGGTCGCGGTCACTTCGCGGATGTAGCCGTTCGCTCGGATCTGCTCGTCGTCGTAGATGTCGATTGGACGCTGGTGGACTGCCCACGGCCCGTCCTGCCGGCTTAGGAGGGCGGCGCACTCCTCGAGGCTGCGGCGACCGAATTCGGTGTCGAGTTCGGCCACGCAAGCCGCGCTGTTTGCCCGCCGCGATCGGGCGCTGTCGAAGCGCGCGTCGTCCACCAGCTCGGGTCGGTCCAGCAGTTCACAGAGCCGGGCCCAGTATCGGTCGGACTGCAGCATCACCAGCTGCAGCATCCGCCCATCCCGGGTCTTGAACGACCCGGTGATCGGGTTGCTGGCCTGCTGGCGAGACCGCATCGGGAGGTCGGGCATGTTGAGCATCTTCGACAGCACGATATGCGGCGATGCGTTCCACAGACCGTAGGACAGCAGCGAGACGTCGACGACGGAAGGCACACCGGTCGCGGCCCGGCAGTAGAGGGCCGCGGCAATGCCTCCGGCGATGGTCTGAGCGCCGGCGATGTCCCCGAACGCGATGGGCTGGCTCCGCGGGTAGACGTCACCTTGGGAGACCACCGAGGCTACGGCCCCTCGCGCCCAGTACGAGGTGGCGTCGTAGCCGCCCTTCGCGGCATCAGGCCCGCGGACCCCGTTGCCGCTGCCGCGCACGTAGATAAGGTCGGGGTTCGCGGCGCGGAGATCCTCGACGTCGATACGAAGTCGCCGCCGGGCATCGGGCAGGAAGTTGGTGAGGAACACATCCGCGCTCGTCACCATCCGGAGGAGCAGCGCATGACCCGCCTCGGTACCCAGGTCCAGGCCGACGCTCCGCTTCCCGCGGTTGGGGATCTCGATCATGAAGTTGATGTCGCTGTTCGGGACCATGCCGCCGGCGGCCAGCCCCCGCTGGGGGTCTCCGCCGGCCGGGTGCTCGATCTTGATTACGTCCGCGCCCCAATCGGCCAGAACCCCGCCGGCGGCAGGGACAAAGGTCCATGCGGCAACCTCTATCACCCGCACACCCGCCATCGGACGAGCGCTCATTTCGTCTGCACTCCTTGCCAGGTAATCATCGGTATCGCCAAGCCCTCGCACACCAGCGCTGGGCCGTGCCACCGACCACGCCCACGGCTGCCAGGCCAACTCCCCTACCCCGGCGTCGCAACTCGAAGCGCACGGACGCGACCCTGCGTGCACCGGTCACGGCGATGGGATGACCAGACTTACAGCCCAACTCGGCGAAGACGGGTCGGGCAAAATGTCCCCCTTGGGTGCGATTCGGCGGGCTGTTTGACCCGTGAATAATAGGAGAATAGGCTTCTACTGAGAAAGCAGTCAAGATATGCGATTTCTACGACCTTGCAGTGTGCCCCGATCCGACCTGATGTGTTCCAGCCTGGCCAACCCAGTCGAAGGAACGTCTTGAGTCACACCCCGATCGAATTCGATCCGTTCTCCGCTACGTTCTTCGACGATCCGACGGAGACCTACGCACGCCTGCGGGACGAATCACCGCTCTACTTCAGCGAGAAATATGGCTTTTACGCCCTGTCGCGCCACCAGGATGTGATCGCGGCTCACGGAGATGTCGAGCGACTCGTTAGTTCGTACGGCGTGACGGTCGAGCTCCTCATGAAGAAGCAGCCGATGGTCACGAACATGATGATCGTGATGGATCCGCCCGAGCACACGCAGCAACGCAAGCTCGTTAGTCAGGCCTTCACCCGTCGGTCGATCAGCGGACTGGAGATGCTCGTCGCCGGCGTGATCTGCGATTTCCTTGATCAGATCGACGGGCGTGGGAGCTTCGATCTGGTCGAGGACTTCTCGGCCCTGTTCCCAGTAGAGGTTGTCTCCGCGATGCTCGGCGTACCCGAGGGTGATCGTCAGCAGGTCCGAATCTGGGTAGACACGTTCCTGCATCGAGAGGAGGGTGACGCCGGGACCACCCAGGCCGGGATGGAGGCATCTCTGCAAATGGCGGGTTACTTCTTGGAACTCGCGCAGGCCAAGCGCGTCGATCGCGACGGGCTCCTGATCAGCAAGCTGATCGAGGCGGTGCTCGAGGACGACAACGGAGTCGAGCATCATCTCTCTGACGCCGACGTCGCCGCGTTCGCGGTGCTGATCGCCGGGGCGGGCAGCGAGACGGTAACCAAGCTGATCGGCAGTGGGGTGGTGCTTTTCGACCGCCACCCCGACCAGTGGGGCCTCGTGCTCGCCGACGCCGCTGCCATCCCGGGTGCGATCGAGGAGGTCCTCCGGATATACCCACCGTCGCAATACCAGGGCCGCTTCGCGCTGGAGGACACGACTTTCTCGGGTGGCACCATCCCCGCGGGTTCTCCCGTGCTCCTGCTCACCGGCGCGGCGACCCGCGATCCGAGGGCCTTCGACCGTCCGAATGAGTTCGACATCGCCCGTGGTGGCCACACCACGGTGGCGTTTGGGTACGGAGCCCACAGCTGTCTGGGGGCCTGGCTGGCCCGGCTCGAAAGCAAAGTCGCATTCGAGGAGATCCGTCGGCGCTGGCCGAAACTCACCGTGCAGCATGAAGGTCTCCGCAGGGTCAACATGTCAAACGTGGCTGGATATTCAAACGTCCCCGTCGTCGTCGGCTAACCGTGGTAGCGAACCCGCCCGGCGGCCCACAGTTCACCGTGACCCCGCCCGCGTCACCCGTCGGTCGATCAGCGGACTGGAGATGCTCGTCGCCGGACGTTCGGCTACCGGAGAGGGAAGCACAGAAGCGGTGGGCACTAACGTCCGCTCCCCAACCTCATGGGCCGTTCCGCGAGTACGCCGGACTCGTCGTGTCGAGCGACCATTTCAACAGCAAGGTGATCTGCTTGGACGGCGCGATCACTTCGGACCGACTGACACCTGTTGCTATATGACTGTCCCTGTAGGATCATGGCATTCTCCGTCCCTAGCAAAGAGGGATGCATGGACCGCCACGATCTCCAAGGTCTCTTGTTCGACGCCGACAACCTCATGCCGGCAGCGAATGGCGGCCGGGCCTGATGGATCGGCTCGCTGGGGTCTACAAGAAGATGCCGCAGCTCTTCGCTGAGCAGCCCTGTGACGCGATCAGCCAGAACGTGTTCATCAGCCCGTTCTGGGAGGAAGACATGCGCGCCCTGGCCGCGTTCGTCCCCATGTATCACTTCCTGTTCGGATCGGACTTCCCCCACCCAGAGGGTCTTGCCGATCCCCTGTCCTACCTTGATCACCTCGAAGGGCTGACCGACGGGCAGATCATTGAGCTCATGGGCGGCACGCTCGCCGGCCTCGTCGGCTGAGGAGCTGGCATGGACTCATCCAACTTCGAGCTCGCGGTGGCCGACATTCGGGATGGGCCGCCCGAGCGGTACTGGGATCGCCTCCGCCAGATCATGGGCCCGAGCGGCCTGATGACCTATTGGTATCTCGGCAGGGCCTTCAACCAGATCGAAGACCCCGACTCGATGCTCCTGCGCCCCGACATGCGCAATGCACAGGGCGGGGTCCTGGCGGCGCCGCTGGCCATCGCCGCTCCCGAGACCGGCGGCTGGCGCGACAGAGACGTCGTGCCCGCGCCGATCGCATACGGGCTGCACATCATCGACGATGCTCGGGACGTGACCGAAATTCGCGTCAGCCGATCGACGGTGGGGCAGGGCCGGAAAATGGGTTTCAGCCGTTCCGAGATCGTCGACGCAGCGAACTCGGACCGGGTCATCGCGCGCACCACCGGGATCGGCGTCAGCCTCGGCGCGGCCCCACCCGGGTTCCGCCCGGTGGACCTGCCGCCCGAGCTGCCGGACACCACCAACCTCCCGCCCTTGCACGTCGTGTTCGGCGCCGTTCGCGACGCCGACGGTTGGCGACTGCCTCCGTTGACCTCCCGCCACGCGTCCACCTCCGCGTCGCTTCATCTCGGTCCGATCCACGTAGCGTTCGAGGCGGCCGCGATGGAATCGGCGGCCGAACCAGCTGGCACCGGCGCACTCCAGATCGAGGACTGGGACGTTCACTTCGTCGCGCCCGGCACGGTCGGCCCGTTCCTGGTGAGCGCTGACTCCAACGTCGGAAGGACGGGGCGGGTCGTGACCCGCCTCACTCTCGTGGACGAGGGCCGAGACGACGCCATTGTGGCCGTGGGCGCAGCCGGATTCCGAGCCCACCCTGCCTAGGACCCGTTCCGGCCGAGGAGCACCGTGCTCGACCAGGTGAGCTATGGAGCCCAGCTGACCCGGCTGGCGGCCAGCCGCGGGGACGACACCGCTATCGTGCTAGCCGCCGGCGACGGCCGCGAGACCCGCGTGGCCTGGAGGGAGCTCGAGGCCCGAGCGAACCAAGTAGCCCGCCTCCTGGCCGAGGTCGGCGTCGGCCAAGACGACCTCGTGGCCATCGCGCTGCCAAGTTCGCTCGAACACGTCATCACCACCTTCGCGGCCTGGAAGCTCGGCGGCGTCGTGCTGCCGATGCGCCACGACCTGCCGCCGTGGGAACGAGATCGACTGCTGTCGCTGGCGTCCGCTCGCGCCCTCGTCGCCGATTGGCAGGATCCGCCAGCCGGAACCATCTCCACTAGCGTCCTCGCCCACGCCGTCGCCCTGCGAGCATCGGTGCTGCCCGACCGTATCCCCAAGTGGAGCCACGTCCTCGCGACCTCCGGGTCGACCGGTCACCCAAAGCTGATCGCCAGGCCAACCGCAGGCGTCGTCGCCGCGGACGCCTCCGTGGCCGTCGTGACCGGCGGGGACGACGACCAGACCTTCCTCGGCATGTCCCCGCTCTACCACGCCAACGGTTGGCAGGGGGCGGCCGGCGCACTGGTCGGCGGGCACCGCTGCGTCCTCATGGCCCGCTTCGACGCTGCCGCAGCGGTCGATCTCATCCGACGCCATCAGGTGACGACCGTCATCGCCGTTCCGACGATGCTGCTGCGCATCGTGCGCCTGCCTACCGTCTCCAAGGACGACTTCGTCAGCGTCCGCCGCGCCGTCCTAGGGGGCGCTCCGCTCCCGGAGTGGGTGGCACGAGCGTGGTTAGAGCTGGTGCCGCCGGAGCGGTGCCTGTTCGCGTACGGTTCGAGTGAGGGCCTCGGCTTGGTCGTGGCGACCGGCGAGGAGTGGCTGGAGCGTCCCGGCACCACCGGGCGCCCAGCCAACTGCGACCTGCGCATCCAGGACGCGGATGGCAAGGTCGTGCCGGCGGGAACGATCGGTGAGATCTTCTTACGGAGCCACAATCCCGGCCCGCCGTTCGTGTATCTCGGCGCTGCGACTCCCGCGCCTACCGCGGACGGGTTTCGCACCGTCGGCGACCTCGGGTGGGTCGATGAGGACGGCTACCTGTTCATCGCGGACCGCCGCCAAGACATGATCGTCACCGGTGGCGCCAACGTCTTCCCGGCCGAAGTCGAAGCCGCCCTCAGCGAGCACCCCAGCATCGCCGACCAGGTGGTGATCGGACTACCCGACGACGAGTGGGGACACCGAGTCCACGCCATTGTGGCGCCCGTGCGCCCCGGCCCAACCCCGAGCGAAGCGGAGCTCCGAGCCTTCTGCAAGGACCGACTCGCCCCGTACAAGGTACCCAAGTCCTTTGAGCTGATAGACCAGCTGCCCCGCAGCGATGCCGGCAAGCTCAATCGGGGGCTTCTTGCTCGCCAACGGGTTGAAGCGGACTGACACAGCCTGCAAATATCGTTCTACCTATTCGCCTATGCTATGCAAGCAAGAAAATCTCGGATTGGGTCTCGTGTCGAAGGAGGTCGCATGAGCAAGCTCGGGTTCCCGGTCTTCGATGCCGACAACCACCTGTACGAGACCATCGACGCTTTCACGCGCTACCTCCCAGACGAGCACAAGGGACTCATCAAATACGTCGAGGTCAACGGTCGGACCAAGATCGCCGTCGACAACCTGATCAGCGACTACATCCCCAACCCGACCTTCGACGTGGTCGCCCGCCCCGGCGCGTTCGCCGAGTACTTCAGCGGCAACAACCCTGAAGGAAAGAGCCTTCGGGAGATCGCTGGCAAGCCGATGCGGGCGACCGAGGCGTTTCGGTCCGCCGGGCCCCGCCTCGAGCTGCTTGACAGTCTCGGCTTGGACGCGGCGCTCATGTTCCCGACGCTCGCCAGCCTCCTCGAGGTCCGCCTCACCAGCGATCCGCATCTGACCTGCACCGTGATCCACGCGTTCAACGAGTGGCTGTTGGACGAGTGGACGTTCGACTACAAACAACGGATCTTCGCCACTCCCGTCGTCAACCCGTCCGTCCCCGAGCGTGGCGTCGCAGAGCTTGACTGGCTCCTGTCAAAAGGTGCCAAGGTCGTGCTCCTCCGGCCAGCGCCGGTTGCAGGCCATCGCGGCACCCGCTCGCCGTTCCTTGCCGAGTTCGATCCATTCTGGGCCCGAGTCGCGGAAAGCGGCTTGGTCGTCGCGCTCCACGCGTCGGACTCCGGATACCAGCGATACGTGAACGACTGGGAAGGCACCCGGGGCGAGGCGCTGGTGTTCAAGCCGAGTCCGTTCTATGACGCCGTCACCCCAGGGCGGGCGATCAGCGACACGATCACCTCGGCCATCTGCCACGGCATGCTGAGCAGGTTCCCGACAATAAAGCTCGCGAGCGTCGAGAACGGCGGAAACTGGGCCATCCCCTGCATGAAAGCGTTGGAGCGCACGCACAAGAAGATGCCGAAAGAATTCTCGGAGCACCCCCGGGAAGTCTTTCTCCGGAATGTTTGGATCAATCCATTCTGGGAGGACTCGATCGAGGACCTCATCGCGATGATGTCCCCCGAGCACATCCTCTTCGGTTCGGACTACCCGCATCCGGAAGGCATGGCCGAACCGCTGCAGTGGGCCGCCGACATGAGCGACCTGTTCCCACAGTCCGACGTCGAGAAAATGATGGGAGCGAATCTCTACAGCCTGTTGGGCGTCACGCCCATATCGTCGACCTAGGAGCGACGGGTAGGTCAGCCTCACCGATGACCAAGAGCTGTTTCGTCACATCACCAAAGGGGCCTCGCGACGATAAGCCTGATATCGGCGATCCGTCCTTGCGCCCGCAGCTGTTGGCTTCGAAGGTCACCAATGGCGCCGAGGTCCGATGCGGGGGTGGCAGCGCATCTCGGGGGCGGCGGCATCGGCGGCGACGGGCTGATCAATCTGACCATTCCTGCTCATGCGTTCGGTGCCCATATGGCCGCCGGATGGTTTCTCCCCGCCAACGTGGGTCGCAGCGGCGATCGCACTCGCGAGGCGCCAGGGATCACTCGATGAGGTTCTCCCGGGCCTCCTCGCGACGCAGACCGATCGACCTCACGTTCTGAGCCGCATCCCGGCCCGCCCCCTCGATGGTCACCCGCCCAGGTCTCGCTCGTAACACACCGAAGCGCATCCGCACCTATATCGCCTATCCGGCACCACTGATACCAAACTAAGCAATGACTCGCCCTCACGGAACCGACACACCCAGCGGTGATTGGCATACCTTCTCCCCCGAAGAAAGTACGCCACTACCAAAGTTATCACTAGATTCTTCCTCCGGCCCCGGGAGCACTCGATGTCATCCTTTCCCTCCGTAAACGACCTGCTCGATCCCGAGCTCGCTGCGATCATCGACCAGTTCGCATACCTCGAGTACACCGACGCCACCGTCAAAGAGATGCGGGAAATGTTGCAGCCCACGCCCGCGAGCCCGCTGCCGGCCGTTCGACGCGAGGACCGGATCGTCTCCCATGATCCGGAGGTCATCGTTCGCACCCACCGACCTGTTGGCGCAGTAGCGCTCTCACCGGGGGTCATCTCGATGCATGGCGGGGGCTTCATCATCGGCAACCGGACTTTCGACGACCCCCGCCTCGATCATTGGTGCACCGAGTTCGACGTCGTGGGTGTGTCGGTTGAATACCGCCTGTCTCCAGAGGTCCAGTACCCCGGGCCGCTCGAGGACTGCTACTCCGCTCTCAGCTGGACCTTCGAGCACGCCGATGAGCTGGGCATCGATCAGGATCGGGTCGGCGTCACCGGTGTGAGCGCCGGTGGCGGACTCGCAGCAGGTCTCGCATTGCTCGCTCGAGACCGCGGTGAATTCCAGATCGCCTTCCAGCTGCTGGACTGCCCGATGATCGATGACAAGCAGAGCACAGCGTCGCGACAACGTCCGGGGTTGCCGATGTGGTCGCGCGAAGCCAACGATTTCGGTTGGCGCAACTACCTCGGTGGCCTGTACGGAACTGAGGAGGTTCCCGAGTACGCCGCTCCGTTCCGCAGGCGCGACCTGTCCGGGTTGCCTCCGGCCTACATCTCCGTAGGCGCGTTGGATGGCTTTCTGGACGAGGATGTCACCTTCGCTGCTCGACTCAACGGAGCAGGGGTGCCGACAGAGCTCCACGTGTACCCAGGCGCCCCGCACGGGTTCCAGCTGTTTGCGGGATCGGCGCTCGCCGACCGCGCCAACCGCCACATGGATGAGTGGCTGCGCAACCAGATCGAGACGTAGAACGTTCGGAGCACTTGGGTTCGGCTTGATCATGACGCCCAAGGATCTTGATTCGAATCTCCCCTCGACGCCGGCGTGGCACCACGTTTGCACCTGAGGGGTGCCAGGTCCGGATCGGACCGCTGACCAGCGGGTATTCATCGTGCACGACTCGAGTGTCCTGCGCCGACCAAAGGGTTTGATTCAGTCGATCGGGACCATGAGTTTGGGGTGGGTCCCGATGCGGGCTTTTCGCAGCACCGGGAGCGCTTCAGCATCAACGAGCATCAACAGAAGAGAGGGCGGACTCGCTTGGAGTCCACCCTCTGATCGCTACCCTTGATTCCTGGCCCGTCATCGTGCCGTTCCGCTCTCACGAGTGGAACCTCGACGGTCGAGGCCGTTGTCAGGATGGACGTACCACTGCCCTTCGACGCGCCGAACAGGTCGGGTGGTCCGGCCACAACGCCGGTTCCCGGGCGCTCTTGGATGACCAAGCCGGTGAGGGCTGCGCGTCGGTCGCGGTCGGGACTATGGGCAGTGTCGGGGCGCAGGCCGTTATGCTCCCGAGTCATGGCCAAACCTCGAGACGTCATCTCCGTGGAACGAGTCATCGCGGCGACACCCGAGCAGATCTTCGACGTCATCGCCGACCCAACTCGTCATGGCGATTTTGACGGCTCGGGCAGTGTCAAGGAGGCCGGTCCTGAAGCACCCCAACGCCTGGCGGCGGGCGCAAGATTCGGGATGTCGATGAAACGGGGCATCGGCTACTCGATGGTCAACACGGTGACCGAGTTCGACGACAACCGGCGAATCGCGTGGTCCCCAAAGCCGGCCAGTGGACGAGGGGGCCGGTGGGTCGGGCGGATCTGGCGCTATGAGCTCGAGCCGGTAGAGGGCGGTACCAAGGTCACCGAGACGTGGGACATTTCCAAGGAGTCTCTCCGGTTCGTCCTTCGCTACATCGCGGTGGGAGACACCCGCAAGGCCATGGAGAAGTCGCTCGAGAAACTCGAGGCGCTCGTCACCTCTCCGTGATCTGATCATCCCAACGCTTGGACCTGGGCGGAAGCGGTCTGGCCCAAGCGGCGCGCGTGTTAACTCCGCGGCGCTGGAGCCGCACTTCGGCCCTTACCGCGCCCCAGAAGGTTCGACTGTTCAGCGGCCAATACTGTCCCGGTACGCCGGGTAGGTGGTCCAGGCGGGGATCCCCCAATGGGCACCCGATTGGCCCGGCAAGACCTTTGAGTTGAACTTATTGCCGTTCCGCTGACGGACACGAGTCCCGATGAGCGAGGTTCCTAGGTCGTCCTTGACCGTTAGGTCGTTTCGTCGAGGCTGTGGGCGATCCAGCCTGGCGTTTCGATACGCACCGTCGCTGCCCCGACCAGGGCCGCCAGGTCAGCCTCAAGGCGCTCGAGCTGCTTGGCGCCGATCTTCCGCTTCCACTTGTCGCGCAATTCGTCGAAGACGGCTTCGCCTACTCGCATGACTTCGAAACCGAGCGCCGTGACCTGAAGTCGTTTGCGACGGGCGTCGAGCGGATCGGTACCGCGTGCCACGTAGCCGCGCTCCTCGAGCACCGCCACAGTCTTTGCCGCCGCTTGCTTGGAGACCGACAAACGGCGACCCAGTTCCGAAGCATTATCGGCGCCCGCCGCGATGGCTCGCATCGCGAAGTCATGGACGGGGCGGAAATCTTCGTATCCGCGCTCGGCGAGCTCCATGATCGCATCGTCTACCAGGACGCGAAATCCTCCGAGGAGGAGCAGTGCGAGGTCGGCGCCCGAGCGTGACATGGAGCCGATCGTAAAACAGACGCCTTGACAAGGTCAACCTGGTTGTCTACTCTTTAGACAACCAGGTTGACGATTCAAGGGAGATCGACATGACCGCAACTGCCAAGAAGACTTCACTGGCCGGGGTGAGGCACCATTACGCCAAGGTCAACGGGACTGAGCTGCACTATGCGGCGGCGGGCATTGAAGGAACTCCAGTTCTGCTGGTCCATGGTTTCCCCGAGACGTGGTGGACCTTCCGCAAGCTCATCCCGCTGCTCGCCGCTAGCCACCGTGTCTATGCAGTGGATCTGCGCGGGTTCGGTGACTCTGACAACGGGTCAGGTCCCTACGACAGCAAGACCTCCGCCGAGGACCTGCATCTTCTCATCGAGCAGTTGAAGGTTGGCCCAGTGCACCTCACCGGGCAGGACATCAGCGGAGCGTCCGTCTTGCGTCTCGCCGCGACGCACCCCGAGGATGTGCTCAGCTTCACCGCCATCGAGATGGGCCTACCCGGGTTCGGCCTTGAGAAGCTGGCCGACGTCACCCACGGGGGTACCTGGCACATCGGCGTTCTTGCCGCCCCCGGGATTCCCGAGATGCTCCTCGCCGGTCGCGAACGCGAGTTCCTCGGACAGTTCGCCTTTCCGGCCATGAGCGCCACCCCCGGAGCGATCACCGACACCGACATCGACGAGTTTGTCCGCACCTACTCCCGTCCCGACGGGTGGCGCGGGGCGATCGGCCTCTACCAGTCCATGCTCCAAGAAGGCGACGAGATCGCCACCCTTGTCGCCGGCCACAAGCTGAGCATCCCAGTGCTGGCGATCGGAGCTGGAGGCGGCGAGCTCACCTTCGCGACGATGAGCCAGGTCAGCTCCGATCCCGTCCGGTCAGTGACTCTCGAAGGCGTTGGCCACTGCGCCGCCCTAGAGGCACCCGACCACGTAGCACGCGCTCTTCTCGACTTCTTGAGCATTGTTGACGCCGCCTGAACGGATCGCCATTCCGACCACCCAACCGAAGCCTCGAAACCGCAGCCAGGGCTCGGTTCGGAAGCGGTTCACTCGGCCCCGGAATGTTCGGTGATTCCGCCGTCGTGCTGCATCCCAGACCGCCGGGTCGGAGCAGCGTTGTGGCGTCGCGGGACCGTAGCCGGGCAAAAGGTGCAGGATCTGCCGACTATGCATCGGAGGTAGACCTGTCGGCCGAACAGACTGAGCCAACGTTCCGCGTCGATCGTGCCGACCGCCCGGCTAGGTCGACGGCCGCGGTGGCGGCACCTTTGCGTGGACGTGGTCCAGTCTCAGTGGATGAGTTCTTGTGTGCCGACGATGATGGCCAGCGCGAGCCTGTCGGCGTCGTCGGTGTCCGGTTCGGCCGTGTAGATCGTGATGCGAATGTCGTCGCTGGCGTCGATGAGGGTGTCGCAGTCGAGGGTGAGGTGCCCTACAGCCGGGTGGTCGATGGTCTTGTGCCGTGACCTGTCCCGGGGCGGGGGCATGTCGGAGGATTCCCATAGCTCTACGAAGCGGGGACTCTGGGCGCGGAGTTCGCGAACGAGGTTGTCGACTCTGCGGTCTTTGGGATATCGGGCCGCGGTCAGGCGCAAGTCGGCCACCAAAGAGGTCTGCAGTTCCTCGTGCTCCTGCAGCGTGTGAACGGCGCGGGTGCCCGGGCCGATCAGTTGGCGCCAGACGTTGTTGCGTTCCAGGCCGCGCCAAGCCGTGGTGTCTCCCATGAGGGCGTTGTAGGGCGCGTTGGCCACGATCAGGTACCACGCCGCGTCGTAGACGACGACCGGTGTGCTCGCCATACGGTCGAGCAAGCGCTGCAGGCTGGGCGTGACGCGTGAGGAAACCACGTCGAAGCCGGGGGGAGCCAGGCCGGCGAGTCGGAAGAGATACTCTCTCTCGACGTCCGGCAGGCGGAGGGCGCGGGCCAGCGATTCGACGACCTGCGTGGAAGGCGACGTCGCCCGCCCCTGTTCGAGCCGGGTCAGGTAGTCGACTGAGATGCTGGCCAAGCTGGCGAGCTCCTCGCGGCGGAGGCCAGTGGCGCGCCGGCGGTTACCGATCGGTACGCCCACCGTCTCGGGGGCGAGTCGGTCGCGCCAGCGGCGTACGGTGTGGCCGAACTCCCACGAATCCACAGATCCAGTATGCGAGCCCGGCGGCGGCTTGTGGTGGCCCGGTCAGTCCTATGACAACGGGGCCACTTCCTGCCAGTGGAAATATGGCGCAGCCTTGAACTATGACGACGACATTGATCACTGGGGCGAACAAGGGTCTCGGTAAAGAGACGGCCCGCCAGCTCATCGCCAACGGGCACACCGTATGGATCGCCGCCCGCGACGAAGCGCGCGGCCGAGCCGCCGCAAAGGAGCTCGGCGGCCGCTTCGTCCAGCTCGACGTCACCGACGACGCATCAGTGGCCAGCGCCATCGCGACCATAGAAGCGGACGGCGGACTCGACGTCCTTGTCAACAACGCCGGAATCGGACTGGTCGCGCTCAACGGCCCGGACGCATTGAAAGTATTCGACACCAACGCAGTCGGCATCGTCCGAGTCACCGAGGCCGCACTCCCGGTGCTGAAGCGGTCTGACAACGCGGTCGTGGTCAACCTCTCCAGCGCCCTCGGCTCGTTCTGGGCGAACCACGAGCCGTCTCGGCCCGCCTCCCACTTCTCGGCGATCGTCTACGCCGCCAGCAAGGCCGCCGTCTCGATGCTCACCGTGCAATACGCGCGAACCGTGCCGGAGGTGAAGTTCAACGCGGTCGAGCCCGGCTACACCGCGACCGAGCTCGGCGGCACCGACCCCGCAACAAGTGGCGGACGGCCGGTCGGGATCAGCGCCCGGGTCATCGTCCGGATGGCAACGATCGGCAAGGACGGGCCCACCGGCACCTTCCAGGAGGACGACGTAGAGCTGGCCTGGTAGCCGGCAACCCGAATTGATTTCAACGGAGGTAAAGAAGTGGACACTAAGAACCCCGGGCACGGCGTTGATCACCGGCCCGACCGGAGGACTCGGCCGGGTTGCCACATTGGTCTCCTTCGAGCCCGCCGTGAACCACATTTGCACCACAAAAGCGTGCCGCTCGGTGCAACATGCCAAACCCGCCCTGACCGACCCGTTTCCGTGAAAGTGCTGGTCAGCGCCCTGCCGTGAAAACCGGTGCGCAGACTTCCCACGCTTCATGATCGACGCGACACATGCTGGTCAGAGCCTATTTTTGAATTGCGAGCATCACAAAAACACACCACAGCACAGCAATGCTCAGCGCGGTCGGCGTCGCCATGGGAACAGGTGAAGTGATCCTCCACTCGGCTCTCGCGCCGCTCATTTCGACGCTGTGGGTGGTGATTGACCCTGATGTTCAGTGCATGAGGATCAGTGAGGAGCGGCTCCTCAGCATCCGGGCTCGAGAGAGCAAACATCGCTGCTGTCGATCCAAACTGGCCATAGACGTGAAGGCCACTCCCCCATTCCAAGCGGCTGCTGCGCCTACCACGCTCTAGGGACCCCGACACCGGGCCGCGGACCGCGGCGACGCGATTTGGGGGCAGGCGTTGGCGCCGTATCCCCGGACGGGCATTAGCTACGGAACGGCAGACACTCGAGCGATCTGCGCGTACATTCTGCACTCCGCGCCACCGCTCGGGTCGCGCCCCGAGCCGTCTCGATATGCGCACCCCTTGACCCGTGGAGCGTGGTCACTGGAGCAGCGGCAGATGAGGCATTCTGGTCCTGTCATGGAAGCGACGCGCAGGTGAACGAGCCGAGCAGGACGCAGCCGCGACCCCGGCTCCCCATCGTGTCGGCTCTGGTGCTCCTCGCCGCTTGCGTCGCCGCGTGTCAGTCGTCGTCGCATGGCGCCAGCACTAACACGACCACCACCGCATCGACAGTGTCGAGTGGAGGTGCTGCCTGGGTCCTGTACAGAGACCCGTCGGGGGTGTCGTTTAGCAGGCAGACGTCTTGGACGGTCGTACCCGGCCAGGAGGGACCGCTAGTCGTATACCTCGATCCAGCCACGGGTGTCCCATTCCGCCGGAACATCAACATCCTCCACCAGATTGAGCCAAGGTCTGTCACCCTGTCGGAGTACACGGCGGTTACCAAGCAGGAACTCCAGAGCATTAGTGACTTCGTCCAAACCAGTCTCGGCCCGGTGGCTCTATCGGGACAGCCGGGGATGCGGATCGTCTACTCGGCGACGCTCCCCGGCCTGAGTAGCCGCCTGGAGGTCCTGTCCGAATGGACGGTCATCGGAGGAAAGCCGTGGCTTGTCACTTACACATCCGATCCTTCTCGCTTCGAACAACTGGCCGCGTCCGCCCAGCGATTGATCGATTCCATCAGGCTCCCCGGACCGAGCTGACTCCGCCGTATCTCCAGATACTTGACATATTCCGTTCTGGGAATATGATGTGGCATGGCACGGGCGTCCACCACTGCCGACGTCTTCAACGCGATCGCCGAGGCGCACAGACGCCAGATTCTCGATGTGCTCGCGGCAGGCGAGAAGCCGGTCGGGGCGATCGTCGACGAGCTTGCGATCTCCCAGCCGCAGGTCTCCAAGCACCTCCGGGTCCTCAGCGAAGTGGGGCTCGTCCAGTGTCGTGCATTAGGTCGGCGTCGCCTCTACCGGCTCAATCCTACGTGCCTGCGTCCGGTTGGTGACTGGGTTGCCAAGTACGAGCACCTGTGGAACGAGCGGCTCGACAGGCTGGACGACTACCTCAGCGACCTTCAACGTCGAGAAGGAAAACGAGACAAGCCATCACAAGGAGCACTATGACGACGACTCGGCACGGTTCGGCCATATTCGAGTACGGCGACAGCACAGTCACGATGCAACGAACATTCGAGGCGCCGATGGCGTTGGTCTTCGACGCGCTCACCAAGCCTGAGCACATCAGAGTCTGGTTCCCCGCGGATGACGTGGCGCTCCATATCTGCGAGATCGACCTTTGCGTAGGCGGGGAGTACCACTACGCGTGGTACGCCCCCGGAGCCAAGGAGTGTTCATTCCGGGGCACGTTCCTCGAGATCGAGCGACCCACGAGGATCGTCGCCACCTGGCTGTTCGAGGGGTGGCCGGACGACGACGCTGTCGAGACCGTGATCCTGACCGAGAACGGCGGCATCACAACCATGACCGACATCTTGGACTTCAAGACTCCAGAGAACCTCGGCGATCACTTCCAAGAACACGATGGCGCGCAGGCCAGTTGGGACAAGCTGGCCGACCTCCTGGCCGACCTCCAAGCCAATCTCGATTCGCCGCGCTAGCACCCGAACGAGTGTCATGGCTTGCCCGCGGGGCTATCCAGTGCCGCGGTCGGAACTTCGCTTTGCTAGTTCTCGGCAGGTGGGGCATACGCCGGGATGGTCGAAGGGCTTGAACGCCCTGTTTTGGAGAGACATATTGGCGCGGCTCTTGCCGCATAGGGTCAGGTCGGTCTGATCGCCCAGGGCGTGGGAGACGTTCTGCTCTCTGACTTCGAGGAAGTCGGTGAAGGCTTCGGGCAGGCGTGGTCCGTCTCCCATCAGGAGTGCTCGGTTGTGCTCTACGTCCAGCCGGTGCTGGCGAAGTTGCGCCCGCATGGCCTGAATCTGTTCTTGCTCGCTGGGAAGGTCGAACGGCCAGATAGATGGGGGGCGTTGGGGGTGCGCGCCGCTAAGGCTCCGATCTGTCCAGACGCTGTAGGGGTCGAACTCCTGGAGGAGGCCCTCGGCAGCCACGGGTACTCCTCCAGGCGGCGGCTGAGGCCACGACTCGCCGCTATAGAAAATCAGGCCATCGAGCAGGGTGCCGCCACCGACATCCCAGTAGGCGGTGTAGGGCGGTCCTATCACCATGGCCATCGGCGCGACCCTCGGAAAGCCGTTCCAGTCCCAGTCGCTGACAGGTGGAGGTCCAACATCGGAATCCCTGCTGGCCGTCCAATCAACTTCTCCGCCAGGGCGTTCGACCCATTCGCGGTTCGGGACAAGGCGAGCTTCGGCGTAGAACGGACGCAGCAGTCGGGATATCTCCTCGAACGCGACAGCTAGCTCTCGGCCCCAGCCGAGCTGGTTCAGGATCGACCCGCCAACCTCGATGCGAAGCGCGACCGGCACGACAGGGCCACGACCGAGTTGCAGAAAACTAGCCCGATGGATCACCAACTCGGAGAACGGCGGCCGCACCTTTGTCAAAACGAGCTGATTTACGGCTCGCACGATGTATTCGGCCAGGCCCGTCAAGCCATCTCGTTCGAGGCTGAACGGCAGCGGTTCGAAGTCGCCCCAACGAACAGGCACGGCCTCCGACAGGACCTGGTCGAGGGTCTGAACGAACGCCGTCGCTCCGGCAGGGGTGTAGACGGAGGGGTCCAGAGTCCACCAGATCATCGTCAACCGCTCGGCCTCCGACTTCAACGGGGACACCGGAATCGACCACCTAGTCCTCCGCGTACTCCCCGGCCTCCAAACGGTAGTTTCGTCGGCGATAACTCCACGCCCTGCTTTCGCCACAGTTCGTACCGCTCGCATCACCTTGTTCAGACCGGCCGCGGAGCCCTCCTCCAGCGAAATCTCGACGTGCCACGAGATCCCCGCAAGCAATGCGACCGCCTCCGGTGGGGCGTCCTCCCACGACATCGGGCTGGGCCCCCAGATGTCAGCGAACCAATCCCTTCCCTCCAAGTGGAACTGGTCCAGGCCATATCCGGAAAACGACTCTTCCGTCTCCGCCACACGATCCCAACCCAAACCTTCGAGGACGGACCCAACATCTAACGGCTCGGCCAGAAAGACCTGAAACGACCTGCTCACAACCCACACACCTATCAGACCCAGCGGATCAGATCACTTTGCGTTCGCTGGAGGGACTGTCCGTTGGGCCACCGGCGCTGGCGACTTTAAGCTATCGGGTTCGAGACGCCATCCGATTTGGGGTTGCCGCCAGTTATACTCTTGACGGTGACCGGCCCCCTGCAGTAGGTCCAGTTCTTGTGAGAGTGCTTTGGTCCACTTGACCTTTTTCGGGCCGTGCGAGGGCGGCAGGCGACTGGTCCAGTGGATGTGGT
>Ga0302324_100003586_pt1 | contig 34984 bp, 39 predicted proteins | sample Palsa_T0_1_FD_201949 | JGI IMG/M metagenome (GOLD analysis project Ga0302324, IMG submission 201949) | Peat permafrost microbial communities from Stordalen Mire near Abisko, Sweden - Palsa_T0_1 | ecosystem: Environmental > Terrestrial > Soil > Palsa > Peat permafrost | place: Sweden: Abisko...
GGCAAAGACGCTGCTCAACCTTCAGGCGGCTATTCAGCAGAGCGGCGCTGTAGTGAGCTCCGATTTGTTGCCTACCGTGCCAGCCGAAGAGATTATGCTGGTGCGTCTTTTCCAGAACCTCATTAGCAATTCGATCAAGTACAGGAGCACGGCGGCGCCCGAAATCCACCTCTCCGCCGTGAGAACCGGCGAAGGGTGGCTGTTCTCGGTGCGGGACAACGGCATCGGCATCGATCCGGGAGACGCCGAGCTGGTGTTCGGCATGTTCAAGCGTCTGCACCGCAAGGAAACTCCCGGCACGGGTATTGGACTGGCACTATGCAGGAAGGTGGTGGAACGCCATGGCGGCCGCATTTGGGTGGAATCGGAAGCGGGACGGGGTGCGACATTCAAGTTTACGATTCGGGCGTAGTGGATGAAAGTCTGTGCTGTTCGGGAAACACTTATCCATCGTATTCCACGGTAGAGGATAATTCCGCGATCCTAGCCGGGATTCGGCGAGCGGCGTTTGTCATTGCGGATGTGACAGAACCAAGCGCCAATGTATTTTACGAGATCGGCTTCGCCGAAGGCATGGGCGAGGCCAGTGATCCTCAACGCACGGACGGGTAACCTACTGCCCTTCGACATTGCCAATATTCGCGTTCTAATTTGGAATAACCCGGAAGAGCTGAAGGATAAGCTAAGAAGATGCGCTGCGCATGCTGGATGCTGGTGTGGCCGCTGAGTAGAAGATTCTCCATTTCGAAGGTGAGGAAGCGGCCATCGCTCAGTAAGTCGTGTTCGGCATCGAGCAAGGAACCGAGCGGGCCGCTTACGGTGAAGTGCTCCAGGGCATCGCGGATATCGGTATCCTGCACATTGGCTGACAGCTCGGTCAGCGTGCGGGTAGGCGAGAGCCGGAGCCGACCGATAGCTTCGGCCACGGCGTTGCGGTGGCGGGGCGTGAACTTCAGGCCGTTGAGCTCGCAGAGGGCTTCCACCCATCCAACGGCGCAGGTGAGATCGCTATCCTCATCGAGCGCCGCCAGCGGGCAGAATGCGAGATGCGTGCGGGGTCCTGCCAGGTCGTAGAAAGAGCCCGCCGCCGCGACGGTTAGAAGCCAGGATGAATACCCCCGGTCGAAGGCGAAGACCTTAGCGTTGGGGTAGCGGAACCACTGGGCTGCCAGCAAGCCGAGCGCGGTAGACTTGCCGGCCCCGGTGGGTCCCACTATCAAGGTGTGGCCAGTGTCGGAGACATGCAGGTTGAAGCGATAGGGCGTAGCGCCGGTGGTGGCGGCGTAGAGCAGGGGCGGGCTGTGCTTGGGCATAAGCGCAGAGGGGTTCTCGCGCAGGCCCGCCCACACCGAAGTGACTGGCAGCATGTCCGCCAGATTCAGGGTGTGCAACAGCGGCCGCCGGACGTTGGAATATCCGTCTCCCGGCTCAAGGAAGAGAAGGCGTGAGGCAGGCATTGAGACTGAGATATAATCTTTGATATTCGAAAAGCGGGCGCGCCAACACCTGTGGAGATTACCATCCTGCTCACCGCCGTCAAGCGCGCTTAATGGTCTTGGCGAACAAAGCAGCGCAGACTTATCCAACGGCTTATCGAATTGGAACCTGTTCATTATGGACCAGACGACATCCAAAAGAAACGATGCGGCCCGAGGTCGACGATTGGAGTATAACGGGCAAATGGTCACAGACATTTGTCCGATTGCCGCCAGCACCGGCGCCTACCCTCAGGGGCCCGTGGTGATCGGAGCCGACGGCGTGTTGTACGGTACGACTTATCTCGGCGGGACCTACGGCGCCGGCACAGTATTCTCCTTGACGCCGCTATCGTCCCCGGGCGTCGCCTGGACGATAGCCGTGCTCTATGAGTTCACTGGCGGCAAGGACGGAGCGGCGCCGGAATCACAGGGGGAAACGATGGCGGCACACCATGTACGACCGAAGTGGCTCTACCGCCAGAAACGGCCAGGCGATCGCCGCCGGCGTAGAGTGGCAACCTACGGCGGCGAGCAGGTATCATGGCCGCCGTTCCAGATCGTCGTCCTGCCCGCGCTTCTCCGGTTTAACAACTGAACATCCCGGCCAGGCGGTGGCCTTCAGCGGCGCGAATTCTGTTGGCGACATCCCGGCCGGGACTCGCCATTGTAACTGTTGTTGGCCGCCATTCCGCAGTTCTAGTACGTACATTTTCTCCGTCGCAGTTAGGTAGCTAACAAACAAAGCTATCACTTGTCCATTACATAACCATCATCACGCCGACTTTCCGCATCGGAGTAACTGAGTTATACACAAGCGGCTCTAACGCTATTGCCAAAGTTAATCCGTGAACAAATGTCTTTTCGCTGGTTTGTGGCCGGCGCGATGAAGAAGGCTGGATTCACCGTTGAGTCTTTCAAGCCGGAGGGCGGAGAGCGCACTTACCGCATCAATCCGGGAGGAAGGCCGAAGAGCGAATAACATCATCTACTTCGAAGCACAGACGGGTCAGACTGAATCCAAGAAGCGCACGGTCGAATGGAGGTCTCCTGTTTCCTTCGACCAGAGCAGTATTCTTGCCGACGCCGCTGCCGCTGACGCACTCGTCATTCGAACGGTGATCTCGCTGGATCGGAGCCGAAAGTACAATCAGCGCGTCGTATTCAGAAGGATGGTCACGTTATCCGTCCCTGGGCTCGCCACCGCCAGCGATAGCTTGCCACTGCCGTCGAAATCGCCCACGGCCATAATCCCGGGGTTGTAGCCCACGGCGTATGCGCCGGCCTGATGAAAATCCTCATTTCCCAATCCGAGCAGAAAAGTCACCGCTCCGCAATCGGTCTCGGACACCGCCAGGTCCGGGAGACCATCGCCGTTGAAGTCCCCAACCGTCAGCGACATCGTTCCGCGAGACATGGTCTGGTTCACGCCGGTCTGAAAGGTCCCATCGCCATTTCCCTTCAAAGTGACAAGGTAGCCATTTCCGCCGACCGCCAGGTCCAGGATACCGTCACCGTCGAAATCCGCGGTAACCACAGGTCCCCATCCGTATGGGTAATCAGCCGTAGGACCGAACGTGCCGTCGCCATTGCCCAGTAGCACTGCCAACGTGCTTCCGCCCACCGCCAGGTCCACTTTTCCATCGCCATTGAAGTCCCCCATAGCGATTGAGTTCGGCGGGCCCGAGCCGCCTACCGGATAGATTAACGGAGCTTGGAAAGTTCCATCGCCGTTTCCCAGCAGGATGAGCAGTTCGTTTGCGCCGAATACGGCATTGCCTGCTGCTATATCGAGCTTGCCGTCACCGTTGAAATCGCCCAGCGCCACCACCGTTTCGCTGTAGCCACTGGCCACGACGGAATACGGCTGAAAGGTTCCATCGCCGTTTCCCAGAGCCACGGATATAAATCCCAGGTCGCAGCATCCGCCGGCAGTTGCCGTCACCACATCCAGGTTGCCATCCCCGTTAAGATCACCTAGGACGATAGATTCTGCCCCGCTGCCGATCTGGAAGCGGGATGAAGGCTGGAACAATCCGTTGCCTTTGCCCAATAGCACCGCGCCGTCGGCGAAAACCAGATCGATGATCCCGTCATTGTTAATGTCGCCAGCTGCGACCCCTTTCGTGCCACCAGTATCGTAAGTGGGAGCTTGCTGAAATATACCCTGTCCCTTGCCCAATAACACGATTATTGCGTCTGCGTTTAAATCCGCACCCGCGATATCTACCAGGTTGTCCTGATTGAAATGGCCGAGCGCGACCGCACTGATATAGTGATTGGCATCGTAAGTCACAGCATTGCGGAACGAGCCGTCTCCATTCCCACCCAGCACGGAGATACCATACGCACCCACTACGAGATCGGGGACGCCATCCTTGTTTAGGTCTCTCGCAGCGACCATGTAAGGCGCGCCCGAAACGGAGTAGTTCACGGCCGAACCGAACCCTCCTTGACCATTGCCGAGTAGCACCGACACACTCGCGCTACCGCTATTGGCCACCGCCAAGTCGAGTGCGCCGTCTCTATTGAAGTCCGCTACTGCCACCGAATTCGGGGCAGTCCCAACAGAGTACGTCGTAGCCGGCAGAAAGCTGCCATCGCCTCTGCCTAGCAGAATCGAAACGGTATTATCCTGCGAATTCGTAACTGCCAAATCCAGCCGATCGTCGCCATTGAAATCCCCTGTCGCTATGCCGAGAGGGCTGTTACCTACCGCATACGAAACCTGGGCTTGAAACGTACCGTTCCCGTTTCCAAGCAGGATAGAAACGTTATTCGAGCGGTTGTTGACAACCGCCAGATCGAGGTAGCCGTCCCCGTTGAAGTCTCCTACCACCAAGGACATCGTATCGCTTCCCGCCGAAAGACTGGTGGGAGTTTGAAACGTGCCGTCGCCGTTGCCGAGGAAGATCTCCACCGTTTCCTCATTCACGGCCGCTATATCCACGTTACCGTCGCCGTTAAAGTCGCCCACTGCGAGGTAGCCGCTTCCGCCCGGATTCAGTGGAATCGGGTTGGTCTTCGCTGGCTGAAAGGTCCCGTCCCCGTTTCCCAAGATGATGCAAACGCAGCCGGTTTCACCCAGGCTATAACTCAGCATCGCCAAGTCTAACTTGCCGTCATTGTTGAAATCTGCCGCTACCAGAGCGATTGGCGTCGTCGTCTGTGGAAAGATCTTGGGCGCGACGAACGAAGCCGACGGCGTGGCAGCAGCTGCGGCCAATGCACAGGCACACACGATTAAGATCAAGCGCACGGATTCAGCCCTCCCGGGAACCAGACTAACATGATTGATCTGTATGTCAATTCGGTGCTGATTCTCTACGCCGACCTGCCCGACACACCCTTCCGTGCCAACACTCAGGACCAGAGGCAAGCCCGCAGTTGGTTTGACCGCGGTATCTGCGGGATACTCCTGCATTGCCGGTAATTGCACCGGCTTCCAGCGTACGCCAGGCGGCGATCTAACCTCATTCGCAGCTCCCGGGGCGGGTACACAAGCTGGTCAGGGCACCTTTGGCTGGAACGTCAACCCAACCGGATTAATCGCGGGAACCTACATTGACGGGAACAGCGTATCTCACGGGTTCCTGCGCGTTCCCGATGGCACCATCGCGACGTTCGACGTGCCCGGCGCCGGCACCGGCGCAAAACCAAGGCACCTATATGGCAAGCTACGAAGGCCTCAGCGCGGCGGGGGCCGTGGCGGGTTCGGTACCTGGATGCCAACAGCGTGAATCGCGGCTACCTTCGTGATCCCGACGGCGCTATCACTGTGTTCGACGCGCCCGGAGCGGGCACCGGTGCAAACCAGGGCACCTTGGCTTACGGTATTACTCCGGCGATTCCAGGAGTCTATTTTGACGGCAACAATGTGATGCACGGCTTCGTGCGCTCTGCCGGTAACGACTTCACTGCCATCGGACGTCCCGAGCGCCACGGGCACCAAACCACAGAACATCAATCTCCTCGGCGCCATTGATGGAGACTACTATGACGCGAATGGTGCGAGTCACGGCTTTGTCGCGCCGTGTGCTGGCGAGGTAGCGGATCGCGGCGGCTGGCACTGCTTGGCCCTGGTTGAATCCTTCCCGCTGACGTCACCGATCGGATAAATGCCTGTTCCTTTTCCGTGCGTCGTGTAATCTCGGAACGCGTGCTTCTTGTGAAACCAGTATTTCGCAACCTGTGGTATCCACGTGAAAAGCCCGCTCGGAAGGAAAGCCGCGATGGGATCGTAGGTAGTGGTTGAATACCCGGTCCGCGCCGCATGGAAATGGGCCGAGATTCTGGAATGGGCGAACCCCGTAAAGTTTCCAAGGCTCCAAAGAAGACGCGGAGCTAGAATCCGTCACCTTGGGAGAACATCGGTTCGAGATTGAGGCCCACTGTGGACCGGACGCTGAGGGGATGGCCCTGGATCAGTTCCACCGTAGCTTTACCATTGGCAATCTGGATGCGGTAATGATTGCTACCGTGGCCACGAGGAAGCGCCCTGATCAGCCAGAAAGCAGGCTGATTTTGCGTCACCCGCCCGCACGGGCCGTTTAACTTCCTCCGCCACAACAAGGAGCATCAAGCGCTCCCACATTCGTGGCCCGCCGACTTTGCCGTGGCGGGCCTTTTTCTTCTGGCCGGCCCTCTCACGAACAACCATTACCACTGCCGCGATCTGAAATGTAATGCCTGCAGGGCCACCCACGCGGGCGGTTTGGTCGGCGCTTCCAGATAGGACGAAACGGCCGTCCGGCGAGAAGGAAATCACAGATACCGTATCTTGAAGCCCCATAAGTTGTCGGATTTCTTTGCCTGTCTTACGATCCAGCAGATGGATGACCCTATCCTTGTCGGCTGCAGTCGCGATTAGACTGCCGTCCGGCGACAACTCGGTGACGCCATGCGGAAAATCGGCGCGTGTTCGATACACTCTTCCGTTCCGTACCCGGAGGAGCGAGGAGCTGGCCCTTCCGGGGGCCCCAACGCAGGGGATTTGGGAGTATACTGGCTGGCGGCTGGGAAGGCAAAATGGAAATCCTGGTCAAAACTCCCATAAGGAGGTAATTGCGCACCATGTCCACCGTCTCGAATACGCAGCGGTTGACCACCGCCTCCATTCGCCAGATCTTTCAGAATCTCGAATCTGGTGATGGTAAAGGGTTCTTCGAGCATGTCGCCGAGGATGTCGACTGGATTGTCGAGGGGACACACCCGCTTGCCGGGCACTATCACACGAAAGCTGATTTTCTCGCGCATACCTTTGACAAGCTGGCGAAGGTTCTGCCGAAGGGCACCCAACTGCACGTAGAACATCTTCTGATAAGCGATGACTGGGCGGTGGTGGAATTACATTCCGAAGCTACCGCAAAGAACGGGCTCAAGTTTGACAACCGGTACTGCTGGCTTTGCCGATTCGCTGACGGCAGGATCGTGGAAGTCCGAGCCTACCTTGATTCGACTCTCGTTGCTCGTCTGTTCGAGGAGAATCCGGTTTAGCCACCCAAAGACCTAACCACTGGGAGATCAAAACGTGGCAGAGCATCGGCAGGAATGTCGTATGAAACTCACATGGATCTTCGTTACGTTCCATTTGTAATGAGCATTGAGGACAGCGCATCTTCGAACTGGCCCAGCGGTAGCTCGCAGAGCATTTGTGCGTTCCGCCCTTGCCGCCACGCTTGCAAACGTAGTGCCGCCCTTAGCCCATTCAGCAACGTGGAACTCAGATACCATTCAGCGACGCGCTTGCCGTCTTATGGTTGCTAGATTTCAACCGAGGAGGTGAAAACGCGATGAGTCCATCAGAGAAGCCTAAGCCGATCATCACTGGAGACAGCCAAGCTCAAGGTATTGCGAAGTTCGCCTCCAGGGTGACCTACGAGGACCTCACTCCCGAGCGGCGTGAGCGCCTCAAAGTGAGCGTGCTCGATTCTTTAGCGTGCGCCATCAACGCCCTCGGAGTGCCCCCGATCGCGGCGTGCCTGGAACAGGCAAAACAGTTCGGCGGTTCGGACGCTCGATGCACTCTAATCGGCGGCGGGAAAGCCAACGTCGTCTACGCAGCTCAGTACAACACCGCACTCGTCCGATACATCGACTTCATGGACAGTTATCTTGGGGGGGAGGAACTTTGTCACCCGTCGGACAACGTTGGAGCAGTCTTGGCCGCGTGCGAGTATGCGGGACGATCAGGCAAAGAATTCTTGGCCGCACTGGCAGTTGCCTACCAAGTCGAGTCGGCACTAACTGCCGACGCTCCATTCATGGCCGACGGCTTTGACCTCACAACACAGCTCTCATTCTCGATAGCAGCTGGAGCGTCCAAAGCGCTCCAACTGGACGAGGCACGATCTGCAGCGGCCGTCGAAATTTGCGGTGACGTGATTCCACTGTTGGTTGTGCGCACGACACCGATCTCGCAATGGAAGGGCTTGAACTCATCCCAGGCGGCATTGGCATCTATTCACGGAGTCTTCCTGGCGTCCCGCGGGGTGACCGGCCCGAAGTATGTCATTGAGGGACCAAACGGGCTGGCGCAGGCGGTCGGCAAGTCGATTCAGATCGACTGGGACAACATGAAACTGGATTGCTTCGATCGGCTCGCTTTGAAGAGCTACAACACCGCGATTCCCGCACAATCAGCCGTCTTCTGTACGCTCGCACTACGTCAGGCTCACCCATTTGATCCGGCCGACATTGTGAGCATCGAGGCTGATGTTTTCCAGGACGCTTACGATTTCACCGGGGGCGGGCGATTCGGTCCGAAACACGATGTCCACACAAAGGAGGATGCCGACCACAGCCTCCCCTACCTCCTGGCTGTCGCGCTCCTTGATGGCGATGTGCAGACCGCACAACTCGAGGCCAGCCGGATTGCGAAGGGAGATGTCCAAGATCTGCTTCAGAAGGTCACGGTGCGACCCAACGATGGCTTTACGGCACGTTACCCGGCCGAGCTCCCGAGCCGGGTGACAGTACGGCTCCAGAACGGCGAGTCCTTCACCCACGAAATCTCAGACTTCGCTGGGGCACCTGCCCGACCATTTACCTGGAAAGAGATCGAGGCGAAGTTCGATAAGCTCGCAGCTGGTCATGCCACTGAGAAATCGCGCCAAAGGGTCAAGAATGGCGTGCGTTCGCTCGAAGATATCCAGGTCAGTGACTTGATGAAAACACTCAGCGAACTCGAAGGATGACACTCGCATGCTCGACGAGGAAGGAACTGTTGACTACGATCAGTGACCACGTTCATGGACGTGCTGTCCCGTACTGCCCTGAGACATGTTCACGTGGTGAAGGAAAACGCCGGAAGCGCCGCCGAACCGGGTTGTGCCGTAGAGATTCCCTGCGTCCAAGAGAAGATGGACGGCGAGAGGCTGGGAGAACTTGGAAAACACGGCGCGCTCCGGCATTTCCTGTGCGAGGGGAACCACCGGGCGCGGCTGCGCTTTTATAACTATCACGATCAAATCGAGGAGCATGCCATCGACTTTGCCGTGTCGCGGCCGTCGCTGTTCGATGTGACGGAGGTGCTAAGCCATGACGGCATATTAAGCTTTAGCTGCGTTTCGGAAGTCCCGTGCAGCAGGGATCTGTACTTCAAACTTTCAGCCTATGAGCCTGATGACCTGAAGGTGCGGATATATCCGCCGGAGCGCTGAAACCGGCGATCATACGATGCCCCGTCCCTGCCAGTTCGGTAGGGGGGAGGCCGATCCTGGCTTAGCATGGAACTACGGAAACCCCCTCGGCTACGGCCCGTAACGTCAGAGCGATTTGTGAACTGGAGGGAAAGGCGCTGGCCGCCGTTCGGTTTCGGCCCGCACCGTCGATACCATCGCCACGCAGGCCGGGCGGCGTTCTGATCGTCATGCGTTCGAGATTCATATCGCCGACCATGCATGCCGCTGGGCAATCGCAAAGGCGGCGGGGTTTAGCGCCAACGCTGTTCGTCTCTCTCCTGGCGCTCTCTTTGCAGCCGATGCGTGTACAACCCTTGCGAGATCTCACCGGTTTCCGGGTCGAAGGGAGGGAAAGCGGAGACATAAACCGTGTCACCATCGAAGTGTGTGCCACGCCGGACAATCCAGCGATCTCAGCTGGGACTGGACCGCCGCCTGAAAGAACCTCGTCTGATGCGGCGGCTGTTTGGAGGCATGGCGTCGCGGATCGCCTCGCTAGCAGTGTCAGTCGGGAAGGCGCCGCGGCCAAGGGAACTTATCCGGAGGCAGCGGACGGAGAGATATATGAGAAGCCGCACGGAGTGAAGCGCTTTGGTTTCTCCGTGCCCGATAGAGGCGAAACTGACCGTTCCTGGGCCGACTCAGGCGGTGGTCAGTGGAAAAGAATGGAAGAAAAAAGCTCCAAGGTTGGCGAAATCGGGTGTAATATTATTGCCGATAGTTTCTGGCTGGAAGGGCATTTGGTATGAGCACTCAGACGCCGCCGCGACAAGTCCAGTACGCTGCTCAACCGCGGAGTCTTGCCTCTCGCGCCGCCTTTCGCTTCTGCTTCGTCTACTTCGGATTGTTTTGCCTCACGACGCAAATCTTCGGCAGCCTGTGGCCCCTCCCCAACGTCGATGTTCCGGACCTCGCCACGCTCTGGCCGATGCGGCAGGTTGTCTTCTGGACTGCCTCACATGTTTTTCGTGTGACACACCCACTGGTTTATACAGGCAGCGGCAGCGGTGACAAGACGTTCGACTGGGTACTATCATTTTGCTTGCTGGTCCTGGCGGCGCTCGCCACGGGCATTTGGTCTGTTCTCGACCGGCGGCGCGAAAACTACGCCACGCTGCACAAGTGGTTTCGCGTCTTCATGCGCTTTGGCCTTGCTTCGCAGATGATCCTCTACGGACTATCTAAGGCCGTTCCGCTGCAAATGCCGTTCCCTTATCTCACCAGACTGATGCAACCTTACGGCAGTTTCTCGCCGATGGGAGTTCTCTGGTCTTCGATCGGCGCTTCCCCGGCTTATGAGACCTTCGCCGGCTGCGCGGAAATGCTGGGTGGCGTTCTGCTCGTCTTCCCGCGTACGACGATGCTCGGCGCGCTGGTTTGCCTTGCGGACATGATTGAGATATTCGCGCTCAACATGACCTATGACGTCCCGGTGAAACTATTCTCCTTCCACCTGATTCTGATGTCCCTGATCCTGCTGGCGCCCGATTTTTCGCGTCTGGCCGCGTTTTTCTTTCTCGGGCGCGATGTCAAGCGCTCTTCGGAACCGCACCTCTTTGTCACCCGGCGCGCCAACCGCATAGCTTTGGCTGTACAAGTCGTCTTTGGTATCTGGCTAGTCGGGATGAATACCTATGGCAGTTGGACAAACTGGCATACCTACGGCGGAGGACGCCCGAAGTCGCCGCTATACGGCATTTGGGACGTGGAACAGTTCTCGATTGACGCCCAACTTCACCCGCCGCTGTTTACCGACCGCGACCGCTGGCGCCGCGCTATCTTCGACTTCCCTACCAGGATTACCTTTCAACGCCCAGACGACTCCTTCGCCGGATATGGCGTTTCCATCAATCTGAATCAGAAAACCCTGGCGCTCACAAAGGACAACGAGAAGAAGTGGAAAGCCAACTTCACGTTCGAGCGCGCTACAAAGGATCAATTGATCCTGGATGGCGAGATGGACAGCCACAAGATTCACATGCAGCTGCGGCTGGCGCCCGCCGACAAGTTCCTACTCGCAAGCCGCGGCTTCCATTGGATCAGCGAATACCCCTTCAACCGCTGAAGGACTGATATCCACGCCGGCAGTGCGGCCAGTCGGGCGGCCGCCGCCCCGCCGTTGCGATGGGCTTCGAGCAATATCCCAGGCAATGCGATAAATCCGAAGCATCCGGCGCCCGAGAAGCTGAGTGGCGGAGCCAACTGGAGGCGTCAAGGTTGATGGCGGAGACGCGTTTCGTATTTCGGATCACGGGACTAGACGTTCGTTTGCAATCCGCGCGATATTTTTACTAGTCCGGGTGTTTGTCCTGAATGCTCAAGGGATAGCTCCACAACCGGGGTGGCCGCCGCTGCCGAGTGGTTGCTATTACACTGGTTCCAGCGCCTGCGGAGGAGCTCAGAACGCCCGTTGTGCCCCGCAACATGAACTACGTATTGCTGGAGCGGATTCTAAAATGGGTTCAAAATCAACTAGCTCTCCGAATCTTCATCTGGATAGCCGATATGTACAAGGCCGAGATCGAGGGTGAGGCTGGCTGACCGATGAGCAACGACGCAGAAATCCCGGCTCGGTACACCCCGCCCGCCTGGCGCGAGGAGCGGGTTCGGGAGACGTCTCTTTCGCCGGAGCAATTCGCAGCCAAGACAGGCGCCTCCACCGGCTTCACTCCCGACCATGCGAAAGAGTGGATGATGTTCTGGAAAGAGGACATCTGCGAGAAGGACGAGTGGCACACTTGGTTCCCGCAGTTATCCCTCGCCGAAGCGCGCCGCGTGTGGTTAGCCATGGAGGAGCATTTCTTCGCGAAGTACGACTGTTTCCTGCGCGTCTGGCCCGAGTGGTGCAGCAGCGGAATCTGGGCGCCGCCTTATCCCGGATCGCGGCGGTCGGGCGGCATGGTGGATTACATGTACCTCCCGTTGCCAGACGAACTGATTGAGCGGTTCAAGGCATGGCAGGCCGAGTACGATGACTCGCCACCTGGCGGCCCGCACGAACCTGACTGGGATCGCTTCTCTCAGACCGCCGATGAACTTGCCCACGATCTGAAGCGGCACGTCGGCCCCCGGATCTATGTCGAGCGCCGCGAACTTCGATCGCGATGTCCGCCAGCGACTGCAGCAGCGCGAACTTGTACGTCGCCACGAACAGCCCTCGTCGAGCAGACGTTGAATCTGCACCAGGAATCGGATCTGCTCGTCGGATGTGGGCAGCATGGCACGGCAATGCTATCACCCTGCACAATATGCACCGAGGAGAATCGCCCAGGGCGGCAAGCTAGCACCGAGATAAAGGCGGGATTTAGCGCTGAGCCGTTAGATGTTCGAGATGTCCTTGTTGGTGCTGTCCTTGAGCATTGCTGTCGCAAGCAGCGTAATGATCGCGCATCCGAGGATGAACATCGCGATCGGCGTGGCCGAGCGATAGCGCCTCAGCAAGGAGAAAGCAATAAACGGGGCGGGGCCGCCTGCAATCACAGACGACAGCTGATAGCCCAGCGACGAACCACTATAACGAAGGCGCCCAGTGAATGATTCCGCGATTAACGCTGCTTGGGGACCGTACATCATGTCATGCGGCACCAGCGAGAACACAATCGCGAGCACCACCAATTCAGGCACTCGAGTGTCAAGGAGCATGAAATATGCAAAGCCGTAGGCGCCAGTGAGAGCAGCGCCCAGCATGTACACGCGCTTGCGGCCATAGCGGTCGGACAGGTGTCCAAATAACGGAATAGAGACGAACGAGATCATCGCGGCCGCGAGAACCGCCGTCAGGACAAAGTCGCGCTTGAGATGCAGCACCTCGGTACCGTAAGCGAACACGAACGCCGTGAACAGATAGAACGGTGCTTGCTCGGCCATGCGGCATAAGGCTGTGAGGATGATCTCGCGGGGCTGCCGGCGGAGCACTTCGAGGACGGGCGCACGCTCAATCCGGCGCTCTGCGACTAGCCGGACGAACACCGGCGTTTCCAGAATGCCCAGCCGGATGTACAATCCCACCGCGACCAGTACGATGCTGAACAGAAAGGGCACGCGCCAGCCCCAAGTCAAGAATTGCTCGCCCGACAGTGCGCTCAACCCCAGGACTGCGAGATTCGAGAGAAACAGACCCGCGGGCACGCCGAACTGTGGCCAGGAAGCGATGAAGCCGCGATGGCGGTTCGACTGCGCCCATTCCATCGAGAGAAGCACTGATCCGCCCCACTCGCCGCCCACACCAACACCCTGAATAAAACGCAGGACCGTTAGTATAATCGCGCCCCAAATACCTATGCGTTCATAGCCGGGGACCAGCGCCACCAGAAATGTAGCGATACCCATCAGCAGCAGGGTCGCGATCAAGGCAGCCTTTCGCCCGAGACGGTCCCCGTAATGGCCGAAGATCGCTGCGCCAATGGGCCGCGCAAAAAAGCCCACGGCGTACACGCCGAAGGCTTCCAACGTGCCGACAAACGGATCCGCGCGCGGAAAATAGAGCCGGGCAAAGACTAGGCCGGTGACGGTGCTGTATAGGAAGAAGTCGTACCATTCAATCGCGGTCCCGATGGTACTAGCGAGGACCGCGCGGCGGAGCTGACGCCGAGGCTCCGGCTGGTCGATGGCGCCGATTTCGTAACTGCCGGACATCTTGTCATTCTACGGCGAAATCAGAATCGGCCATGCCCAGCAGAATTCTGTAATCGCATGAACCGGCTTCTGCACAACGTCGCCCGTCTAGGCTGACGGGGCGCGCACGATGCGGCCACTGTTGGTTTGTTACCCGGCATAGTTAGGATCTCCTTGCGAGGCGCACCGGCTTGTCGAACGCAATGCCTTCAAAGGTGTCGCCGATCTGCATGTCGTGCCACTGCTCCTCGCCACCCATTGTTGAACTGCGAGAAGTTCGGGAGGAAACGCCCGAGGTCAGCTTCGCCGATCAGGCCGAAGCCTTCGACGAAGTAAGTTCGCCCCCCTTTGGCTTCGCTCTCCCAGTAGTCCAAGCGGCGCAGGAAGCCGGGCGCGTACTGCAACTCGCTGCCCCCTGGCGCCGCGGCGGCGATGGCTTCCTCCAGCTCCGCACGGTGCCTGACCGGGATGGCGTACTGGTAAAAGTTACTGACGGCGGACGGCTGGTCGCGGATGATACCCGTCTGTGCTTCAAAGTAGATGATGTTAATCGGCATGTTATTTCTTCTCCTCCAAGGTCAAAGCCATTGACTCTGCCAAGGTGGATCTCGTGGATGACTGTACGCAATTCCTCGACACCGCAACGGACCGTGTGCGGCTTAGCAAGTGTCGAGGAGGACGGTGAAGCAGACCATGCAATCGGTCCTTTCGCTCGCGCTTACGACAGGTGATCTGGCTTAGTGTCCGAGCACCTCCAGCCGAGTATTGACTTCTTCCTTACTCAGTAGGCGGTTGCGAAGATCGGCGGGAATGCGTTTCATGTGCCTCCAGTTAAGTGGCCGGTCCATGACTTCGCCACCGGGATTGATGTTGAGATCCGAGGCGCGCTGAATTGCAGTAAGGAAACCATGGCCTCGTACAATGGCGGCGCCCAGGAATTCGTAACCAGTTGCGAAGCTGAGGTAGAACCAGCGGGCTTTCTGCTGGCGCTCCTCGGCGATCAGCAGGGCGCGGCGTGCTCCTTTGGCTCGCAGCATGCGCTCCCCGAGGGTGTAGCCATGCGGGTTGGGCATGTCCAAGAGGGCGCATTGCCCAGGGGTAAAGTACGCCGCTGGGTACTTTGTCTCCTTCAGCGAGAGGAATGCCCTCACCACAGTTCGTTACTGCTTGTCGAAAACCAACGTTTGCGTCACAGGCTTGCCTTCGGCGTCGGTGCCTTTCGAAATCTGCGTCAGCGTCTTGCCGCCCTTGGAAACGACGTTTCGACCCGTCAGATGATACGTCCCACCTGACTTTCTTACTTTGAAGCTCGTCGTATCCGAATATACCCGCTTGACCGAAATCGTGTCATAGGCGCCACCTGTGACCGGATACTCCCTGCCATCGTATTTACAGGTAAAGCTTAAAATCGACGTACCGTCTGCCCGGTGTTCCGTGCTTGTCAGCTTCACACTACCATCCGAGGTTGCCTCCCGCAGGTCGGTCCGGCTCTCAATTGGGTTTGTACTCGTGGACCTCGACTTGGCGGCATTGTACTTCCAGGTTCCGAGCGAAGTGTCAGCCCGAAACGTCGCGATGGCTGTGATGGCGCCGATAACTCGTGGTGGGATGCTTCGCATAGTTCCTTCTTTCTCTGTATGGAGTTCATCTGAGTCCACCCCGAAACAGAAAACCGCTGGACCGTACGTGCGGCCAAGTGTGTACTCTCCTGCTGGCAGTTCCTCCGTGGTCATCTTCAGCGATGAGCTTCCGTACTTCGAGAAATTGACAGGAAGGGCGCCTCCAGCCAAATTCAACGTGCTCTCTCCTCCAACCGGAGACGCGTAACCAACCATAGTCACAAGTTCGCGCCTCCTTTTGGTAGCGTTTAATCCCTCAGGGCTAAAACTAAAAATCCGATAGTCGTCCATGTAATCGATGTCCATCCAGATAGCGTCACAGGGAATCTTGTTAGCACGGAAAGTCTTGGCGATATCCAGAACGTTCGATGCCGGGAAGTACGAGAACTTGGATTGGTGGTAACCGAGCGCCCACTTCGGGGGAAGGGGCATATAGCCAGTCAGTTTGGCGAGTTCCTCAATAACTTCTTGCGGTGATGGCCGGTCGATGATAATCACGGGAAAAGAAAGTGGACACGTAAAGGTTATTGATTTTGTAGTGTCTATAGTGCAACGATGAGCTGTGTCCGCCAATACCCCATACGCCGATCCATCGCCGCGTACGGCGAGTACCCAGGGATGAGATTGGTACAAATTAGGACTGCCTAGTCCGTAACCATACGCGTCGAGATTCCATGTCTGAATCGTCTGGCCGTTTCGGAGCAACGGACCCGCAACCATTCCAGTTCCGTATAGCGATGTATTGGAGTCGATGTTAATGGTGAAGGACTCCTGTTGTGCAGTGCTCGTGAAGATTGGCTGAACTGGGAAATTGAGGGGCGCGGAACCCGGCCTCGCCGAAGGATTCAAAAGTGCATAAGAGACCTGGGAGCTATCGCAACCACCGCCAGAAACAGCGCAGCGGCAGGTCTCTCGGAACACCATTTTGATTTCATTCCGCTAATGGCCATAGAAGAACCTTGAGCCTAGCAAGTCTAAAATGACATTTCATTCTTGTTGCGAAGGTCTCACCTGGGTTTGATACTCGACGGGAGGTTTGCGGCCTGATTTCCCGAATAGTCCATAAACGACGATGTGTGCTGGACCTGTCTGAATATAGTTAGTTTCCGGGGCAAACGTGGCCATATAAACCTTTCCGTTGGCGACCGTTGGTGGGCAGTACTTTGCGAAATATCCTAATTGGTCAGCCGGATTCATCTCACCGTCCCACAGTTCCCTTGTTACATCGGAGGCATCAAAGGCGCGAAGAACGCCTGGTACATTCTGGCGGTTCGCGTTGTCCCTGATTGGTATGGACGCCCAAATAATGGCCGGTCCCGTCGCACCGCCCCCCCAGTCGCAAACACAATGTCCCTAGGGCGGCAGATTACTGCGGCGTAACAAGTCCTGAAAATGCGGGTCAGACCGCAACCAATCGAAAGCCGGCTCGACGGTACAGGTGAATATTAGGGGGTCGCGTTCCTGGTGGGCCTTCTCCAGCCAGGCTAATGCCTGGTCCTTTTGTTTCAGTCCACAATGGACGACCGCGATGCCGAAAGGCTTGGCGAGACTCGTCTTCAGGTTAGCCTTCATGATGTCGATGAGCCGGTAAGCTTCCGCCCGTTTCCCAGAGAGGGCGTAAGCGTAGGCGATCCATGGCGCGTACAAGGGACTGTCGCCCGCTGGAAGGCTGACCGCTTCCTGTAGCTCGGCCAAACCCTCTCGCAACATCCCTTTTTGCAGATATGCCTTGCCGAGCCAGGCGTGCGAGTGCGCAAAGCGCGGATCCAACTCGATGCTCTTGCGAATCTGCTCGACTGCATCGTCATACCGGTGCGCCATGTAGAAGACCCATCCGCGCTGGTCGCTCACCATTGGGGATGTCGGATCGAGCTCGAGCGCCCGGTCCAGCTCTGCCAGGGCCTCGGCGTGCCGCGACGACACCGCAAGCACCTCGCCGCGCCAGACATGCGCCATGGCATTCCCCGGACTCAGTTCAATGGCACGGCGTAGTTCCCGATCGGCGGCGGCCTGATCCCCTTCATAATGCGAGCGATAGAGACCAAGCGCCGCATGGGCTTCAGCCAGCGTGCCGTCGAGCGCCAACGCTTGCAAGGCCGCAGCACGGGCTTTGGGGTAGAGGGATAGCGTGGAAATGGGGGCATAGTATCCCAGCAGATTGTAAGCGTTAGCCAATTCCGCGTAGGCCGGTGCGTAATGCGGGTCAATCTGGATCGCCTGGTTGAAATAGCCGACACCCTTTTCCATGGCAGGCGGGGTTCTCTTGTTACAGAAATAGATTCCTTTGAGGTACGCCTCATGCGCCTGCGGATCGACGAGCCGGGCGCTTGACAACCCAGTCTGTTCCTGGGGTGTCAGTTTGATTCTGATTTGGCCGGCGATGTCGCTGGCTACGTCTTCCTGCAACGCCAGAACATCCCGCAGGTCGCGTTCGTAGGTCTCCGTCCAGAGGTGCTTTTCCGGGTTCACCTGGATGAGCTGGGCGGTGATCCGCACGCGGCCGCCAGCCCGGCGTACCGTGCCCTCGACCACCGCGTCCACGTTCAGCTCCCGGGCGATTTCCGCCAGCGGTTTGCGCAATCCTTTGTAGCGCATGGTGGAGGTCCGGGAAATGACGCGTAGGGCCCCGATTCTGGCCAGGTCGGTGATGAGCTCGTCGGTCATGCCATCGGCAAAATACTCCTGATCGGGATCGCGCGCAAGGTCCTCCAATGGCAGCACAGCCAGCGAATGAATTGTCGGAGGCCGGCCGAGAAGCCGGTCGCGCCATGCGCCCGCCTGCGGAGCAATCGCCACGGCTGCCAGAATCGAGGCAGTTGCCGCGACAACGATGAACCACGGTTTCCGGTGCCCGGCCGGCACGGCGGCGGGCTTTTCAGTGGGGAGGATCGGCGTCCCACCCGAGCCGGCTACCGGCGCGATAAAGCGGTACCCGCGGCCGCCCAGGGTCTCGATAAAAAGCGGCCGCTTAGCCGAATCGCCTAAGGCTTGGCGCAGCTTCCCCATGGCCGTGTCGAGGCTGTGATCGAAGTCCACGAAGGTATCGGCGGACCATAGCTTCTCCCGCAGTTCCTCGCGCGTCACCGCCTCGCCCGCCCGCTCCAGCAGCAAGCCGAGGATCTGGAAGGGCTTCTCCTGAATCTTGATCCGGAGTCCGTTCTTGAGCAAGTCGCCGGCGCGCAGGTCGGCTTCGAACATTCCGAAGCGAATGGTTTGATGCTCGCCGGCCGGCTGAATGGGGAGTTTCACCCGATGCAGCGAGTGTAGCGCCCGCCTGGGAGGGAGGTCAAGTGGGCTCGGGCCAGCTAAGTTCTCTTGTAGCTTTGACTTGGGCGGCGAGGCAGAGATGAGCCAGAAATGAGCCGCAGTGGCCTGTGGCGCCCCGAACATAACAGCTATGAAAGTAAACGTTCGGGTGGCAGGGAAATGGGTAGCGGCCGCCGTTGCCGGATGGAGCATCGTGTGGGCCTCTGGAGCGGATGCGAATACCCTTTCGGTGTTGCGAGAGCAGGCAACCAGGCTCCATCGGGGAGGAGAATATGGGCAGGCGATGGCGATTTATCAGCGCATGCTCGAATCACCGGGGGCCTCCGACGCCGAGGTGCGCGCTTACGTCCTGAGTGAGATTGCCGACATCAACATTGAGCGGGGCATGTACGGCGACGCGGTAACAAAGTCGCGAGAGGCGATCGCGCTGTTGCGGCAGGCGCATAAGGAACACACAGGCATGTTTGCCGTAGCGAAGCGCGTGTTGGCCGATGGGCTCTATGCACAAGGATACTACGAGCAGGCCAAAGAAATTGCCAGGCAGGCGCTTTTGCTGGGAAGGCAGACACTCGATACGCAGTCGCCCGACTACGCTTTTGTGTTAGTCACTTTGGCCCAGGTACAGAAAGAACTCGGAAAACTCGGCCAGGCGGAGCGGCTTTGTCAAAGCGCGTTTCAGATCCTGCAACGATCGGAAGGCGCCCATCAAGTCGATCTGGCCATGGCTTATGAGAACATTGCCAACCTCCAGTTGTTGCGGGGTCACGCAAGAGAGGCTTTGACCACCATTGACCTGGCCCTGGCCGTTTGGAGCCAGGTCCCGCCGCCAGAGCATCCGTCCGTGGTTTATGCCCTCTGCACGAAACTGGTGGTGTGTGCCAAGCTAAAGGCCTTCCGGCAGGGTGAAGAATTGGTGCCGCGGCTGCTCGCGTTGGGCGAATCTCTATTAGGACCTATTCATCCCGAACGTGTAATCTTGTTAAATAATGTCGCTGCATTTTACGTTGCGGCGAAGAAATATGGCGATGCGGAGCCTATGTTGCGGGAGGCCGCCGAGATCGCGCAACATCAGCTTGCCGCCGGTCACCCGATCACCAGAAAGACGCTGTTGAACTATGCTTACGTGCTCGCCAGGTTGAACCGGGAAGACGAGGCGAAGCAGGTAAGAGCGGAGAGCGACGTGGTGCGAGCGAGCCCATCGCGAGGAGTACTGGCCGACCCGACACGGGCGGAGCCTGTGGATCGGCGAGACCGCCGATGAAGGTGTTGCGGATCCTTCTGGCCGGAAAGTGTGGCGAAGAAGTACGAATTCGATCCAGCGATGTGCGCCAACTGCTCGCCGAAACTCATCTCGGCGGGATTCGGCTTGAAACTATAATCGGCCGCGGGCATCTGCTCGGCAAGCGCCAGCACATACTTCTTGGAAGTCTTCCAGTGGTCCACCAACTGCGGCGGCATTCCTGCCTCTTGTGCGAAAACGGGCAGCACGAGTGCTGTGCCCAGTAATAAAGTTGTCAGCGATCGGTACATTGTGTAAACCCCTCCTGTCTACAATACCCTATCGTTGGAGAGGTATGGCCTCCACTGTTATTCTCGAACCAAGCGTACGTGGAAAGTTCCGCCGGAGAATCGCCGAAATGGAATTCCGTCGAGGCTCCTGCTCGGCAGGCATACTCCCATTCCGCCGCAGATGGCAGGCGGACCGGCACGTCGCTGCCATGGCTGAGCCGCTCGCAGAACTCGCAGGCATCGAGCCAACTCACATTCTCGACCGGGAGATCCGGGTGTCCGTGGAACCGCGAGGGGTTGCGCAGCCGTGTTCAAAACGCTGGTGACTTTCAGTGGGGCAGATGGCGGCAATCCAACCGCCGCCCTAGTGCAAGGCATAGATGGGAATTTATATGGAACCACAAACGCCTACGGCCCAAATCTTGGCGGCAGCGTTTTCAAGATGACTCCAAGCGGATCGCTGACCGTGCTCTACAACTTTTGTGCTCAACCCAATTGCGTTGATGGCAGCCGACCCAATAGCATGGTGCTGGGCAGTGACGGAAACTTTTATGGGACAACCAACTTTGGCGGCAGTGCCAATGGTGGCATCGTCTTCAAGATCACGCCTGAAGGCACCTTTAAGACACTCTATAGCTTTTGCGCCTTGACAAACTGCATCGATGGCAACAGACCAAACGGGCTAATGCTGGGCAATGACGGGGACTTCTACGGGACAACCAATTTCGGCGGGAGTGCCAATAGTGGTGTCGTATTTAAGATCACTTCTGAATTCGCTCTAAGGACGATCTATAGTTTTTGCTCCCAGTCGAACTGTAGCGACGGCGCCCTACCCGTTGCTACGGTGATTCAGGCCACTGACGGAAATCTCTATGGGACGACCGAGGAGGGCGGGGCCAATGGATCGGGCACGGTCTTCAAAGTCACACTAATGGGCGCTCTCACGACGCTCTACAGCTTCTGCTCCCAGCCAAATTGCGCCGACGGCGCCACACACTCGTTCAAGCCAACAACGGAGACTTCTACGGCACAACCCTGGTTGGGGCCTACAACTCGGGCACGGTTTTCACAATTACCGCGGCGGGCGCGTTTGCGACGCTCTACACCTTCTGCGCTCTAACGAATTGCGCAGACGGCGCTGGTCCGTATTCCGCTCTGATTCAAGCAACCGATGGGAATTTCTACGGGGCAACAGCCTTCGGTGGGACCACTGACAATTGTTTCGCTTTCCCTCCGCCTCCGGGTTGCGGGACGCTCTTCAAAATCACCCCGAGCGGCAGACTAACCACCTTGCACACTTCGATGGAAACGATGGCAACGGCCTGTTCCAAAATCCGCTGGTGCAGCGAACCGGTGGGACTTTCTACGGCCGACTAATGGCGGGCCTCAATCTTGCCGGCGCAACCGGTGTCACCTTTAACAGCGTAGCGGCTACGTTCAAGGTCGTCTCGGCAACTGAAATCACGACCACCGTACCAACCGGAACAACCACCGGCAAGGTTGAAGTCGTAACATTCACCGAAACGCTGAACAGCAACGTGAACTTCCGGGTCCTGCCCTAAATCACGTGTTCCAAAAGTTCGCGGACCGTTACCTCTCTTCCTGGGTGATATTAAGTAAAAATGGCATGGGTGGATTCCCAGCCGTAAGCGCGTTCCACAATCTTGAATAATTGGAGCAGTGGCCATGGCGCCCCCTTCACGCCTCGCCGTCGTTAATCATCACGCCACGCAGGCACGTATGCGCCTACACACTTTGCAGCGCGGATAGCGCGCCACTGATTGCGTCCCCTCATGCTGGCATCCGCTGACCGCATTTCAGAAATCCATGGGAAGATCGCATTTCAGGCTCCGCGTGGGCCATCTCATTTGGGCAATCCGCCGCCAACGAGATTCACCCGCACGGTAATCGATCCGATTGTCTGGCCGCCCGACTCGGCCTTCCAGCCGACCGTTTGCCAAGCCGTATCTCCCTTCGAAGGCGAGGCCAGTACAGTTTCGACCGGATACGTATCACCAGCATTTACCGGATAGACGGCTTGACCGGCGACTACGGTCCAGCCCCCGGGCAGCACCGCGGCAAGTGTGACACTGGAAGTCTTGCCCGTTCCATTACGAAGCAGCAGGGGTAAATGCAGACGCTCGCCCGGCGCTATACCCACTTCTGGAACGCTGAGCAATCCCGCGAGGCTGTCCAGTCCGTGCGCCTTCCAAAAGTCGCGATAGAAATTCCACGGGCCGCCCAGCTCGACGCTAAAGCCGGCGTCCCCTGTGGCACGGTAACCACGAACGGGCGCGAAGGGAATCGAATCCGGTCCGATGCCCTCGAAGATATCGCCGGTCATAGTCGATGCTACGTTAGACTTACCGAAAACCAGCAGCACCGGCTGTTCAAATTCCTTGAAATCACCCTTCGCGATGGCTTTCCTGGCTACCTGCCCGGTATCGTCCTGGGTGAGATGAAAGCTCATCTCATCCGCGGCCAGCCGGTAGTATGGGATGCCGCGCGATGGCGAGGTATCCGTGGTCGCATATCGCGGGCCTTTGCCTTCCAGGAAATCGGTGTGCGACGCGTCGGAAAAATAGTATAGCTTTTTCGGCTGCCACTGGCGCAGACCCTCGGTAAGGTTGGAGATACTTTGGCGATCCCGCGGCACCGCGATCTGTTCCGCGAAAGCCGTCGCGTCTCCCGCCATGTCGAAGGCCTCGGTGGCGATGACACCGGAAGCCTGATGATCTCCGTGGTTCTCGCCGGCCACGTACAACGGCAGCCACGTGAGGATCACTTCCGGCCGTGTCAGCCGCACCAGGCGCACGGCCTGCGCCAAAGCCGCGCCGTGGTTCCAGGTTTCCAGAGAGCGCAAAACATCTTGCCCTGGCGTGTCGGGTCCGCCCAGGAACCAGACGTTCATGATGCCGAAAGAGGCGAGCGCCCGGCGAGCCTCAATCTCTCGCACGGCGCCAAGCGCGGCGGCTTGCTCGTTACCCATCGCATTGCCGCCCCCGTCGCCACGCGTGCCGAAGATAACTGCCACGCGGCGATGCTGGTCATAAATCGCCTTGGCCAGATAGCCGGTAATCACTGTTTCATCGTCGGGATGGGCGACCACGACCAGAATATCGGCCTTATAGCGGTCATCCGGAAGCGGCGCCGGCGGAGCCTTCGGCAATTCAGCGGCAGACAGTCGAGCGCACAGACTCAGAACAATCGCGGCGAGGCGTGCATTTTTCATAAGCGGAATTTGGCCCGCGTTTCAAAAGCGGAAATGGAGTCCAAGCTGCATCTGCCGCATCGGACTGGCGGTGGACGTGATCTGGCCCGCGCCGGAGATATCCACGGTCGCGTTCGGCAGGCCCAGGTTCACGTGGTTCAGGGCGTTGAAGTTCTCCCAGCGTAATTCCAGCGTCTTGCGCTCAGTGATGGTGAACACTTTAGCAAGAGCCAGGTTGAAGACCACGGACGCCGGTCCGCGCAGCGTACCCTTGCCCGCATCGCCGTTGCGGTAGGGCGCTTGCGGCGCGGTGTAGGCGGCCGGGTTGAACCACTCGGCGGCGCTCGGATTCGGTACGTTGGGATTGCCGATGATATCCGGCCGGAAGTAATTGAAATCGGCGTTGACTAAGGGCGCATTGGATATAGTCGGCGTGAATGCAAGGCCGGAGTAAACGGTGGTCACTCCGCTGAAGCGCCATCCTCCGGCGACGGCATCCACCAGCTTGCTCGATTGTGCGCCGAAGTGGCGGCCTCTGCCAAACGGCAGATCCCAGTTATGCAGCAGCGTGAAGGCGTTGGTCCGGTCGAAGCTAGCCGGGCCATGATCGGCGGCAACGTCATAGTTGTTCGCGAATCCGTACCCGCCCTCGCCATTGTCGAGCGCCTTCGAAAAAGTATAGGTGGCCAAGAAGTCGAGACCTTCGGCAACACGCTTCTGCACTTTAATCTGGAGAGCGTTGTAACTGGAGTTATCGCAGTTACAAACGGTGTAGATAGCCTGCGTGTCTCCGAATTTGTAAAACGGACGCCGTGGGTCGTAATCGCCCGGACCTGGAACCGCCTGATTCTCATTCTCGTTGAGGAATAGATGCCGCCCCACGTTTCCCACATAGGCCGCTTCCGCCGTGAGAGTGTGCGTGAATTCGTGCTGCACTGTGAAGTTCCAAAAGTCAGCCAGCGGAATCCGGTAGGAACTCAATGGATCGAAGTAAAAGTAGACCGAGACGCCATTAGGCAGCGGATAGCGGCCGTTGGGCCCGATGGGAGGCGTAGGCGGCGCGGGCGGCCCCGATGTGAGAAACGTGGGGATCGCGGAGGAATACGGATTGGGCTGCGTCAGATTCTGCACGAACTGCACCGGCGGGTCGAGCTCCGGATTTTGGGCGAACACCGCGCCCACTCCAGCGGCATTGTAACTACGCCCATAGCCGGCGCGGATGACCGTCTTGGGATAGAGCCTGTATGCAATTCCCAGCCGCGGCGCAAATCCGAGATTGTACGGCTTAATTCCCATATTGCTGGGAACACCGCCGATGCCCGCCACCACAACATCTCCAGTGGCCGGATCGAAAGTTGCCGCGCTCCCAGGCTGCGCGCCTGTTTGCGGCAGATAGTTCTCATAGCGCAGGCCGATGGTGAGTGTGAGCTTGGACGTGGCCCGCCATTCGTCCTGGCCAAACAGGAACAGCCGCGTCTGCCGCAGGGCCGGGTAATAACCAGGACCGGTGAACTGCTGCACGAACCCGCTCGGATCGCCAAGTAGAAACGAGGCCAAGGCGGCCCCCGTGGTGGCATTACCGTTCGCCAGCGTATCGATATCGGAGTCCCCTGTAACCGAGTCCGAGAAGGTCACTTCGCCAGCCCGGTGCGTGCTGCTGTCGATACGCCTCTGCTGATTGCGGCGTATGTCCACACCCCACTCGATGGTGTGGTTCCCTTTCTGCTTGGTCCAATTGCTGACCCACTGGAACTGGTTCTCGGTCTCGCTCAGCGGACAGTTGCAGCTATTCACGCCGAGCGCATAGCCGAAGTCGAATCCCCCGTTTCCGTTGATGTAGAACGCAGGCATGCCGGAAGTATCCTCCCCGCCACGGTTCAATCCCAGCAGCCCGGAGTCGAGCGCCGGAGTCGTGCCGTAACCTTCCGGAAGGCTGTGAACCCGGTAACGATAGTAGCCGAACCGAAAATCGGCGATCAGCGATGGGCTGATGGTGTAGGTGTAGCCGACCGCGAGACTCTGGTTGCGCGATGGTGAATCACCGGCATAGCCGAAAGGACTGGGCCCCCCGGCAACATCGCCGAACGCGCCTGGACCGTACAATAGAAAATTCGCCAGCGTATACCGCGCGAAGAAGTGATGATTGCTGGCAATATTATAGTCCACCCGTTCATCGTATTGATCGGCGTTGGAGGTTTCCCGTACCGTGGTCTCATAGTTGTTATAGATTTGGCCCGCCGCGCCAAAGTTGGGCATCGGGATGTAGCTCAACAGCTTGTCCATCGCGGGTGCGGGTGTAATCACGTTCACCTGCCCGTTGGTGGAAATGGCCTCGCGCCCGCTGCCGTCGGGATTGCCGGTTGCCGGATCGAACACCATGCCGGCCTGTGCGGGAACTCTCCCGCCCTCTGTGGTGGTGACATAAGCCGGATTCGCACATCCGGTGGCTGAGGTCGAGCCATCCGCGCAGATGTAGTTAACCAACAGCGATGTCAGGTTGCCACTGCGTTCTTGCGCGGTCGGAACAGTAGTAATTTCCGTTCCCCCCAGATCGCGCCGCGTGCCTTGATAGGCGAAGAACTCGAACAGCTTGTTCTTGCGGATAGGGCCGCCCACCGACCCGCCGAACTGATTCCAGCGGATGGGCGCGTCAACGCCGCTGAAGGGATCGGCGGCATTGAAAAAGTCATTGCGCAGATACTCGAAGGCGGACCCGTGCAGCTCATTGGTCCCCGACTTGGTGGCGGCCTGCATCAACGCGCCGGATACATTGCCGAACTGCGCGTCGTAGTTGCTGGAGGTGACCTTGAATTCCTCCAAAGCATCCGGATTCGGAACGATAACCGAAATCCCCAGAATGTTGCTGTGGTTCTCGGTGCCGTCCAGCACGAAGCCGTTGGAGTAGCCGAGTTGCCCGTTCACCGGAGTCTGTTGGTCGCGCTGCTGGTTCTCGTCAGTGGCGGGCCCCGAAACGCCGGAGTAGAGTCCCGCTCCGGGGAGCGCGACCAGCAGCGTGGTGATGTTGCGGTCCAGAATGGGCAGCTTACCCAGCTCCGAGGCGGTGAGCGTGTTGCTCACATCCGCGCGATCGATCTTGAGCAGCGGATTTTCACCGGTGACCGTAACCGATGTGGAAGTCTGGCCTAACTGGAGCCGCGCGTCCACCCGTGTATCGGAGTCCACTTGTACGTCGGCGGTGGCGACGAACTCGGCGAACCCTTGAGCCAGGATGTGAACTTCGTAGTGCCCCGGCAGCAAGTGCGTCTGGGTGAAATTACCGCTCGAATTGGAGGCCGCTTTATAGGTCACCCCGCGGTCGAGATCGCGCACGGTCACCGCTGCATTGGGAACCGCAGCGCCCGCTTGATCCGTAACATTGCCGGCAATATTGCCAAAAACCGCCTGGCCCAGCGCTACCGCGACGACCAGGAGTAACACCACGAGAAGCTTCGTTGGCATATACACCTCGCTCTACAAGATTTGTCATTGCTGATTCAACGCGCCGTCATGGGCGCTTGACTGCGACGAGGCAGCGGGCCTTACCGCCCCCATCTTTTGATAAAGGGCGATCTCCTTCGCGGCGCCGGTTGTGTCTCCCAGAGCCTTATACGCCGAGGACAGTAAATAGTGAGGAATCTTGTTGCCGGGGTCGAGGCGTGCGGCTTCCGCCAAATGCGGCACCGCCTCCGCTGGACGTCCCAGCCTCATCAGCGTCTTCGCCATCCCAACTTGCGCTTCGACGAATTGGGGATGATAGCTCAAAGCGCGGGCGAAGTGCCCGACGGCTCCATCCAGGTTCCCGTGTTCGCGCGCGATCTCGCCCAACTCATATTCGGCATCGGCGTTTCGCGGTGAGAGCCCCAGTTCCTGCTCGAATTCCCGCTTCGCAAGCTCGATCGAATCCGGAGTTCTCGAAGCGCTCAGAATCACTCGGCCCAGACGATAGTGCGCACCCAGCAGACGCGGGTCCCGCGCCAGCGCGTTGCGGTACTCCTGCGCGGCGGCGTCGAAGCGGTCGAGGCTCTCCTGTACCTGCGCATTGGCGTAGTGAGTCCATGCGGAATCGGGCGCCGCGCGCACCAGTTCCGCCATCAATACGTAAGAGCGATCGCTATGCAGGCGGGAGACCTGATACAAAATCTCGGGATCGGCGGGATAGCGCCGTATCAACTCTTCGCCGGCTCCGAACGCCCTGTCGAATTGCCGCAGCCCTGCATAGGAGCGTGCCAGGTGCAAACCGATGAGCCGCCCGATTTCGTCGTCCGGCGGGTGTGCGAAGGCCGGCTCCAGAAGGTCGATCGCTTCATGGTAAAGGCCCAGTTCGGCATCGCACAGTCCAGTCATCACATCCACCTGCGGTAGCGCGGGATTGAGTTTGCGGGCGCGATCGAATGCCGCCAGCGCGTCGGAGGCCCTGCCTTGGAAATACAGCGCGAGACCAAGATTCGCTTCCACTTCCGCCACCGAGGGCGCCAGGCGAGCCAGTTCTTCCAGCGTTTTTGCGGCCTGCTCCCACTGCTTCGCCGCCAGTGCTGAGCGGGCCTGGTCGGAAAGGCGCTGCAGGTCGTCATCGCGCGCCTGCGCACTGAGGCTGATACTTAAAACCAGTAGTAACACCCCGGATCGAATCATGATCCCTCTGCCTTTCTGGACACTATACCACCGCCGGTCACTTCCGGCCTTGCAGGGTTGTCTTGAGCCAGTCGACCATGCGCTGTTTATAGAAGGCCCATTCGCCATGACCGGCCCAGTTCTCCATACCGTGCGGTGCTCCATCCAGGACCACCAGCTCATAGCGCGCCCCGGACTGCTCCAAGCGCTCCGCGTAGGCCAGCGTGCCCGCGTACAGTTCATCCTTCGTCCCCTGCAAGAGCAGCACCGGAGACATGTCCCCGCGCACGTGAAACACGGGCGAATAACGCTGTAGAATGGCGCTGTCCCAATGACCGAAAATACGATCCAGCATCGGGCGGCTATCCGCATCGTCCGCCCAGTGCGTAAAATCGTACACACCGTAAAAGGACACTACGGCTTGGACCTCGCATCCCGGGCATGGCTCGGAGGCAATTTGGGTTGCCATCTGGCCGCTGGCGGATTCGCCCAGGATGGCGATGCGGTCAGGGTCCACATGAAAGCGCGCGGCGTGACCGCGCACATAACGGATTGCCGCGCGCAGATCGTCCAGTTGATCGGCATTGCGCACGTAAGGAGTGAGCCGGTAATCGATGGAAAACCAGGCGAATCCAGCCTGCGCCAGCGGACCGAAAACAGGCGAGACGTAGGTCGCCTTGTCGCCCGCCTCCCAACCGCCGCCATGCGCAATCACTACGGCGGGAGACGGTCCCGCGCCTTCGGGAATGAACGCATCCATAAGCAGATCGCGGCCGCCGGGGCGCGAGTAGGTGATGTCCTTCCATAGGCCGCGTTGGTCCCCGCGCAACCAAGCTACCAGATCTTCTTTCCATTCCCATTGATCGGGATGCCAGTTTTCGAAGTTGTGGATGCCGCCAGTCACGGGAACGAATCGGCACGCCGGCCAGCTAGCGCACAGCGCTGCGATCCCACGCGGCGGCGATTCCTCATCGTCGGTTCCCTGAAAGATCAATACCGGCGCGCCCGGCACGGGCGGACTGCCGTCGAATCGAGCTCCAAACAGCACCACTCCATTCGCTTTAGCCTCCCCGGCCGCGCGAATCGCCGGCATGGCTCCGGTGTCTTCGGCGATGAGCACCAAGCGGCCGCCGATATTGAATCTTCCCGGGCACCGTATGTATCTCACAGCGGCGCGGAGATCGTCGAGATCCCGGTAATTGATCGAGAACCAAGCGAAACCAGTGTGCTCCAGAACCTCAAACAGTTGCGTCAGGTGCGTCGATTTGTCCCCCTGGCTGCCGTGTATCAGAATCGCGGCCGGCCGCGGCGAACCGGCAGGCGCATACGCATCAAGGGTCAGCGCGCCGGAATACTTCACATCGCCAATCGCGCCCGGAACCATGTAGTTACCGGCGGGATCGCCGGCGGGTGCGGGACAAGGTCGATCGGAGGCGTGGAGGTGCGTCCAGCAGCCGATGCAGATGGCCACTATGAGATAGAGTCGATGAACCCAGGTTCGCATTCGTGGTGTACCGATCAGGGCGGCGCTGCCATTCTATGCTCATAGTCGAGACCACCTAGTTCGCTATCCCCGCTAAGCGCGACTACTTCACACACTCCCTCACCCAACTCAACAACACTAACATCGAGGGCGCCACCTCCAAGGTCGAGGACGAACGCCATTGTGTAACTTTGGCCGCTAACGTATCTTGAGAGCACGACGGAAGCTGCTGAGGGTTCCGAGTAGACCCTAATTATTGGAATCCCCGCCAATTCAAAGGCCCTCAAGAGAGCGTTGCACTGGCGAATTGTAAAATTCGCAGGAGCAGCGACGATAGCTGACAAGACATTCCTGCCTGTGAAATCTTCCACATTGCGCTTCAAAGATCGCAGGATTAGCGAGCTCACAACCTCTGGGCTCATGGCTATACCGGCGACTGTGACGACTTCAGTGCTGCCCAATTTTCGCTTTATGGCAGTGACGCAACAGGTGCGGGGATCATGAGCGTGCTCCAGAGCACGGTGACCAACCACAAAATCCTTTGAGGGGAAAAAAGTCACGGCAGAGGGATGAGTTCTTCCATCCGAGTCTGGCACGAATTGCACTTTATCCTGACCAAGTATGGTCGCCAAACAAAAGCTCGTGCCAAAGTCGATCGCGCAGATCACCTCTACCGGTGGATTATGAGACTCCGCTCTTGGCACAGAATTGCCCGTGCGAATCTCGCTGCCGATCGGTAGGCCGGTCTGCCATCCGTTAAGGGTAGCCTGCGAAACGATAAGTGTGTCTTTAATCTCGATTGGCTCGACACTCGAGAAAGGTGACTGGCATGGTCGCTCAAACCTAGCTGAGAATCGTGGTAGCTCTGTTTTTAAATATGAGTCAAGTTCGTAAACAGTCGCACATCGGCCGGAAGTAAAAGCTTGCTCAAGCGTATACGCAAATATGCCTCGCTTGCAAAACTCGGACTCATACGACCGTTCCGTTGGGCTGCATGACCAAATGGTCGCGAATCCTGGAACACGGAGTGAAGATGTCGCGATTGGTGGAAGCCCATTAACCGATTTTGCACCGGAGATTGCCGCCCGGCAGGCATCCACCAAGAAAACGTTGATTCGAGCGCGCCAACTCCGCACAAAATGCTTTATGCGATCGATGTCTAACGCCGAGTCCTCAAGGGCGGTGAGCACAGCATCTGAGGGAAGGAGGTAATCTCGAGCCTCATCAGATTGCATTCCGTGTCCGCTAAAGAACAGATACAAGCGGTCGATCTCGGGCATTTTGCCTTTGCGACGCTGTGGTTCAGCTAATTCGCGAATTATATTGTTCCGGGTCGGCTTTAGCCGCAGGTCACTTGCTGATGTGAAGGTAATGACGTTGTCTTCGGGCAAACCGCAAATAGACTGAACGAGTTTTTCGATGGCCAGTGCGTCTTCAGTGGGGTATTGAAGATCACCTATTTCATTGTCGTCGTACTTGGAGCACCCGATGATAAAAGCGACATCGATCGACATTTATCGGGCTCACTGTTTACGCTGAAAGATTAATTTAAGCCCACCCTTAACCTCAGTACCGGCGCTTCCGATAAGCCGCACCTCACTCTTCGCAGTGACTTCGATGGTAAGCTTAAAACTATGTAGGCTATATTGCGAAACAGAGTCTACCACGCTCTGTAACGTACCACTTATGCAATTACAGAATTCCTGAAGATTGTTTCCGAAGGAAGCGAAATCAAGAACACCTATCTTCTCAACGCGCCTACGAAGTGATCCGAGCGGCCCCTTCGCGCCCTGCTCCGCCTCCTCGTCGAAATAGATGATTTGAATGGGTTGAGCTTGCGAATTCGGGGTGAGGTCTTGTGTTGATTGATTATCCATTTACGAGGAAATTCTACCACATTGGTGCATGATTTAAGCCGCCGAGCTCGGGCACCATCTTGGATGCCTCCAACGCCCAAGGGATGCTCATCGTGCCCTCGCAGGTAAGAAGGACTCCGACTTCTAACGTCGCCTGACAGCCGGCGACTCCCAAGCACGGATCAGACCGCCGGCCGCGGCTTGATCGAGAATAGTTGGCAGTGCCCACAGTTGCCGCAGACGTAAACCCGCAAGTTCGCCTCAAAACGCTATGCAGCCCTGGTCGAATCATGGAAGCGATTTTCGAACTGGGGCGACGTGCTCTGCAAGGGATCGAATCAGACGTCCGGGTTCGATGAAGCTTCCACTGACTGGGGCCCCGTCCGACGCGTCCTCGGCGCTTTTGAACAACTGACCCGCCACGAGGCGGCTCGACTAGCCAGCTTGCTTGAGCAGTGCGACGCCCGATTTTACCCCCCTTGGCCGCCGCGATCCTGGCAGGCGGCTATTGCTTCTCAAGCGAGGCGCTAACAGTTATCCCAAAGCCGCCTTGGATACCACTGCTCATCACCATCGAAATCTTATCGCCCGCATTGACAGAAATGACATCGATTATGTCAGAACAAGAAACTTCGGTGTTGGTCACTGCGACTAAGGAACAGGCTAGTTTCGTAACCGTGCTATTGACCCAAACGGCCACTGTGATTTGAACTGATCCAGAGGAGCAAAGGGCGGTCCCCTGAGCGTTTCCTTCACAGTACACGACAGCGGCAAGATTTTGCAATTGGCCCCCGGACGGCAATGGGACCCCAATGACGTTGCCAGGATCGGGGCCAATGTAGCTCGCAGTGGCGCCGTTGAAACAACCAGCATTGCCAGGCGGCGTGATACCTAGGCCCGACAGCGTTCCGTATGTCCAGCTAGTTGGCGTATCCAGGTTGCAGTAAGCGGTTAGTATCGCCGGAGTTCCCGGAGCGCCCGGAGACCCCTGCGGCCCGGCTGGCCCCTGTGCTCCAGTAGGCCCTAGTGGTCCTTGGGCACCCGCTGGCCCGGCAAGTCCTTGTGGTCCGGTCGGTCCGGATGGTCCAATTGGCCCAACCGCTCCAAGGGTGACGCTGAATGCCGCGCTCTCGCTGCTGCTGTTCGTTACGGTCAGGGAATACGTGCCTGCGTTGAAGCCGGTGGGCAATTCCGCCACCGCCTTCTCGTTTTGTGAAGGAAGCGAGCACGAGTGGGGTATGTGCGAAGGCAACCGTCGGAGCAAGCCCAGACGGGCTGAAATTATTGCCTTCAATAGTGAGCTGGTTTTTGGGGGAATTCACCACGGTGCTGTAGATGGCCACAGACGTGGCAGCCAAGCCAGTACCTGCGGCGATGGTAGCGAGTGCGGCTAGGAAGGAAACGAACGATTTTGAAGTCAGGGCCCGAGATTGCATCGCGTAAGCCTACGCGGATTTAAAAGCGTGTCAACTCGAAAGTTGACACTCGAAAACTACCAGTACCGGGCCCCCCAGGCTGTGCCCACCACTTCGGAGCCTGATTCCGACCCGTTTCCAGCCCGTCCAACGCCCGCTAGACCTCCCATTGACACGCACGAGACTGCCCCCAGATCGATCCGCCCGCCACGCTTCCACAGCAGCCCCACCACCCGCCACCGTCCTTGCAGTGCTTGCGGGACACGCAGCTTTCAAAGGAGGCAGACCTGCCATTGCGAGCGCCAGACTGCCCCCCTAGATCGATCCCTGGATCGCCCCGCCGTCATGATCGTTCATCGAGCTTGATCGACAATGTAGCCGACGCCATCGAGCCCCAGGCCATGATCGTCTCCGCCCGCCCGCGCTAGACCAGAACCAACCCGCCAGACCGCCCGCCAGTCGAACCCTTAATCCTTATCCCTATCCGGCTTTTCGTAGCCGCCAATCACTGTAATCGGATTCGGTAGCTTCCCGAAGACGGTTGCATTCTCGGCTTTGTAGGCTAGAGCGGTGCGTCCATCCTTCAGTTTAGTGATTTCCGCGTCCTCGTCGCTCGGGCGGCTGCGGAACCAGCAGCAACCGGTGCGCTTCGCCTTGGTGGAGCGCGGAGTGGCGTCGGCAGGCACGGTGCGGAGCCAGCGCTGGAACTGGTGCTGAACACAGGCGAGCGGCTGCGCATCAGCTCCGGGGTAGACCAGACAGCCTTGCGTACAGTGTACGAGGGCCGACCTTCGCCAGTTTTACGCGCATGTCGTTTCCGCGGCACGTTCGGTAACCTTACGTCGAATCTTGTATTTCTGTCTGCAACCCACAGTTCGTAAAACTGGCGGAATTGTTCAAGTGCATCACGATACGCATCTGCTTGACCTGTCATGTCGGACAACACTCCAGCCAAGCCAGTCCTCTAAAGGCAGATGTGCGAGTCGCTTCTGGAAAGGCTTTGGCTCCATCTATTCGGAATACGTGTGAAGTAAACGTGGCGATGGACTGTTTGCCTATTGGTGACGCCATGCCGGTAATCAAGAACACGGGGTCTTGATTGTCGCTTCCAAGCTCAGTGAAGTTTACCATCAAGCATAAAACGCAGGTCACCACGATATTGCAGTTCGACGTTAGTGAACTTGTGCGTTAAGCGACTTGGCAGACTGCAAGAGAACCAAAAACACATCCATCATGCTTGAGCCTTGGGTTTCCTTAAGATTGAAGGAAAGCACTGATGGATTGAGGTAGAGTTGATAATGCACCGATGCCTGTATTCTGTGGTTACCGTTAGCCACGGAAACGGGTCTTAAAACGGTCAGGTAGTTCCATGCACCGATGGCTATCAGCGCCCCGCAGAACAACAGTGCGAGGGTCAGGAGTGCGGGTCGGACGTTGCATGTCATGCAGAAACTCCGCCCGTCATTATCGTACTCCCGGCAGTAGCCCCACTTCAAGCCGGCGCAGCCGCCTCTCGAGCACACGCATTTCACTCCCTCCCAACGCTGGCCAGCCGCGGCGTGCGGCTGGGGCTGCTGATCACCTCTTCGATTCCGGCACGCTGCTTCTGGCCAAAGACCAAGGATCGCAAATAGTAGATGCGGCGACCATTTCCCCGGCCCCGAATCGAAATGTGCTCGTGCTGTTCAAGCTCGTGAAGGAACTCTCCCGCGCCGTCCAGACCGGCAAGATCCGGGAGTTTGTTGCGTTCGACCAGGACGAAACCAGCTTGGACTTGGTTGCCCGCGACTGCGCTCGCCTCGGCGTACAGACGATTCCGGGCTCTGTTCGGCAGATCTTGTCCGGCAAGGCGAAACTGGGCCAATATGATTTCGTGTACGCCGCCGGCCTGTTCGACTACCTCAGCGGTCCAGTCGCCGCCGCGCTCACCCGCCGCATGTTCGAAGTGACGCGCCCGGGGGGGTCTGATGCTCATTCCCAATTTCCTGACCGGTGTCCGTGATTCCGGCTATATGGAAGCGTTCATGGAATGGGACTGCCGTAGCGCTCAGAACCACGCGGGTACAGGTTCTTTTTTGATCTTGAGGATGGCTTCCTGGGCCGTGTTCTTTACGTCGCGATATATGGTCAGCGCTCGCTGTAACTCCGGCAGTGCACCGGCCGCATCCGGTCCAATGTTGCCCAGCGCGGCGGCGGCGCTGCGCAACACGTAAGTCTGCTCAACAGTCGCTAATAAGCGCTC
>Ga0302324_100003588_pt1 | contig 34971 bp, 28 predicted proteins | sample Palsa_T0_1_FD_201949 | JGI IMG/M metagenome (GOLD analysis project Ga0302324, IMG submission 201949) | Peat permafrost microbial communities from Stordalen Mire near Abisko, Sweden - Palsa_T0_1 | ecosystem: Environmental > Terrestrial > Soil > Palsa > Peat permafrost | place: Sweden: Abisko...
TACAGGATTGTTATGCTCACGCGGTCGGAGCCTACAGCTTCAGCGAGTTCGGCCGCGCGAAAGCCGAAAGGGCCCCAGACCAGGGTGAGTCTCTTCATCAGATTACCCTGGCGCCAGACCTCTCTGCATCAAGTCCAGCTTCTCCCCCGAGTGCGCTTTTATGATTTTGATTCGAGTGGCGGAGGGTCTTCAATGCTTTTAAGCGGACAGGGGCGGTGCATTCTTCCTAAGATAATGCGGACCACTCAGAAGCAGCTCTCTCTGGATTACGGGAAGGCCGAGGCACAGATTCTCAAGTTCATCCAGAAGGTAGTGCGGGACGGACATGCCAAGGGCGCGGTCGTCGGCTTAAGCGGGGGCGTCGACAGTGCCGTGGTGGGCGCACTTTGTGTCCGTGCATTAGGCAAAGATAATGTCGTCGGGATATTGATGCCAGCTTCGCACACTCCGGCGAAGGACACCGAGGACGGCAGGAAGCTCGCGAAGAGTTGGGGCATTAAGGTCTACGAGGTCGGAATCGACCACATATTCGACGCCTTCATGTCGTCCATGCCCAAGTTCGACGGAGAGAACAAGATTGCAAAGGCCAACGTAAAAGCAAGGATTAGGATGGTCATCAACTATTACATCGCGAATTCACACGGCTTATTGGTCGCCGGAACAGGTGACAAATCCGAAGATCTAATTGGGTTTTTCACGAAATTTGGCGATGGTGGTGTGGACTTCCTTCCAATCGCTCACCTCTACAAGACCCAAGTGAGGGAGCTCGGCGCCTATCTGGGGCTCCCACAGAGCATAGTCACAAAACCGTCCTCGCCTCAGCTCTGGCCGGGCCATAAGGCTGTGGACGAGATTCCCATCGAGTATGAGCGCCTGGATCCTGTGCTTGTGGCTCTGTTCGATGAAGGGCTTCCCCCGAAGGAAGTTGCGAAGAAGACGGGAGTCACTATGAAGGTCATACAGGACGTAATCAAGAGGTTCGATGCTTCAGCCCACAAGCGGTCCTATCCGCCGATGATAGGGACATGGTAACGGCCGCCACTGCGAAGTCTACACTCGAATCTGAATCGGTTTAGCGCTTAGTCAGGAGACCCTCGTATAGCGTGTAGAGCTTCCGGACAACGACTTCCGGTCTGTTCTCTTCAGGAAGGGATGTGACCAGCCGGTCGGGCTTTATCACCTTGCTGCCGACCGCGAGGGCCTCGAGCGCTGTCTTGCTCATGCAGTTGAGGCGGATGCCCCTGTTGTACCAGTCGTTCTTCACGTCGATGTAGTATTCATAACGCGAGAGAAAGTCCGGGAACTTGCTGTGTTCGATCGGGTTCTTCTTGCTGTCCTGGATCGTGAGCTTCACGTGGTATTCGTCCGCGAGCTTTCTGGCGAGCTCGTCCTCGCCGAACTCGATGTGCAGCGCGGTCCCGGGGACGGGCGGCTGGGCCATGGGGTGAAACTTGTCCAAATCGACGGGGGTCTCGCTCACCTGGACGATCGGGGGAGCGTTGGCCAGCTGGTCAGACCCGAAGATGAGCACGGCGTCGGCCTTCTTCCACCTGCTCTCCGTCTTTGACCACAGTATGGTCTGCCCGACGCCATGATAGTGCATGACGACCGGCTTGTTGGGATACAGCCTCTTCAGGTTCGGGACTATCCTGTCGAGGCTGTGGACGTGGACCACGTCGTACTTTCTGGCTTCGATGAGCGCCCGGAACACGAAATCGGTCGCGCCGACGTCCCATGCCTTGCCGTAATCGCTCGTGAAGTTGAACTTGTCAAACGCTTTCCGCATGATGACCTCGCTTTCCGTGCCGCAGGTTCTGTCCATCCACTTGGCGATGACGCTCGAGACTCCGGATACGTTCCAGATGTGGAGAACTTTCACACGGCACAGCCCATGTCTATCTTCGACCTATGGCCGGTCATTTAAGCTGTCGAAGAATGAAATCGCTTCTTGCCCTAGGCGACGCGCTTTGCGATGTCGACCCTGTTGAAGTAAGTACGAGCTACCGTCGTTGCTACCACGGCGTACAGCGCTATGAGTCCAATGGAGAACGCTACTGAAGTCTCGCTAGGTCCGGAGCCAATGAAAGTGAGGATGTATTTTGCGCCCGCTGGAAGCCCGGGCAGCCCGACCTGGAGCGGAAGTGAGCTCACAGGGGTCGTCGGCAAGTAGACGTTGATCTGCTGGTAGAGGACGTTGCCGGTCAGGCCGTAGATGGCCCGCAGGACTATCCCCGCTATCTCGCTCGTGAAGTAGACGGCGGAGGCGATGATGTAGGACAGCGAAGACCGCCTGACCAGCTCGCCAGACATGAACGCCACCGAATAGAAGATGAGCGCCGAGTAGACCTGAGCAAGCACCACCTCCGGCACGACGCTGAGCGCTTCCTGAGACCCGAAGGTAAAGGTGGCAGCGGTGACGCTGAGCGTGGCGTTCAGGAGAATCACGCCGGTGATCAGCAGGAAGCCCCCGGAGAACTTGCCGGCGAAGTACTCGTCGCGGGTCACGGGCTTGGACAGCAGGACTTCAGCCGTCCCCTGCTCGTATTCTTCCGACATCGACCCCGCGGCGATGAGGAGTGCGGTGAACGGGAGGAAGAACCCCTGGACAACGAAAATCCCGAAGACCCAGAGGAAAGGATAGTCATCCGGCGGAAGCAAAGAACCCCCCACCGACTTGATGAGGATGACAGGGATGGTGCTGATCAGTATAGTGACGACGACGAGCACGAGGACCTTCTTCCTCGCAGTCGCCCTGCGGATCTCGTAGCGGGCGAAGGCCCACACGTGCCCGGGGTTCACGGGACCGACCCCCTTATCGCCGCGACGTAGGCGTCGTCGATCTCACTCCTGGAGTATCCGATTGCGAGAAGGCCGGCGCCCATCTCCACGAGCGCGCTGGATATCGCGCTGCGCGGGTCTGAGCCTTTCTCGACCTCGAGCGTCAACCCCTTGTCCGTGGGGGTCACCGTCAGGACGCCTGGAACCTTCTGCAACCTCTCCACGAGCCCCTCCTTGAGGGTCAGGACCTCGACCTGGATGGTGCGGGTATCCAGGGAGGTGTTGATGAAGTCGTCAATCGTTCCCCTGAAGACCAGCTTGCCCGAGTGGATGACCGCTACGCTGCTGCACAGCGACTCGACCTCGGACATGATGTGCGACGACATGATTATCGTGCCCCCGTCCTTTACGAACTGCCTGAACAGGGAGCGAAAGTGGACGACCCCGGCCGGGTCTATCCCGATCATCGGCTCGTCCAGTATCAGGAGCGACGGGGTGCCCATTATCGCCTGCGCGACGCTGAGCCTCTGCACCATCCCTTTGCTCAGCCTGCCTATCCTATAGTCCCGGTAGGAGAGGAGGCCGACCTCTTCGAGCACCTTGGGCGTCTGGGCCTGTATCTCTGCCTCCTTGAGCGAGAGCTCCCTGCCGACGAGCGACAGCAGCTCCGCCGGGGTCATGAACGTCTGGAGGTTGGGAAGCTCGGGGGAGTAGCCTACCCCGACAAGAGCCTTTGCGTGCTTTCTCAAGGGGTCGAGTCCTTTCAGGACGACCCTCCCGGCGCTGGGTCGTGCGAGCCCAAGAGCCATCCTGATCGAGGTTGACTTGCCGGAGCCGTTCGGGCCCAGGAGTCCGACGACCTCTCCTTTCGCCACAGAGAGGGATATTGGGCCTATAGTCTTAGAGCCGTATGCCTTTACTGCACCGTCTAATTGCAGGACCGGGTCCAAAACAAGCGCCTGGCTGGCGGCCCTAGTCGACCCAGTGCTCGGGCTTCTCTTCGGGCAGCGGTGCCTTGTTCTTGCCCCTGTATCTCACGCCTAGCCCGATAGCCAGCGCAGAGACGACCGCGCCCGCACCGATCCCGATGGATACGACCTGCGCTGCAGCGGAGGCGGAGTTGGCCTTGAGGGGCAGCGAAGTCGAAAGCAATGTGACGCCGATGCTCGCAGTGACTGGACCGGGGGTGGAGGAGCCGAAGGCGTTAATCGCGATTGACGAGTAGTTGAGACCACCCGAGAAGCCTTGCAATCCTGCTCCCGGGAACGAGGGATGGGTAACTGTCAGTGCTGCAGAGTAGACTAGCCCGGAGGGGAACGTTGAGAGTGCGCCCTGCTCCGTCGTGGTCGAGCCGTTGTAGACCGCCTTGGTGCTCAGGGAATAGCTCGTCAGGCTGTAACTGGCCCCCTGGAATTGGAGCGGGATGGTACCGTTCTTGCTTATGGTCACACTCAGGCTGGCAGTCGCCGACCCATAGGTGAAAGTCTGGTTTGTTATCGAGGGCACAAATGGAGACACGTCCAACGAAGAGTTGATCGACCTAGAATAGCTCGAGTTCCAAGAGGCGGTAACCACGCTCAGGATGAGATTATCGTAACTTGGGCTCGAAGTGGTCGCGACAGTCTCGTTGACTGTCAGCGAGTGTGTAACTCCCTGCGAGTTGAGCTGGACCTTGTAGACCGCGAAACCAGGAGTCGCCGCCCCTGCTGAGCCCACTCCACCGACGAGGAGCATCAAAAGCGCGACCGATGAGAGCGCAATCGCCGTACGGTTCATAGAGAATTGGGCTTTGCGCACCAATAAAAGGCTTCCCGGCCGCGCGGAGGCTATACTCTTCCGATTGCGCGGAGGACAAGACGCTCGTATCGCAGGACGGGCTGGATGATGACCTGGAACCGGCCGAGTCCGCCCACCGCGCTCTGGAGGATTTCGAGGTCTTCCGTTCCGACGGCCTTCAGGAGGGGGGCTGCAGTGAGGTATACGCCCACGAAGACGATTATCTCCGCCGGGAGCAGTATGACGTCCCTGACGTGGACGGTGGACGTCGCCAGGACCGCAGCATACGCGAGCAGGCACGAGGCCAGTATTGAGACGCACGCATGCAGGTCGATGTGTGCGTTGAGGAAACGAGACGCCAGGTAGAGCCCCACTATGACCCCCACCAGGTTCGCTGCGAATATCGACACTATCAGGCCGTCGATTCCTAGCCCCGCGCTTATCGCCAGGAGGGGAGCCAAGGCGAAGACTACGACGGCCCCGGCAATGCTGTACAGCATGAAGTACCGGGGACGGCCAAGACCATTGAAGAACGAAGGCAGGACCCCGGACCCGAAGAGCATGGCGATGTTGGAGAGCGCAAGGAGCGTCAGATAGCCCGAGGCCGTGGAATAGGAAGAGCCGAGCGGGAGCCTGATTATCTGGAGCGAGGCGCCCATCAACAGGAAGATTATCGGGGTGATTGCGAAGCCCATGTACTTGATCGCGTACCTGAACGCGCGGGGGACATCAGAACCAGTCCCCCCCAGGTGGGCGAACGCGGGGAAGAGTGCCTGGGTTATCGCACCGGAGACGAGGGTGATTACGGTGGCGAAGTTGTTTGCGGACTGGTAGAGGCCGACGGACGCGTTCGTCGCGATGGCCGCGAGTATCAGCACGATGTACTGCGCTGAGATGTTCGTCACAAATGTACCGACGAACAGCTCCCGTCCGAACGACAGCATGGTCCGCACATCGGAGAGGAACTCCCCGCGCGACGGGGCGCTGCCGGGCATCCCGCGCCACAGCAGCGCGAAGGCAAGAACGCCCCCGAGCATGACCGAAACGAAGTAGGCCGCGAGGGCGCCGTAGACCTCGTAACCGAGGTAGAGGAAGGGGACCACGATCGCGAGCCGGAGGGAAGCCTGCACAATGTTGGTCGTACTGATCTTGCCCATCTGGCTCCAGCCCAGCAGCGCCGCTGACCCGCTCTGGAACACCGCCTGGGCCACGATGATAGTGGAGGACAGCTGGAGCAACTGCACCATGCCCGGCCTGTGCAGGACCGAGCCGGCTACGAACCCCGAAGCGAGGTAGTCTGCCACCGCGAGCGCCACCCCGGAGACCAGTACGAAGGCCGCGCCGTTGAGGGTCATGCGCCTCGCAGCTTCTGGCTTGCCCAGGGAGATGTTGTAGGCGGCGTAGCGCGTAATCGCCGAGCTGACCCCCAGCCCTAGGAGGTTCAGAAGGATGGTCGGGATGAGCACGGAGAGCGTGTAGAGTCCGTAGTCGCCCGGTCCAAGGAGCCTGGCGATGAAGAGTATGGCAACGAAGGAGATGACAGTCGAGAGGAAGTTCCCGGCGAAGAGGGCGAAGGAACCGCGCGTCGACCTCTGGGCGATCTCAACATCGGACAAATTGCGGGATTACCGGTATCCAGCAGACACGGCGGGGCGTCATTATTTAAGGCGGGGCCCTCGTCGCGCTCTCAGTACCGACCCAGGACGAGGGTCGTGAAACCTGTAGCGTTGACGAGCAGGGCAGCGTAAGAGGTCGCGTTGAGGACAAGGAAGGAAGGAGCCTGAAGAGAGGACTCTTGGGTGAACGAGTCGGAGGAAGACGCTAACGACAGCGGTGCGAGGTTGATCGTCCGCTCAAGGCTCATCGAAGGACCGAAGACCTTCACTTCATCGTTCGATATGGCGAACAGACTGCCATCCTCAAAGAGTAGCCGGGAGGCTTGCATCCCGATGTTGTAGGTGGAGTAAGAATACGTGATGAGCGAGTAGACCTGGACCTCATCTTGGATGGGTAAGGACAGGTAGACATTAGCGCCGCCCGCTGCGACGGAGGTGTAACCGTTCTCAGGCGCCTGACCCTCGTACAGAGTGAGTCCGGAATTCGTGACCACTGCCAGGAACGGGTTCTGTCCTGAATAGCTCTCCCCGGGCGATGCCGCGTAGGATGGCGAAGCAAAAAGAAGGACCGTCAGCCCGTCATCCTCTGCAGAACCGATCAGCTGCTCTGGGAATGCGTTGCAGGTGCTCAGCCGGATATAGTCCTGCCAGTTCAGCCTGACGCCGCCGGTGGAAAGTGGCTGGGGCGTGTAGGAGTCGACGACGAGTTCGTTCCCAGGGAGCTGACAGCCACCGTCGCCTTCCGAGACCGGGGAGATTTGATAGAAGTAAAAGTCGGAAGCATCGGTGCCGGCTATCGGGAAAGAGTCGCTGACCAGACCCTGGGTCGGACCGCTCGACGAATAGAACCAGCCGTCGTAATAGGCATAGGAGGCGTCCGATCCTTTGGTGACGGGCGCAGACGAATAGCCCGACCCACCGTCGGTGGTCTGGAATAACCTGACCGGGTTTTGCTGGATGACGGACCCGCTGGGGCTCAGCTCAAAGAGTTCCGCATAGTTCGAAGTCGAACCGTAGCCGTCCGAGACGTAGATATCGCCATTGGAAAGAGGTAGGACATCGGTGACGTAGCCCAGACCAGCGTCGAAGGACCACTTGAACGACCCGGACGAGGAGAACGCATAGACATCCGGCCCGTCAGCAATGAAGAAGGAGGAATTGTCGTAGGGGCTCTGGTAGAGTTGCGCGTTGTTCAGCCCACCATCGAGCACCCCGCCGGACCAGGCTGAGCCAGGAGGGTCCGTAGAGGGCCGGAGCGAGAAGACGTTGCCCAGGGCCGTTACTACCTCTATCGATTCTCCCTGAGTGATCGGGACTGTAAGGGCCGAACCGACGGCAATCTCCACGTCCAGCGCAATCGTCCTGGAGTCATTGGGGCCGGCAACCCTGAGATATTCCGCCGTTGAGGGAATCTGTCCGTTGTTCGAGATCGTCAGGTTGGGTCCAGACTCCGCGAGCGAAAGGTGCTCGATCGACTGCATCTGCTGCAGCTGGCTCCCCTGGTCCGAAGCCGACTCGAGGCTCGACATTGAACTGACGGCGGAGGACCAGGTCTGAATTGAGGCCATGGAGAGGAGGAATATCATGATGAAACCGTAGATCGAGCTTATTCCTTTCCTGCGCTTCATCAAGGGAAGAGCCTGTCCGATTATTTAACGGCAAATGAGAGTCACGTTGACTTGAAGCGCGGCAGAGCTCACGCTAGGTTCGGAAAATAAAAAAGGAGGAGAAAAGTTGTCGGTTTAGGACAACTTTCTGATCAGTATTGCGAGTTCGAGTACCAGCGTTATGACCGCTAGGACTGCGACCACCAGTATGTACGTCTGGTCGTTAGACACGGACGAGTTCAGATTCGTGACAGAAGTCTGGAGCGTTGCCATTTGTCCTGACAAGTTTCCGAGACCGTTCACGGTGGTCTGAAGACCGGTGACGTCAGTCGTTAGAGTCGATATGCTGGAGCTCAGGGAACTTACACTAGTGGAGATGGTGTTGACGGTGCTGGAGAGTGTGCTGACTGAGGTCTGTAGGCCCGTCACATCGCTGGTAAGTGTACCAACTGACGTGGTGAGGCTGCCGATGGTGGTCGAGAGACCAGATACGGCTGAGTTGACCGAGTTGACGTTAGATGAGACTGTGCCGAGGGTGGTGGATATGGAGTTGACGTCTGATTGGAGTGTGCTGACAGAGCTGGTTAGTGATGCGATTGATGCACTCAGTTTCGTGATGTTCGTGCCGAGACCGGCAAGACCAGTCACGTCTGTGAGGATCGTGGCCTGTGCGCTCGAAGTGGCAACCCCACCGTTGACGGTGAAGGAACCGATGTTCGAAGCAGCGAAGCCAGAGCTCGCGTTGGTGATGGTAGCGCCTACGAGGTAGACCCCTGTGGTCGCTGTCGCAGAGACGCTGTAGGAGGCTGCGTACACGTCAAGGCCGCCCGGATTGGGCGATACTCTAGTCGTTGTCAGTGCAGTCGTGGTAGTAGACCCTGGAGCCAGAACCCAGGCCGTTACCGTCCCGGGGGCTGATGACCAGATGAATATGTTCCCTGACTGTCCGAGCAGGAGTAGAGATGGTGCCTCGATTGTTGCGAAGCCTGAGGATGGTGATGTTGTGGTTGTTGCGGTGTACTTGAAGGTCGTCGTGCCTGTTGCGCCGTTTGAGTCGAAGGCAGTTATCGTGTACGTACCCGTCACCCAGGAGGCTGATCCTCCTACGGCTGTAGAGTACGAGAACGTGCCGCCTGCTCCGACTGCGACAGTTGCCGCGTCTACTGGACTTGGCGAACCGCCTTCAGTCACGGTGATGACGACGTTGTCTGGGAGTGTCGGTGTTGGTGTGATTGTCCCGCTGATAGTGTATGCTGTTGTCCCGGAATAGGACGCACCGGAGGCGGGGCTCGAGAATGTTATCGAGCCTGTCGCTGCCGCTGCGAGCATCGGGGAGAACATCAGTGCGACCAGCAGAGGGAGGGCGAGGAATTGTAGTTTCATTGTCTCACCCTAAGTGGTTACGGAGATTGCGGTGGTTGGTGCAGATGGTACTGTGTTGGAGGTCGTTATTGACGAGAAGGTGACTGTGTATGTGCCTGCAGGTACGGTCGTCAGGAAGTCTTGGAGGAAGACCGTTGAGGTCTGTCCGGCTGCGATCGTCTCGCCGCCGACCAGCACGTAGGTGCTAGATCCGGACTTCAGAGTCGCGTAGATGGTCAGCTGTAGGGCTGTGTTCCAGGAGTTGGTGACTGGGACGAAGATGCCTGATGCGGCACCGCTCTGACCCCATGTCGCACTTCCTGTGGTGAAGGTTACTGAGTCTGCGAACGGCACGGTGACAGTGAGTGTTTCACTGACTGCTCCGCTGCTGACGCCAGTTAGGGTAGTGGCCGTGACGCTGAGGAGCGCGGTCTGAGACGTTAGACCACAGATGGTCGCGGTCACGGAGCCTGCCGTTCCGAGTGTCTGGGTGCCACTGAAGGATATGTCGGCTGCTGGGATAGCTACTCCACCGAACGTCGCCGTGAATGCGCCTGTGCCAGAGGTGGCTTCGTTCAAGTCACCTGCAGCAGTAGTCACTGTTACGGCTTCGCAACCGGTGTTGCTTGTTGTCCCTGCGAAGGTCACTGTGGGTGCCACGGAGTCAACGAGGACCGTGTAAACCGAAGTCAGTCCGACATTCGATTTGCTGTCCGTTGCGTTGAACTGGATCGTGGACAGACCAGTTGCCAGAGTCACTGGAACGCTCCATACGATCTTGTTGCCTGCTGCAACAGAGGAGGCGGTCCAGTGGCCCGAGTTGACCTTGTATCCGATGGATGTGATGGTCACTGTGGATGGGTACCCAAGCGAGGCGTTAGCCTTGCCCGAGAATGTGACGAACGGTGTGCTGGAGTAGATTACTCCTGCAACCGGTAGTGGTGACTTGACGTTGATTGTCGGGATTGGGCTGATTGTCGTCACTGTCGTAGAGCCTGTTACCGCCTTTCCTGCAATGACTGCCGAGGCGGTCACTGTGGATGCGCCCAGCGTAGCTGGGAGAGTCCACGCGACTGGGCCAAAGCTGCCCTGTGCAGTGTCGTTGGTTGACGAGGATCCGGCAGAGAAGTAGGTCTGCGTCACACCGAGCAAGCCGCCGCCAGACACACCCGAGGCAGCCAGGTTAACCTGGACCTGCTGTGGTGATGTGTTGGTTACCACGTTGCCATAGGCGTCCGTAAGGACGACATCTATGTACAGAGTGGCGCCGGAGGTTGCGAAGCTAGTCGCTGGACCCGAGTTGCCCGTTCCCTGACCGTTCAGGAAGACCGCATAGACTGCTAGTGCAGCTGCGACTCCTGGGCCGGTCGTGATGGGGGTGGAGAGTGCACTGTAGAAGGACTGTGGATTGGCGCCGTTCTGCGGCCTGGATATGCTTGCGTTCAGCTCCACTTCAGCTCCGAGCTTGGTGGAGATGGTGAACACAGAGCCGAAAGATCCCGAGCTGTTCGTCACACCAGATATGGTGGACAGACCGTTCGAGAAGGTTCCGGCGTATCCTGCTGACGTAGCCGCACATGCGCTGTGGACACAGACTTCAATCTTGACTGGTACGCCAGACTGGGTTGAGCCAGTTAGCTGTACCTTGTAGTCCAAGGCAGTGTCTGCTGGAGTAGTAGCTGCTGCTACTGGGTATGTGAAGGTAGCTGCTGTTGCGAATGTCGAGGTCTGGATGAAGCCAGTGACTCCGCTCACGCTGAATCCGGTGCCAGTGAGTGTAGCGCTGATCTGGCCGATTGCCCCATAGGCTCCCGACTGGGAGTATTGGGGAACTGACCCGAGAGAGCCACAAGTGGCGCCGTTCGTGATTACGGTGCACGTGGTCGTAGTGGTTACTCCACCGAAGAAGCCGTTAGCCGCCGTCAAAGTCCCAGAAGTTACTGAGCCGCCGGCAGGATTGCCGTATGCGTCAGTAGCTGCATAGGTGATTTGACCGCTTGCTATGTTCGCGTAGGTCACCGTTGCTGGTGTGAAACTTGCGGTCACATAGTCGGTGGACGGGAACGCGGCTGATGCGAGGGAGAAGGTCACTGTGGAGGGTGCGGCTGCAACCGTAGTGGTGGTACCTGACTGACCCGTGAGGGCGCCAGATCCGCCGCCGATTGTGCCGGTAATGGTCGTGGCATCACCTGCGTGGTTGCTCGGTTGGAAGCTTGTCGTTACAGTTCCGGCCGTCCCAGTTACGCCTGAGGACGGGGTGACTGTAGCTGTGAACCCTGCGGCTGGTGCTGTCGTCACCTTGAAGGTGACTGGGACGCCAGGCTGGGTTGTGCCATCATTTGCTGTGATGGTCACTGGGCTTGAACCGGCCGTGTAGGTCGTAGGTGCGCCTGTCACTGTGATGGATGTTCCTGTCGCAACGTCGTACACAGTCCACGAGGGGCCGGGGTACGATGCTGGCGAGGAGCCTGCGTCAATCACGGTGGTGGTGAATGTAGCGGTTGGAGGAGGAGATGCTACTGGTGACGCTGTCGAGGCCGTTATGGTCCCGAGCGTAACCGTGTCAGTGAAGCCCGGTGCGATTCCAGCACTTCCGCCGGAAATCGTGAAGGTCTCCGCTGCAATGGTAGCTATCGACTCATCGTTTAGGTAGGTACCAGCAGTACCAGTCGACGCTGTGAACGCAAACCCAGATGGTACGAAGATCGTAATTGAGGTAATCGCATACGAGTTCGAGATCGGGTTAGAGATCTTCAGCGTGGTACCGGCGGTGCCGGTGTTGTAGATGTAGGCGGTTATTGACGCCGTTGTGCTTGGGAGGCTTGCATTTTGTGATGCATGCACTGGACCCGCGAGGGGCACCAGAAACAGCATCCCTGACATTGCTAGCAGTGCTAGTATAGTTCCTGTACTGAATTTGTTGATATACATCGAAGATGTATTCATTCCTATTTTCGTAGCAAGGCCTCCCAGTTTAGTATTTAAAGAGGGTGGATAATTTATCCACAATCTGGCCGGTTTTACGCCCAAAAGGACGGCAAAACGGGGTTTTGGTCGGATATAAGCTCCCAATTCGGAGTCCTGGCAAGGAAAAAAATGTCTGCAAATCGCCGGAATGTTTCCGAGTCACGATGCATAATCGGAGCAGGAAATACCGTCATTCCTGTCAGCTGACTTTGATGGTAATAGTTTCGTTGGTGTTGGCTACGGCAAACTCATATGTCCCGGCCGATGGGAAGACGTAGCCATATGTCTGCCCCGGCGCTATAACCAATCTTGAGAACAAGGACCCTTCCAGGGAAACGGTTGAGCTGCTTGGATTGGTGAAGTTGACAGGGGTGACACCATGGAGGGCAGTTGTTGTAGTTTCGTTAAACCCCAAGGGTGTTGCCTGTATGATTCTTTGAATGGGGGAGTATGCGACTGCCGCGTATACGGTGTTTCCAGGTAGAAGGCCGACGTCCCTGCTGACAGGAGGATAGTACCACTGTACACTAGTGTAGTTGACGATATAGTTCCCCTGAGGGAGGGATAGAGTCCATGGCGTCTCCCCGGTCTTCCCGTCTATGGTAGCTTCGACGTGTAGTTGGACTCCGGCAGTCGTCTCTGCGGTCACAATGACGGTTCCGGGAGCATTTAGCTGAACGAAGGCGTAGACGACAAGCGAACCGATTATCACGACGGGTATGATGAAGAAAAGCTTACCGAGCCTGGAATTGTACTTGCTCTTCCTCTTCATCGGCCTCTTGCCCACTAGGGTTGATTGATTAAGATTCTGCCTCCTCTGTGATGACTATTGCCTTTCGAGCGATCGAAATCTTCGGCCCCCTCCGATACAAATCTCGCCTCTCACCAAGTATTATATAGAAACCTGAAACTCTTGCCCACTAGACGGTGATGAAGATTTCCAATCCTCGCCGTTCAAGGGGGACGACCCCCCAGCACCTGCCAATGAGTGGGTCCGTTGTCGCTTCCTCCGAACGAACCGATGCGGGGATCCAGTCCGATTAGAGGATAGGCTCTATTGACCTTGTCAAGCGAGCCCTTTCTGGGTGGATACCTGATTTATCTGTGCGAAATCTTCGCACCGGGCATAGGTCTGGGCGAACTCCTAGGCGTGTGGGAGTCAGCCAATGTAGGGCTTATCGACAGAATAGCTTACGCATTCGGCCTAGGCATCGCAGTCGATACGGTCGTGCTTCTGGTACGCACCTCGGGAGCTTCTCTCGCGGGATACACTTTGAGAGGCATAGACCCCGCGACTTTGTACTTGATCATGGTATTTGGGATTGTTGCGCTTGGAGTTTCCCTTTTCCGACGGAAGAAGTTGCTCTTCCCAATGAGACCGACCATTCAGGACGTCGCGCTCCTAGCTATCATGGCGGTCCTCGCAATCATGGTCTCACTCTTCTTTGGAAAATATCCCATTTTTCCAGAATATCAGAGCCAAGACTATGGGACCCACGTTCAAATCGCGCAGCAACTTGTTTCTGGAGCAATAACATCGATACCTGGAGGAATCCTCTACTACGGCATTCATTTCCAACTTGCATCCGCTCTGATACTGGTGGGAGGCAATCCCCTAGTCACCGTGCAGCGCACGATGGGATTGCTCGTAGTATTATCCCCTCTCCTTGTCTATCTCGCCGCGTCTCGGTTGTTCTCCAGCAGAAGCGCAGGCTTGGTCTCCTCAGCCGTTTACGCACTATCAGGCACGGTATGGTTCGTAAGTGTTTTCGACGCCGGGCTTTACGCGAACTTCTTCGGAATCCTCATTTCGCTATTTCTATTGGTGTCATTCGTGGACATCATCGGCAACATCAGGTCGGTGCGCGGGTGGACAATATTCATTTTGGCTATCGCAGCGGCCTATTTCTCGCATTACACGACAGTGACCCTAATCCCCGCATTATTCGGCGTTCCAATAATCCAGCTCTTCAGGGACAGATCCGACATGAGGCGTTTCCTTATTCCTCCTATTGTCGCCGCAGTTCCGGCCGTTTTGGTACTTGCGTCTTCCCCTGGCGTTGTTTCGCGGGTCCTGAACCTGGCTGTAGCCGGCGGCGGTTCGCTGATTGGCAATACTGCAATTTCCTCCGCACTCGCCCCAATTCCAGCGTTGGGGTACCTCGCTCTGGAAGTGTATGACGACGTCGCGTTCATCTTTTTGCTCATATTTGCTGCGGTTTACGTCTACAAAGGCGCAGTCGGGAAGAGTGCGATTATTTTCGTGCCGCTTCTCTGGTTCATCGCCCTCATAGCGGCCTCCCCTCAGAATCTGTCGGCGTGGCGGTTCTCGTTTGAAGCCACGGCGCCTCTAGTCCTTATGGCATCATTCGGTATGTTCTCCCTTCTGCCGAGGGTCAAGATACAGAAGAACAGAAAGGGAGATTCGAACGCGACCCAGCAGTACGCTAAGGTCCTCGTGGTTCTGCTGATACTACTGTCGCCAGTTGTTATCGAATCATGGGGCACGACGATGTTGTCAGATTCTGTCTCTGAAACTCAGGTCGTCTCCAGCTCACAGAGGGCCGTGCTCTCAGCCCTCGGATGGATTGGGAACAATACGGCCTCCAACTCGAGCTTTCTCTCGGTCACAGATTGGCGGTTCACCTACAGTGATTTGCTCATTGGGCGAGCTACGATTTATTCGTACTTCGTTTTACAGACTCAGGCGATCGATTACGCCCAACAAATAGGAGCGAACTACATAATTGTGACCAACGTTGTCACGCTGTCGCTTCCTGCAAATCCCCAGGACTTCCCGTGGAACACCTACCAGGCTTCGGCGAACATGACCCTTGTCTACAGCAATGTGGACGTCAAAATCTTCGAGCTTTCATGAGCCACCAGGGCCGAATGTGATTGAGATTGTGCCATTCTGATCATCTCCGCTAATCACCGTCACTTGAGCCGTTGTGGGAATGCTCTCTCCGCCTATGAAAGTGCGGCTAAATGTCCCTCCGGTGCTTGACTGTACCACACCATCGGCCCATACGGCCACGAAATTGTAAGGCGACGCCCCGCCCGTTACGCTAACGCCGAACACAATAGTGGTATTTCCATCTGGTTCGACTAACCGACTTGTGAAGCTCACTGAGAGGTTCAACGGAGGGAACTTCCCAGTGACCACTGATGTCGACTTGGTTACGGAACTGTTGTTAGTGGAGGTTGTCGATGCGTTTGAACTCGTCGAGAAGCTGGAACTTGTGGAGGTTGCGGAGCTCGCCGAGGCCGCAGGAATCGACAGCGATTTCGTGACCTTTTGACCGTCACTGCTGGCAATAGTGATTGAGACAGATTTTGGGACCGTCTCATTCGAGAACGCCCTGCTGAAAGCCCCCGTTGCGCTAACCTGAACCACGCCATCAGGCCAAGCCGCTGAGTAATTGTAGGGAGCAACGCCTCCGTCAGCGGTAACTGCAAAGGCCACTACGACTACGCCTGCGGGCTCCTTTTGTGCGTTTACGTAATTGACATCGATACTAAGAGAGTTGAATCCGTGAGTGGCTGTTGAGACGTAAACTGTCGTCCCAATCGAGACGATAATTATTATTATTGCCACAACAGCGAGTATCCTTTGGGTTCTTGCGCTAAAAATCGCCGGCTGAGGTGGGTCGAGTGCGACTTCAGGCATCTGGTCGTTGGTGCCGACGTATTTCACATAGGAAGCAATCTGTAGAGCAACGCCAACGGCGAGCGAGTAGAACGCATACATTGCAAATTCATCCGCAAGTCCCGTCTCGCTGAGACTCGCTTCAATCGCAGCGATGGAAAGCAAGAGCGCAAAGGACAGGATGAAAGGAGTCCCCCAGTTCCTACGAACGTACCTCAGAGTACTATACATCGCACCCGCTTGGAGCCAAGCGCTACCCAGAGATAATGGTTGGTCGGTCAGAACCGTTGCGCGGTTGGCTGATGATGCCTGATCAGTAGAGCTAGAACATGCCTCGATAACAAAAAACCACGAATCTTGCGGAGACAGGAAAGTCGCATGATACTTCCCATCGGACGCAGCGAGACTTACGCATGTTTACAAGGAGTTATTTGCGAGCGGTCACTAGAGGTTACTCGGATGGAAACCAACCGGGGAATCGTAGTCTGCATCCCAGCCTACAATGAAGAGAAGACCATCGCAAAGGTCGTGGTTTCCGCCAAGAGGTTCGCCAGTGTAGTAATCGTTTGCGACGACGGTTCGACGGACATGACAGGCGACATAGCAGGGAGCCTGGGAGCCAAGGTCATCCAGCATGAACAGAATCTCGGAAAGGGGCGGGCCCTAGGGACACTATTTGCAGCCGCTAAGGAGTGGGACCCACGAGTAATTGTTACCATTGATGGTGACGACCAGCACGACCCCAGGGACATACCAAAAGTGGTCGAGCCGATTTTGAAGTCGGAAGCTGACATCGTGATCGGGGTCCGACCGATGATGTCTGGTTCGATGCCCAGAGAGAGGATTGCGGGTAACAAGGTGCTGGATGGCCTTACGAGCGCGAAGGCCGGAGAGACACTTCACGATACGCAGAGCGGATTCCGAGCTTACTCTCCCAAAGCGGCGCAGAGTATTCGCTTCGAGCAGACAGGAATGGCCGTGGAATCCCAGACTCTCATAGACGCCTCGAAACTGGGCCTGCGGATAACTGAAGTCCCCGTATCCGTCAAATACGCCGGAATCCCCCAGAAGCGAAACCCTGCGGCACACCTCTCGGAAGTCGTAGACTATATCATGACTAGAACTGTAATCGACAGTCCATTACTGTATCTCGGGCTGCCTGGCCTAATTGCAGTCATTCTTGGGATAGTCGCGGGATTGAGAGTCGTAAGTATCTTTTCGGCGACACATCAAATTGCGGTTGGAACAGCATTGATCGGGGTTATTCTCGTTCTCGTTGGGACAGTTGCACTCGCCACCTCGCTCATATTGAAATTCCTAACAGCAAGGTTCCAGAGAGAAAAATGAAGGTTTGCATGGTCAACAGCTTCTATCCCCCTTGGATAGGAGGAGCTGAGAGGTACACCAGCAGTCTAGCGAGAGAACTGGTGAAGAAAGGAAACGAAGTCACGGTCTATTGCTCCGACAGGCCAGTCAGGCCCGGCGTGAGTCTCGAAGCTGGCGTCAAGGTAGTACGAATGAAGGCTCCGATGATGTTCTACGGAACTCCTCTAGTTGCATTCCCAGCGAGTTTCTTTTCCGAACGCTTCGACGTTATCCATGCAAATTTTCCGAGTCCTTACCTTGCGGCGTCATCTTCTTGGACGAGCCTACTAAGACGAATACCATCGGTTCTGACTTGGCACAATGATCTACCACCGGTCACCTCGACTGCCCGCATTCTGACCGAGTTTCATGACGCCGCATCACCGGCGTATCTCAACAATTTTCGGAGAATCATAGCCACGACCAACGTATATGCGAGTGACTCCAAAATCCTGAGAAGGTATTCGAAAAAAGTCGTCGTGATCCAGAATGGTGTAGATACCAAGAATTTCAACCCTGAAGTTGACGGGGGCGTGGTCAGGGAGAAGTACAACATATCGGGATCCAAAGTCTTGCTTTTCGTTGGGGCGCTCACAAGGTGGCACGGGTACAAGGGATTGGATGTGCTCCTAAATGCCCTTCCTTCTGTCAAAGAGCTACTCCAAATAAAATTAATCGTTGTGGGAGATGGCCCAATGAAAGCATTCTATGAGGGCATCGTGAGTAGAAACCACCTCCAAGATTCGGTCATATTTGCGGGACGGGTTGAAGACTCAATTCTCCCTTACTACTATGCTGCCTCTGATTTGCTTGTCCTCCCCAGCAAAGACTCGTCTGAGGGATTTGGCTTGGTTCTCCTCGAAGCAATGGCGTGTGGAAAGGCGGTAATCGGCTCCAGGGTGGGTGGAGTCGTCGAAGTAATAAGAGATGGCGAGAACGGACTATTAGTTGATCCCAATAATTTCGAATTGCTATCGTACAACATAGTCGCTCTACTCAAAGACGATGCGACGAGAGACCGGATGGGTAGGAATGGAAGAGCCTTTGCAGAGCTGCATGACTGGAGCCGTGTCGCTGAAAAGGTGGAGCACATTTATGGTGAATTGGGTTGACCCGTGTCTTTCTATCCAAATTCTCTCACATCCTCGTTCTTGGCATTGCAATTAGACTGATTCTCGCTCCCTTCTTTGCTCATCCGTTTGACATGTATGATTGGTACATCATCGGCCAGAACGAATGGAATGGTGCAGAGCCCATTTGGACTTTCCTTGCACCATCCTATTATTCGTATTTTCTGTTTGTATTCCCAGCAATTGCAGCCTACCATCTCCTTTCGCCTCTGGTCGGGAGCTACGCTATCCCAATTTCGTCGTTAAACCCGCAATTAAACCCCGGAGCACCTTGGGACATCACAGTTGTACCGGGTCTGCTATTCGATCTTCTCATCAAACTACCTTTGATTCTCTCTGACACGCTAGTCGCAATTCTCATCCATCGTATTGTCTTGCGTCAGTTCAATGAAGAGAAACTAGCTGTCGCGGCCGCGTCTATGTGGTTCTTGAATCCGTTGGTAATTTGGGTATCGTCTGGTTGGGGAACGTATGATACGCTGCCCGTGTTATTCACGGTTCTTTCGCTCTACTTCTTACAGGAAAGGAAATTCCCGGCGGCCGGATTAGCGCTCGTCGTCGCCATAGCCATGAAATACTACGCAGTAGTACTTGTCATTCCCTTACTTCTTATCGCTTGGAAGGAGGGAGGGCGTAAGAAACTCCTACAATCGTCACTCACTATCTGCATCTCTAGTATAGTGCTGTTCCTTCCGCTCATCAAGCAAATAGTCGTAGGAGTCACCCCAATAGTCGTGGGACCACCCCAGCTTGGAACGACCTATTCGGGACTGTCTCTCTGGTCCGCTGTTACACTATTCCAACCAATTCCCGACCTGGGGATCCTGTCGATAGTCTCAGCGTCAATACTGATTGTTTGCATATATTTCTGGATGGGAAAAAAATATACCGGGCGCCTGCTCTCATTCAACGCTTACTTCGGAATCTCCATCATTCCGCTGTTGCTTCTCTTTAGATTTGTCGCGGAAAACTATTTTGTCTGGCTTGTTCCGTTTCTGTCAATCTTCGCGTTGGGGAATAAACGCGTGAAATACCTACTTTGGGCGTTAACCTCTGTAGCCTTCCTGTCAAGCATTACAAATTCGCTTCTTCCATACTACATGCTGCCAATGGCCCCCTGGATTGGCGGCTTCCTGGCAGGCCTCCTTTCAGTTGCGACTCCATATCGAGTCAGCTCGGCTGGAGCCGTTGCAAGCACTTTTTCTGTGGGAAAAATATTTCTTGCCGGACTCGGAATCGTCTCCGCTGCGTTGCTCGTCTTGATCTTGTTCACGTGGCTTTCTGCGGAAAGCGGCGGAATCACGAGCCTCGGATCCAGTCTCGCGCAAAAGCCGGGCGCGCTTATCAGCCGAATCAAGAGGCGCTAGCGCTTGCTGCTCGATCCTCCGAATCGCAGAACTTGAGTGGCAAGTCATGTCGCGTCCTGATTGTGGCGAGAACCACACACCGTCATGTGGACAAAGAACACTAAAGAAACTAAATATTGGCAAAGCGACCCATCTCGGGACTTGGAGATAGGAGCGGACGAAATCGCTAGATATAGCCGGAGAGGGCCATCATCATCTCCTTTCCTTCGGACAGTCATAGCACTTGATAGTTAGCGACATCGCAGTCGAAGATAGTTCCGTCAAGAATCTTGAAAGACCTGCGTTGTCGGTCGTATTGCCCGCTTACAACGAATCGGATACCGTACAGAAAGTGATAGAGCGGAGCCTCCTTGTACTGGAGGAAACAACAGACGCCTACGAATTGATAGTGGTAGACGACGGTTCAATAGACGATACCTATCAAAAGGCACGGACAATCTCCGCCAAGAATCCACGCGTCAAGGTGGTTAGGAACATCTCTAACATGGGCAAAGGATCGGCGGTTAAGACAGCTGCCGAATTTACCAATGGTACGGCCGTTGTTGTCTTGGATGCCGACTTGGAGATTGACCCCGCGCAGCTTCGACAATATGTGGAAGTGTTGAAGGATTACGACATGTGCATTGCCTCAAAGAGGCATCCCGAATCAACCTACTATGCGCCGCCCATGAGAAAATTCCTCAGTGTTTCATTCAACAAACTGGTCAGGATAATGACCGGTATTCGGTTTGTCGACTCACAGACCGGATTCAAGGCAATTCGGGGTGAACACTTCAGAACCATAATGGACACAATATTGGTGAAGAGATACGCCTATGATGTAGAAGTACTTGCTGTTGCCCAACTGATGCATTTGCGGATCGCAGAGTTACCCGTTAAGATAAACCAGAACTCCAGATTCAGTTCCAAAGCTGTTCTGTACATGTTCATCGACCTCCTGGGCATATCCTATCGCCTTCGAGTTCTGAAATGGTATCAAAAAAGACTGAGAGGGGGCCGGAAAGACTACGAGCCGATACTTCGCATCTGACAGGCAGAACAAATTCCCCGAGACTTTGGTGAATTGACCTCGATAGCGATTATCCTTGGAACTCGAGCTGAGTTTCTCAAATGTGCTCCTCTGCTGCAATACCTCCAAAACAACGGAGTTGACCATCGAGTCATGCTGACTGGACAGAACAACGTCAGCGACATGGTTACAGATTTCGGAATTCGCAACAGCAATCTGGTCGAGCTGAAGAGTTTTCGAGGCGTATCTCTGAGTTTGGCGACCGGTTTGAAGCGTACGCCGGCCCTTATCTCAGAAATACGATCACAACTAGACCGGATGGACGTAAAGTGCGCGGTATTCCACGGCGATACGACCACAACCTTTGCTGCCGCGATTGCCGCAAAACGATCAAAGCGCGAAGCCGCTCACATTGAAGCAGGCCTTAGATCTGGATCAGTCCTGGAACCCGTTCCTGAGGAGTTCTTCAGGAGAGTGGCCGACGGCAGAGCCAGTATCCTATTTGCCCCTTCCCGTGAGGCGCTTGAAAATCTTCGACGTGAGGGAAAACAGGGAAAATCTGTCCTTGTTGGAAATACAATATGCGATGTCCTAAACCAGGTCAGCAAGAGAGTAACTTCAACATCCTACAATGAGCGATTCGTTCTAGTAACCTCGCACCGATATGAGAACATATTCATCAAATCTAGACTGAAGCGCATCCTCCAGATCATTGATGCATGTCGTTTGCCCGTATACTGGCCGCTTCACACCATGACCGAAGCCCAACTCAGGAGATTCGGCTTGCTTGAGCAACTTCGTGAGATGAGCAACGTACACATTTTGCCAACCCTGTCCTACGTCGATTTCGTGGGGATGCTCACTAAGTCCGCCTACGTCATTACAGACGGCGGAGGTATCGAAGAGGAATCACTGATCCTCGGAAAACCTTGCTTGCTCCTTAGAAGACGCACAGAACGAGGAGAAGGATTGCGGATTGGGCTAACTTTTCTTTCGAAGCTTGATTTGCGCTATTCTCGTCAAATCATTGACAAATTAGACTCGGGCAATCTTCCTACGCCTACCATGCACAATCCGTATCTTTTTGAGAACAGTCCGACAGAGCTTATAGGGACTTTCTTGCACAGACGATTCGGATGAATCCGACTAGTCCCCTGAACAAGGAGCAATCTCATCGGTCGGAACTGCTAGCACTGAAGGCTCGGCGCGCCTTGGCAGACTTGGGCAAACGATCACTCTACAAGAAAATCCATCAGGAAAAAGGAGATCAAGAGAAGGCGTTCAACCTCTTGAAACCTAGGTTCGGTACCATGTATTCGGAGATAGCTTCCTATGATATCGAAAGGTTCGTCGTTCCACTTTGGGCTGGGGTTCTGAAAGGACTTGAAAAGGCGTTTCTCCCTTCCCATAGTTCAAGTTTCCTGAAGAATCCATTAATCATGTACACAATGCATCCTACGGGTTCAGACCGACGGCTCACGGAAAAGATGGCTGTCCTAGACGAGGCCTTTTCCAGGGAAGAGCTGGCCTATTTGTGTCAGGAAGACGACATTGGTAAACCTTTGCTTCAAGACCTCGGCTGGACGCTAACTTCACAAAATACAATCAATTGTCTATATTGTATTGCGAGGTTTACGACAAAGACCGGCGTTGATTGTCGAAGAGTCAACAACATTATCGAGTGGGGAGGCGGTTACGGAATGCTTGCGAAAATCATGCATCGCCTCAAAGAGGACACAACGTACACGATTATTGACCTTCCACTTCTGAGCTGCTTGCAATGGATATACCTTTCATCCATTTTCGGTGAAGACTCGGTGAATCTTGTGCGAACGCCGAGAGACCCTATACTTGATCGAAGAATCAATCTCGTATCTTTGCCGTTTCTAGATACGCTGAATACGATGTCTCCTGATCTTTTTGTATCAACTTTTGCTCTGAGTGAGAGCTCGCAGTATGCACAGGAATTCGTCGTTTCTCGGAATTGGTTCAATGCAAAACATTTGCTGCTCGCTTATCTCAGCGAGACCTTTGACAAACTTACACAAGGAATGTTGATTGAGAACATTCCTCCTCCAAAGCCATGCCGATTTGCCTACAGATAGACGCCGAATCCAGCAGTTTGATTCTTCGAATCAATGCGGAGCGTGTTCAACCTTATCTAGACGTTGGCCTGGGACACAAAATGATCCGATGCGACATGGCTGGGTAGACCTTTGAGGGTACCAAAACTGCTTCCAGCGGTTAGCCTTCGTTCCTTTGTGGCATTCTGCATTTTCCTCGGCCTATCTCTACTCATTACTTGGCGGCTTTTGACCGCTCCAATTCTTGCCTTTGGAGACTTTCCATCATTTCCAACTAGCTCATCGCTTTCGGTCTTCACCGAGTTCTCGGCTTGGAGATCCGTCAACATGGGTACCCTGCAGCCCGTTAACTTTCCCATAGCCTTCAGCTTTGCTTGGTCTGCGCTGGTTGGGGCCAAGTTAGCAGAGAATCTCTTCCTGGTTTTCGAAATAGCCCTTGCTAGCACGGCTTGTTACTTGCTTGTTCGACGATATGTTCGATCGCAGGTCGCGGCGATTGTCGCATCGGTCGTATACGTTGTCAATCCGGTCTTCCTCTTACAATTCATCATCGGTCCCTTCGTATTGATGGCGTATGCACTACTCCCACTGGTCCTCCTTACCTTCTTGAAGTTCATGGACGGTCGCAGTCTTCGGAGCCTGATTTTGTTCATGATTACTTTTGCCATTCCGAATTACTTTGATCCGTTCGCTTTCCTGTATGAGTTGCTTTTGATTGGATCGTATCTAGTTTGCATGACCATTGTTGGAAGGAATTGGAAATCACTGCCTTACAACGTTCTGGCGATGGTCCTGGCTCTCGGGGGCGCCTTGCTGATTCTGCTACCGGTGTATAGCATAGATCTATTCGACTACGTGGGCCTGACGTCAACAGGTTACATACTCGTGCCTTCTACCGCCCTTCAAAACATACCGTTCGAATATGCGGGAGCCACATTCACCAACCTGTTCCGGCTCCTCGCCGACCCTTCTTCAGTCGTTTCATTGTACCTCAATTCATATTCATTGACCGGGTTAGCCGGATTTGTCCTGCCTGTGGGGGCAGTCGCGGCGTTATTTTCAAGGACAAACAAATCGACAAACTCCTTCATGTACGCAACGGGAGCAATACTTGTTTTGGCTATGGGGACAATCTTGCTAATCAAATCAGAATTGGTGCCTGCTGTGTCCATCTTGGCCGTATTTCAGGACCCTGAACGGCTGATGTTCATCTTAGCGTTCGCGTTTTGCATTCTGTTAGCAATTTCGTTAGACGCCGCAAGTTCTCGTCTTTCCCGTGCGTCGCAATCGACGACTCTGAGGAAGGTTCTTCCGGGACTCGGGTACGTTTTCCTTATTGGCTTCCTCCTGATATCGACCATAGTCTTCAATGCGGGAGCCTTTAATGGAAGCGATGGTCTCTTTCGTGTGTATCCTGAGAGTACTGTAACACTCTCTCCACAATATGCGGCGGCTTTGAGCTGGGTGGACTCGCGGCTGAGTAACGAAAGTGCTTTCAGAACTCTCTGGCTGCCCACCGATTCTTACACATTCCAGGCAATCACACCCTCAGATCCGTACATTTTTGCCTCCTGGGCCGGCGGTGAACAATTTGGGTGGCCAAATATCAACCTAACGAACACAATATTTGGGATGATCAGTGGAAACTCGACTGATCAAATTGGCTCACTTCTCGCACCCTTCGCGGTTAGATATGTTGTGGTTCCGAACGATACATCGTTGAACGGGCAACAAATGCACCTGGTTGACCTCTTTATCACAAGCATGGGCATAGAGGGAAGTCAGAGCGCCTTTATGGCGTTCCTGAATAAGCAAGAAGATCTCAAGCTGGTTTATTCGTCAGACGACTTTACAGTCTACGAAAATTTGGACTTCCTCCCGCATCTCTCTGAGTTCCACTCGTCACTGCTAATCGTTGACAACAAGACCGATCCCCTTGGAGGAATTGAAAACCTCGATGGATTCCCAGGCTTCGCGGCCGGAAACCAACTTACAATCTTGTCGCAGAATGTTCCTTCAGGCCAGATGGAATCAGTCATGCAGGATGTCAATTACACTCTGTACGTTAACCCGCAGGAAGTGACGACAAATTCGGCTCCGAGTTCGCAGATATTTGATTTCACTACGACCAATGGAAGTTCGATGTCCATTCCGATTTCCGGAGGAACGAACGCCCCCGCCTATATCGCAATCGCGACGAATTCGACATCAATCCAAGCTAGTACGCCTGCAGGGACGATAGCTCTGATCCCCAACCCAGGGGGCACTAATGATACCGGATGGTATTATGGTACGTTAGCTACCGGCCTTGGGAACACGACACTGCACGTTGTCGCTCGGGATGGCGGCCAGATAGATCAATTGTTCGTCATTGAGCCTGGCGCGATAAAAGTTCTTCCTGTGCCGTCTTCAATCATCACACAATCTTCTGGAAGTGACTCCGACTCGGGATGTACATGGACATACCTGTCGGAAAGCTATAGTGCATCTTGGTCCGAAAATAATGCTCTATTGCACGTTGAAGGTTTCGGATACGGTAATGCTTTCTGCGGGACAGGGAGCTTGACAGTTTTCAACGACCTTCAGGGCCCATACCAAGTATTGATTCTGATATCGGCACTGACAATATCAGCCCTCGTCGGCATCTACGCGGTGGCAACCATGAGGGAAAAAAAATTAGTAAGCCGAGTTGAGCTCTAAGCAATACCTATCGAGTACTTCGCCGGCTCCTGGTACAGTTCAAGTTCCTGCTTCCAAAATAAGGAGTCGGCTCCCTCAATGCTTCTCCCCGAGAAAGATTCTAATGTCGAGATGAATGCCGACGCTAAGATGCAGTCCGAGAGCAAGAAGGGGCGACCCCTCGTTTCGATCAGCATTCCAACTTTGAACTCGCAGAGGACGATTGGAGCATGCCTTTCAGCCATTCGTGATCAGACCTATGAGAATATTGAGATCATTGTTGTGGATTCGCACAGCACAGATGGAACAGCGGAGACGGCAAAGAGCTTTGGAGCGACGGTCTACTTTGAAAAAGGTCTGACCCATCAAAGGTTGGAATGCATTAGGAGAAGCAGAGGCAACTACATGCTACTCCTCGATTCTGATCAAGTGATAACTCCGAACCTCGTGGAAAAATGCGTATCGGAACTTGAGGAAACAGGAGTGGATGCATTGATTCTTCGTGATATCTCAACTCAAGCTATCTCAGGTTTCGTTGCCAATGTACAGTCAGAATACCTCAAGATGACGCAGGCAGACGCTGACGCGTTGTTTGGTACCGCTCTTCCTCGGTTCTTCCGCGCCAGTGTATTGCGTACAATCGGTTCTCCAAGGCGAGAGCTGGGATACTTCGACCATGCTTGGATTTACCGCAGAGTCGTTATCAACGGGGGAAAAGTTGGTTACGTGGACGCAGTTGATTATCATCTCGAGTTCAATTCGACCATTTTCTTAGTACGAAAGTTCTACAAGTACTACGGACACTATTTTATCCCAGCATTGGTAGAAGACTGGCAATTGGTCCTCGCGAAGAGCATCCCAAAGCGCTCTGTCTTCGTTTCTGGCGACACAGAGGCAAGACCGAGCAGAAGCAAACAACTATTCCTCTTCTCCATTAAGGGAGTCAGTACACTAGGCGGCGTGTTAGATTGGTTCTTGGAGACTACACTCGGTTCAGTTCTCTAACGGAAGGAAAAGTACGTTACTGGTATTAGCCTTAAATCCGCTGATCTAAAACGTTCATGTTGAGCGAGTTCTACTGAACCGAAAAATCTCGGTAGGCATAATCGGTTTGGGTTACTGGGGCGTCAATTACTTACGAGTTTTCTCAGAATCTAAACTCGCCACAATCAAATATGTATGCGACAAGGACGCCAGCAGATTGCCCGATCGGAAAACCATTGACAGCGGGCCAATCATTACCGATGATCCTATGAGGATAGTAGAGGATGAGAAGGTAGATGCAGTTGTCATAGCCACGCCGGCATCGACTCACTACGAGATTGCAAAACGCGCGATAAAGGCACAGAAGCACGTGCTGATAGAGAAACCTATGACGATGAATTTCGCCCAGGCCACGGAACTTGGCGATTTGAGCGAGAAAGAAGGATCAATCGTACTTGTCGGTCACATCTACTGCTATAATGCGTCCGTGGAGTATATGAGGCAACAATTGCACAAGAGAAGCCTAGGGGAGCTCTATTATGGCACTGGATTGCGAATGGGCATAGGCCCTATTCGAAGCGACGCGAGCTGCACTTGGGATTTAGCTACTCACGATATCGCGATGCTGGATTATCTATTGGGAGAGATGCCTGTTTCCGTTGCAGCCGACGCCCGTTCATTCTTGCGAAATGATGATAGAATCTTTGATCAAGCTACAATCAATCTGAAATACGCAAACGGATTCACCTTTGGTCTCACGGTTAGCTGGTACGCAGCTGAGAAAATAAGAACGTGGTTTCTGGTAGGGGGACAGGGCATGCTGAAATTCGATGATATGGATAAAGAAACGCCCATCACGATGTATGAAAGGAGCGCGGTAGTGACTCCACGCCACAGAAACGTCTTTACGATCAAGGACGGCCGAGTGACTGCGCCACGAATACGCCGTGTCGAACCGCTGACGAATGAAGTTGGTCAGTTCCTGTACTCGATAAGGAAGAACCAGAAGCCGGTTGCCGATGCTCGCCAGGGGGCTCGAGTGGTCAAAGTAGTAGAGGCCGTAGAGTTGTCAATAAGGAGAAATGGGTCTCTGGTCAAACTTGACTAATGGCATTTACAGCCTGTCCTTGCACGACTATGACTCCAGAAGTCTAATGAAGTCAGCCTCAGAAATGGGTCGTGGCGACTCTTAGCCTACCAGCTAACTTGCCACGGCCTTTAGTCATGTATGATCCCTTGGGCATTTGACAATGACGTCAGTCCTCGGCTCAACTTTCCCTCTCACCGAGGCGGGAACACCATAAACCATTGCATAGTCAGGAACGTCCTTGGTGACGACCGCACCGGCACCTATCATTGCGTGCTTTCCAACATGAATCTTTGGGAAAAAGATCACTCCTACAGCAATCCTAGCGCCATCCTCAATCGTCGGGCCTCCTAGTAGTTTCCAATGTTCTCCAGTCTGAGAGTATCCCTTTCTGTAATAGATCATTTTAGGGTCATTTGTTGCGACACACATGGGCGCCAAGAAAACATAGCTACCCACGCTTGTCTTCTGTCCAAGGTGGTTGTTTGAATGTATCAGGGTATGCTCCCCAATAGTAATGTTTCCCTCAAGCACGCACAGGTGCGCGACCACAGAGTGAACTCCTACGCTTGTATTCTGCCTTATCACTGTGTTGTGGCCAATAATCGTGTCGTTTCCAATTTCGACGCCTCCATAGATTGCGGTTCCCGACGCAATTCTTGTCCTCTTTCCGATTATTACCTTCTTGTCTTCGTGAGGGACGAACACCACGGAGGGATGAATCGACGCGCCAGTTCCTACCTCCACCCAAGAAGGGGGCAATCTACCCAACTCGACTGGAACAGATTCAACTGCCCATTTTAAGTCTTGTATCCAGCACTCGGAGAATAAAGTCGCATCACTGTTCGCGATAGATCTTCGGTTCATTTCTGTTGCAACGTCAGTTTATGGGGGCCTTGGGTCCCCGCCAGACCGAGCAATGCTCCAGTAACGGTAGAGACTCTGCACGGCAGACCACACATGTCTTTCTTTGAACTCGCATGATCCCGGGAAAAGGTCGTTCTCGCAGGCCGTGACCGACGAAAAGATATACTAATTGAAAGATACCACGCACGGCTCAGTTGATTGGCAGCCCAATCCCGCTAGTGGACTTGAAGAGACAGTACTCGAGCATTCGAGACGAAATCGACGCAGCTGTTAGCGCGGTCATTCAGAGTGGCAACTATGTCATGGGAGAGAACACGATGGCATTCGAGCGTGAATTCGCCGAATATCTTAGTATTAAGCAAGGAATAGGCGTAGGCTCAGGGACAGACGCGTTGACGCTCTCGCTGGATGCCCTGGGCATCAAATCGGGCTCTGAAGTAATAACGACGTCTTTCACATTCACATCGTCAGTCGATTGCATAGTTCGTAACGGCGGCGTACCCGTCTTCGTCGACATAAATAGTGAAACCTACACGATTGACACTTCGCAGATAGAGAGACAAATAACGAACAAGACAAAAGCGATTCTCGTAGTGCATCTCTATGGACAGCCAGCGGATATCGATCCTATTCTTGAACTCGCCAATAAGCACGGACTGCTAGTTGTCGAAGACGCTTCTCAAGCACACGGAGCAGAATACAAAGGAAGAAAGGTAGGGGGACTCGGGGTCGTTTCGTGCTTCAGTTTCTATCCCTCAAAGAACCTAGGAGCAGTAGGGGACGCTGGGATGATAATGACGAGCAATTCTGAGCTCGCCACTAAGCTAAGGGAGCTTCGAGAATACGGCCAGTCAAGAAAGTACTATCATGAATTCATCGGGGTCAACAGCAGACTGGATGAGGTACAAGCTGCTGTGCTGAGAGTGAAACTACACCATCTGAATCGCTGGAACCAACAGAGACGAAAGCACGCCGAGCTTTTCCAAGAGCTCCTTTCGCAGTCAGATGGCTTCATTCTGCCCATCGAAGCCGAGTGGTCAACCCACATTTACCATCTATACGTTATCCGTTCAAGAAAGAGAGAGTCCCTCCGTCAGTGGCTGAAATCGAAGAGAATCTCCACTGGAATACACTATCCGATACCTGTCCATATGCAAAAATCTTACCAGTCTGTTGAGTACAGGATTACCAGCCTCCCGGTGACTGAATCGCATGCCCAAGAGGTTCTGTCACTCCCCCTGTTTCCAGAAATATCGCAAGATGAAGTCAAATACATTTGTGACTCGATGATCGAGTGGCAAAAAAACGCATGAATTGCGGCCATGGCACCGGGATGTACCACAGAGGAATCGAGCTGACCCAATGCGGAATCTCTCCGAGAAACTCAATTTCTGCCAAACAATCTGGAGAACATCCTTAAACATCGGAGCAGAGTCTCGATATCACTTGGCCAAACTCTTTGCACCGGAACCGCTGGCATTCCGTTGACCCAAATACCCGAGTCCGTTTCGACTATTGCTGTTGTGTGGGGTTGAATGGCCACTAACGCTCCAGTGTCCTTGATAGTTGTGAACCACAACGGTGGTCAGCGTTTACAGGCTCTTCTTGAATCCCTAGAGCGAAGCACCTATCGTCGTTTTGAAGTGATTGTGGTCGAAAACGGGTCGACCGACAATAGCCAAAGGATCTTGGAAGGTTTCGGCGATACTGTTTCTTGGCTAAGTGTGGTCCGCCTGGAAAATAACGAACCGCTTATACGCGCTACCAACAAAGGTCTAGGTGCTGCTTCGAATGAAATAGTGGGTCTCATTCACAACGACGTGATTGTTTCTCCGACTTGGTTGGAAGAGTGCATGAACATCATCAGCCGGAGTGATCGAATCGGAGCCGTACAAGGGAAGACCTTCAACTATGATTCACGAACGATTTTGGATGGTTGCGGATGCGTAATGGACAGGCACGGTTGCGAACACGAACGAGGGCAAGGTGAACCCGACGATGGAAGATTCGACACCGAATGCCAAATTTTCTGTGCCTCAGGTGTGGCCTCCATCTTCAGAAAGACCGCTATTGCAGAAGCAGGCTCGTTCGACGAGAACTACGAAACAGGATTAGACGACGTCGACCTCTGCTGGCGAATGAGACTTGCAGGATATGATATCATATATGCACCCAAGGCCGTCGCTCAACACATCAGAGGCAGAACCTGGAAAAGTTCGAAAACACTAAGCAGAAAGTTGGTTCTGGAATTTGCCAAGACCAGAATGTATGTGCCTTACAAGAACTTCGAACCGATGTGGTTTTTTGCGAACTTACCGATCTTGCTCCTTCATTTCGCGGGCGGGGTGTTGATCAACCTCCGCAGACCGCAGAATGCATCGGCTTATCTTGAAGCTTTAGTGTGGTTTTTTGGAAATCTTCCCTTGGCGGAGAGCGAACGACTCCGAGTCCGACAAAGGGTCAGACGAATTCCAGATAGAATGCTCTTCGAGAATGCCGAACCCGGTTGCAACCTCGTGAACTATTTTATTGCTCCGAGAATTGCAGCAATTCTGAAGCGTGTAAAATCCTAGGCGAGGAGCGACAGATCCTCGAAACACTAATCTAGAAGCGTCTGACTCCAAAAAGAGTCTTGGTGTATTCGGAACCCAGGTACATTGGCTTACTTCCAGCGGCAGGCCACGCGGCGAGAATGAACGGGCTAATCAAAGAATTGCTCCCGTTCGGGAAGAAGTTGACCATAGACTTCAGCATTGAGCAGCTCGCGGCTGTGCCAGTCGACTATGCTTACGTAATCACATCTCCCAGAAAGGCGAATTATGTTTTTGAGCAATTGGGCGAGGAAAGAGGAGGAATACCATTCGCATATGTCTGCCAAAGTCAACCAACCGGACTGGGCGCGGCTGTAAGTCTGATCGAACCATTCGTCGATCAAGGCGACAAATTGTGCTTTCTGATGCCGGATACCCTAATGACGCCTCCAGACGCGATGCGAAGAATGAGCGAAGTAACCGACTGCGACTTGGTACTTGGTGTACACAAGGTAGACGATCCATGGAACTACGGAGTTGTCGCCATCAAAAATGGGAAATGCGAGGAAATCGTTGACAAGCCGAAGCACCCGCATTCCAAATATGTGTGGACCAGTGCGATCTTCGACCGAAAACTTTTCGAAATAATCCGCAAACTGAGAGACAACAAGGGCGAAATACAACTCACTGACGCTTTCGCCATCGCCTCGAGAAAGCTAAGAGTAAAACCAATAGTATTCGACGAAGGGGTCTACTATGATTTTGGGACACTCGAGAAATACAATGAAGCACTTTCTCAACCCGCGCTAGCTGAAATTACAGGGAGGTTCAAAGCAACTCGCCGTGCTGCTAAAGGATAATGAGTACCGGTGAGGGAATAGTATCCTGTGATTGATTCGGGCGCGCCCAAGGTCGCGGACTCTTCCGCAACGGACCCTGAGCTGCCTCCTTTGTGCGTCGTGATACCAACCAAGAACAGACAAGCCGACTTGGCTCGATGCCTCGCTGCGTTGGAACATCAAACGGAGAAGAGTTTCGTGGTACTCGTGATAAATAATGGGTCAGGGGTAGAATACGACGGACCGCTGAGCATTAGGATTCTGGACGCCACCCAAACGAGTTTCACCCCCTTGCTTAACCTCGGGTGGGAGGCACAAGGAAACGAAATAATCGCATACCTTAACGATGACTCCGAACCAGAAGAGGGCTGGGTAAACTCTCTATTGGAGTGCTTCAGAATACACTCCGAAGCCCGTGCAGTAGGGGGCCCTACGATTGACATGCGGCCCAGGAGGATGTTCTCGATCTACCAAGAGACCACGAGCAGTCCAATTGTAAGACTATTCGTAAACTTCTATGAAAGGGCTCTTCTGAAAGGGAACGTCAACGACATTGGAAGGGTTAGTGACATTGGAGCATACGGACTTGGAGGGTCGATGACGGAATCTCTGAAGCTAGACCGCGACATCGAGGTAGACTGTCTCACAGTAACCAATTGCGCGTTCACAAGGGACACCCTGAGGAGACTTGGTGGATTCGACGAATCATTCCAACAGAATCATGCGGACGGCGATTTCTTCGCCAGAATGAAGAGAAATGGACTCGCAATGATCTTTTCCCCGAAGGTCGTGGTCTACCATCACGTGAATCCAACTGGGCCTGTGCGAAATCCGGGCACGCTGGGACGGGATTTTGCCCTGTATTACTTCAAGGACTTTCGACCTAAAGGCCTGCGCGTTTCCGCGAGATTCTACATGCAGATTGCCATCTTGATGACATTCTGGGTGCGTGAGGCTTGCGTTAATGGACGGTTGGCATATCTCTCAGCTATTGCACGGTTCATTGGTGCGACCCCAGCTGCAATTAAGTCATCGGAAGTCCCAAGGCGCGTTATCGAGCCCGTCTAAGGGTGACTATTTCCTCCCCGGAGCCAACCGCATCTCCCCCTACTAGGGTAACCGTCGATATTCTATCGTACAAGACAACATTGTCTGGGTGAGTAAGCATATTCTTAGCGAGTTCCGAGGACCGTAGATGGTTGAGGAAACCGCAGGATGAACCTGGAGTAAGCAAATTGTCCATGGCGTCGCCAAAGTGTCGTTATTACAAGGATGATTCGGTCCTTATATACTCAAGACTCTTTCAAAAAATGATCTGGATGAGAACTGTGTTAAATCATGCCGAACGTTTTGCAGCATCCAAGGAAGTCTTGCATGTGACTAGGAACGACGTAGAAAGACTAGCACGCTTACTTAGGACGAAGTCAACAGACTTCGACACTCGCTTCAGTCGGGGGTCCGGAAAACCTCTTACATTCAAGACCGTAAATCCATTAATTTTCAGAATGTCGAGAAGCGCGGGGAGTGTAAAGACGTGAATGTGACCTACTACGGGATTTCCTTGTCCCAAAAAACCGAACCTCCTGCCAAGCACCTTATCAGCTGACACCTCTGTGTGCAGTGGTTGGATTCCAATGGCCAACAACAAACGGTTTATCCAGAACGCCAAGTTTGGCGTAAGAATAAGGAATATTCCAGATTCCCCTTTCAACACCCTATTTATTTCCCTTAGTGAGTGATCTGTGTCATACAAGTGTTCAATGGTGTGGAACATAATGCACAAATCAAAAAAGTGGTCGGCAAATGGCAGATTTCCAGTCGACAAGTCACCTTGGTAGACCTGGAGGCCTTCCCCCCTCAACATTTGTACATTGGGCTCAGATATGTCAACTCCGAAAAGTTCAGCATCCGGCAAGAGATGACGCAACGCTTTGAGTACTCTTCCGTCTCCGCAACCGGCATCTAAGATTTTGGGGGATCGAGGCAGATTCAATTTCACAATATAGCTTTCAATTAATTCCTGGAGACCAGGATCGGATGTTGTGTGGGTTGGCTTTTCGTTGTAAAAACGCTTGAAGCTGTCGCTCTCTACCTCGCCCTCTGACATCTCGCATCTCTGGCCTATTCTTGCTTCCTATTATCTCTGAGGAGCATTCATCAAGCCATACTCGGCCATCTTTGAGCGTAAATCCCCCGATAGCGAAGCCTGACTTTCACTTAACAAACCCTTTCACGCTTGGCAGCTTCGAAACCTTTTGAAATAACGTATCATTCAATTCTAGCACACGCCATCTTCAAGTACGAGTGCTCTTGCACGTGACTAATATCGCAGTAGAGAAGCTAGCACGTCTACTTAGAACGTGATCGACCACTCTAGGTAATTTTGTTAATCTATCATCGTGGAAGCCTTTTACGCGCGATATGCTAAACCCATTCAATCTTAATATGTCTAACAGCGCGGGAAGAGTAAATACATGAATGTGTCCTACTGCTTGACCTCCTTGGCCCAAGAAACCAAAGCGTCTGCCGAGCACTTTGTCAGCAGATACCTCAGTGTACAATGGTTGAATACCTGCAGCCAGTACTAAGCGATTTATCCAGAATCCCAAATTTGGCGTAAGGATCAAGAAGATACCAGTTTCATTCTTCAATACTCTTTTGATTTCTTTCAGAGCTCCGTCTGTATCATACAGATGTTCGATTGTGTGAAACATGAGACACAAATCGAACGAGTTATCCTCAAATGGCATCTTCTCGGTTGACACGTCGCCCAGACTGACTTCAAACCCTTCTGATCTGAGCTTTTCCACGTTCGGTTCCGAAATGTCTATTCCGAAGAGTTGGGAATCTGGCATTAGCTTACGTAATGGTTTCAGGATTCTTCCATCTCCACACCCTATATCCAGAATTCTTGCATGTTTCGGGAGACTCAGCTTCGGTATGTATTCTTCGATAATGTTTTTTGTCCCTGCGTCACAGTGGTCAAATCTCACCGGATTCTTGTCATAGAAGCGTTTGAGGCTATCATTTTCTGTCTTGTCTCCGGACATTCGCGCCCTCCTATCCCTTGGGCTCCTTATTATCTCGCGGAGAGACACGCCAACCAAATTTCTCATTTCTCCGGTTCTCCTATATAGCCAAGTTATCCATTCAGACCAAGTTGCTAAGATGACGGTTACTAAGAAGACAGTCTGGGCGAATTGGTTCAATAAGGATTTAACAGATGACCTCGAGACAGTCGCAATGAGGATTCTAGTGACCGGTGGTCTGGGTT
>Ga0302324_100003591_pt1 | contig 34961 bp, 39 predicted proteins | sample Palsa_T0_1_FD_201949 | JGI IMG/M metagenome (GOLD analysis project Ga0302324, IMG submission 201949) | Peat permafrost microbial communities from Stordalen Mire near Abisko, Sweden - Palsa_T0_1 | ecosystem: Environmental > Terrestrial > Soil > Palsa > Peat permafrost | place: Sweden: Abisko...
GCAATCGAAGACGATCTGAATATCCAATACACGATGGCGCAGTATCATGAGGACGGCATCAAGGAAATGATCGGCGATCCGCGCACGATGATCGGCTTGTCCGATGGCGGCGCTCACGTCGATATGTTGTGCGATGCCGGCTATGCGACCTACCTGCTTGGCAACTGGGTGCGCCGGCGCGAGGCGATCACGCTCGAGCGCGCTGTCCAGCGCATCACCTCGGAGCCGGCCGACTTCTTCGGCATCCGCGAGCGCGGCCGTCTCAAGTCCGGATGGAAAGCCGACGTAACGCTGTTCGACTACAACACCGTCGATTCGGCCAAACGCGCGAAGATGCAGAACGATCTTCCGGGCGGTGGACGACGCCTCGTGATGCCTGCGGAAGGAATCGAATACACAGTCGTCAATGGCGCCGTAGTCTATGAGCATGGCAAGCATAGCGGTGCGATGCCGGGGCAGGTGATCCGTTCGAGCGCCGCCTGAGCACTTTTCTCTGACTGAAGTATGGGGGACGAAGCGTTACAGCGTTTCGTCCCCCGTTTCTTTCTCAGCAAACGCAGCGGAGTAGTCGCTTCACAATCTTCCGAAGTAACTACTTAATCCCGGGTAGATTCGAGCGGACTAGCCACTTGAAACGGATGTCCGCGGCATATCAAGGATAGGCAAATTGTCGCTAAGTCTCCTTCGCCCATCGGCAGTCGCTCGATTAAGCGCTGGCATTGATCGTGCTCCGCATAATCCCGCGAGGCATCAACATCGAAGTTCAGCGAATGAAACGCACCGGCTCACAATACGCACCGCACCTATTGGGGTTGATCGTGGCCCTTCTGGTATTCGGCGCGACGACTGCTGGAGCACAGCAGACGATGGAAGTTCCTGGGCCAATGCCGCAAGGTCAGCCGTCAATTCATTATTGGCCGAAAGCCACGCCCTCGGTGATCGTCCCGCCGCAAACGTCCGATCAATCAAATCAATCCGACGTGATCCCATCGATACCGATGCAGCCCACCGCAGCACCTACGCCTGAAGCGGAAGCGCCACCGCCGGCGTATCGGATGGATCAGCCGGTGCTGCCCGCGATTTTCCGCGGATGCTGGGTGGGCAAGGTGGAATTTCTCGATTCGATCGAGCGTCTGCCCGGTGCGCCCAAGGTTGGTATCTGGACGCCCAAAACTTACCGCCTATGCTATCAGCGCTATGGCGACGGGCCATTTCAGCTCACTTTTTCCGAGGCTGGAATCGATAGCAACAGTAAGATCATCAATCCTCTGAATAGCCTGAATCTGATCTCAACTGATGGCCGCACCTACGCCACGATGCGTGCGCTGCTGCACTTCGACGAATATCACACCGCTGACTATTCGCCCGGTAGCACCTTCGCCGTCGATGAAACCGCGCGTCTGCAATGTGATATTCAGCCGGATGGAATGCATGTCATCGGCAGTGTCCACGGCACGCGTGACGGCGATCCATGGTTTCGCGCATATTGGCACGCGCTCTTCGTCCATGAACCCGGATAACCGTGCACCCGCGCCAGCCTGTTCCTTCCGCTTCAGCTATTCCGGGGAATAGGATTCGCCGGGTTACGCGCGCAAGCGCCCTGCCGTATCGACCCGCGTGCGTAATGCCCTCAGCTCTTCAGCCGTCGGTGGCTGCGTCGTCGGTACGGAATCAGGCATTACTATTTCGAAGCCGGTTTCCTGCTGGACCCGATCGGATGAGATCCCCGGATGCACCGAGCGCAACCGCATTCGCTTCGTGTCTTCGGTGAAGTCGAAAATGCATAGCGGCGTGATGCAATACTTCGGGCCGCCGCCCGGAATACCAAGTTTGCTGCGCGCATCGGCGCCACCCGCACCCCAGCCATACGCGCTCACATAGTCACACTTCTCAACCAACACGCGCGGACTGTGACTATTGAGCACGATATAGTAACGACCGACGTGCGTACTAAGAGTCGGCGTGCCGACGGAACCCGGGCCGCGAAACTTGAGCCTTCGATAATCGCGTCCAATGCCGATCAGATTGGTGTTTCCATGCGCATCAACTTGTACGCCGCCAATGAAGAAAACATGGTTGTTCCAATCCTTCACACGGTCGAAGCGGTGGCCCGTGTCGCTGAATGATTCGGCCCAGCGCACAACTCGCCGATCCCATCCGAACGCCGGCATCGGGATAGTCTCCAGATGGGCTACGTTCATGCGTCCGCCCAGAAACACAAGGTCCATATTGGGACCACGAGTCAGATGGGCCAGCCGCACTGCTGCCTCCGCCACCGGCATCGCGACGCCCACGCGCAAGACTTCACCGTCATTCAGTTCGCGCGCCAGGAACACCGCGAGCAATTCGGAAATCGAATAGTCATTTTCCATAGTAGCCTAGCCTCATGGAGCGAAACTCTGTGCCCGACCCTTTACTCAGCCGTGCCCGGCGGCCTGCGCCGCTGCCGCCCATTGGGGCGCGACGCGTTCAAAGTACCTTTTCGGATAGACATTGCTGAAAGCGATCGCGGCAACCAGCAGAGACAGCGGAAGCGCCAGTCCGAGTGAAAGCAGATGACCCGTCATCAAGGCCGCGGCGCCTAACGCGCTATTGACGGAAAACATCACGCCGAAGACCACTGTGAGTATTACGTTAAGCCGCAAGAATAATGGGTGGTCCCATATCTGGGCGGGCGCCTTTTCGCGAGCGAACTGGATCGTGAAGGGAAATCCTCTGAACAGGGCAATCCATGTGACTGACGCGAAAGCTGCCCAGCTCAGGAATATGTTGCACGTCTTGAACAGCCACGGCCCGAAGGCGATCGTTGTTACGAGCACGATCGCGAAGTACCCGGCCGTCACGCAATCGAGCAGCTTGACCGCGTCGCGGCTGTACTCATGCGCCACGATCGCGAGTGCGATTACGAGCGCCCCGAGTGCGCCCCAGGTCCAATGGCTGTAGCCGCCGAGCGTGCCATATGTAACCCACGCGACGATGCCGAAATTGGTCGCGTTGCTACCCTTCGACTGCGTAGTCTCTGGCATCGTCAACATCCCCGAGTGGCTATTCGTGATCACTCAGTATTCGTAAAGCTCGAGCAACCGCTTGATCCCGATAGTCTCCAGATAGTCCGCATGCGTCGCAGGCTTGCGGCAATACCGATCGAGATATTCTTCGAGCGTTTTTCGATCGCCCGCCGCCGCGCGTCCGGCCGCATCGCTGTAGAGCTTGAGATGGTCGTTGTCCTGAACGTGATAGCCGCGCGCATAGAACGGATGCGCTCCGAATGGCGCTCGCACGATCGCGTCGGCATCGGCGATCGTCGTCTTCCAGGGATCGGATCGCACCTGCTCGTTGGAGATAACCTGATCGACCTGCACGATCACGCGATCCGCGGCTCGGTACATGAAGAGATCGATCCAGCCCGGGCCGCCGAGATGCTGCACGTTGCCGTAAGCGTCCGCGTTCGCCGCATGCAGAATCGCAACGTCGGGTTTGATCGGCGGCACCGCGATCAGCGTCTCGCCGCTGATCGGGTCTTTGAAGACCTTCAAGTCCGGGTTGACTTCAGGAAGCGACGTGCCTACTCCCCCGCGCCAGGGCAGGAACGGCAGGGATTGCGCCGCCGCTTGCAGTCCCGCGCAGAGGATTCCCTCTTCGCACTCCCACACTTCGATCTCGCCGCGCTCGGCCGCTCGCCGAAACGACGGTCCGACCGGATTACCGAAGCCGCCGCCGGCGTAGTAGCTGACGACCTTGCGGACGCATCCGGCTGCAATTAGCAGGTCGAGGGAGAAGCCTGCATCGACGATCGTCAGGTCCTTCAACCCGCGCCGGATGATCTGCCGCACCAGCGCCATCGGCGTCGGCTGCCCGATCGCGACCGTCATGCCGCTCTCGATCCAGCCTGCCGCTTCGACTTCGTCGATAATCCTTTGCCGCCGCTCAATGTTCATCGCGATTCCGATCCTCCCCGCACGGCCCTTTGCGAGCCGCCTCAGTTTCTTGCGAAATGAACGCGGCGGCAAACGCGATTTTTAACCCGTTGCTGCGAGCCGATGACGCGTTGGCTAATTCGCCGCGAAGTTCTGTACACTCGCGCGAATCAAATTAATCGAGATCCAACGGAGATCGTTATGGCACTAATCAAATTCGACGACTACGCCGGCAAGTATCATCACATCAAGATGGAGCGGCGCGACGGCATCCTCCAGATCACGCTGCACACCAACGACGCCGAGCTCAAATGGGGCATGGGGCCACATGAGGAACTTTCCTACGCCTTCAATGACGTCGCGCGTGACCACGAGAATCGTTGCGTGATCATCACCGGAACGGGCGATGCCTTCTGCGCCGAAGTCGATGCGGGCAAGGGCCGCGGCGTCCCTGTCACCGGCAACGGCGCTCCGCAGCCGGCGGGCGTGCGCTCGACCACCTGGGACCACATCTACAACGACGCCAAGTATCTGCTGATGAACCATCTCAATATCGAGGTGCCAATGATCGCCGCGGTGAACGGCCCCGCGTTGATTCACGCCGAACTGGCAGTGCTATGCGACATCGTGATCGCCTCGCCCAATGCCGCCTTTCAGGACGCGCCGCATTTCCCTAACGGCATTGTGCCGGGCGACGGCGTCCACGTCGTTTGGCCGCTGGTGCTGGGACCGAATCGCGGCCGCTATTTTCTGCTCACCGGACAAAAGCTCTCGGCGAAGGAATCGCTCGAATTGGGAGTCATTGCCGAGATTCTCCCCAAGGAGAAACTTCTTGAACGGGCCTGGGAGCTTGCCCGCAGCATCACGATCAAGCCGACGCTCGCCGTCCGCTATGCGCGAGTCGCGCTCACGCAGCAACTCAAGAAGCTGATGCTCGAGAATCTCGGCTACGGACTCGCCCTCGAAGGCCTGAGCGCAGGACAATCGTGGCCGGGCGCTCGCGAAAGGAAGTAGGCGGCGGGGCCGACTCTAGTTCGGGTCCGTGATGTCGAGCGCGATCTGGGCCGCGCAATGCGGTCTGGCGATCGGAGATAGACAGTCGTCTCGATGCCGCGCCGGATAGACCAATCAGGCGTGGATCGTGGTAGTAGAAGAGTACGCGGCGCGCCATTCTCGAGCGCCGGCAAGAGGAGTATCGAATGAAACTTGGCGTTTTCCTTATGCCATCGCATCCGCCGGAGCGCGGCCTGAAGGCCGGTCAGGAATGGGACCTTGAAGTGATTCGCACTGCCGACCGACTGGGCTACACCGAGGCCTGGATTGGCGAGCATTTCACCGCGCCGTGGGAGCCGAATCCGGCGCCCGATCTCCTGATTGCGCAGGCGCTGATGCAGACCAAGCGCATCAAGCTCGCGCCCGGCGCACACCTGCTGCCGTATCATCATCCGGCCGAACTCGCGTGCCGGGTCGCCTTCATGGATCACCTCGCAGAGGGCCGTTACATGCTCGGCATCGGCGCTAGCGGCTTGCCCAGCGACTGGCAACTGTTCTGCGTTGACGGTGTCAAAGGCGAAACGCGTGATATGACGCGCGAGTCGCTCGATATCATGCTCAATATCTGGGCGTCCGATGGGGGCTACGAACATCACGGCAAGTACTGGGACGTGAACGTGCCCAATCCGATGCTGGGTACGCTGAAGCATCACATTAAACCCTTGCAACAACCGCATCCGCCGATCGGCATCGCGGGCTTTAGTCCCAATTCCGATACGCTCAAGCTGGCCGGCGAGCGCGGTTTCATTCCGCTCAGCCTGAACTTGAGCAACTCCTACATCGCGTCGCATTGGGATGCGGTCACGGAAGGCGCGAAGCGATCGGGCCGAACACCCGACCGCGCGGATTGGCGTATCGTGCGCGAGATCTTCGTCGCCGATACCGATGACGAGGCATACAAAGGCTGCGTGCAGAGCGGAATGGGCCGCATGATGCGCGAGTACCTGCTGCCGCTCTTTCACACCTTCGAGTTCACCAAGTATTTGAAGCAAGACCCGAGCATCCCGGACAGCGACGTGACGCCCGAATATCTCGCGCATCACGGCTGGCTGGTCGGATCGCCGAAGACCGTCACGCGCAAGCTGCATGAGATGAACGAGGAAGTCGGCGGCTTCGGCACCCTGCTGCACTTCGGTTTCGACTACGCCGACAACCCGGAGCCGTGGTTCAAGTCGATGCGGTTGATGGCCGAGGAAGTGATGCCGCATTTTCAGGACAAGCACGCCAACGGCGCCGATTTTGGCGTCGCGGCCAAAGCCTGATAACTGCGAACCGGTTACGAACGATTCATTCCCCGACAGACGCTCGGACCTGGTCCGGGCGTCTGCGGTTCCCGGGGGGCGCAAAAGCCTTCCGGCATTGTGCACGGCAACCGCGAGGTGTCGATGAGCGAATATACAGTCAAAGATAAGGTCGCGATCATCGGGGTCGGTGAGACCAAATACTACAAGCGCGGGCAGGCGCCGGTCCCGGAATTTCGCCTGGCTTGCGAAGCGATTATCAAGGCCGCCGAAGACGCGGGCATCGATGTTCGCGACATCGACGGCATCTCCGGCTACGCGGACGATCGCAACGACGCCTCTCACCTCGCGACTGCGCTCGGACTCAGGCATCTTGGCTTCGCCGGGATGGTCTGGGGTGGCGGCGGTGGTGGCGGATCAGGCGCGGTCGGCAATGCGGCCGCAGCCGTCGCGGCCGGCTATTCGAAGTACTGCGTAGTCTTTCGCGCGCTCGCGCAGGGGCAGTTCGGCCGCTTCGGACAGGCGCCGGTAACGAACTCGGTCTCGGGCGGACCGGCTTATACCGCACCGTACGGGCTCTATGTCCCCGCGCAATGGGTCGCCCTGCGTACGCGCCGTTTCATGCATCAGTACGGCATCAACCAGGAACCGCTGGCGGCAGTCGCGCTCGCCGATTACTATCACGCGCAGTTCAATCCGCGTGCCGTAATGTATGGGCGTCCGCTCTCGCGCGAGGAGTACGATAAGTCGCGCTGGATCGTCGAGCCGTTCCATCTCTTCGATTGCTGCATGGAGAACGACGGCTCCGCTGCATTGATTGTCACCACTGCCGATCGCGCTCGCGACGCGAAGAAAAGGCCCGCCTACATCATGGCAGCGGCGCAGGGCTCGAACTATCGCCACAACGCAACCGTCGAGAATTCTGCCGACTACGCTTCATCCAACTTCAAGACGCTTGCGCCACGGTTGTTCGAGATGGCGGGCATCACGCCCAAGGACGTCGATTGCGCGCAGATGTACGAGCATTTCAGCGGCGCCGTCATGATCAGCCTGGTCGAGCATGGCTTCTGCAAGCCCGAAGAAGTGATGGAGTTCGTCACCTTCGAGAACATCACCGCGCCCAAGGGCAAGCTGCCGATCAACACCAGCGGCGGCAATATCGCCGAATGCTACATGCATGGCCTCGAACTCGTGAATGAGGCGGTGCGGCAGGTGCGCGGCGACTCGACCTGCCAGGTGCCCGATTGCAAAATCTCGCTGGTGGCGTCGGGCCCGATGGTCTCGCCGGTCAGCGATCTGATTGTCCATAGCCTTTAGGAGTGCGCGCGATGGCCGACGAAAAGAAATACTACCTGCCCGAAGGCTTACCTTCACCGCGCCCACAGCGCACCGGACTCGATACCGAATTCTGGACGGCGACGAAACGCCACGAACTCGTAGTGCAGCAATGCAATGCCTGTAAAGCGTTCCAGTGGGGTCCGGAATTCATCTGTCACAATTGCCGATCGTTCGACATGGGCTGGGCCAAGGTCTCGGGAAAAGGCCGGCTCTATAGCTGGGTGCGATGCTGGAACCCGGTGCATCCCGCTCTCAAGGAGGCCTGCCCGTACATCGTTGCGGTGGTGGAGCTGCCCGACGCCGGCAACGTCCGCATGGTCGGTAATCTGCTTGGGGATCCAATGCAGAACGTTCCGTTCGACTCCGCAGTCGAGGCGGTCTTCGAGGACCATCCGGACGCCACCCTGGTGCAATGGAAAGTCGCCAAGTGAGCCGATTTCGCTATCGCGAATCTTCTATCGATTCGTGACGACAACGCTTGAATCGACAAAGCCCGCATTCATCCGATGAGTGCGGGCTTTTGTATAATCTGCGACCGTTGTATGTTCGGATTCTGATGTCGAAGGCCTCCAAAATCTCTCCAGCCACGCTCCCGCCCACCGATCTCTACGAGCGCGACTATTACACCTGGACGCAGGAACAGGCTCGCGCCCTCCGCGAACATCGCACTGAGGAACTCGATTGGGCCAACGTCGCCGAGGAGATCGAGGACTTGGGCAAGCGGGGAAAAGCGCGCCTTGCGCAGCCAACTCGTCCGACTACTCAACTACCTACTCAAGTACGCATACGCGCGCGAGGTCATGTGGGCCAATAACAGCCGGGGCTGGGAACTTAGTATCCGCATAACCAGAAGCGAAGTAGGGATGTATCTCGACGAAAATCCCGGCCTTCGTCCTCATGTCCCGCAAATTTTTACCTCGGCGTACAGAAGCGCGCGCCTCGAAGTCATGAAAACCCTGCGGCTTCCCGATTCCGCGATTCCCGAAGCGCCGCCCTGGTCTCTCGAAGAGATCACCGACGACGCGTTCCTCCCCAGGCGCGATACTTAATCACCTGGACGCGGGGCGAAAGCCCCGCGGCAAACACGTCCGATTCTTGCACTCTGGAGGTCTCTTCAGGCCTCCGCATCACCGCTCCGGGTGGCCTTGTCAACGATTTCCATCACGTCGAGGGTCTGGACCTTCTCCTCCAGCTGTTTGGCCTTGATGCCGTCGCCGAGCATCGTCATACAGAACGGGCAGGAGACCGCGATGACCTCGGGATCAGTCTGCAGGGCCTGCTCGGTGCGCAGCAGATTTACCCGTTTATCTGGATCTTCCTCCAGCCACATCCGCCCGCCGCCGGCACCACAGCACATGCCGAATTTACGGTGCCGTTCCATCTCCTGAACTTCGGCCCCTGCGCGGCTAAGCAACATCCGTGGCTCGTCGTAAACGTCGTTGTAGCGGCCGTAGTAACAAGAGTCGTGATAGACGGTCCGCTTCGGGAATTCCTCGGAAATCTTTAGACGCCCCGAAGCAAGCAATTCCCGCACGAGATCGGCGGCATGGATGACCTCGTACGAACCGCCGAATTGCGGAAACTCGTTTTTGATCGTGTTGAAACAGTGGGGGCAGTTCACGATGATCTTGCGAACTTTGTTGCTGTTGAAGGTCTCGACCAGCGTCTGCGCCATCGTCTGGTAGAGGTACTCGTTGCCGAGCCGGCGGGCCGTTTCGCCATTGCAGGATTCTTCCCGCGCGAGGCAAGCAAAGTCCACGCCCGCTTTCTGCAGCACGCGGACGAAGGCCTGCGTGGTCTTCTTGTTGCGATCATCAAAGGCCCCGGCGCAGCCGACGTAGTAGAGGAACTCGGCGTCGGGCTTGTCGGCCAGCGTCGGGACCTTCATCCCTTCGGCCCACTCGAACCGCTGCCCGGAATCGATCCCCCACGGATTGGATTGCGTCTCCATGTTCTTGAAGGTGCGCGTAAGCTCCTTCGGGAAACGGGCCTCCTCCTGCACCAGGTGTCGTCGCATGTCCACGATCTTGTCGACGTACTCGATCAGCGGAGGACAAGCCTCTTCACACGCTCGGCAGGTATTACAAGCCCAGAGGGTGTCGTCCCGGATGACCGAACCGACAATGTTTTCGCCGACCTCCGCGGGTTCCGCGCCATCTCCGTTGCCCGGATGGCTCCGCTTTTCAATGATCTCGTTTTGATGCTCGTACAGGTAATCCCTTAGATCGAGTAGCAACTGACGCGGCGCCAGCGGCTTATTGGTCGCCGTGGCGGGGCAGTTCGAGGAGCAACGGCCGCATTCTGTGCAACTGAACATGTCGAGCACTTGCTTCCACGTGAACTGATCGATGTGGGAGGTGCCGAAGCGCGCATCATTTTCGAGGTCCTGCTTCGAGAGCTGCCCCTTGGGCTCGAGTTTCGAGAAAAAGATGTTCGGGATTGCAGTGATAATGTGGAAGTGTTTCGAGGGCGGCAGTAAGTTCAAAAAAATTAGAATGACGAGGTTATGCATCCACCAGGCTACCTCGCTCGCATGCGCGGCGAAGCTCGTCCCCAGGACTTTCGCCATGCTGCGGCCTACTAAGGCTGAGAGCGGCGCCCACTGCGCCTCCCGAGCGATCTGCGGATTGTTCGGATTAGCGACGATTCGTCCGCCATCGTACACCAGGCCTGTCAGCATGACTGTCGCGATCAAAAGCAGGATCGTATAGGCCTCCCAGTGAGATTGTTCGCGCAGTCGGCGCTCGGGCGGAAGAAAGCCGTATAGTCGAGGCGCGTGTATGATCCCCCATCGCACCAGCGCTATCCCAACCCCAACCAGGACCGTCACCTCCATCAAGTCGCGGAGCAATAAATAGGGGCCACCAAGGAGATTCAGGCTAAAGCCGGGGACCACGAATGAGGCCGAGTAGGCGCGGCCGAACATCGTGACGATCTGGATCCCGAGGACGATAAACCCCCAAAAGATGAAAAAGTGCATCCACCCGGCGGACCGCTCGGCTCCCGGATTCCTGCGCACGAATTTCCGCTGGCCAAAGGCGTAAACCAGCACGGCGCGAACGCGTTCGGGAATACGATCGAAGCGGGACACCGGGACGGCGCTCCGCAGTAGCTCAAAGCGGCGCCAAAGCTGGTAGAAAAGACCGCCCAGGGAAACCAGAATGCAGAGACTGAAGATAATCTCCGTTATCATCGAACCTCCCTCATGGTAAGCAGGTAATCGGGAAAACCGAAATTCCGGGCAGCCTCGACGATACGCGGTTGAAGCGTCCAGTCCCAGGTCTCGCGGATGAGGCGAGTGGCACGTTCCAGAGCATCGGGCGTGTAACTTCTGGATTCACTGCACTCCGGCGAGTCTTACGGCTCGCCGCGCGGGCGCGGAGACCAGGGTTGCCGCGAATTCGATCGCACATGATGGGTTTAGACGGGCCTGCCGACAAATTCAATTGGCATTACAAATTCGACCGGCGTTGGAGGATAGACCACCGTCCTTTGCGATTGAGAAGGCCGCCATGGAGCTTGGATTCTTCGCTTCGAAGGCCCGTCCCGAATGACGACCGGACTTATGTGCAACCCTCAGTGCTTGATCTTCTTCATCGCTTCGACCATCTCCGGCACTGCCTTGAAGAGGTCGGCGACCAGTCCGTAGTCGGCGACGCTGAAGATCGGCGCTTCCTCGTCCTTATTGATCGCGACGATGGTCTTCGAGTCCTTCATTCCCGCCAGATGCTGTATCGCGCCTGAGATACCGACCGCGACGTAGAGCTCCGGCGCGACGACCTTGCCGGTCTGCCCCACCTGCAGATCATTCGGCACGAAGCCCGCGTCCACTGCCGCGCGGCTCGCACCCATCGCGGCGCCCATTTCATCAACGAGCGGCTCGAGCACGGTCTTGAAGTTCTCACCCGACTTGAGCCCGCGCCCCCCGGACACGACGATGCGCGCTTCCGTAAGCTGCGGACGGTCGCTCTTGATGGCGTTGAAGCTGACGAATTCCATCTTGAGGGTGGCCGCGTCAAGTTCCGCCTTGACCTTCTCGATGGGCGCAGCAGCTTCTGCCGGCTTGGCGGCGTCGAAGGCAGTTCCGCGCACGGTAACGACGCGCACCGGGCCTTCGAGTTCGATCGTAGCGAGCGCGTTGCCGGCGTACATCGGTCGGACGAAGGTACCGTCGTCGTTGATGGCGATAATCTCCGACGCCATCGGCGCGTTAAGCCGCGCCGCCAGCCGCGGCATCATGTCCTTGCCCATCGCGGTCGCAGTAGCCAGCACGGTCTCGGCGCCGGTGCTCTTGGTGAGCGATGCGAGCGCCTGCGCGGAAGCGTCCGCCAGGTGATGTTCCAGACGCGGATCCTCGAGCACGATCACCTTGCTGACGCCGTACTTCGCGATCTCCACGGCGGCGGCATCCGCGCCTTCGCCCATGATCACAGCGATGCAATTTCCGCTGCGTTTGCGCGCTACTTCCAGCCCCGCGTTGACCGCGATTAAAGTCGTCTTGGGAAAGTGTCCGCCCTGATGTTCGGCAAAAACCAATACGTCAGCCATTTAGATTCACTCCCGCATCTGCCCGCCGCCGGCAGTTCGATGCGCGGCAATTCCCGGGTGATGCGCTTGATGGATATGCTCGCGCGTTCGCAGACTCCCTAGGCCGGCGGCCGTTAGATGACCTTCGCTTCCGTATGCAGTACCTCAACCAGCTCGTCAACCGAGGCGACCTTGCGTCCGGCCTGCCGCTTCTCCGGCGCGGCGAGCGTCTTGATCTTCAGCTTCGGCGCGAGGTCCACGCCAAGGCTGTCCACGGGGATATCGGCGAGCGGCTTCTTGCGCGCCTTCATGATCCCGGGCAGCGAAGCGTAGCGCGGCTCGTTGAGACGCAAATCCGCCGTTATGACGGCAGGCAATGGAAACGCGATGGTCTCGAGACCGCCATCGGCCTCGCGGACGACCGTGCACTTGTCGCCGGCGATTTCGATTTTCGAAGCAAAGGTTGCCTGGGGCCATCCGAGCATCTCGGCAATCATCTGACCGACCTGGTTAGAATCGTCGTCAATCGCCTGTTTGCCGATCATGACGATACCGGGCTGCTCGTCACTCGCGACTTTCGCGATCACGCGGGCGATCGCCAGAGTGTCGAGGGGGGTCTCGGTCCTGACCAGGATCGCGCGATCGGCGCCCATCGCGAGGCCGGTGCGCAACTGCTCCTGCCAGGTCGTTTGGCCGATTGAAATCAGGATGACCTCGCCCGACCCCTGCTTTTCCTTGATTCGTAAGGCCTCTTCAATGGCGATTTCGTCGAAGGGGTTGATGACCCATTTGACGTTGTCGGTGGCGATTCCCGAACCGTCCGCGAGTACACGGATAGTTGTCGCGGGATCGGGTACGCGTTTGACCGGAACTAGAATCTTCACAGCGCTGTCACTCCGCACGGCCAGCGTCGCTGACCGTAAGAATTTCTAATCATACAGGATTCGGGAATTAGTACCGCAATCAATCGACGGTAACAAATCGAGAATCGCACAGTCAAACTAATCTGAAGCTCGAGCGCCGGTGTGCCGCCCCCGTAATGAGAGTAGAGGCCGGCTGTGAACGGAGTGCCAGGCGCGCCCTCAATCGTTGTAGCCGAGCCGATGCGAGAGTTCGCGGCCAGCTTCGAGAACCAAGGGCGCAAGTTCGATGTTGATGCGCTCGCCGGAAATTCGATACGAAGGGCCTGCCACCGCCAACGACCCGACCACTGATCGCGTGTAGTCCCGGATCGGCACTGCGACCGAGGCGACGTCTTCGAGATATTCTCCCGTATCGATCGAGTAGCCGTCGCGCGTCACCGCATGGAGCTGCTCCAGCAGCAGCGCCCGATCGACGATCGTGTTCTCGGTATAGCGGTGCAACTGTTCGGGCAGTAGCGAACGCAACTGCTCCTCGGCATCGAAGGCGAGGTAAGCTTTGCCAATCGCTGTGCAATGCAACGGCAAAGTCTGGCCGATCGGCGCCATGATGCGCACGGCCCGGTCGTCGGGTTCCGCAGCTTCAAGCGGCACGACGCCATCGCGGCGGGCGATTGCGACGAAAGCACTCTCACGGCATTTCCGCGCCACCTCGGTCAGAATCGGCCGCGCCTGCCGGACCAGCCCCATGTGATGGATATAACGCCGCCCCAGGTGCAAGCACTTGATTCCGAGGCGATAGTTCTCGGTCGATTTGTTCTGCTCGATATAGCCGCGCGCTTCGAGCGTGGCGAGCAATCTGAAGACGTTGTTTTTGTGGAGCTTAAGGCGTTTGGAAAGTTCAGTCACGCCGAGTTCGTCAACTTCGCCGAAGAATTGTTCCAGAACGTCGAGCGAATGCGCAACGGATTGAATAACGTAGTTTGTCTTTTCGCGCCGAACCATGGTTTCCGTTCTCCACATACCGTCGCGATTGATGTCGGGCAGGGTGCAACGATCACTTTGGAAAACTGTTTTACTTTAGACGCCGAGACCAAATGATGTCAACGCTTGTTCGACAGCCGAGAACTGATACTTAGGCGGTTGATTTTGCTGCTATTATTCACCATCGCCGCCAAATGAGGGGTTATGGCCGAAACGCTCAAGCCAGATTTCTTCCGCCGCCTCGACGAATCCGAGGACGAGCTTTTCTACCAGCATCCGCGGATGGTCGTGCATATCGACGACGGTGCGATCGCAAAAGTTGGCGAAATCTACGCCGACCTGCTGCCCGCCGGCGGTGTGATTCTGGATCTCATGTCGAGTTGGCGGTCGCATTTGCCCGAAAGGATCCGACCCGCGAAAGTCGTAGGAGTCGGGCTCAATCGCGCGGAGATGGCGGACAATCCAGCCCTGAACGATGTCGTCGTGCACAACGTCAACACCAATCCGCGATTGCCTTTCGAGGACGAATCTTTTGATGGCGCGGTGATGACCGTGTCGGTGCAGTATCTGACGAGGCCGATCGAATTGTTCGCCGATGTCGGCCGCGTTTTGAAGCCGCACGCGCCATTCATCGCTACGTTCTCCAACCGGATGTTCCCGACCAAGGCGGTGGCGCTGTGGCAGGGTGCAAACCAGCATCAGCGCCAGACCGTTGTGAAGGAGTACTTTGCGCGGAGTGGTGCGTTTGAGAAGATCGAGGCGATCGATCGCAGCGAGCCAACCGATCCGCCGTCGGATCCGGTCTGGGCTGTGGTGGGCTACAAGATCGTGGCGATCAGATGAACCGGGCCTGCGATGGTCTCTGAGAGGAAGCGGTGATTAGTAATCGAGGTCTGAGACATCTGGCGCTGCGTGTCGCCGACGTCGATCGCGCAACGGAGTTTTATTGCCGGCTCTTCGGCATGAAAGTGGTATGGCGGCCCGACCCGGACAACGCCTATCTGAGTTCGGGATGCGACAATCTGGCAATCCATAGGGGCGACGCAGGCGATCGGCGCGCCCAGTCGATGGACCACCTGGGTTTTATCGTGCCGACCGTTGCCGAGGTTGAAGCTGGCTATGCGTGGGCGCAGGCTAACGCGATTGATATCGCGACGCCGCTCAAGCACCATCGCGATGGTTCAGTGTCCTTTTACATTCGCGATCCCGATGGGAATGTGGTTCAGCTGATCTACGAACCTTCCATAAGTCCACTCGAAATCATCAACGACAGCGGATCTGTTATCAAAGGGCGCGAGGAAAATTCCATGCTCAAGCATTGGGCCACCGCTGAAGCGACCGCCTCGTTCGCCGGACGTTTCCCACAACTGCCGGGGAATTTTCGCGATACGCTCGGCCTCGCGGTCTCTTCGATCGGAATCGGCACGTATCTCGGTGAAAGTGATTCAGCTACCGACGCAGCCTACGAAGACGCTCTGCGCGCGGCATTGTCAGGCGGTATCAACCTTATAGATACAGCGGTCAATTACCGCTTCCAACGCAGCGAAAAAGTGATCGGCAAGGTCATTGCGGAACTGGCCGGGGCGGGCAAGATCCGGCGCGAAGAGATCGTCGTTGCGACCAAGGGCGGCTACATCACGTTCGACCGTGAGATGCCTGCGAATCCGCGCCAATGGTTTGAAGACACTTACATCAAGTCCGGGATCGTCGCACCCGAAGATCTGGTCGAGGGATCGCATTGCATGACGCCGCGCTGGCTCGAAGCGATGATCGACCTGAGCCGCGCCAACCTCGGACTGGAAACTATCGATATCTACTACCTGCATAACCCCGAAAGTCAGCTGGCCGTGGTGAGCCGCGAGGACTTTAACGCACGCATCCGCAGCGCCTTCGAACTGCTGGAGCGTAAGGTTGCCGATCGCCGTATCTGCTGGTATGGCATGGCGACCTGGAACGGTTTTCGCGTCGCCCCCAGCGATCCCGCTTATTTGTCGCTGATCGATATGGTGAAGATTGCCGGCGAAGTCGGTGGCAAGGACCATCATTTCCGCGTGATCCAACTGCCTTACAATCTCGCAATGCCAGAGGCGTTCACGGCAAAGAATCAACGCCTGCCCGACGGTTCCGCGGGCAGCACCCTGGCCGTCGCCGATGCCACCGGACTGGCAGTTTGTGCGAGTGCGTCGCTAATGCAAGGACGGCTGACGCGCGGCATGCCGGCGGTGCTGGCCGAGGCGTTCCCAGGCTTCGACTCCGATGCGGAACGCGCGCTACAGTTCGTACGATCGACACCGGGCGTCAATGTCGCGCTGGCGGGGATGAGTTCAGCCGCGCACGTAACGCATAATCTCGCGACGGCGATGCGTCCACCGGCGCCATTCGAAGCTCTGATGAAGCTGTTCAAGCGCGCCGAATGATTGTGGGTCGTTGCGTTTGTCGCAAAGGGCATCGCCGAGCGGTGCGGGCGCCGGCCCTTGTACTGATGGCATTAGCGGCCCTGTGGCGTTTCGCTTCTCCTATCACCGCCAGGGCCGGTGAACTCGATTATCCGCCCACCGATTACACCCTTCGCAGCATCGATGGAGCTCAGGTGATCGGCCACTCGCATATCACCATCATTCCCGGCGCCAGTGGTTTATCGATCGTGCGCGGCGAGTATCACTTCCTTGACGGCAATTACGATATCGATGAAACGACGTTGCGTTCTCATGGCGACGATTTGCCGCGACTCGTTAAATCGCACCACGTGTTTTTTCATCCCGACGGTTCACTCGACCGGGAGAGCCGCGCCGACGTGGCCGCGGGGACCGGGGCGTGCATCGTTTATAGCGGCGGGAAGCCACAGGGCAGCAGCGTGAAGCTGGATTTTCCAAGCGACACGTTCGCGGGTGACGCCGTGATAATCCCGCTGCATCGCTTTTTGCGAGTGGGCGGCAGCGGATCGATCAGCTTTCACGACTTCAACTGCATACCGGGGCCGGAGATACTGAAAGTTACCGCCAGTGCGAGCCCTCCGGCGACCTGGAATTATTACCCCGGCGATCTAGTGCGCGTGAATGTTGAGCCGGACTTTGGCTGGATTGACGTAGTGATCGCGCCCTTTCTGCCGCGAATTCAGGCGTATTTCGATCCGCATGAGGGCTGGTTCTTCGTGGGCGGCGAGTCGGCGCGATATTACAAGGGACTGAAGTATATGATGGTTCGGGCACACCAATCCGAGCCGGAACTCAAGGCACCCCCGGTACCCGAAATCAGGGCGGCGCCGCCTCCTGACGCACCATCGACTCCGGGTCAGTAAGCATCAGCGCAAGGACGGAGCCACCTCTCGATGCATCACTTGAACCAGCGTGACCCGCTACGCATGGCTACCGTAATGCTCGGGCGCGCGATTCCAACACTCGCGACCCGAATCGACCGATGCCCCGCCCACAGGGACTAGCGACCGATGGGACAGAACGCCACGTCGCCGACTGAGTCTGTCGTGCTGCTATCGAGGTCGGTGCGAAACGTCGCATGGACCCGATTGACCAGCGCCGAAAGTCCGACGGTGAAGCACAGCTCGACTAGCTCCTCGCGCGGGAATTTTGCCGCCAATTCTGCGTAGAGTTTGTCGTCAACTCGATTCTCTCGCGTAAGCACTTCCGAGTAGCGCAGCACCAGGCGATCCGTCTCGTCGAATACCGGGCTCGATTCAGCCTGGGACATCCAGCTTATTTCTTCGTCGTTTAATCCGATGCTCCGACCGAGCATCACGTGTGTGGGAATTCAATAGTGGCAGGAATTTAACTGGGAGGCGCGCAGATAGGCCAGCTCTCGGTAGCGCGGCGATAGTTTCCCATGAAAATAGAGGCCGCTGGCGAAGGCGAACATCCCCGCGAGAAAGTGTTCGTTGTTGGCGAACATCTTGATTACGTTGAGGATTTGAAAGTCGGCGGCCTCGAACTTGTCGTAGAGCGCACGCACCTCGGGCGAGGCATTCTCCGGTTCGACTCCTGGAATTCGCGACATGATCCCTCCTTCTCCGCCGACAACTATTCGCTACGGTCCCCTCAGCTGCAGAGATACCCTGGAAGCAAGGCCGATGCCGTTGAGGTCAGATCGATTCCTGAACGAGGGTATGCATTCCAATTCCCGGCGCTTAGATCGTAGGCCACGAAACTCACGCAATGTGCCTCTTGGTTAGGCGTCTGCTCATTTTCATGGCCTCGCATTGATGCCACCAAGTGACATTCCCTCAGCCGTGCCGTAACCGTTCGACAATAGGGCCGTGTTGGTCGCGCTCGGAGTCGAGAATTGATGGCATAGATGTTGCGCAACTCTAAAAAGAGTTCCGCGTTTTTGGCACCCTTTACTACAACCCCGCAAGTGGACGCCCGAAAGTGAGCCCACTCAACCCGGTCGAAGCCTGGAAGGCTGAAAAGCACGGCTTCGACGTGTGGCCAGACGTCCTGAATTGGGCGGCACAGAAAACCAGCTACGACCAGATCGATGAGGCCGACCTCCACCGGATGAAGTGGTACGGCGTCTTCTGGCGGAAAGAGGATCAAGATCGGTACATGCTGCGGGTGAGGATACCAGCGTGCGAAATGACCGCTGCGCAAGCGCGAACTCTGGCCGTTATCGCCCACGAGTCGGGTCATGAAATCGCCGATGTGACCACTCGCGGGAACATCCAGATTCAAGGCCTGACAATCGACAAGGTGCCCGGGGTAATTGCCGCACTGAACGAGGCCGGGCTGACCAGCAAGCAAACCGGTCTCGACAATGTGCGCAACGTCACGAGCCACCCCTTTGCCGGATTCGATCCATCTGAGCTCATAGACACCCGGGACCTCGCGCGCGCGGTAACCGACCTGTTCATCGATAATCGCGACCTCGCCGATCTGCCGCGCAAGTTCAATATCGCGTTCAACGGCCGTGCCGACAATGCGCCGGGGGAATGGACTCAGGATATCGCGTGGCTGGCCGCCTTTGGACCCGATTCGACCGTGGGCTTTCGTTTGCTGCTTGGAGGAACGCAGGGACAGGCTCCGCACCTCGGGTGGCACGTGCCGGTTTTCGTCAGGCCCGAACAGATCACCAGCGTCACCCTGCAGGTCCTGCGAATCTTCCAGGAAATGGGATCGCGGACCGCCCGGCGCAACCAGGTGCGCTTCCGCTTCCTGATCGAGAGCCTCGGGCTGGACCGGATCCTCCAGGAAATCGAGCGACGTCTTGGCTATGCGTTGACGCGCTTTTCCACACCACCGTCCGCCCCGCGCGAGACCGAAAGTTTCATCGGATGGTTCCCGCAACGCCAACCTGGTCGGTATGCGGTCGGAATCGCCGTCCCGATGGGCCGCTTAACCTGGCAGCAATTGGAGGGTGTCGCCGCCATCTCGGCTAAGCACGGCGACGGGACGATTCGCACGACCACGGACCAGAACCTGGTGTTGCCGGGCGTCTGCGCAACTGACAAGGATGCGCTCGCGATGGAGCTGGCCGGCTGGGGACTGTCGTTCGAGGCCGACTCGCTCACGCGCCAGACCGTCGCCTGCACTGGCAAGCAATTTTGTAGCCTCGCCCTAACCGAAGCGAAAGGCTACGCGCTCGAGATGGTTGAGGATCTGCGACGGCGCCAACTCGAATTGCACGGAATCAGAATCGCCATCAGCGGATGCGCCAACTCCTGCGCGCAGCACCATACTTCTGACATTGGGCTTCGGGGCATCAGAGTCCGGAGGGGGCAGCAGGTCCTCGACGCGTTCGACATCTATTTGGGCGGAGGCATCGGCAAATCGATCGCGTTCGGAATCCTCTACCTGAAGGGCGTTCCCTTCAAACGGATCGCCGACACCCTCGACAAAATTGTGCGCGAGTTTTATCGCAATCGGGTCAGCGGCGAATCGTTTAGCGCGTTCTGGCAGCGGACTCTTGCCGACCGGCAGCCCGAGACCGTTCTGCCAGAAGAGATTCCGACGTGGCGCTGCGCGAACTGCAGCTACGATCACCTCGCTCAATCGCCCCCGGGCTACTGCCCCCGATGCGCAGGCGTGAAGCGTCAGTTTGCCTTAATCGATGGCAGCCCCGCGCCGGTCTCCGCTTAAGGTGATTCAAGCGCGTCCGCAATTTGCGAACCCGTGCCTAAGTCTCCAACCGCCGCATCACGAGGAACGTCCTCCGCGCATAGATGAACCGCAACGTCGGATTTAACGCCACTGCGCGGACTTTAATTTTCGGGATATGCCGACGGCGCGCCGCCGGCGTGCGTACTAAAAGTGACTAGCGCCGTTCTCGCCAAAATGCCGCAGTTTAGGACGTTGCGGTTTTTGGTATTGGAAGGTGATCTGGCATCGCGGACATACCCCCTGCGTCTGCGACGTACCGGCCCGGCGGGCCATTTTGACGTAGCGCACGGCTCCGTCGGTGCAGAGATGTCCGGCAACCGGGAAATCATAGACGATGCGAACGGTGGTCGAGTTTTCCATTTCCTACGCTAACGCTCCCTCATGCAATTTCACCCTTGGTTGATCACGCCCGCCATGGCGGGCGCGGCTTCGGTCAGTCCAACTCTTAACCATAGCGCTTTGGCACCGCTGATCAATAAATTTCCTTCATCGATCGTAAAATTTTCTTTTAGCGGAATATTTCACCTGCTCCCGGCTTCGCCCCATTAACCCCACTTCTCATTTTGGACGACGCGGAACCAACACTCGCCGCCGTAGTTTCAGCACCTGATCGCCGTTCTGATTCAAGCCGTGGGTCTCGACGTAAACGATGCCGCGATCCGGCTTGCTCGATGACGGCGTCACCTCGATTACCGTGGTCTCCGCGTACAGGGTGTCGCCGCCGAACGTTGGCCCCGTATGGCGAATCGTTTCGTACTCGAGTGCCGCGATCGCATTCTCGCTGATGTCTTTCACGCTCATTCCAACAACCGTCGCGATGACCAGCAGGCCGTTCACCAGGCAGCGGCCATGCTGGCTCTTGGCCGCATACGCGGCGTCGAAATGAATCGGGTTGGTGTTCATCGTCATCAACGTGAACCAGGTGTTGTCGAAGTCGGTGATGGTGCGTCCGGGCCAATGCTTGAACGTCTGGCCGGCGCTGAAATCCTCGAAGTAGTTGCCCATTGTCTCGATCGTCTCCTTGGCCAGTTGGCGCGCAGATACTTGCGCAGGCAATTAATGGAACCTCGCCTCGCATGCAAATGCACGCCGGCCGTTCAGCGCATTTTTACCCTTCTCTTCTTTCCCGATAATCGACACCGCCAGTCGATCGCGTCGTCGGAAAGGAATGGCGCGTATGGTAGGCTCGCGCTCAGAGTGAATACGCGAACTATAAGGAAGCTGCTGATCGCCAACCGCGGCGAGATCGCGTTACGGATAATCCGCAGCGCGCGCGTCCTGGGAATCAAGACCATCGCGGTGTATTCGGAGGCCGACGCAGGCGCGGCACACGTCGCCGCTGCCGACGATGCGCGGCTGATTGGACCTCCTGAACCGTCGGCCAGCTACCTCAACATCGAGGCGATCATCGGCGCGGCAAAGGCCGCCGGTGCGGACGCCATCCATCCCGGCTACGGCTTCCTTTCCGAGCGTCCCGAGTTTGCGCGGGCGGTTGAGGCAAGCGGGATGGTCTTCGTCGGACCTCCCGCCGACGTCATGGCGTCGCTCGGCGATAAGGTTGCGGCGCGCCGTATCGCGGTTGGCGCGGGAGTCCCGGTGGTGCCCGGTGTGGACACCGGCGACCTCGCGGCCGCGCGTGAGTTCGCGTCGAAGGCCGGCTTTCCCATCCTGGTGAAGGCCGCAGCCGGTGGCGGCGGCCGCGGGATGCGCGTCGTCGCCGATGCGACCGGTCTCGAAGCGGCGCTGGAAGCCGCCGCGCGCGAGGCGCAAGCGGCCTTCGGCGACGGCCGCGTTTTCCTGGAGAGATACCTCGCCCGTCCGCGCCATATCGAAATTCAAATCCTCGGCGACCATCATGGAGACGTGATCGCGCTGGGCGAGCGTGAATGCTCGATTCAGCGCCGCCATCAGAAGATCATCGAGGAATCGCCGGCCCCGGGATTATCCGCTGCGATGCGCGATCGTATGATCGATGCAGCCCTGAAACTCGCTCGCGCCGCCGGCTATCGCAACGCGGGCACGGCAGAGTTCCTCGTTGACGGAGATAACTTCTACTTCCTGGAAATCAACGCGCGGCTCCAGGTTGAGCATCCGATTACCGAACTGCGATTCGGCCGCGACCTCGTCGCCGATCAATTGCGTATCGCCGCCGGCGATCGCATCGACGAACCGCTGACTCCCCGCGGATGCGCCATCGAATGCCGCATCAACGCCGAGGACGCCGCGCACGATTTCCGCCCGGCGGTCGGGCGCGTCATCAATCTGAATCTGCCGGCGGGACCCGGCGTGCGCATCGACACTCACCTCGGCCTCGGCGCAGAAGTGTCGCCGTATTACGACAGCCTGATCGCGAAATTGATCTGTTTCGGGGACGACCGCGAACAGGCCCGCGCCCGGATGATCGCGGCGCTGGGCGAGTTCTCGCTCCTCGGTATCACTAACACGGCCGCATTTCTCCGTGATGTAGTCGCGAGCGCCGCCTTTACCAGCGCCGACCTCTCGACGCGCTTCCTCGATGAGCACTTCCCGCACTGGACCAACGATGAAGCCGACCTCACTACCGCGTTGATCGCCGCTGCGATGGTCTCCGGGGGAACCCTTGGCGCACGGCCAGACAGCGCTGCCGCCGCCAATGGCTCACGCATCGAAAGCGCCGCCAATGGCGCGCGATCACCCTGGGCCGAACTGGCGGGCTTCGAGTTGTGGGGCAGGCGATGAAGCTCAAGCGAATCGGCGACACCCGCGAATTCGACGTCGAGATCATCGCGCGGGAGGGATCTCAAGTACGTGCACGCATCGACGGGGTCGAAGTCACTGCCCATCTTGAACCGGTGGCGGACGGCAGCACGATGATCCGCGTCGCCGATCGGCACGTGCGGGTTTTCGGCGCGCGCCTCCGCAATGCGATCCTCGTCGGGGCCGGACCGGCGTCATTCGAGTTCGCCACAGTCGAAGGACGTATCGGCGCTGCCCGTCATGGCCTGGCAGCCCCCGAGGTCACCGCTCCGATGCCCGGCAAGGTGCTCAAGATTCTCGTCGCCGAGGGCGATACCGTCGAAAATGGGCAGGCTCTGGCGGTTCTCGAGGCTATGAAGATGGAAACTACGCTCTATGCGGAGGCCGTCGCGACCGTCAAGAAGATTCACGTCGCCGCCGGCCAGATGGTCGATCACGGCGCCGTGATAATTGAGTTCAGTCCGGCTCCGGCAACTCCATCAACGAACGAATCGACGGCTCCAGGCGCGTAAGCCATTCCTCGAAGCCGGCTTCCCGATCGACGACAATTTCCAGCTTGCCGTCTTTCATCAGCGCGATCCGGCCCGGGTCTTCCGTGCGAAGCGGTATCACCAGCGCCTCGCGCGAAATTCCCAACGCGTCGGTGATCGAAAAAATCCGCTCGATTTCCTTCAGTGTGACGGCTTTCAACATCGCACTACACTACTAGCCCAAGTCCCTCTTTACATCACACCATGCAAGCACGCGATCCGATCTGGCGAGGCCGCGAGTGCGTTGGAAACCGGGCCGCAACGGTCTAAGCTCGACCGAATTGCCACGCGAGGATGGCGGAGGGTTTCCGATGTACGGAACGATCAAGAAGGTAGTTAAAGACAAGGGCTTCGGCTTTATCACCCCCGACGACGGCAGTGATGAGATTTTCTTCCATCGTTCGCGTCTCGCGCCCAAAGTTTACTTCGAGGACCTGCGCGAAGGCGCCGAGGTCCAGTTCGAAACGCGGCCCGGCGAAAAAGGTCCGCAAGCCTTCAATCTCCGTCTTCGCTAGCCTCGGCCTCTGTCGATCTTGCGATCGCTGCGCCGCCACAAATCGTCACGCGAAATTGCGATCGCGATCGTGCTGCGTGCTGAAATCGATCGCCGGCCCTTTCGGGACGATTCGCGTCGGGTTGATATTGGCGTGGCTCGCATAGTAGTGGCGCTTGATCTGCGCCAGATTCACCGTCCCGGCGACTCCCGGCACCTGGTAAAGCTCGCGCGTGTAGTTCCATAAATTGGGATAGTCGGCGATATGGTGCAGGTTGCATTTGAAATGCACGTAGTACACCGCGTCGAAACGTACCAGCGTCGTAAACAGCCGCCAATCCGCCTCCGTGATGCGATCGCCCGCTAGATAGCGTTGACGCGAAAGCCGCAACTCGAGTTCACCGAGCGTGCGGAACAGCGCGTCGAAGGCCTCCTCGTAGGCCGCCTGCGTCGTCGCGAAGCCACATCGATAGACGCCGTTGTTGACGTTGTCGTAAACCACCGGATTGATGCGATCGATTTCCGCGCGCAGATCCGGCGGATAGGAATCCAGTGTGGCGTCGCCCCACTCGTCGAACAAACTGTTCAGCATCCGGATGATCTCGGACGACTCATTGTTGACGATCGTGCGCTTTTCCTGGTCCCAAAGCACCGGCACCGTTACGCGTCCGCTGTAGCCGCTGCGGGCCTTCGCGTAGATCTCGTACAGGTAACGCGCGCCGTTGATTTCGTCGGGCGTCGATCCGGGCGTGATCGTTCCGTCCGGGGCCGTAAACGCCCACCCGTTTTCGCCCATGAAGGGATCAACCACCGAAACTGAAATCGCACCGCCGAGCCGTTTGAGCTGGCGAAAGATCATCGTGCGATGCGCCCACGGACAGGCGTGCGAAACGTACAGATGATAGCGGCCAGGCTCCGCCTTGAAGCCGCCGTCACCGCTCGGGCCGGCTTCTCCTGTGCGCGTCACCCAACTGCGAAAGCCACTCTGCTGGCGAACGAAATGTCCCTGAGTAGTGGGAAAGGTGCCGTCCGCGCGCCATACGCCGTCAATCATGATGCCCATACAATTATCTATCCTAGTTTGTCGCAATTCGACGCGCCTAGTAGCTGACTGCGTTTTCAGTAATCAAAGCTCAAAATGAGAAGCAGTGCGACGCTGCGCATTTCCTGCACTCACCAAAGGCATAAAGGTTCGTTGCACGCGCTAGATGCAGCATAGCAGAGAAGAGGGGTACTCTCAGAAAAGCGACGCGGGCGGTGCTTATAATGACGGCTGCGATGTTGTAAAACTTGAGATATGCCAGTCCACGAACACCATCGGCGCGGCGCCCACGCTCATCTGAAGATGGGCGTGATTACGGCGAGCGACTCGCGCAATGCCGCCAGCGACGAGAGTGGCAGGCTGATTCGCGAGATGCTCGAAGGCGCGGGCCATCACGTGACCCATTACGAGGTGCTGCCCGACACGCCCGAGCGTATCGCGGAAGTGGTGCGCGAACGCCTGCAAGACCTCGACGGTTTGATTGTGAACGGCGGCACCGGAATCGCGGCCCGGGACTCGACGATCGAGGCTATCGAGCCTTTGCTGGACAAAAAACTGGACGGATTCGGCGAATTATTCCGGGCGTTGTCGTTTAAGGAGATCGGATCGGCGGCGTTTCTGAGCCGGGCGTTGGCGGGAATCAGCGGCGGCAAGATCCTCGTGGCGTTGCCGGGCTCGCCCAACGCATGCCGGCTCGCGATGGAGAAGCTGTTGCTGCCCGAACTCGGCCACATGGCACACCTGTTGGGACTGGCGGCTGAGGGCCATAATCATTAGAAGGAGTGCACGCGTATCGGGTGGACCGGGAAAGCGACTCATAAATTACGCACATCAACGAATCGAAATGAACCGGCTAACAATCAAGCTGTTTGCGACCCTGCGTGAACGCGCGCGTACAACGGAACTCAGCCGCGAGTTTCCAGACGGCACAACTGTCGGCGAGATCTGGAATCGGCTGTTGGCGGACTTCCCGGCACTCGGCGGGCATCATGACGGGGTGGCGTTCGCGGTGAACCAGGAATACGTGACCGAGGACTTCCGTCCGCGCAACGACGACGAAGTCGCCTTCATTCCGCCAGTCAGCGGCGGCGTCGATGCCGACCCGAGGATTGGGCCGGTGTTTATCGGTCGCGAGCCGGTGGATATTGAGGCGCTGGAGCAAGCGGTCGCGGATCCGGCAGCGGGCGCAACGGTCACCTTCGCCGGTACTACTCGCAACGGCAACGCGGGGCGTCGAGTGCTGCGGCTCGAGTATGAGGCGTACGAGCCGATGGCGCTCAGCGAGATGCGCAAGCTTGCGCGCGAGGCGGGCGAGCGGTTCAAAATCGTGCGCATCGCGATACAGCATCGGATCGGTTTCGTCGCGATCGGAGAGACCTCGGTGGCGATATCGGTCTCGGCGGCACATCGTGCGGAAGCCTTCGAGGCGTGCCGTTTCGCGATCGATCGCCTGAAAGAAGTCGTACCGGTGTGGAAGAAGGAATATTTCGAAGGCGGCGAAGTGTGGATCGGATGCCAAACGTCGCATCCGCCGGAACTGCACGGATAAGGCCATCTCGCCAAGCGACCGTCAGGCGCCCCCGGCGTTCAAGAACGCGCATCCATGAATGACGCGCGTGCGGGACGATATTGACCGAGCGGCCAGTATCGATTTAAATCAAGCGATAAATCATGCTGCCTAGCGAAACATCGGTTGAAAAAATCATCCTCGCCGAGCCGCGCGGATTTTGCGCCGGCGTTGATCGCGCCGTCGAGGCAGTTCGCGGCGCCTTGCGCGATTACGGACGGCCGCTCTACGTTCGCCACCAGATAGTCCACAACCGTTTCGTGCTGGAAGCTCTGGAGCGCGAGGGCGCGATCTTCGTCGATACGCTCGAAGAGGTGCCCGAAGGTCATCGCGTGATTTTCAGCGCGCATGGCGTGGCTCCCAGTGAGTGGGATCGCGCGGCGGAACGCAGGCTGCGGGTTATCGACGCCACCTGTCCGCTGGTGACCAAGGTTCATTCGGAGGTCGAGCGCTACGCCGAGGAGCGCAACACCGTGATCCTGGTGGGCCATGCCGGCCACGAAGAGGTCAAAGGCACGCTCGGAGTTGCGCCGGGCAAGGTGTTGCTGGTGGGTACTGTCGAGGAAGCGGAAGCAATCGAAATCTCCGATCCGGATCATGTTGCGGCGGTGACGCAAACGACACTCAGCGTGGACGACACCCGCGATATCATGGCGACGCTGAAGCGCCGCTTTCCGGCACTCGCGACGCCCAAGACCGACGATATCTGCTACGCGACGCAGAATCGCCAGAATGCCGTGAAGGAGCTGGTCGATGTCAGCGACGTGGTGTTGGTGGTCGGATCGAAGCAGAGTTCCAACGCCAATCGGATGGTCGAAGTGGCGCGGATGCGCGGCGGGCGCGCATTTCTGGTCGATTCGATAGCGGACGTGGAGCCGGAAATGATCGAAGGGGCGAAATCGCTCGGACTTACGGCGAGCGCTTCGTCACCGGAATGGCTGGTGCAGGAGATAATCGGCGCGTTTTCCAATCGTGGCGCGGCTGTCGAATTGATGAAAATCAAGGAAGAGCGGATTCATTTCCCGCTGCCGAAGCCAGCCGACGAATGAGCGCCTTTGCCGGCGGCGCAGGCGATCGCGCGTATCAGTCACGATAACATTATGAGGTAGTGACAAGTTCGCCTCGGGGGAGGCTCGACCCAAGCGGCTCGATGCAGCGGCGGGGAGGCTACATAGCGATCGAAGGCCCTATCGGAGTGGGCAAGACCAGTCTCGCGCGGGCGCTCGCGAAAGAGCTCAATGCGCGGCTGGTGCTCGAAGGCGTCGAGGACAATCCCTTCCTCGAAAGATTTTACGAAGACTCAGACAAGTACGCGCTTCCCGTTCAACTCTACTTCCTGCTCACCCGCTACAATCAGCAGCGCGAACTCGCGCAACAGGATCTTTTCACGCAGGCGACGGTCGCTGACTATCTCTTCAGCAAGGACCGCATCTTCGCGGCGCTCAACCTAGCGCCCGACGAGCTCACGCTTTACGACAACGTCTATAAACTGCTCGACGCGCAGATGCCGCGCCCCGACCTGGTAGTGTACATCCGCGCGAATGTCGAGGTGCTGATCGAGCGGCTACGCAAACGTAATCGCGATTTCGAGCGCCATATCAGCGTGCAGTATCTAGAGCGCGTGTCGTCGGCGTTCCGTGACTTCTTTTTCTATTACGACGAGACGCCGCTGCTGGTGGTCGATACGACGGAGCTGGATTTTGTCGGCGACTCGGACGACCTGAAGGATCTCATCCGCGAGATCGACAGCACCGGCACGGGCGTCCAGTATTTCGTCCCGCGGAAAAAGTAAGGTGGTGGAGGTGGAGCTTCCATAGTGCGAGATCTGACTCTTGACCGCCGTTGTCATATTTGACAACACTGGCGGATGAGGGACACGCGGCCAATCTCCTGGGTTAAGGCCGTCAAAAGAGACTTCGAAAAATTCCCGGCAGGCGCTCAGATCGATTTAGCGCAGGCGCTCACGATCGTCGCCTAGGGGGGCGTTCCGATCATCGCTAAACCTCTGAAGGGCTTTGGTTCAGGCGTATTGGAACTCGCGCTACGGCATCGTGGTGACGCATTCCGGGTCATATATGCCTTGCAAATTGGAACCGATATCTGGGTGATTCACGCCTTCCAGAAAAAGTCGAACAGCGGAATCAAGACGCCAAAGCGTGAGATCGATCTGGTGCGCGAGCGCATCAAACGGCTTAAGGAGTTACCGGAATGAAAAAGAACACTATCGAGGTCTCGCGTGGAAGCGGGAATGTATTTCGTGACTTGAAAATCCCCAACCCCGACCTTGAACAGCTTCGTGCGATTTTGGCTGCTCGGATTATCCAGGTGCTCGATGAAAAAAAGCTGACCGTGAGGCAGGCACATGAGCGGACAGGCATCGCGGCTGCGGATTTTTCGCGGATTCGCCGGGCGAACATCGGCCGCTTTACGGTTGACCGCCTGATGTCCATTCTCAATCGACTCGATCAAGAGGTGGAGGTTTCGGTTAGCGTGCACCCCTATACCAAGCGCAAAAGTCAAAGCGAGCGCCCTTTATCCTCGAGTTCGTGATTTGCCTCCGCAATCGGTTTATCGAGAGGAAAGCAAATGGCATTAAATATTGTGAAAACCGTTCAGGAATTTCTGCAAGCGCATCCAAAAAAAGATTCACGGCGAGAGAGATCGCCGAATGGATATTCAAAACCTATCCGGCGGAATGTCGAGAGAAACAGGAACGTAGTAAGGCGAGCAGGAAAGGAACTGCGGATATTGGCTGGGTTGCACGGGATCGGATTGATCAAGCTGAACGTGGAAAGCCCTGCGGAGAGTGAAATCACGATCCCGGCTCGTGAGCGCTTGGATGTGGACTGGAACGCCGCCAACCGCCTCGCTGAAGAAAACTATGATTTTTTGAAATGCACAAAGCTGGTACGCCAATTTTACCAAACAGGAGAGCATCGTCCGGCAGATTGGGATATCCCCCAGGATTAAGGGACAATCGAAATTCCAGCATTGAATGGCCGCGGGCCTTGAAAGACGTTCAAACCCCCAAGGCTTTGAAGGCGCGCTCGATCTCGCCCGCCAGGGCGAAATCCTTTTCGGTGACGCCGCCCGAATCATGGGTCGAGCAGGTGAAGGTGACGCGGGTGTAATTGACGAAAATATCGGGATGATGGTCGGCCGCCTCGGCCATCTCGGCCACTCGATCGATGAAGTGAATTCCGTCCATGAATTTCTTGAAGCGGTAGAGCTTGCTGATGGCGTTCTCGGCGTAGTGCCAGCCGGCCACAGACTTGAGACGGGTCGCAATTTCTTCGGGGCTTAATTTGGCCATCGCAATGTTCTCCTGAGGGTCACGCCGACTTCACTTGTCGCGGATACGCATCATATATTAGACCAGTTGACTGATATCGCTGCATAGCCACATTCTGCGCGAGGAGCATTCGCTGCGTGGATAAAGCCGACACCCGCAAAAAAATCCGGATGAGCCATGCTGAGGCTACGGCGATGCTCGAGGGCACGCCCAACCTCTCGCTGGCGACACTCGATCGCGAGGGCTATCCGCATCTGGTCGCGATGTCGTTTGCGCTCGATGCCGCCGGCAATATCGTGATGACCAGCTTCGGCAAGGCGCAGAAGGTGATCAACCTCAAGCGCAATCCGCGCGTCGCCGTGATGGTTGAGCATGGGCAGGCCTACGACAAGATTAAGGGCGTGATGATTCGCGGCATTGCCGAGATCGTCGAGGATAGCGAGGCGGTGCTAGCGACGATGAAGCTGGTGGTCTGCAAGATGGCGCGACTCGCCGGCAAAGAGACTACACCGGACGACGTGATCATCACGGAAGCGTATCGGCGGCAGGCGGAAAAGCGCGCCGTCATCAAGATACGTCCGCAGAAATGGGCGAGCTGGGACCATTCCAAGCTGGCGGGGGCGGCGGCCGCCGGTCCCATTGCCAAAGAGAAGCAGTGACCTGGACGAGGCTGAACTGACGCACGCAGGGTATTCGATGGCGAACAAATACGTTACTGACGAGGCCCGAAAGCAGATCGGCAAGGTCGGCGAGGCGCGGACGATCGAAGTCGAACGCGGCGCGATTCGGCGTTTCGCGGAAGCGATCGGGGACACCAATCCGTTATTCAACAGCGAGCGCGACGCGCGCCATAGCCGCTTTGGCGGAATGATCGCGCCGCCGACGTTCGGCCGATCGCTCTCGGCCGCTATCCCCGATGTCAAACTCGACATGGGAGAATCGTTTCGCGGCCTCGATGGCGGTTCCGACTGGGAATACCTCGAACCGATCCGGCCCGGCGATCGTATCACGGTGCAGACCAAAATTGCTGACTTGCGCGAGAGCGCCGGACGCCTGGGCCCGATGGTCTTCATCACCACCGAGACCACGTACACGAATCAGTTCGGCCAGGTCTGCGCGATCCAGCGATCCACCGCGATTCGTTATTAGGACAACGGGCTAGCGGTTCTGCGATCGGATTTGTCGGCATAGTGGAGCAACGAGCATGGCGCACAAGCAATTCTATTTCGAAGACGTTGAAGTGGGCTTTGAAATTCCGCCGCTGAAAAAGGACCCGACCACACAGCAACTAGTGAAATATGCGGGAGCGTCGGGCGATTTCTACCAGATTCATTACGACAAGGATTTCGCATTGAAGAACCATCTGCCGGGCGTGATCCTGCACGGCGCGTTGAAGAATGCATTTTTAGGCCAGTTGATGACGGACTTTGCGGGCGAGCACGGTTGGCTGCAGAAACTCTCGGTGCAGTATCGCGGGATGGATCAGCCGGGCACGCCAGTCGTGTGCAAAGGCAAGGTGACCAAGAAATACGTCGATAGCGGAAACCACCTGGTGGAGTGCGAAATCTGGCTCGAAAATGCGCAGGGTGAAAAGACCACGCCGGGCAGCGCCACTGTGATTTTGCCGTCGCGCGACGCCGCTAGCTGAGCCTGCGCCGACCGGAGTGCGTCGGTGAAACGCCAATACGCTCCCGGCGCGATCGAGGCCGCCGACTTGATTGAAGGCCGCGTCGAGCCGCACTACGCTAAAGTCCTCATTCGGTTGCTGGCAGCGCATGCGATTGCGGAGAAGCTTACCGCGATCGGCTACCAACTGGCGCTGGAAGGCATCACCGACGCCGATTTGCGCCCGACGATCGAAAAGAACCTCGCCGAGGAGCGCAAGCATGCGCGCCTCATTTACCAAATCCTGCAACAGATCGGCACGTCCGAGGCTCATGCCGACCGTTCGATGATCCCGTTGATGAAGTTGCCGTCGTTCGCGGCACCCCGGCATTTCGCCGAATATCGCAGCGATGAAGTCGCTTTGCTGATGGCGTCGCTCAGCCTCGATGTCACCGGTCTGCTGATGATCGGCGTCAATTACCGCGACTCCAGCTACGCTCCCCATCAGCGCGCCGCCGAAATAATTCTCGAAGAAGAAGAGGAGCACGAGACCTTTGCGAGCGGCGAATTGCGCGAGGCCACCGATCGCTTCGGCGCCGATCGCGTCAACGCGGCGTTGCGGGAATGGATCCCGCGCGCGGTGAATTTCTTCGGACCACCAGGCAGCGGTTTCACCTTCGACTGTATCCGCTACGGACTGAAGGCGAGCGACAATGGAGAACTCGCGGAGATGTACCTAACGATGCTCGAACGGCGCGTCTCTCAGGCCGGGCTGGAGATGCCGCGGCTGACCGCGACCTATCCGCACAGTATCGTCCAACCGTAGATGGACCCGATCGAATCGTTCGCCGAGGATCCGCGGATCGCGGTTCGCGACGGTGCGAAGATCGATCCGGACGGACGTTGCGTCATCTACTGGATGCGCCGGGCTCAGCGCGCCCACGAAAATCCTGCGCTGGAAGCCGCTATCACGCTGGCCAACGCGATCAAGAAGCCGGTCGTAGTCTTTTTTGCCCTGCGCATTCGACACCCCTTCGCGAGCGAGCGCCACTTCACATTCATGCTGGAGGGCCTGGCGGACACTGCGGCGAGACTCGAACGCCGCCGCATCGGCTTCGCGATGCGGCTGTCCGCGGAGCCTCGCGCCGCTGACGATTTCGCACGCTTCGCAGCCGAGATGCGTCCCGCCGCGGTCGTTACGGATCGCAATCCGCTGGGCTCAATCGATGGCTGGCGGCGCGCGATCCCGGCGGAGATTCGTGTGCCGGTTCTGAACGTTGACGCGAACATAATCGTACCGAGCGCGATCTTCGGCAGGGAGCATTATGCGGCGCGCACGATCCGCCCGAAGATTCATGCGCAACTTGAGCGCTTTCTCGTTCCTGTGAACAAATGCCGAGTTTGTGTGGCGTGGCCGCCGCCGCGTGGATTTTGTTCATTGGTTCCAAACCGCGAGCTTCGCGACGCACTCCCACTCGATCGCGCGACTGCAGCAGTCGGGAGTCTCGCTGGCGGAACTACCGCCGCGCTAACGCGGCTGAAGCGTTTCATCATGAACGGCCTCGCCCGTTACTCGGCCCGCCGCAACGCGCCCCAGCTGGACGGCACCAGCGGGCTTTCGCCCTACCTGCATTTCGGGCAAATCGGTCCGCATACGATTGCGATCGCCGCGCGCGAGGCTGACGTTCCCGATGAGGACCGGCGCGCCTTTCTCGAAGAATTGATCGTGCGCCGCGAGCTCGCGATCAATTTCACCACCTACAATCGCCGTTATGTATCAATCGAAAGTTGCGAGCCGTGGGCGCGCGGCACGCTCGCACGCCATGCCGATGATCGCCGAGCACAGACCTACAACGAGCGCCAACTCGAGCAGGCCGAAACTCACGACCCGCTGTGGAATGCCGCGCAACGCCAGATGGTCGAAGCGGGCTGGATGCACGGCTACATGCGCATGTACTGGGCGAAGAAGATCCTCGAATGGAGTTCGTCGCCGCGCGCCGCATACGCAATCGCGGTCCGGCTCAACGACCGCTACCAACTCGACGGCCGCGATCCGAACGGCTACGCGGGCATCGCCTGGGCTATCGGTGGCAAGCACGACCGCGCATGGGGTCCCGAGCGGCCGGTGTATGGGACAATCCGTTACATGTCGGCGGCAAGCACCGGCCGCAAGTTCGACAGCAAGGCGTATATCGCGCGATGGCAGCAGGGCGCTGACATCCGTTGATGCTGGAGTTATTCGCGATATGGCTCCCTGCGCACGAATGCCATACTGAAAATACTGCGACCCCGAGGCCTTCTCGAGATGGCTGCCACCGAAACAATAGTGATTGACGACGGGCCGATTCGAATCGGCATCTCGGCATGCCTCATCGGGCGGGAAGTACGCTTCGACGGCGGCCACAAGCGCAGCGATTTCCTCGTTGACATTTTCGGTCCGTTCGTCGAGTTCGTTCCAGTTTGCCCCGAGGTCGAAATCGGTCTGGGCGTGCCGCGCGAGTCGCTGCGGCTGGTGCGCGAGAATGAAGCGGTTCGGCTGGTGGCGAACAAAAGCGGCGCCGACCTGACCGGTTCAATGCAGCGCTACGCCGATCGCCGCACGCGCGCATTGGCCGTCGAGGATCTGAGCGGCTACGTCCTCAAGAAAGATTCGCCGAGCTGCGGGATGGAACGCGTCCGCGTCTATGCGGGAAACGGGATGCCGTCGCGCGATGGCCGCGGTCTCTATGCGGACGCGTTGATACGGCGCTATCCGAATTTGCCGGTCGAGGAGGAGGGCCGCCTTAACGACGCGCGTCTGCGGGAAAACTTCATCGAGCGGGTCTTCGCATACAGACGGATCAAGACTTTTTTTGCTGCGCGCTGGACGATCGGCGGACTGGTGGCGATTCACACCGCGCACAAGCTGCAATTGCTCGCGCATTCGCCGTCCGCATACAAAGATCTCGGCCGAATGGTCGCGACTGCAGCGACCACACCGCGCGACGATCTGCGCGATCGTTACGAGAGTGCGTTCATGGACGCGCTCAAGAGAATCGCCACACCGGCGCGCCACGTCAATGTGCTTCAGCACATGGCCGGTTACTTCAGTGATCGGCTCGATCAGGATTCACGCCGCGAACTGACCGCAGTAATCGAGGATTACCGCAACGGACTGGTGCCGCTAATCGTTCCGATCACGCTGGTGCGCCACTACGTGCGCATCTTCGACGTCGCCTACTTGCGCGGGCAGGTTTACCTCGAGCCGCATCCCAAAGAACTGATGCTGCGCAATCACGTCTGACCTGCGGCGAGTCCATAATGTGAACAACGTGCGTGAAGACGAATGCACGGCGCGGCCGATTCTTCAGCGTTGCCGCAAGCGCACCTAGCAAACGTCACGAAGGGTGCCCGGCTTGTCATCGGCGACCGCGCCATAGTAATTGTCGCGGTGGCGGGCCTGAGCCAGATCCCTAGACGGAGATTCACTATGAAAATCGGACTGTTCGCGATGGGAACCAATCGGATGGCCGGGGGCGATCTGCTCCGGGCGACCGCCGCCAACGCCGAGCGACTCGGCGTCGCGACGCTCTGGGTGCCGGAACACGTCGTGCTGATCGACGAGTACGCTTCGAAATATCCTTACTCGGGCGACGGGCTGTTGCCCGCGCCGACCAATGCTCCGATCCT
>Ga0302324_100003593_pt1 | contig 34954 bp, 32 predicted proteins | sample Palsa_T0_1_FD_201949 | JGI IMG/M metagenome (GOLD analysis project Ga0302324, IMG submission 201949) | Peat permafrost microbial communities from Stordalen Mire near Abisko, Sweden - Palsa_T0_1 | ecosystem: Environmental > Terrestrial > Soil > Palsa > Peat permafrost | place: Sweden: Abisko...
AAATCTCGGCCATCGCCCGCTTCCTCGTTGCCCAAAACGTTCCACTCGATTTGGGGTCGCTATTCCAAGTCCCACCGACATGGGTCGCGACGCCTGAAACGACCCCGTCGATCCTGCGGACGGCGTCCACCGAAAACCACACGCGTCAGATGTCCGGGGGGGTTGATCTGGACGCTGACCCTGTGATCGTACCGGATCAGGAAGACAAGACGGAACATCTTATCAGGGCGGCATCAGCCGCGCGTAAACCGGGGGCCACGATCTGGCTCGTGCCCGCCGGCGTTAGGACGCTTCAGGCACGATCCATTCCATTGACCTCGCCCGCGTTCCGCCGAATCGTGACCGAACATCGTTTCGCGGATTCGCAGGGGGCACATTCCCTAGAGTTACGGCGAATCTATGATTCGAGTCGCGGCAGTGAAGGAGATTTTGGCCTAGGCTGGAGTGTCTTCCTCCCCTATTCGATGATTGCCCTTCGCCGCAGCGGAAAGAAGGTCGAGGTCTTAAGCGATGAGGAGAAAGAGAAAGATACGTCTGAAACGCTACCCAGTCTGCTAATCGTGCGTGACAACGCTACAGGGGCCACCGAACTGTATCGGCCGACGAGGGCGCAAGGAGCGCCGCTGACCGAGTATGGCCGCGTTACGTCGCAAACGGTAACCAAGGGCTCAATTAGCTTCAAATACGACGCAGATGATGTGATCGCCCTGAAGCGATCTCGGCTTCATCTATTCCGCCAGGGTGCCGACCATGTGTTCGATCTCGAAGGACATCTCGTCGAAGTGCACGCGGACCAACGGAGCGTCCTGAAAGTGTCATATGCTGAGGGTCGGATTGCCGGGTTGACCAACGAGGCGGGACAGGGCTACGAATTCGTCAGAGGACCTGAGGGTGGTCGGGCCGTAACGCGCGTTGAGATGCGCGGCGCGGGGGCCGAGGGGCGGATCACGTTCGCATATGACGAAACCGGGCGGCTCAAGCAGGCCGGCGGCACGTCACTGGCCAAACAACGCTATTGTTACGGGCTGAATGGCGAACTGGCGGAGATCCGTGATTCAACGAGGAACAATTGCGAAACCGTTGCCAGTGGAGTCGCAGACATCGCTGACGATGTCGTGCAGCTTGCCTTTGGAAACAGCATACGCCGCAAATGGGAAGGTGGCCGGCTGTCGTCCATTGAGGACGACCAAGGAAGCAGGGCCGACATCATCTATAGCGGTAACGTACTCAAACAGATCAATATTCGCGGTCGCGGTGGCACGATCAGAAAGTTCGATTTCGACACTGACGGCTATCTCCGCTTCACTCGTGGTTCATCCTCGGGCGTCAAGGACCCGGCTGCCCCGGCCAGGCCATCGACACAGCCGCTTGCCCCATCCGAAAAGATTAAGGGTTCCGTGAAAACCAAAACCTCGCGGAATCCCGTAAGCCTTACAGCCGGCCCAGCGGATTCGCTTGTAATCGAGTTTGCTTGACCTTTTACCGCGAGCAGGAGCAACCGGGAAGTGGACGCTGACGGGCCGTTGAGGGACATGGCTTTTCGCAGATACCGGGCCGCACATTCCCGCCAAAACGAATGTCTGGCGAACTGCTCTCATTCCGAGTTCTCTTGGTTCACCTCTGCACCTACCAACTGGAGCCCGCGTTGGCCACTGCCCTCGGCAAGCAGTTGGCTCTTTCGGCACGGAGTAGGCCACTCATCCTAGAGACGCCTAGTGCCTGTCAATTGCGCTCTTCCCACGGACTGGGAGGCGGGGCCTCCCAGTCGGCAGCCATCTGCTCGAGTTCACGGATTACGCCTTCTGGCTTCAACCAGCCATATCCAGCGCACTGGAGGGAGCGCAGCAAAAGGCGCTGTTCGCTCTCCTGCCAACTTGGGCGACCCCGGCGGACGAGAAACTCTCGACTATCCGGATCTGTCGAAACGAAAGGAGTGTGCAGCGTGAGAAAGTTGACGAGGTGCGGTCGTGCACCCTCGTCCCAATCCTCGGATGCAGGAAACTCCCAGTCCCAACGCAATTCCCAAACTCGAATCGTATGGTCTTCGTCGGATGCTAAGGCCAAACAAGCATCAGGGCTGAGCGCAACCACACCCATGTTAGCGATGCGCCCCTCAAATGTCGCGAGGCATGCTCCACTACTCACTTCCCAGAGGCGGACCATGCCGTCTTTGGTTGCCGAGTTGCGCTCCTCACTTCCTGAAAGCACCCACCGCTGATCGAGGCTCAGCACCACCGACATAACTTGTCCTGTGTGCCCCATAAGTGTACTTACGGGTACGTCTTCGACAATATTCCAAATGCGAATTGTGTTGTAGTCCTGACCCGTGAAAGCGACCAAGGCGCCATCCGTGCTTATCGACAGCGGCCCATGTCCCGTTATGGCCTTGCGGCATTTCCCGGATTTCACTTCCCAGAGCTTTATCTTGTCGTCCGCAGTGATAACCCAACTACCGTCTGCAACAAACGCTCCGTAGTTGGTATGACACCACTTGCCTTCCAGTGTTTGGAGGCACTTGCCGCCCATTACGTCCCATAGGCGTATCGGTTCGAAAACTCCGGCGGACAAGGTGGTAAGGCTGTCGGCGCTCATCGCTATGACGTCCTCATTCTTGAACGCCTTCACAAACTTGGTGAGCTTTCCTGTGCTCGTTTCCCAGACTGCAAGCCAGTGTTCGTCGGAAAAGTTGCAATTCCCGCACTCTGCCATCAGTCGATGGCCATCCGAGCTGATGGCAAGTTCCGACAAGAAGTTGGGGGGATCAATAATTCGCGTGCACTTTCCAGTGCCGATATCCCAGACGCGGATGGTACGATCATCGCTTCCTGAGGAGACCTGACGGCAATCTGGACTCATCATTAGCCAGCGCACCCGACCCGAATGTCCAGACAGAGTGCGCTTGAGGTGACCGCCTAAGAACCCGGCTTTCCTTCCCCGTAATTGCTCATCACCCCTCATCTCCGACGGCTCGCCCGGAGCGGAATTCGCCCTGCACAAATAAGGTGGCTTGTTCGCGGGATTGATCTGCGCGGCTGGTTGGGGCAACACGGGGGATGCGGTTGCGGCCTGGCTAACAAAGCCGGGCCGTTCGCTAACGCTCTCTTCATCCTCTTCGTCCTCGTCGTCTTCGTCCTCTTCCTCGTCCTCTTCGTCCTCGTCCTCTTTTTCTGCTTCGTCCTCTTCCTCACTCTGGGAATTGACTTCCAGGTGGAAAAGATGACTCACAGTCTCCTCGTTGATCTGGCGTGTCATTTCATCGAATAACGCCGTCGCTTTCTCCCGGAAGTCTGCCAGCGGTCTATTACGGCGAACGAGCGCCCCGGCAATCCCGCCTACGAGAAGACTCGCAACTCCTTGCGTGGCTTCCTCGACCATTTGTGTGGTGCCAAATGATCGCATGTCGATGCCACCCTCGAGATTATCCATTGCCCGCAGGTGCTCCTTCCAATGGTTGTCGATGACCTGCAGCATGACGACCCGCTCGGTTTGGCGCATCACGTCCGCCCCAAAGAGATCTTCCTTGGCGCGATAGATCTGTCGGGCGTTTTCGAAAAGAGAGTTCTTGAGCTGCGCAGTACCAACTTGCGCTGTTATTCGCAAACCGTCCATTTGGAGTTCATTGAGATGGGCGCCGAAGTGACTAAGCATGTCAGCCTGTATGCCAGTCAGGTCCCAGGCGCTCGGCGGAGCGTTCCGCGGGCAGCGGGCATCGACGAAGCGATCAACGGCGCTGCGGGTCATCTCGTTGACGCCCTCCTTCTGATCGAGGCCTTCCAGGAGTTCTCGGCGCATGCCATAGACGGCTTCTCGCTGCTGGTTCAGCACGTCATCATACTTAAGCATATGGGTGCGTTGCCCGAAGAACCGTTCTTCGTTAGCCTTCTGCGCCTGACGAATCCGGCGCGTAATCAAGCCACTCTCAATCGGGACGTCCTCCTCCATGCCGAGGCTCAGCATAAGGTTCTGCATACGTTGGCCGCCAAAGACCGTTAGCAGATCATCCTGGAGGCACAGTATGAAGCGGTAAGTTCCCGGATCGCCCTGTAAACCGCCACGCTGTGAAAAACGCTCGTCTAGCCGTCTCTCCCATTGGCGATCCAGAGCAATGACACACAGGCCCCCCAGGCGTGCCACATCTTCGCGTTCGCGGCGGCATTCCGCTTCGTGTCGCGCAAAGACCTCTCCCCAGACCGTGACCGGCACACGATAGGTGCTCAGACTGCCGTCAGCGAAGTAGTGCCACGCTTGCGGGTCGGGAGGCGTTTCGCTTGTTGTCAGTGCCTCAGCCAGATTCTGCCTCCGGCATTCCTCTTGGGCCATGTACTCGGGATCGCCACCACAGATGATATTGAGTCCGCGTGCCGCAGTGAGAGTACAGAGCGTAACCTCTTTACTGCGCCCGGCTCTAGCGAAAACACGCCTGCTCTCTTCAACACTTCCAGTGCTAAGGACGGTGTGCCTGACGCCCATTTTCTTAAGAACGGCGGAAAACGCCCCAAGTTTGTCCGCTGCTGTCACCCCGGCCAGTACAGGCTGACCGGTCCTATTCCGTTCCTGAATATCCTTTGCGGCATTGCGCCACTTCTCGGTTTCGGTTCGATAGATAACATCGTTGGAAGTTTGTCGGAGGGAGGGCGAGTTTCTGGGAACGGTGATCACAGGGAGACGGTAAACCTCGCGGAACTCCCCGGCGAGGAGTGCTACGGTGCCGCTCATCCCTGCTAGTCCCTTATACAAACGGAAGTAGTTCTGAACAGAGATTGCGGCAAGAGTCGCGGACTCTGGGTGAACGAGGACGCCCTCTTTCGCCTCGATAGCTTGGTGCAGTCCCTTACTCCACTTGCTACCCTCCATCAGGCGCCCGCTGGGCTTGTCGACGATCACAACCTCCGGACCTTCATGGCCATCTCGAACGACATACTCGCGGTCGCGGCGGAAGAAGTTATGAGCCCTCAGGGCATTGCGCACTAGGTGTTTGTATTCGTTTGTTAGGTCCTCAAACCCCAACAGCCGTTGTACTTTGAGCACTCCTTCATCAGTGAGTTCCGCAGTTTCATTCTTGTCGTCAAGAGTGTAGTCGCCCGTGGCTTTCCTCTGCTCCGGCTTCTTGCCCTCTATTACAGCGCCCCGAACGAGCTTGGGAATGCATCGGTTGATTTTCCAGTATTTATCGGTGGACTCTTCGCCTTCACCACTGATAACGATCGGCGTACGGGCGTCATCGATCAGAATAGAGTCAACCTCGTCTACGACCGCAAAGTTCGAGCCTCGTTGCACGCAGTCCGCAAGGTCGAACTTCATGTTGTCTCGCAAATAGTCGAACGCGAGTTGGGCGCTGGTGCTGTAGGTGATGTCGGCTCCATAAGACTGGCGGCGCTCGTCGGCATCGTGATCGGGCGCGATGAATCCGACGGTAAGCCCCAGGAACGTGTAGATGCGGCCCATCCACAGCGCATCGCGTTGCGCGAGATAGTCGTTCAGCGTGACGGCATGAACGCCCTTGCCGGAAAGCGCGTTCAGATATGCGGGAGCGCTAGCGACGAGAGTCCTGCCTTCGCCGGTAGCGATTTCGACGACCCGGCAGCGGTGCAATAGGATGCCGCCGATAAGTTGAACATCGTAGTGCCGCATGTTCAAGACGCGGCGCCCCGCTTCGCGAACCACCGCAAAAGCCTCCACCAGGAGATCGTCTAGTGTCGAACCTTTGGCGAGTCGCTGCTTAAACTCGACGCTCTTGGCAGCCAAGCTCAGATCGCTGAGCTTTTGCATCCCAGGCTCGAGATCGTTGATAGCAGCAACCACGGGCCGCAGCGCCTTGATCTCGCGGTGGCTGTCGGTCCCAAAGACTTTGGTGAGAAATGAGTTTGTCATGAACAAATTCTCGGTCTGACAAGCCTTGCTGTTTGAAGCGAACCCTTCCCGTCAGGAAAGATTACTGCGCTCCTCTACGTCGGCCGACGATCAAATTTCCGGAACTGTCATTCGCTTCAACCTTTCCGTCTAGGCTATAAGTGAAATAGCCGTCGAAGGTTCGGCCATCCTTGCCCATGACCAACAACAGCAGGCCCTTTTGCGTTGCTGTGTCGCAGGATGTTCCGAGACACCACTTCCCGTCGAGAACCGGCTGGTTGTCTTTGTCCTTTCCCTGTCGCAGTTCAGCTCTCCCCGAGGCGGTTCTGGATTCGTAAGTGGCGGTGATCCCTCCCGCCCCATCACTAATGAGCATCTTTCCCCAGTCCGTGTCCCACTCACCCGCCCACGCGGGCGTTGGGGCCGAGCCTCCGGGCGCAATCAGAATCGCGATCAGTCCGACGAGGCCCAGAGCCCCGGCTAGCCCGGCGTTCAGCCCTCCCCAAAGCAAATTTCTCCGAAACGCTCCTGCATCTATATGACGCTCGGCGATTCCATTCCCGACCGCGAGCAGAGCAAACGTCAGACCGTACGCGAGGCCTGCCCAGCGGTTGATCGCTTCGAGAACGAGTCCAAGGAATACAATCGCGTACCAGATCGGGAAACGCCACGTTGCAACGGCGATACTGTCTGTCAGGAACTGTGGGTGCTTCGGCTGTGACAAAACAGGCGGCGCTGGCGGAGTTGGCGGGAGAGGGGGCGCTGGCCACTGGCCCGCGCTCGTCAAAGCATCCGCCACGGATTGGCCCACTTGGCTAGGCTGAACCCCGATCTGGTGTGCTATCGTCTCCAGGATGTCCGCACCCTGCTGCTCCGTCCATTTCCCCGATTTGCGAAGTGCGCTCGCCAACTCTTTCAGGCGGGTGTCTGGCCGCCAGTGGCCAGCGCTCCGTAAAGCGTCCGCCACGGATTGGCCCACACTAGCGGCCGGAGTTCCGATCTGGTGAGCGATCGGTTCGAGGATATCGCCGCCCTGTTCCGCGGTCCATTTACCCGATTTACAAAGCGCACTCGCAAACTCTTTCAGGCGGTTATCCGGCGGCCACTGGCCAGCACCTTGCAAAGCATCCGCCACCGATTGGCGTACACTACTCGCCGGAATTCGGATTAAAGCGGTGATCGGTTCCAGGATGTCGGCCCCCTGCTGCTCGGTCCATTTCCCTGAGTCGCCAAGTGCTTTCGCAAACTCCTTCAGGCGGCGGTCGCGAATCCTTTGTAAATCGTCGCGATGACTCCGGACATTGACGGGCTGGCCATTGAAGCGAGACCCAGCCTGGCTGATTTTGTCCCGAAGCAGAATATCCAAGCGCTTCCCCGCATGCACTTGCCCGATCTTGTCGACATACTGAGAGCGGGTGTCCGCGAGTGCCTTTGCTTTCTGGGCGATCTCATCGTCGGTCTCGCCCTCATCCAGACCCAGAAGATAAAATTCATTGTCGAAAGGGACCGTCGGATCGTTTCCGGAGGCATCGACACGGAGAAAAGTGAAGTAGTTCCGAATCGGATTCTGCATCGTCGCACACCTCCCAGATATCTCGATCAGCTTTGGATCTCAGTGCCCTCGAGCAGCTTCGACATCGCCTTAACGCGGCCCTCTGCTTGCTTCTTGGACACTGACGTGGCATCACCAAGAGTCAACTGGACTGACTTTGCGGTGCCCGATGAAACATCGAGGGCGGAGACCGTCAACTGCAGGCTCTCGTCCATTTCGAAGGTCGCGAAGATCTCCTGGCCTCGCGGGCGATTCGGGGGAAGTTCATCGATTACCACGCTGCCGATCTTACGGCAGAGTTCGGGGTCCTGAATATCGGCATGAGACAGCACATCGAACTCATACACCGAAAGAACAACCTGTGTCATGTTATTGCTCGAAGTAAAGAACTGTCCGTACTCGTAATCGGGCCGGCTCCGCTCATCAGGCCTAGCAGAGGCGCACGGCAGCTTCTGATCCTTCAGAATCACAGGATAGACGCGGTATCTGTCATGCTCGTCCTTCGCGCCGACACCGTAAGCGTGCGGGCTGATCAGGGACGGCCCCGGATCCGGCACCGGACTCGGACCCGGCCCGCGCAGCAGACTCGCCATCCGCGCCGCCCCTTGAGCCACACAAAGATCGGCTTTGATATTCGTATTGACACGATTGGGAAACTTCCGGCGCAGCATATCTCGCACCATCTCGAGACGCGTGGAGCCACCCACGCAGAGCACCTGATCGATCTGATCGTGGCTGTAGCCCTTGGCAATGAGCAACCGGTCGATGGCTTGTTCAGTGCTGTCCAACAGATCCTGAGTTAGTTCCTTGAACTTTTCACGCGTCAGCTCCACCTTGACAGACAGACCGGCAAGCTGGCAGACGATAACAGCCTTCCCCACCCGAGAAAGCGACAGTTTTGCGCGCTCCACCCGCAGGTACAGATCCTGGTGGGCGGACGGATCCATTCTCGGATCGAAGACCACATTCTGAAGGCCGGCCGTTACCTTCTCCCTGTCGAAGCCGAGCTCCACGAGCCGGCCGGCGACGGCCTCCTGAGTTGGCGGTAAATCGCCAAAGCTGTCGAGGGCCGTTTGTACCTCCTCTTCAGAACCGCAGCTACCCTTGAGAGCATTTAACAGGATGCTTTTGCCTTGTTGGGCCACGAAGGTCGCGGAAACCCAGTCAACAACGCGCCCGTTCCAGTCGGCGCCGCCCAGTTGGCGATTGCCGTCGGTGGAAATCATATCAATTCGAGGCGCGACTTCGCCGGCGGCGCCCGGGCCGACCTTGAAGAGGGTGATATCAAAAGTCCCGCCGCCCAGGTCATACACCAGCAGCGTCTGTTCCAAGCCGGGGTTATCGTAACCAAAGGCGAGAGCTGCGGCTGCTGGTTCAGGGAAAATACGCCGGACATTGAAACCGGCCATCTGTCCGGCCTGCTCCGTGGCCTGCGTTTCGGCGGCACCGAAATAGGCGGGGCAGGTGATCACAGCCTCGGTCACCTCGTTGCCAAAATGCCGCTCCGCATCCTGCTTAAGTTTTCTCAGAATGACGGCGGACACCTCCGGCGGCGTGAACTCTTTGCCATGCGCTCTTAGCCGAACGTCCAGACCCATGCTTCGCTTCGCCATGGTAATGACGTCATGGGGAAACGCGATGACATTGTCAAGGGCCAACTGGCCAACAACCATGTTGTCATCGTCATCAATCCACAGCGCGGACGCGGTGAGCGGCTCGGTCTCACTGTTCAGGACGACATCGGGCTGGCCGTGCTCATCTATAAAACAGACAACCGAAAAGGTGGTGCCTAGGTCGATACCGATAATCTTTGACATCGTCATAACTCCCATTTCTTGAAGATTTGTGAAAGGCGACATTCTTCCCGGCTTTCCCTAGCTTTCAGAAACGCTCGCGGCGGCCGGGCTCTGCTGCCGAGCGGTTGAATCGTAGGTGCGGATAATCACTTGCTCTTTGCGGAAAGGCTTTTCTCCGCTCAGGAATCCCGATCTCAATCGTTCGACTACTTGCAGATGCTCCTCAGCATGCGCGGTCGGAATGGCCTTGACCGTCTTCTGTAGATTCACGTCGAGCCTTTCCGGTGTTGCAGTCATTCTCTCAATACCGACACGCTGAAGGATTTCCTCCGCTTCCACCTGCAAGCTGTCCAGGTTCTGGCACAACACGGCGGGGTCCACCGGAGCGGCGCCGCTGTAGTTCCTGCGCAGTGTGTCAATGCTGTCGTAGAGCATCATAAGGTCCATCAGCAGGGGCCTTTGAGCCTCCAGCAGGAAGTTGCGCTTATAGGACTGCATCTCCTCATAGAGGCGGTCAAACGCAACTCGGGAGCAGGACGTAGTGGAGCGCAAATGCTCGTTAAGCTGTCCCGCGAATCGCTCAAGTTGTTCACTTACCAATCGTTTCTGGTCTACAAGCAGACTCATGAAAGGCATGTCGGACGCTTCGCCCGCACTTGTTTTGATAGATTCTGGAATCTTCGCTCCCAGATCATCCTGAGGTCGATCTGCCGGTACAACATCAGGTTGATCGGGAGCTTCCTCGTGAATAGGCGCGACTTTATCAGCCGATTGCGAATCGTCATTGATCGTTTCTGGCGCAGTGTCGCCAGTTGATTGCGGTGTTTGTTCCAATTGGTACCTCCCTATCTCCATCAATTTCAAACGCTCCGCCCGGAGATTAGCCGGGCCACATTGCCGAAACTTGTCACCAGTTCTTCACTGGAGCGGGAAAACTCGACCTGCCCAGGCACACTAGCCATTTCATCCAATAAGTCCCGGTCAGCAGCCCCTACGCCGATACAAAGGATGCTGATCCCGCGACGCCGCACTTCAAGTGAGGACCGCAGTGCCAGGCTCCGGTCGTCGGGTTGCCCGTCGGTGAACAGCACGAGGAATCGTTCCACGTGGTCGTCCTTCGGGGCCAGCATCTCGAGACCCAGCACGAAAGCCTCATGCATTGGGGTCGTCCCGCTGGACACTAGAGAATCCACTTTACTGAGTAGCGAAGCGGCGTCGCGCGAAAGCTCATGCATGATCGAGGCAGATGAATCGATTCCGAACTGGATCAGCCCGACCTCAGTCGAAGCGAAATCAGTATCTTTGATGAACTCATGGCAGGCATCCTTTGCCTTGTCCATGCGCGACGACATGCTGCCGGAAGCGTCGATGAGGAGAACGACCTTTCGTTGGTGAATGGTCTTAACGGGTCCCCCTTCCGATACCAGCCGTTGCAGCGCCACCAGATCCACGAGGGGCCGGGTGGTCTTCGCAAGTTCCATGCCGGTACCAGTATCGCTTGCACCGACGTCCACTACGTTGTTCTCGTCGTAGCTGAACGTGACACGCAATGTAGTCCTGCCGGCTGGTCGCGGCGGTATCCCAATGAATTCGTAGGTGGCAACCGGCACGCACAACTGAGGGTCTTTGTCCTCCCCCTGTACGACGTGCACGGAAAACGAAGCTTGGTTGTCGTAGGTCGTCGTAAAGTCACTACGGCTCAACGCGCAAGGGATTCTTGTGTTCTTAGGGATAATTATGGCGTTGACCAGCGAGTTGCCTTCAATCGCAATCGTACCGAGACCGTGCGGGGTCCGGTCCGTCACGCTGCTGCTTTTGAGATAGCGCCGCGCCGCCGGTTTGTAGAGGCCCGTTCCCGCAGACAAGCGCGCAGCCTCAAGCGCCGCACCGAGGGCCACACAATGGTCCGGATCACGACTCATCCTGACCGCCGGAGCCTTGCGCTCCATCACTCCGCGAACCATCGGCATCTTTGACGACCCGCCGACGAGTAGTGCAATGCTCAGGTCGGACGAATTGAGACCAACTTCCTTAATCGCGCGATCAACCTCGTTCTCAGTGAGACTGAGAAGGTCCGCAGTGAGTTGCTCGAAGACCCCCCGGGTGATGTCAACTGAAACGGACCTGCCCGCATGCTGGCATACGACCTGCGTCCGGATTCTCTCTGTAAGAGCGATCTTTGCTCGTTCACAGCGAAGACCGAGATCGTACTGAGCCGATGGATCGAGTCGCGGATCGTTCGAGTGCGCCGCTGTGAAGGCGCTGGCTACGTGATCGATCAGACGCTCGTCCCAGTTCTTACCCCCAAGAAAGTGGTTGCCGCGAGTGCAAACGGTCTCCAGCGAACCGGGTGCGGGCTGGCGCATGATTGTAATATCGAACGTTCCGCCGCCCAAATCATAGACCAAGAAGGGCGAGGGGCTCATGGCTGCGCCCTGACTGCTTTCGCTGAACCCGTGGTAGATGGCGGCAGCCGTTGGCTCGTTGACAATTCGCAGCACTTTTAAGCCGGCCAACTCAGCCGCTTCAATGGTGCCCGCGCGTTCGGCGTCGTGGAAATAAGCGGGAACTGTGACCACAGCTTCAGTCACACTCCCGCCCAGAGCCTCTTCCGCAATACGCCTGATTTCCTGAAGGATGAAGGCAGAAATCTGGACAGCGCTGTACTCCTTGTCGCCTGCCATGAACCGCCAGGCGCGATCACCGATGTGGCGTTTGACGCATTCGCAGACAAGCTCAGGCGATGCCGCCGCTTGGTCGCGGGCGATGTCTCCGACCAATGTCTCCGAGCCTTCGAACAGCACGACTGAAGGGACGAGGGACATGCCCGCTCCGTCCGACAGTATACGGGAGCGCCCGTTTTCATCCACACACGCTACCGCCGAGCGTGTCGTTCCAAGGTCAATTCCTACAGGACGGCTTGCCGACATCTTCTCCTCACTGCTCCTTCGTGATCACGAGATTCGCGCCGGACTTCGAGATATTCACCCAGCAGAGCTCTCCTCCGTAGCCGGGACAGACAAGTTCTACCGCTTCCGGCGTCCGCTGCAGCACGGGCAGACGGGAAAGAGGCGGCGGAGGTCCGACCGCAGCAATCTCAGGATGCTGTCCGGGATTGGTAAGTTTAGCATTTGGCTCTTGTGGATGGCTCGCGCTGAGCGCGTCCTCCCGCGTCGAATACACTGGTGTCGACTTCCGAATTTCCGCGCTCAGCCCGGTCACCCACAAAAAGCAATCCGAGAGCCTGACCCAGTACTTAGGGGACTGCGCTAAAAAGGGAGGCTCGCTAGCCCGGACTTGGACCACCAGTGGTGTGCCTGTAGCGGGGAAACGGGAGACAACGTAATAGGCGCGGAACGGCTTCATCACGTCCGCAACTCCTCCGGGGAACGTCCCGTCTGGATCTTCGAAAAGCGGACTAAAATAACCAGCGGGCAGAACGCGGATCGGCGAGCCGTCGGCCGTGCTGAGGAATCCGCCAGGAGATTGCCGGACTTGGTCGGGCCAGACGCTCTGCACGTTCAGCCGGGCCACGGCACCGCCGACGCCGTTGACGTCAGCACCGGAGTCAATCACCCACCAGCCGTCGGCTGTTCTGGTGAATTTTCTGGAGCCGGTTTGGGCATGGAGCGGAAAGCAGGCCAGTCCGCAACCGATTGCCAGCACGAGAAACAGCACCATCCAACCGTCGCACACCGCCCTCGACACTCTCCGCAGCCATGCGTCAGTAAGCGTCATCAAATAATCTCCGGTCATCGTTCAGGGCATTCGATCGACTTCAATATATGCGATATCTCTGGTACCCCAAAGTGAACGATCGTTTCCCATCATAAAGCAGTTCTTTAGGCGTTCTTTGATATTTTCAGCCTGCAAGGGATTCAGAATCCCGCTGATCAGTAACCCGCTCGGGTGGGGAATTCCCGCGGTGCGGGTGTTGATTTGCGTAATCGTGAAGTCGGCGTTCCGATCTTGCTTCTTCTCGCCCGTGATGTTGCGCTGGGTGGTCCGGAGCATTTCGGTCTGCGCATCGGACTTGTCTGCGGAACTACCGTATTCCCAGTCGTACAACAGCTTCCGCAAACCGACGGTGTACTCTTCGAACTCCGGACGGGTCACCCGCAAACGGATCACGGCGGAATCGTCATTGGCCTCCCAGTGGATCCAACGCACCTGATAGGGCCGGTTAAGTGAGGCGTCAACCGGGTCGGGCCTAGGATCGGGTTGAATGAACGACCAGTACTTTCCTTCTTCTCGGCGAAGAACCGGCAGTCCGTCCATCAAGAGTTTTCGCCCCTCCCGACCTTCGGTGCCAGCGTGCTCTAAATACCGATAGGTGTAGGCGCCGTCGAGTCGATTCCGGTCGGCCTTGGCGTCATCGAGGCTGCTGTATAAGGGGAGAGGTTGCTCGATATCCAGCGCCTCGCGAGTGGTCCAGCAGTAGACGTCGCTCTCGAGCACCCAAAATGCGTTACCTTCCCGGACTCGTGCCTGTTCAGCTACGCGAAGTGCAGCCCTTTCAGCGTCGTACTCGAACACGTAATAGGGCTTCCACGGCCTCATGATCTGGCGGAAGCTTTCGGCAGCGCCCTGTTTGGGGTCTGCGAATAGCGGGACGTTGGGGCGCCGCGCGATAGCACGGAGGGGTATGAGATTCTGAGTGACAAGGTAATCGTCCTTGGCCTTCTCGTCCGGCCAATGCCTTACTTCGCCACGCCAAAACCCCTTTTCCTCCGAAAACAGCGTCTTGCCTTGCTTCGTGGTTATCCAGTTCCACCAGACTGCGGACGCGACAATGCCGACTACAATCACCAGTGCGACTCGGAGCTTGAATTCGTTCGTCATACGATCTCACGAATCCCGCAGAGCATCCATGGGAGTCTTGCTGGCCGCGTGCAGCGACGGGATGAACGCGGCGACGAAACAAATCCCGATAATCGCCGCAATCAGAATCACTGACATCCCGAACCCGAACTGGAAGATGCCTCCGATGTCGTGGATCGCTATTGCGAGCTGCTCCCATCGGCTTGCGATATAAGTATTCAGCGGAACGACGACTGAAGCTGCCACGAGAATGCCAATCATCGATGCCACGACACCAACGATGATCGACTGGAACACAAAGATCAGAAAAACATCGGCGCGGGCCACTCCCATGGCCCGCATGATTCCGATTTCCCGACTCTTTCGGGTGACCGATGCCAGAAGAGTGTTGAAGATACTAACAGCACCGGCGACTATGGCCAGCAGCCCAATGCCAATAAGCACGATTGTAGAAATCGTCTGGACGTCGCGTAGATACAACATGCCTTCCCCAGGCCATCTCGCCTCGAAACGCTGTTTTACGCCGTGTTTCATCTCGTAAAAAGCCCTTTCCGCGGCGGCCGGGTTCCTGAAGTAAATGCGGAGGTTCTCGTTGAGGGTGCGCGCGGAAATCCGGCTGAGATCGACGCGGCCAACGGGTTCAGCGACATAAGAAGATCGGCTGGTCGAGAAGTCCCGCACAAATCGTACCATGTTGATCGAGCCGTAAACGCGGTCCTGTGGAACCGGGTCTTTCAGAATTCCGACCACATGCACGGGGTAGTCTAGCGTCTCAGTGGGCTTCGTATCCTCTATTTTTTCGCTTCGCTCATACCGGCGGAGTTGCAGGGTAATAAGCGCGCCGACGAGGCCCTGCGGATTGAAGTTGTTGATCTCCGTGGCGACTCGCATCGGTAGAACGATGTCCCAGCCCTCGGGATCGACGTTCCGGGAACCGGCTTCTAACGGCATCCTCCTTAATTCGGGGTCCCCTGGCTGCGTCGAGAAGAGCGATGCTATCACTTCGCGCGTGGGCTTCTGAAACAATGGAACAAACTGATTGACGCTCGTCACCGTGGCGACCGCACCGGGCCAGTGCGACAGGCGCGACACTTCGTCGGCTGAAAAAGGCTTGTCGACGCTGTAATCCACCCACACCTGAACGGAGTCGATTCCGGGCACGGTGCGAAACAGATAAGCAATATATTCCCCGGTACCGCCGAGCAACGCCAGCAGCATGGCCGTCAGGAACGTTCCGAGAAGGATAGCGAACACATTCGTGCCTAGCGATAACCGACTCTGGCGGGTATCCCGGAGGCTGTAGAGGAGGAGATCAGCAGTGCCCATACTACACCCTAGAATCGTGAACGGCCTCCTGCCCTTCGCACGTTTTCGTGGAGAAGCGATAGCAGGAAGTTGTTTCCGGTCACTCTCGCCCGAATCTAGACTCTGCACCAATTCGGGAGTAGGTGGTTCATCGGTACTGGGAGGTCGGACCACTTGAATCACAACTGCTTCGGTTGCTCTGCCCGACGTTTCATCCTCCCCACTTAGTGGTGCAGCGAGGGTGTTGCCGGCTTCCGAGCTGTCGGTCAACACGGGCGCTCCGGGATGTTGACTCAGGGTTTCCTCGTTTTCCGGAATCGCAGAGAAAGCCGCTGGGCTCAACCCAGCAGCTTCCTCTAACGCCGGCGGGATCGGTGATCGGGAGTCATGCTGAGATGCCAACGATAGCACATACCCGCCCGAAGGATTGCCATCAATCAAGCCATCGGCCAAGTGAATGGTTCGGTCGACGATGTCTTTCACGAGTTCGTGATCGTGAGTGACCATGAGTACCGAGAGGTTGCCTTGCGCCAGATCTCTCAGTGTCTTGACGATGCTAATTTTGTGTTCCCTGTCTAGATTTCCGGTTGGTTCGTCGGCCAGCAGCAGCCGGGGTTCTTTCACGAGCGCTCGCGCGATCGCGACCCGCTGACGTTCCCCGCCGGAAATCTGCAATACTTTCTTGTTCCGGTGCTTCTGTGCGCCAACCCGCATGAGAGCTTGCTCCACCAGCTTGGCGCGTCCGCCGTCGGTCGGTTGATAAAGTCTGCACTGACGCAGCCGGAGCGGGAAATCCACATTCTGGTTCACGTTTAGTGTGGGAAGCAGATGAAAGTCCTGAAAGACGATTCCGACAAAGTTCTGCCGATACCATTCGGGGTTCTCCCACACGCTGCGCAGTGTTCCTTCATCGTCATACTGAATGGGATCATCCGCTGCGTTGTCGGCCACATCAAGAGCGCCAAGGCAGTTGAGAAGCGTCGACTTGCCCGATCCGTTTGCCCCCGTCACGGCGACGAATTCGCCTGGGTAGATGTCAAAGGAAAGGCCGCGAAGCGCTTGCACTTGGAGCGGCTTTCCTTGCTCGTCGACACCCTCCCTGTAGGTCTTTTTAAGGTTCTGGATACGCACCATGGGAGTACGGGCAGCATGAACAGGGGGCTGTGCTCCGCGAAGCACCGTCCTAATTTCTGTCTGCTGTTTCTCAGGCGGGATACCGGGATGGTCAACGGTGGGCCGTGCCACCGGCCGGCTAGTCTGTATCCGAGGCTGCTGTTTTTTCACGTTCCTGTTCCTCGATGATCCCAAGTTCAGTGCTCCTTACTCATCGATCCCGGCAGGTATTCGATCGGGACCCACCCCTCTTCGTTCGTGTTGAAGAGACCCCTCTGCGCCAGTAGAATTCCGAGATTGTTGATCTTCGTGCGGAGGTTATCGGTCATCTGCTTGTCGTCAAACCGCCCGGCGATCTCGCGCAAGACTTCTGGCGGAAGGGGAAGGTCCTTGACGCGCCGCATTAGATCGTTCACGCTCCGCACATCCCGCAGGGCTTCCTTGCCGAGATGCGGCTCAAGGATAGATTTCAGTACCTCCAGTTCCTCGGCGTTTACAAGTCCGTCCTTCACTTCCAGTTGTAGCGACATCTGGGTCGCCTCCAGATCACGCCGACGGAGGTACACACATACCGAAATGCGGTTTCGCACGGCATCAATGTCAAACCAGCCGGTCTGAATCCGGCTCTTGCGTAGCTCTTCCAGCTGTGAGGGAGGCAAATTGAAGACGTCGTTGATCGCGGAGAAATCTGCATCGGAGAGTGCCCCGTCGCGACGAAAACTGTCAATGGCCTGAGAGGCTCTTCGTCCCGCCTCTGCGTGATTGGCGGTCTCGGCCCGGAGTTCCCGCTCCAGCTGTCCAATGAAGGTGCTGGCGTCGGCCAGGGAGCGAAAACCAGTGTTCCGTGAACCCAAGATCTGACGCCATGCGTCAGCAGTCTCCGGGTCATTACCTACCTGAAGAGCGAAGAATCGAATTCCGTTATCGGCCACTTTGCGTTGAATAGCGGCCGCGTTCTCTCCAAAGGTTCCCGTGAAGTAGGGGGAATCATACTGAACGCCAGGCTCGGCTACTGCCTGCGGCGTGAATCCCTGCGGCGGGGCGTCGCCGACGAGGAACATCAGCTTGTAGCTACTAGGTCCCCAGTCAAGCCGGTCCACGGCGTCGCCCAACCCTTCGAACACCGCCTCGTATTTGTCCACGCCGATGCTGTGGGGAGTTAACTCTGCCATGAAATCGTCGAATCGCTGTCTATTCTGCGTGAACGCCAGAAGTTTGGTTGTAAAGGTGGGCTTCTCTCGGTGCCGAGCCGCAAGTGTCGCATCCGAATCGGCGTAGTCCCGGTAGGCGACCACAGCAATGTGCGGTTCGACGGGAAACGACTTACTAAGTCCCGACAACTGGTCGACGATCTCCGTCATGCGTCGTTTAACGACTTCCATATACGGGCCCATGCTGGAGGTGACATCGATGACCAGCGCGATGTCGAGTCGGCGCAGGCCGGTCTGCAATCGAGCCAAGGCCTTATCGCCACCTTCGTTAAGGTCGCCCCCTCTAGACATTCTGTTGATGTTGGGCGCGTCGACAGTTTTTCCCGTCCCGACATCCAGCCCGGCAACGGACAAAGCGGTGGTTGACCCCTGTTTACCCCAAAGAAAGGCTACTCTGACCGTCGAGCCTTCGCGTTGCAGAATCGGGAAAGGCTCCGTCGTCTCAGATGCGGACAGGTTTTCCTGAAAATAGGGTGCGTCCGCCTTACCCACATCGTGGCGACTGCTCCAAAGCCGAACCGGAGCCCTCCCGGCCCCCTCGTTGATGAAGAACACCGCCTGTTCGTGATTCCAGGGGATGACATCCTCCCTGCGAACCCATCCGACGGTCGAGTCCATCGTCATGGCCTTGCCGACGAGGTATCCGCCCTTTTGCTCCTTATAGACGAAGTACTTGCGGAAAAAGTCCAAGTCCTTCGACTCGCCGGTAAATCCGGGGTCCTTGTAGGCTTTCGCGTTCTCAGCCTTGACGATTACTTTGCGCGGGACACCGCTGGGCGTCGTGAGGCACTCGCAGGCGCCCTTGTTGCTCGGTTCGGTTTTTTCTGAGCTCTCGGTTTTCTTCTGGCCACACCCGGAGACCAGTAACGCCACAAAGAGCAACCCAGCAAGCGCAGACACGATGCACCCGTTCCAGTCTCCCCTCTTCGCATCAGAAGCCATGTTGCTAAATGACATAACAGCATCCTCGATAAGCGACAGAATTCCGGAGCAGTCGTTGGACTGGCCACGATCTTACCGTTTCAGCCGTGCCTCGACGGTGCGCCTGGATCGATACCACGTCAAGTGGCGAGGGGTTCAGAACGCCGTTTTCGTCGAATGAGTGCATCACGTCTCCCTCAGCATCACTAGCGCCGCTTCGCGGCGATAACCACCTCGAAGACCGTCCAAACGGCCATGCCGCCGATAGCGCCCCAAAGGGTACCAAAACAAAGATAACTGGCGTAGATTCTCAGGGGAACGGCCATCAGGAATGCAACTAAAAGGGCAAGTTTCTTCCACATAAAGCCGACGGCGAAAACCAACAACAAGGCATAAAGCACGAACGGCGATAATAGCATCCACAAAAACCACGTGAGGAACTGACGCAGGATCATCAGTTCTTCGTCTCCCTGAAATCGGAAGCGAGACACTGCCCAACCAGCCGCCGACTTGTCCTCGACCAGACGGACGATTAACGAGCGCCGCAGCTTCTTTTCCTGTCCGTCCTGAGAGGTGCCGGTGCACCAGAACGGAATCTCGACTTCGTAGCCATCGCCGGTGCCGCTGAGTTTCGTGACATCCCAGGTCAGACCGAAATTGCTGTAGACGACCGCCGGGTATCCGAACATGCGATAGCCCTTCAGATCCATAACCTGTTCGGTTTCCGGAGTTGCTTGACCCAGCGCCTTGTAGAACGCGATTGCGGTCTGTAGCACCTTTCGCTTCTGCGCCACTTCCCTCTGTACTTGACACGCCAAAGCGAATAGGGTCGGCAATACAATAGTGGCCAGCAAGCATTTCTGTCGGCAGCTCATTACATCGCACCGGCGTGGGGGAAACCGCTCAAGCCGCCCCTCCCGAAGTTTCGAACTGTAAACGTGGCCTGCGCCGTTCTCGCTAATAGCGAATTGCGGGATTGCGTTTCAGATTTGGGGTAAACAAAAACTCTCTCCCTGTTCTCATCTTGCAATGCTTGGCTACGGAAGTGTTCGCGGGTTTCGGCCAGGACGCCATCATCGGAAGAGTTCGTAAGCGAAGCGCCACGGAACAGATTGAAAAGGTCTTCGAACTCTTCACTGTCTTGCTGTTCCGGAAACTTCGGCTTGGACGCAAACAGGCCGCACCTCAACGGAAGCACAAAGCAGAAACTCGCATTGCGTCGCGCCAGGGTAAACTCCGCAGCCATGCGTCCTCCAGAACAGGGTCAACCGACCTGAACAGCCCTAGCCTCGCAGTTCTGCAGAACCGGGGCGAAGCGTGTATTATCGCACAAGAGCGGCGCTTCAGTCCCACCGATTGGCGCTTGCCGTCAACGCTCAACGCCTTTATGAGGGATCGCCTGATGCCGATTCCAGCATGCTTAAGCACTCCATGCAGAGGCAGCCAGCCAGTCCGTTTCCAACGGGAATCGACGCCATTGGTAGCCCATGGTGTTGCCTCGAAACCCGATTCTCCAAATCCCATCCCGCAATGCACACGCTTCGCCCCATGAGTGCGAGGGCGGGAGGCGGCCCGGGCCGGCGCTGGCCGGGTCCGCGGTCCCGAAAACGTCCTGATTCCGTCCGGTTTCTGGAGCGATCTATCGCTATTTGTGGCGTTTGCGGAGATATCGGTCGGCCCGCCGCCGGGCTTTCTTGCCGCCGCGGCCCGCCTTGACCTCGAAATACGTGCTGCGCCCGATCCTGATCCGGGCCGCTTGCTCCCAATGCGAGATCATGGCGCATCCGCGCCCGCGTTCAGACGCGCTCCCAGATCGCGCGCCCCGACCGGCCGGGCCGCCGCCATCCGGACCAGCCAGCCCTCCGTTTCGAACAGCCCGTCGGCCCGCTCGTCGCGCCACACCCAGTAGCGGCCCAACTTTTCGGGGAAGATATCCAGGGGCGTCTCCGAATCCGCGCGCCACCAGCCCGCGGCGATGGCCGAATCCCACACCAGTTCGGGGATTTGCTGGCGCAAGAGGGCGTCGGTGTGGGCTCCATACAACCCGTCATCGCGTGGACACAGTTCGAAATTCCCTCCGCCAAAGTGCTGCTCTCGCGGAATCCAAGAGTTTGGGGCGTCTGAGCGTCGTTACGCGCGGCAAGCCGCGGGCAGCACCTTCAGCCTTAAACAACAGCGGCGGGAGGAACAGCCAGTTCCCGATTCACTTACCCGTTTTTCCATGGCCCAGCTCATAGAGCAAGCCGAACCGCCAAATCCACGGCGGTTCTCGTAAACTGCGCCTCTTCGAGGGCTGTTGTCGCAGGATAGTGCAGATCTAGCAATTCGCTGGGGACTAGAATGGTGTTTTCGTACACAGCGAGGCCAAGTGCGGCCCGCCGCGGTTTATGCCCCGGCCTGTCCACGTAATTTACGGTCGGTGGTGCGGTCGGCTCAACCCGCGTGCAGCCCATGGGGGCCAAGGCGAGACAACACAGAGGCTTAGGCGACGAAAATGAACGTATTCGAACTCCGCGAGCGGTTGATCAGCGACTACTCGTCCTACATTCGAAGTTTTATCAGGATTCGAGACGAGCGCGTCGGCGCCCTTGTTACCTCGTGCCTCGATCAGGGCCGCCTCTGGCCTGATCCGCTGATCCAGCTAAACCCGTCTTTTCAGTACGCCGGCACAATCGATGATTTGGCAGCCGAGGGAGCCCTGCATTCCGAATGCACGAGGATTTTTCGAGCGGGCAAGGACAAGGGCGAAGGCAAGCCGCTGCGGCTATATCAGCACCAGGCCGATGCGATTCGCAGGGCGCGGGCCGGCCGGAATTACGTCCTCACAACTGGCACCGGCTCGGGCAAGAGCCTCGCGTACATCGTTCCCATCGTTGATCACGTATTGCGTCACGGAAGCGGACGCGGGATACAGGCAATCGTCGTTTACCCGATGAACGCTCTGGCGAACAGTCAGTTTGGGGAACTACAGAAGTTCCTGCAGCTTGGGTATCCCGATGGCAAAGGACCGGTCACATTCGCTCGATACACCGGCCAAGAGCGTGACGAAGAGCGCAACGCCATCGTAGCCAAGCCGCCGGACATCCTGCTAACGAACTACGTGATGTTGGAACTCATTCTGACCAGGGTTTACGAAAAGCAACTGGTCAAAGCGGCGCAGGGCCTGCGGTTTTTGGTGCTGGATGAGCTCCATACTTACCGAGGCCGCCAGGGGGCAGACGTCGCCTTGCTCGTTCGGCGCTCTCGGGAGTTCTTCGGGGCTAAACAGCTCCAGGTCGTTGGTACGTCCGCAACACTTGCGGGACCTGGAACATACGACCAGCAGCAAACAGAGGTGGCTGAGGTTGCCAGCGTTTTGTTCGGAGCTGAGGTGACCCCATCCGACGTGATCGGAGAAACACTCCAGCGCGCCACGCCAGAAGAAAGCCGTGACAACCCTCAGTTCCTCGCCGCCCTCAAAGCCAGAGTGGAAGATCCTAACGCCACTTCGCCCACCAGCTACTCTGCGTTCGTCGCGGACCCCCTGTCCTCATGGATCGAGGGGACTTTCGGAGTCTTTCGCGACAGCGCGTCGCAACGAATCCGCCGACGCAGGCCACGATGCCTCACCGGCACGGACGGCGCCGCCCTGGAACTGAGCCGCACCACGGGCACATCGGAGCATCGCGCCAAGAAGGCCATCGAAGAAGCATTGCTGGCGGGCTACACCTGCGAACCCAATCCGGCAACCGGATTTCCGGCCTTCGCTTTTAGGCTTCACCAGTTTATCAGCCGTGGCGACACCATCTATGCCTCCCTGGAGCCTGAGGACCAGCGATACCTGACGCTGAATCGTCAGCAGTTCGTGCCCGGTGATCGGAAGAAAGTCCTCTTGCCTCTGGTTTTTTGCCGCGAGTGCGGGCAAGAGTACTACTGTGTCCGGCGGATGGAAGATTCGGATTCCGGCTCGGTCACCTACGTTCCGCGCGAACTCTCCGACCGGAGCAACGATGGCGATTCGAGGGCTGGCTTTCTCTACTACAGTTCAGAGAACCCGTGGCCATCGGGCACGGAGCAAGAGCTGTCAAAACTGCCAGAGGACTGGATCGAGGACACCAATCAAGGTCCGCGCGTCAAGTCTGGGAGGAAGAAGAACCTGCCTCGTCCCATCATGGCAGGCACCGATGGCAAAGAAAACTTGGGCGGCCACCCCGGCCATTTCGTGGAGAGTCCATTCCGGTTCTGCCTTCATTGCCGGGTAGCCTATGACTTCCGGACGACCTCCGATTTCGGGAAGCTGACATCCCTCGGAACCGAGGGACGGAGCACCGCGACCACTATTCTCAGCCTCGCGACCATTCGTCATCTCCGGAAGGAACCGACGCTCGATCCGCGTGCGCGCAAGTTGCTCAGCTTTACGGACAACCGCCAGGACGCCTCTTTGCAGGCTGGCCACTTCAACGATTTTGTTGAGATCGGTCTCCTCCGCTCGGCTTTGCTAAAAGCGTGCGCAGCGAATTCCGTCGGCCTCAGGTTCTCGCCCGCATGCTTCCATCCCGTAAAGTACAGCGCGATGCGCCACACCCCTACCATCGAGACGATGCCGCTGGTGAATGTGCCGGTGCGTTTGTCACCCGGTTCGCGGGCCAGACGTAGAATGCGCATGCCGGTGTCGTCGTTGTGCAGCACACTGCCTTGCGCCGCCAGCCGGATCAACTCCGCCAGCGCCGCGCGGATCCACTGCGCGGCAGCCTCCAGAAGTTCCCATTGCGTCGCGGCGGACAAGGGCATTCCCAGTTGTTGCTCCAGCCTTTCCAGCCGGTGAAAGGGCACTCCAGTACCGTACTTCATCAGGGCGATCATCGCCACGGCCGTGGCATCGTACTTGTCCGGGCCCGCCGTCGCCGGTGCGTCGGCGGTGAACACCTGCCCGCAGGCGTTGCAGCGCAGCCGCTCCATCTCGAATACGGTGGCTTCCAGCGGCGCGTGCCCTACGAATCTGACCAGCGTGGCCGGCTCTTTCTGGCGGTATACCTTTCCGCGGCGGCATTCCGGGCAAAGGTCGCCGGAAGCGAGCGTGGCGTGCGCTACCGCAACCCGGTTGGCGCCTCGAAACGCAGCGGCACTATGGCGCCCATGACGGCTAGGAGCCGGCGCGTTCTCCGGTTGGCCTGCGGGCGCCGCGTCCCGCGGCACAACGGCGCTGGTTTTCTCCGTACTCCGTTTTGGCATTAGCCTCTCGGCCATGGCATGTAGCGCGGTTTTGAGCTGCTGCCCTTCCGATGCGCTCAGCGGCGCGCGTGTGCTGCGATCGATAATCTCGTCCAGTTCATCCAGATTCACGTCGATCCGCCGTCGCATTCTCATGACTGGGTGAGGTACTCACGGAAACGCGGCGTCAGGGGATAGCCCAGCACCTGTTTGAGCGAGCGGTTCGGCACATAGCTGTTGGATTGCTTGCCGCGTCCCGTCGTCTGGCCCAACAACACCCAATTGGCTGCGCGGTAACAGGTGCCGCGGAATCGTTCCGAATCCACGAAGGTTTCCAGAAAGTAAATGGGATGCCCATACATCCGTTGCCAGTCACCGGAGATCTGTGTCGCCATGCGGCCCAAAATGTGCGACGCCAGATGCGGCACCCGCACCCAAGGCAGAATCAGAAACCGTGTGTTGTATGCGATCAACCGGATGTTACGGCGCCGCACCTCCTGGTTCCAGCCGATGTAGCGGTCGCGCGCACCAATGTGTCGCGGTGCGCTGGACCACGCCACACATGCCAGCGGCCGGCCTTGCGCCCATACCAAATACTTCAGGTGCTCCCCCACTGGCTGCTCATAGCCCAGATAATGATGCTCCTCCAGCAGGCTGTTAAACAGCGGTTCATCCCCGCTCCGCCGCTCCCCTCCCTGAATCGCGGGTTGCATTAAGCCCCGCGCCGGTACTCCCCAGCAGAGCGCTTTCACTCGCCTCAACTGGCGGAGAAGCCAGCAGCCGCGGACTCGGCCATTCTGATCCGCCAGCCTAGCAATTGGGCGGTTGTGGACGAAATTGAAATTAAACGCTGCCCACTGAACGAGATCGCGGACGTGCTAACATTATTGAAGGTAGGGTGCTTGAGCATGGCCACAACATCGCCCCCCATAAGCGCAAAAGAGCAGGCGAAGCGGCAGCAAGCACTAATCGCTACAATCGCCCACCTTCGAATCGAAGACCTGCATTTGGATAACGATTTGAAGCGCATATTCCAGCGGCACGTGGACGGAGAGATCGGCGACGAAGAACTCGCCGCCGCAATAGACGAGTTGAATGAACGCCGCTTCGGACCCTTACCTGTATCCGGGAACGGACGTCCTTAGAAACGTCCCCGGCCTTCGCAACGCAGAGCAACTGGCCACGTTTGAAACGGCCAAGACGGCTCAGCGGATTTACGAGCTTCAGAAGACGCGAGTCGTCGGCAGGTTTGATACCACGCATTTGAAAACGATTCACCAACGGGTGTTTCAGGACGTCTTCCCTTGGGCCGGGCAATTCCGTACGACGATGCTCGGAAAAGCAGAACGCGTGGGGCAACCTGCCACTTGGTTTACACCGCCACACCTATTGGAGCACGAGGCACAACGAATATTTGACGCGCTCCACCGCTCGAACCTGTTGCGCCGAATCCAGCCAATCGAGTTTGCGCGCAAAGCCGCCCGCTTGCTCGCGGAGATCAATGCGCTGCATCCCTTCCGTGAGGGGAATGGGAGAACGCAGAGGCTTTTTGTCGAGGCCCTCGCAAACCAGGCAGGCCACCAACTGCATTTCGATGTGGTCGGCAGAGAGCGGATGGTGCAGGCCAGCATTGAGGCGAACAGAGGCAACTTCGGCATGATGACCCGCCTGTTTGAAGAAATCATAGACGCGGAGCGCGTTCAACCCTTGCGGCGTGCGATCCTGTTTCTCTCCCACGAGAGTTTCAACTGGAACGACACATACATTGCGACAATAGTCGCAGGTGAGAATTACAGTGGACGACTGGTCGGCCGTGACGGCGAATCATTCATGATGCGTTCAGATGACAATCGGATTCTGATCGGCCGTGCCGCAGATATTAGCAACTCGATACGAACCGGCGAGCACTTCTCGTTTCGCGCCGCCGGTGTGCCGTCCTAGCTTAGGTTCAGAGCACCGCTCAAATGCGCCACGTTCACGTTCTCCCAGAACCCTTATCCAACGGACGTGTGGCAAGAATTTCATCAATTCTCACTTTGAGGTGGCTGGTGAGGCGGTCTGCAACAATCATCAAGAACTCCTCTGTAATTGGTAGAGCCGACTCCGTTATGGCGATCCGTCTCACTACACGTTCTCGCCGGCTAGGCGTGCGGACCGCAACAGCCTTGATCTGATCAAGCAAAACCGCCAACAAACCGTCCACGTCGGGGTTGACCTCGCGGAGTGCTTCAATTCGCTGAATTGCGTGGCAAACGGTTGTGTGGTGCCGACCGTTGTAGAACTTGCCGATCTTCGTAAGGCTCCAACCGCCTACCCGCTTGGCCAGGTACATCGCCACCTGCCGATTGAATGCCGCCGGTTGCGCATTTCCCGCTACCCGCGCACGGCCCAGTCGCTCCGAAACGACTCGGTCAATTTCGGCCAAGGCCGTTTGCCGCATAAGCACCCCGTCGTCGATCTTAGGCACAAACATGGTTGCTCCCCGCAGGCCGAATGGCATACGCGCGCTTGACGATGATCGCTCGACCGTCCGGACTGATGAACGCCGGGCATTCTGGCCACATGATACGCACGATGTCCAACCACCTTTTCCAATCGCTCCCGGAACTTACGGGGACGGGCATAAGTGGTACTCCCCAACTGATTCACCAGGCCGAAATCTCCAAACAGCGGTACGCGCTCCTCTCCCCTCGCTGCGAAGCAGCGGTACGACAGCCACATGTAGAGGTCAAGAACCGCTGGCGAGGACGATAGGGCCTTGGCGGCCTCCAGGTCGGCAGGGATGGGATGGCTCTGGATTTCCCGGTAGAACTCTTCGCTCAACACAATCATGTTCTGGCAGTCACCCGGCAGGTTCTGCTGACCGGGATCGCGGGAGTACCAAATGCGCGCCTCGCTCATAAAGTTGAACCGCGTGTGGTGGACGACCGCGGCCTTTTCCAGCTGCATATCGGAGCCGAAGAAGATGGTGGCGCCGAAGATGCGCTGGAAAGCGCCGATCAGCCGGCGGTATTGGGAACCGCCCTGCTGCATGCCGAAAGCATCCAACATTTCAAGTGCGCTGGAGAACGTGATAGTTCGGCGCTGCTGCCGGACCGCCAGGGTAGCGAGGAAAAGGGGGACCAAGCGATCCTGGCCCCAAGGCAGCCCATAGGTAGGATGACCGGTGACCTGCAGCAGGAATTGTCCGTTTCGGCGTTCGTGCAGCAAGACACCATTGGCTGGTCTCTTGATCGGCAGGCCACAAAGAACAAAGGGCCGGGAGGCGAAGCCCAGGGACTGGCTGGCGGAATCTCGCTTTAGGCGGACGCACTCAACGGCCTCGGCTTGACGGAGCTTCTGCTTGGATATGAAGATCTCGCCAGGCAGCCGTCGCAAGACGGCCGCGGCAGATTCCATAGGTTGCTGGTACGGTTCTGGTTTCAACTCCGGAAAGATGGCACTTCCACTGTTCAAAAAATCACCTCGCGAGATCGCCGGAGAGGTCCGACGAATCCTCTGGGCGAGGGTCTCTCAGGATGGGTGACTGGGGGCTCAAAACAGCTACCGGCTCGTTACTGCGATTACTGCGTTAAGCCGGCCTTTTTCGCAAAATACTGATTCTGCATGGTCGTCTATGTTCAGGAAATGTCGCCCATGGCCGCAAAAGTTCTTTATTGTCAAACGACGACCGTATTCCCAAGCTGGACGCCGCCTGGTTGAGTACCTTCGAGAAGCAAATCAACAGTTTGCTTGAACCCGCTTCAGCCTTCGCTCCGTCAGGCATTAGATCAATTCCGTCGGGCAAGGTCGGACAAGCAGCCTTGGTAGCCGTGGCATTGGTGGCGTTGTGCGGAACGTAGAATCTGCAAGTTGCAGACTCCGCGTGGTGGTAGTGGGTTCGAATCCCACCCTCACCGCCAGCTAACCTACTGAAAATACAGCAGAACATACATTTTTTCATTGCCCACATAGAACCCTCACCGCCCATCGAGGCTGTCTTCCCCTGGCAATAATTGCTGGTGCTGTTGACGGGGCATAGTGAAATCACTATATTGTTAATTACGGATGACCGACGAGCCGCTCTTGAAGCCCGTGATCTGGGTCGGTTCGAGCCGCAAGGACTTGCGCGCGCTTCCCGAGCCGGTCCAGGATCACATAGGCTATGCCCTGTACGTTGCACAACGCGGCGGAATGCACCGAGACACGAAAACGCTGAGGGGTTTCGGCGGGGCAGGGGTCGTGGAGGTGGTTACGGATTTTCGCGGCGATACCTTTCGGGCCGTATACACGCTGCGTTATGCAGGAGCGGTCTATGTGCTGCACGCGTTCCAAAAGAAATCGAAGAGCGGACGCGCGACGCCGCGCCGTGACATGGAGCTGATCGAACAGCGGCTGCGCGAGGCCGAAGAAATTGCCGAGGGGAGGAGCCATGAGCAAGAACAAGTATGAGGTCGGAAGCCGGAACGTGTTCAAGGACCTCGGCCTACCGAACGCCGAAGAGCACCTGATCAAGGCGCAACTCGTATACAAGATCGACGCCATCCTAAAGGATCGGAAGCTGAGGCAGGTTGAAGCCGGCAGGCTGTTCGGCATTCCCCAACCCGATGTCTCCAAGATGCTGCGAGGGGAATTCCGGCAGTTTTCGGTAGAGAGGCTACTGCGGTTCCTAGTGGCGCTGAATCATGACGTCGAGATTGTGGTTAGGCCGCACCGAGGGCAGGGCGATTCGGCGGCGCTGCATGTTTCCTGAGAGTATGGACCGGGTTGGCCCCGTATTAGGCCGCAAGCTAATGTCGAAGATTATCGTTACCGTACTGAATAATAGCGTCTGCGGAGCTTCTCAAATCAGCGCCGATTAAGTTCCTGGGGACCAGGTGAGTTGCTTCTTCGCGCACCTCGAGGCGGACGGACTGACATTCGCGTTGAATGCAGCGTAAAGGACGCTACCATAACGGTTATGAACAGCGCAGACATGGCCGCGCTTGTCCCCAATCCCGACGACTTGCTGGCTGTTCCGATTGAGAAGCAGGGGAAGCTGCTGCTGGAGCTGCTAGCTCCGCAGCACTATAGCCCCTTCGGAGGGCGCTGCCGATACCACGGATGTGGTAGCTATTGGGCAGCGACAGGAGCCAAATCATCTCCGTTAGATTACTCCCACCAAAGCGCGCGTGCAAAGCCAAATGAGCTGGGATGTTACTCCCGATAAGTCCGCCTCCCGTCCACCGGGCAGAAAATGCTGGCGGACAATGGAGCGTTGCCTTAGTACACCGTTTCAGAAGTTCACTAACGTATTTCGAATGGAGTGGGGAAGCCCCTCGGTCCGCCCGGCCGGGCGGCCTGGGAGGCCGCCGCAGCGCGGGGCGCTGCCCCACAAATACGCCATTCGAATATGCGAGTGCATTTCTAAAATGACCGACTTAGGCAACGCCCACGGGCCAAGGGTCTGCCTCACTATTCATGTACAATCGGAGGCAGATGTCGATCCTCCAGGACATCCGTTTCGCGTTCCGGCTCTTCCGGCGGACTCCGGTTCCCACCGCCATCGCCCTGTTGTCGATCGCTCTGAGCGTGGGCGCCACGGCGGTGGTCTTCGCCGCCATCAAAGCGGTGCTGATCGACCCGCTGCCCTATGCACGCGCCGCGGAACTTGTGCAGCTTCGCAGCGAGTTCCCCCAAATGCAGCAGCAATCGAGCGGTGACTGGGTGGTTTGGAACGACATCCGCGAAGTGGCTCGCAGGACCCGAACTCTGGGGCCACTGGGCGTCTATCAGAATGCGGTTTTCGATCTGGCGGGTGACGCGAACACCACTCCCGAAGCGCTTTACGGCACGCGCGTGAACGCGGCGCTGTTCCCCGCGCTGGGCGTCTCCCCCATGCTGGGGCGCGACATCCTTCCCGAAGAGGATGGACCCGCGCACTCCGACATCATGATTCTGAGCTACGGCCTGTGGTTGCGCCGGTTTCATGCGGACCGCGGGGTAGTGGGCCGAACTGTCACGGTCAATGGACACGCTTGCCCGATCGTCGGCGTCATGCCGCCGGAATTCAACTTTCCGCTGCGCCGGCAAGCCGCGCATACACCTTCGCCTTACGTGGAGTTTTGGGCGGCGCCCTTCAAGGTACCTGCCAACCCGAACGCCGGACTGGGCGCGGTGGCCCGGCTGCTGCCGCACGTTTCCTTGGCGGAAGCGCGCCAGGACCTCTCGGCGATCGGCAAGGCGCTGGCCCGTGAATATCCCGAAACGAATCGCGGCCGCGCCCTGCGCCTGAACTTCCTGCGCGACCGGGCGGTAGGCAGCGCCACACCCGGACTGCTGCTGCTGATGGCCGCGGCTGTCCTGTTTATGCTGATCGGCTGCGCCAACGTGGCCAACTTATTGCTGGCGCGGGGCCTCGCCCGGCAGAGGGAGGTCGGCGTGCGGCTGGCTATCGGCGCGGGACCAGCGCGGGTGGTTCGACAACTGCTCACCGAAAGCTGTGTGCTTGCCGCGCTGGGCGGTTTGGGCGGGTATCTGCTTACGGTGGCGGCCTGGAAGATCTTGCCGGCTATGGCGCCTGTGAGCATTCCGCGGCTGGCTGCGGCGCGGGCGGATTCGAGCATCTTAGGCTTCGCGCTGGCGCTGGCCATGGTCAACGGAATCCTGTTTGGGATGGCGCCCGCGTTGCGCCTGGCTCGGGAACGGGCGATCGCCATCGGCGGGTTCGGCGTGCGCGGCGCTGCTTCGGCAAGGCACGACCGCTTGCGTTCCGCGCTGGTAGTCGCCGAAGTGGCCGTTTCGGTGGTCCTGGTGGTGGCCGGCGGACAACTGCTGGGGAGCTTCGTCCGGTTGATGGCCACGAGGTTACGTCCGGATTTCATTCCGCACCTGCAGCACAGCCCCCGGCGCGGCCCGTGGGCGGCGGACCCAGCAGCCGCGGCGAGCTTTACGACTACTACAAGCGCATAGGCATGCTGGAAGTTTTCTTTGCCCTTTCCCCGGCTCCTAAGGTAAAATTGCATGGTGCTCTGTTCCGAAATTCTGGAACGCTGGCGGGACACCGGATACGACCCGACCACCGGGGAGAACCCGCCCTTTAATCTGCCCAAGCCTCTTCCGCCGCACCAGCACGAAGACGGATTTGATGCCCGCTGCGGCCTATGTACTTATTTGCGGGAGCTTGCCCAGGAACGCTAAAATCCGCGAGATGAAAGGCTTTGTGGGTCCATCCCGGTATGCGCCAGCAGGCCCGTCATTTCGCAGACGGTGGCAAGATAAAGAAGCTCTGAGAAGTTTGGTGACAAGAGGCGATCTTCTGGCGTATTTATTTGGGCGGGTTAAGATGAAGGTAGATCATGAACCGTGAGGAGATCATCGCCCGGCTGCGGGAAAACGAAACGGCGCTACGCCAGCGGGGTGTAGCTCATGCCGCTTTGTTCGGTTCGCGAGCGCGAGGCGATCAACGGCCTGAAAGCGATACCGACATCATGATCGAATTCGATCCCACGGCCCGCATCACTGTTTTCGATTACGCCGGTTTGAAAGATTACATCGCCGCCTTGTTCGACGGCCGCGTGGACGTGGTGAACCGCGACGGGCTTAAGCCTTACGTGAAACCGGCGGCCACAACTGACGCCATCTATGCCTTCTGACGCCGCCGCGACCGCCCTACGCGATATGGAGCACCATATCGCCCTCGCTAACCAATTCGTCGCGGCCCTGGATTACGAGGCTTTCCGGAATGACATTCGCACGGTCTTTGCCGTGACCCGGTGCCTTGAGATTATTTCGGAGGCCTCGCGCCGTCTCCCGGATGAGATGAAAACCCGCTACCCGGCGATTGCCTGGAAGAACATGGCCGGCGCCGGCAACGTCTACCGCCATGACTACGAGGACGTTGCGGCGAAGCTGGTATGGGATACCGTACAACTGGCCTTGCCGCCGCTCAGGGACGTTGTCGCCGCTGAGATTGCGGCTCTCGAATAGAACTGGAACTCGTTTACAATCGGTCTGTTGCAAGAGACTGGAGAATGAATGCGCCTTAGCTGGAACGAGATCAGAGCACGCGCCGCACGCTTTGCCGAGGAATGGAAGGCCGCCCATTACGAAAAAGGCGAAAGCCAGACCTTCTATAACGAGTTCTTCGAAGTGTTCGGTGTCACACGCCGCCGCGTCGCCAGTTTTGAGGAACCGGTCAAAAAACTCGGCGACGAACGCGGGTTCATTGATCTGTTTTGGAAGGGTGTGCTTCTCGTCGAGCAGAAGAGCGCAGGCCGCGATTTGATCCGGGCCAAACAACAGGCTCTCGATTATTTCCCCGGCCTGAAAGAGAACGAGCTCCCCCGATACATCCTTGTAAGCGATTTCCAGACCTTCGAGCTTTATGACCTCGACGACAACACAACCAGCCGGTTCACTCTCCGCCAGCTTCCAGACCATATAGAAGAATTCGGCTTTATCCTTGGCGTCCAGAAGCGCTCGTTCCGCGATCAGGACCCGGTAAACATTGAGGCGTCAGAGATCATGGGCAAGCTCCACGATGCCCTAAAGGACTCCGGCTACGAAGGCCATGAGTTGGAACGCTTTCTCGTCCGTCTCGTGTTCTGCCTTTTCGCCGATGATACGGGCATCTTCGAGCCTCGGGACATCTTCTCGACACTCATTACCCAGCGCACGAATCCGGACGGCACCGACACCGGATTGTGGCTCGGTCAGCTTTTTGATGTTCTGAATAAGCCCGTTACACAGCGTCAGAAAAACCTCGATCAAGATTTGGCGCAGTTTCCCTATGTCAATGGCGACCTGTTTCAGGAGCGCCTTTCGCTCCCCTCCTTCAATGCCGCCATGCGGTCGCATCTAATCGATGCTCTCGATTTCAGTTGGGATGCCATATCCCCGGCCATATTCGGTTCGCTCTTCCAGTCCGTCATGAACCGGAAAGAGCGCCGCGCCCAAGGCGCCCATTACACCACCGAGAGAAACATCCTGAAGGTGATCGAGCCACTTTTCCTCGACGAGTTGCGCGAAGAGTTCACGCACCTCACAGAGCGCCGCGACAGCGGACGCCGCAAGGCCCTTGAAGCATTTCACCAGAAGCTTTCCACACTCAAGTTTTTTGACCCTGCGTGCGGATGCGGAAACTTTTGATCATTTCCTACCGAGAGCTTCGGCTCCTAGAAATCGACCTCTTGAAGGCACTGCGCAAAGACAGCCAGTTAAAGCTCGATGTCGCGCAGTTGTGCCAGATCGACGTGGACCAGTTTTACGGCATCGAGCTGGGCGAATTTCCAGCCCGTATCGCAGAAATCGCGCTGTGGATGATGGACCACATCATGAACAACAAGCTCTCGTTGGAATTCGGCGAAAGCTATGTCCGCATCCCCTTGAAGAAGTCGCCGCACATCTTGCCCGCCGACGCCCTAGAGATGGATTGGGCCAGTCTGATCGCCCCAGCAGAATGCTCCTATATTCTCGGCAATCCGCCCTTTGGGGGCGCGAAGTACCAGAGCGAAAAGCAGAGAGCGCAGGTCCGCCGTATAGCCCACCTCGGGGGGAGCGGTGGAACGCTCGATTACGTGACAGCATGGTTCATAAAGGCCGGTGAATATTTGCAGCACTCCCACGCACGTATTGGCTTCGTTGCAACCAATTCGATCACGCAGGGCGAGCAGGTCGCACAGCTTTGGCCCCTTCTTTTTGACCGCTACGGCCTCGAAATCAGTTTCGCGCACCGCACATTCGCCTGGGGTAGCGATGCACGCGGAGTAGCGCAAGTTCACGTAGTAATTATCGGCCTCACCAGACGGGACCAGGAACCTACCGAAAAGCGGCTCTTCAGCTATAGCGATATCAAGGGCGACCCAACCGAGAGCCATCATGCAGCCTTGACCGCCTATCTGTTTGACGCTGGAACCGTAGCAAACCGCCACCTCGTAGTTGAAGAGATTTCGCATTCTTTGAGCGGCGCGCCCAAGATGATTATCGGTTCAAAACCGATAGATGGTGGCTACTTGATCTTTGACGACAGCGAGAAAGATGCCTTCCTAGCATCGGAACCCAAGGCGCGAAAATTCATACACCCGTTCATCGGCGGGGTCGAATACCTCCAAGGCCGCGGGCGGTGGATTCTCGCTTTGCAAAAGGCCTCCCCAACCGAACTCCGCTCAATGCCTGCCGTTGTCGAGCGCCTTAAATTGGTGAAACAGTACCGGCATGGAGAAATCCCGGCGAGAAAGAAAGCGGATGCGGAGCCGAAAGCGCCCGGCATATCGGCTCGCTCCCTTGCAGACACACCCGCTGAATTCCACGTCACCGTCATTCCGACTCGACCGTTCCTCGCCATTCCAGAGAACAGCTCAGAAACCAGAGATTACCTGCCAATCGGATGGCTTGAACCGCCTATTATCCCAAGCAACAAGCTACGGTTCATCAAGGACGCTGACCTCTGGCATTTCGGCATCCTGACCTCTCGGATTCATATGACTTGGTTGCGTTACGTAGGGGGCCGGATCAAAAGCGATTTTCAGTATTCAATTGGGATCGTCTACAACACGTTCCCTTGGCCCGAAGCCAGTGAGGCCCAGCACGCAAGAATCCGCACCCTCGCTGAGAACGTTCTTGATGGCCGGCGACAGTTCCCATCCGCTACGCTCGCGGATCTCTACGACGCTGATGTGATGCCGGTTCAGCTCCGCAAGGCCCACCGCGCCCTTGATGACGCCGTGGATAAGCTATACCGTTCTGCTGCATTCACCGGTGATCGTGACCGCGCGGAGCATCTGTTCGGACTTTACGAAAAGCTTGTAGCGCCGCTCGTTGCCGCGGCGTTTCAGCCGACCCGCCGATTAAGGAAGCGAAGGTAAGCGCGATATGCCCAAAAGAAACTCCACGACCATTCGCGCCCTGTACCCCTGCGTAAGAAATCGGCTTAAAATCGGAATGGCAATGTCGCAGCAGTTGAGGGACACATGAGACTCAAAGCATTCACCGTCAAAAACTACAAAACCGTACTGAATAGCGGGCGCGTCCAGATCGATCCGAACGTAGCCTGTCTGCTCGGGAAAAACGAAGCCGGCAAGTCAGCGGTCATGCAGGCACTTTGGAAGTTTAACAACGTGTCCGGGGTTACATATGATCGCCTATTTGACATTCCCGCAGAGTTTTACACCAGGCAGCGCACTACAGACCCGGAGGTTGTAGTCCTTGAATTCGTGCTGGACGAACAGGATAAGGCA
>Ga0302324_100003595_pt1 | contig 34950 bp, 32 predicted proteins | sample Palsa_T0_1_FD_201949 | JGI IMG/M metagenome (GOLD analysis project Ga0302324, IMG submission 201949) | Peat permafrost microbial communities from Stordalen Mire near Abisko, Sweden - Palsa_T0_1 | ecosystem: Environmental > Terrestrial > Soil > Palsa > Peat permafrost | place: Sweden: Abisko...
CCAACATCGGATACAGCCGCTGCAGCGCCTCCGTATCGCGGAACACTACGTCAGTGGCCCACTCGGTTTGGTAGGCCGACCAGTAATATTGAGCCGGAAATTTCGCGAAGATGTCCTGGTGTAGCGGCTTGAGTTCCGCAGCCACACCTTGTAACAAATCCGGCCAGTTGACCTCCAGTTGAGCCTCAAGCAACTGTTGCGCACGTTCATAATTGGCCAGCCAGGGAAAGCAATTGTCCTGCCGCACGTACTCCAAACCTTCCCGGTCCATTTGCCGCGACAGCCATTCCCGTCCGTTTAAACAAATCTGCACCGGAAACGGAAACCAGGATTGAATCCGGGCGTTCTTGTACGTTGGGGTGGGGTATGTCTTCTCCGAACAATTGGAAATCGCGGTGGACTGGGCGAAACACTTTGGAACTGTCCTGACCCTTGTGATCGGTGTTCCATTATGTCTGTACGTCGGCTGGCGTGGACTGATTTTGATACGAATGATTCGCCAACTGCGAGTCCGCCTCATCAGTGCGCCTTCGGCGCTCGCGAGAAATGACCCTACTTTGCTCGCCAAAAGTGACCCACCTCACCGGTACGTTCCAGTACCAGGTTTTGCTGCGGCGACTGGTGAGAGGCATACGCGCCCGACGGTAGGCAGATGATGTGAAAGCACCCCGCACGCCTGCGGCGTGGATGATGTTGCTGCCGGGCTCGTTTGCCCGTGGGCAAACCTGTTCATTGTGTGGGTCAGTCTAAGTGAGCAGAAGTGGGTCATTTCTCGCGAGCGCCGAGGTCCAGTGCGCCGATGTTGGATCGAAAACTTAAATCCGGCAGCAAGCTCGCCTTGCTCGACCTCCTGAACTTCGAGGAAGAGACCGACAGTGAAAGCCCGCAGGCAATTCCAGGTGCATTCCGCATCGATCCGTCACGGCTACGGCATTCACCACGAATTGCCGTACCCGACGATGTCGAGCTCGTTCTCTATTGTTCTTCGCGGTGCGACATCGTGAGCGCGCGCGCAGCGCTGGCATTGAAGCGAATAGGCGTGGAAAACGTGTGGGCCCTGGAAGGTGGACTCGATAGTTGGCGCGAGAAAGGACTGCCTGTTGCTCAGTTTCCCGAAGCGCCGGCAGCCGTCGCAGAGCGGTTTGGGTCAGGTTGCCCGATGTGTAGCTGGCCTGTGTCCAGTTCCGTTCACCTTTGAAAGGTTGCCAACACCAGTAGTGAATGATAAAGGACGTTGTCATTCGCATATGCTTGTCGCGCCTCCGTGAGGTCCTGTCCCTAAGGTTCGGTTCTGGCAAGTCAGCGTCGAATTCCTTCCGGCGGAGGGCCACTCGGAGAAAGAGTTGCGCCGGTCCGACAGCTTGCTGCGACGTTATCCAAAGGCGCATTCTGCTTTTCCTCGCCGGGGTATGCCGCTCTACAATCGAAGCTGGGGGAATTCATGGCGGGTTGGGAGCCAACAGCATATAAGCAGTATCAAGGGATTGTAGCCGATCCCCATCTTCTTGGTGGGAAGCTGGCAATTCGTGGAACACGGCTTGCAGTCTCTCCCTCATCCTCGAATGCTTGGCCAGCGGTATGTCTCTCGATGACATTGACCAATCCTTTGGCGGAGATTTTCCGCGTGAGGCCTTGCCCGAAGTTCTGAAGGTCGCCTCCGAGATCACCGACGCGTTTCATGTGGCTGCTTGACGCCAACATTGACGTACACCTCGTTTCTGTCTTAAGAGGCCTCGAAATCTCCTGCGATACAGCTGGGCAGCGTGGGTGGAAGAGTCTATCCAATGGCGAGCTCGTGCGCGTGGCCGTGGACGCCGGCTTCAAGTGTCTGTTGACGCGGGATCAACTCTTTGGCGAATCTGCTTCCCAAGCCCTGAAGCAGTTTCCAGAATTTGCAGTCGTTGTGGTGAATGCCCCGCAGCGACCATGGCCACGATATCGAGAGGAGTTTCTCGCTTGATTTTGGGGAGTACCCGATACGGCCAATTGCCGGCAAATTGATTCAGTGGCCCTGAGCTGATCGGTTCTTCGATTACTGACCTCTGTAGTGCGTCATTAGATCAACAGATCAACCAAGCGCCCGGCGTTCCGAGTCGTTCTCCGGCTTCCCGTGAAGTTTACGGTTGGAGACAGGCTCATGGCTAAAGAGCCATGGCAACTCTAGCGACTCTGGGTCTGACAGCCACCAACGATCTACAGGTTATGACGTGAACCTCAACTTCCGAACACCGCTGTTCACCGCTCTGGCGTGCAATAGCGTGCAATGCGCAACGGCACGCTTGGCAACCACGGCACTCCCTGCAATGATGAATCCGCAACTTGCAGCTTCTATTGACGCCTCAATTGTCCGAATCCCTCTCTCTCCGCCATAAGACCATCAATAACTTGTGAGACCATTTTGAAAAATGGCGGGCAAGGGGGCAAATCTTTTCCCTCTCAACCTGTACCGTCGCCATTTCCGCACCGCAGTTCGCCGCTCTCCACGATGTGAATCGTCAGGCCAGGCGAAAGTTTGTCCCCTGACGCGCGGTATCCGCAACCGGGACGGCGCTGCGATATGGAATCAGGCCACGCGCCAGGCGGCTAGAGTGGCGAGCGCTTCATTATGGGTCAGGTCCGGCTTGATTACCAATTCCACGGTAGAGACACCATCCAAATTAACTTCATAGTCCTCAATCTCGCTGGTCGAGCCGGCAGGACTGAAATTATATTGTTGGCGCACGATCTCCTTGGGCTGTCCGCCGTCCGCCGCGGACCATCGAACGGTGAATTCCTGAAGACGGTCCCGCGTTAGTTCCAAAAAGTGGAGTTGTATGCGATGCAAGGCAACCGCTTGATCGAAGATTAGGCGGATTTGCTGCTCGCCCTTTTGGGAGGCTCGCCAGCCTGGGCCGACGGTGGAGCTAAAGACCGATTCGATAGGAAAGCCGGGATCTTCGGAAGTGACTTCGACGGTCGCAATCTGCCCGAGATTCATCCATCGTGGACCCGGCCCCGGCGTGGCAGCCGTCCCGTCCGAACCAAGAATTCTCTTGCGCACGCTCCTATTCTCTCCGAAGGCGATGCATTCGTAAAGAGAAAGAATCCAGAATTAGGAATCGTGCGGTCAGGCGCCACGCTCGTCCAGCCGTTTGAGCAGGACGCCGAGTTGCTGCTGTTCATCGCAGCCGAGGGGGCTCATCATCACGCTCACCAGACGCAGGTGATCGGGAAGCGCGGCCGTCACCAGCTTGCGGCCGCTGGCCGTGAGGCGGATCACGTTGGCGCGGCGTCCCGTTCTGGAAGGAACCCGCCGGACGAAACCGCGCCGGCTGAGGCGATTAACCAGCCCCACCATGTTCCCTTTTGTTACCGCCAACTTGCTGGCCAGTTCCTGCTGATTCAGATCCTCAAGCCCCGAGAGCATGGCCATCAAATCGAACTGAGCCAGCGTAAGCTTGTGCTTTTTGAGCGAATCCTCCACCTTGGACTGTAGCGTCCAGAAGGTGCGGATCATCTGTAGCCAGGTTTCCAGCTCCAGAGGAAGCGTTTTTGCAACTAACGCGCCGTGCACGGCTCGGGATCCCAGCCGGAGGCGTCGGCGAGCTTCTTGAAGTGACTGGTAGTGACGAATGGCAAGGCTAAGTACGTGGGATCGTCCACCACAGTGGTCACCATGAGCCAGGTGTCGGCGTTCGGTTCGCTGAAGACATCGTAATACTCCTTGAGAACGGTCTTGTCGCTGTAAGGAACGCCATTCTTGCGAAGGTATCCGGCACGTAACTGCGTGGTGGTAACTTCCAGGGAGCGGGATCGAGCGCCCAGCCGGGGATTTATGCCGAGACCGAAAAAAACCGGCGGATTGACCACCGGCAACGCGCCCTCCCATTTTGCGAACGAATATCCCTGCCACGATGGCGCGGTTTCCCGCGGAGGCGCTCCGGCGAAATGGAAGATTCGAGTCTGTTGCCCTGCGTCGGTCTCGATCTTGAGGGTGGTGTCGTCCTGCCAGGTAATGTGCAGACGTCCGGGAACGCGCATAATGGCCGGCGCGCCATAGGACTTGCACTGCAACCCCGCGGCTTCGTCCTTGGCCGGATCCCACTCGTTCAGCACCTTGCGGCCTTCGGCGTTAGTGGGAACGCTGGCGGCGTCGCCTTTGAGCGGAGTAACCATGCGCCACCGCCAGTCTTCGGTAACGTACGCCACCCAGTATCCGGTGAGATCGATAGGCGCGCCCGGCTTTCCCGGCGCGGGTGCCTCGGGAGGATCGCCGCCGATCTGCGCGCAAAGCGTGCCCGCCATGCCGAGGAAGATCAGAAGCGCAAAGGGCGCGGCGCGCACGCCCAAAGATGTCAGGAACTGGCTCGCGCTACGCTCCGTTTTGCGCGCGGTCATCAAAGGAGATTGCAGTTTCAACGCGACGGCCTCCCAGTGCCATCCGAGGGTGAAAGGCTTTTGTAAACCGCTTCGACAAACCGGTCCGCTGTGACGAAGCTGGTCTTCGATACGTACTCGGTGTCATAATCCCGAGTGGGCTTGGCGGATTGCACCTCTGCGAGCGTCTTGCCTTTCTTGATCAGGTCGCGAACGCGGTCCCGAACGATCACCACCATGTCACGGAACTCCACAATATCGGCGTCGTCACAGATCCGGCCATGGCCGGGAATTATGTAAGTGCCGCCTTCCTGCGTCTTCGCTGGAACCGTCATCTGCAGGATATGGTTCAATGCCAAAATCTCTCCCTGTACGCTCCCACCGTTTGCAATATCGATGTACGGATACCCGCCGGGGGTGAAAATATCGCCGGTGCTGATCACGTCTGAACCCCGAAACAAAACCACACTATCGCCGTCGGTGTGCGCGTTCGGCTCGTGGTAGATAACAATGGCCTCACCGTTGAAGTGCAGGTTCTTCAAAGGGGTTGCGTACTCATCGATCGGCAGGCCCTCCTCGGGGAAACGAGCTTGGCCGGGAGCCGTCAGTCGGTTGAGCACGTTTTCGTGCGCGATGATCTTCAGCGGAAGCGCTGGATCGGGTGCGGCGAGTTTCGCAATGGCTGCATTTCCGCCGACATGATCCGGATGCAGGTGGGTGTTAATGATGTAGCGCAGCGGGCCGGGGGAAAGCTTGCGAATCTCGGCCATAATTTTGGGCGCCAAGGGAGCGAATTGCGTGTCCACCAGCAACACGCCTTCGCTGCCTACTTGCACGGTGGTGTTTCCGCCCGCGCCCACCAGCATGTAGATGTTGTGCTGGACCGGCTCGACATGGATTTGAACTTTGTCGAAATCCTGTTGTTGGCTGTTGGCTGCGACGGCGGCGATCGCCAGCAGAGAAACGTACCGTAACGCGTGCGTCACGGCTTTTTCCCCGGCGGAGGCGCGGTGGGATCTAAACAAACGAAGCCTTCAGCGCCGCAGGAGCAGTAGCGCTCGCAACGGTCGCGGGGATGCTCGGGTTTCGCCATCGTCTTTCGATACTCCGGATACAAGGTTTCCGCGCCGCCCCGCGTTGCTTCGTAGGGCAATCCATACCAATCCGCCACTTCGTGCAGAAACGGATTCGTTCCCGGCAAGTGGTTGGGCACGTAATCGGCTGCTTTCGGCACTTCCGCGGCGGTTTCGCAGATGTCCCGGCCGATCACTTGCGAGGGATCGAAGATCCAGGTTTGGGTGCGGACCAGCGGCTCGGTCAGGAACACAGGGTCGGTTACGAGCGTTGCGACGGTCAGATAATTGCCATGCCGCACCCAATGTTCGGTGAAGCTGGCTTTGTCGCTGCGCGGAACGCCGTTGCGCTTCAGGTAGCTCTCCTTAAGATGGGTGGTGTAAATGTCCAGGACATTGTCGTTCCACGTTCCAGTGGAAAAACCTGCCCAGGTATGCGGCGCGTATTCGGAAGGATGCGGCCGTCCGTCCAGCCAGATAGTCCGCTCCATCTCCTGGAAGTTCATGCGTGTGTGGAACGCGATGACGCGCTGGGTTACCGGATCTCGAATAGCGTCGACGCGCATGTTGGCCAGACCGCGCATGGAATAGTCGGACGAGTGCGGCCGGCATTCATACTCGGGAACTACAGAGATGCGGTCCGCATCGTAGCTATCGGCGCGGAGCCGGGCGGCATCGTTGAGAGGCAGGCCTAAGTAATCGCCCAATTCAGGACCGGGAATGCGATCCGGCAGATCCTCGTGATACAGAGGCGACCAGCCTCCCGAGAAATCCACCTGCGCGAATGCGGTGGCGGAAGCGAGCAGCGCCAGCGCGAAAAATCGAATCATTGAATTAATGCTTTCCCTTCTCGCCGAGACTTTCGTATACGGCTGCGACGAACATTTTGGTGGTCCAGAAACCGCTGGTTGCGCCCCAGCGCGGATCGTAGTCCCGCGTCGGATTGGCAGCCTGCACCTGATCGAGCGTCATGCCTTTTTTCTTCATGTCGAGGATCCGGTCGCGAATGATGGTCACCATGTCGCGGTAGTAACCCACATCCGCGGCGTCACAGAGCCGTCCGTGGCCGGGAATGATGTACGTTCCCGCCTCTTCATTCTTAGCCGGGATCACCAGGTCCAGAATCTGGTTCAAGGCGTCCAGCTCGCCCTGGATGCTTCCGCCATGAGCGAGATCCAGGAACGGATAACCGTTGTTTGTGAAGATGTCTCCGGTGCTGATGACATCGGAACGCCGGAAGAAAACGATGCTGTCGCCGTCGGTGTGCGCCGCTTTGGGATGCTCGATGCGAATCCCTTCGTCATTAAAGAAGATGTCCTTCCTCGTTCCGAGGTAGGTATCGGTGGGCAGCATACCGAAAGGCGATGCTGGTTTTGCTCCATCCGCCGCACTCATCCGGTCGAGAACGTTTTGATGCGCGATTACCTTCGCGCCCTCCTTCGCGTCGTCGGTGAGGTTGGTGACATCGCCGCCCGCGATGGTCTGGCCCAATTTCGCGATCTTCTCATTTCCGCCGGTGTGATCGGCATGGAAATGCGTATCGATGATATACCGGACAGGCTTGTCGGAAAGCTTGGCGATCTCGGCCACCACCTGGTCGGTCATGGACGAGAGGCCGGTATCCACCAGCAACACGCCCTCATTCCCCGCGTCGACGGTAATGTTGCCGCCGGCGCCGGAAAGCATATAGACGTTCCCGCGCACATGCTGCACATGGATACCCGGCTGTGGGGACTCGGTCTGGGTCTGCGCCTGCGATGCCGGTCCAGGCGCTACGCTCACAGCCGCCGTCCGCATCGCGAGCCTATATTCGGGATACATGGTTTCCGCTCCGCCGCGCGTCGCCGCGACAGGCAGGTGATACTTTTCTGGAAACTCATTCAGAAATTTGTTCTCGCCCGGCAGGTGATTTGGAACCTTGCCTTCCGGCCGCGCAATTTCCTCCGCTACCTCGCACGGATAAGGATCGATGGACTGCTCCAGCGAGAGAACCCAGTTGGTGGTGCGCATGAACGGCTCGGTTAGATAAACCGGATCGTAGATGGTGCTGACCAGCGTGAGAAAGTCGCCGTGACGAATCCAGTGCTCCACCAGCGTAGCGCGGTCGCTGCGCGGAACGCCGTTGCGGCGAACGTAGCCTTCCTTGAGGTGCGTGGTGACGACGGTGAGCTGATTGCCTTCCCATTTTCCGGTGGAAAATCCTTGCCAGGTGTGGGGAGCGTCTTCGGGCGGGTGAGGGCGGCCATCCATCCAGATGGTCCGTTCCTGGGCCTGCCACTGCACGTGCGTGTGGTAAGCGATCACCTGCTGGGTCTGGTTATCGACGTCCTTCCAGATGCGCAAATTAGCCGGGCCGCGGGTTCCGTAGTCGGCGGGATGAGGACGGCACTGCCACTCCGGCAGGGTCGCGATGGACGCGTCCCAGCTATCCGCGCGAAGCCGGGCCGCATCCGTGATGGGCAATCCGAGATAATCCCCGAGCTCGGGGCCCGGCATCCGCTCGAGCTGGTCCTCGTGATAGCGCGCTCCCCATTCTCCGGTGAGATCGTACTGTCCGAAGAGTGGACAACCAAAAAGTATCGTTGCGATTATAAATTTTGTCATGGTTTGGCCGCAGCTCCGGCGGCTTTCCTCTCTTCCGCTCTGGCGCCCGACAGGATGTCGGTCATGGCGTAATTTCCTTCATGGCAGGCGTATTCGAAAATTCGCCCGGTCCGTTTCGCCATGGAAATCTCGACGGTCCAGGGTTTGGTAAACACGGTGGGATCGTCCACCGTGGCCCGGTAAATAATGGTGCCGGCATCGACGCGGCGGAAGCGTTCGACGACATGCAGATTTTCGTCGCTCATGCCATTCAGAAAAGCGACTCCGAAGCGGCTTTGATTATTGAATTTGAAATTGCTGGTATCCACCACCAGGGTGTCGCCTTCCCAATGGCCGCGCGAGTCGCCGGTCCACTGACGGATCTGGGGCGGCAGATGGGGACTGCCGTCCACCGGAATGATACGGTTTTCATGGTTCATTTCAACGGCGATGGCGACGAACCCACGGCTCTGCACAATCTCATAGTTGTTGTTGTAAGGCTCGGGAAGCATGGGCGGACCGGCGGCGCCAAACAGAATGCAGCGTTCGGTTAAAGGCCGATCCTCGGGACCGTCGACGGGATGCAGGGCCAACTCCGCGCGTGCCGCGTCGAATTTTTTCTGCGCCTCCGGAGTGAAGGGCGGAACTCTTCCGTCGGGCGGATCCATGATCAGAGACGTGCGCATCGTCTTGCCGACGCTGGTTCCACGATCGGTCCAGAAGTTGTTGTAGGCGCGCCGCGCCAGATCCGCTGCGCCGCGCTCGCCTTCCACCAGATCGGCATTGCCCTGTTGAATGCGCTGCTTTTCGAATGCGGCAGCTTCTTCGGCGGTGAAAAATTCCTTGGTTCCCAGTTGCGCAGGCCGCTGCAAGGGTGTGACGGTGGCGTTGGTCCAGACTCCCTGCAGATCCGGCTGGCCATCCGGAGTTCGGGGCACGGACCATTTCTTGGCAGAGCTTTCGGGTTGCGCTTGGCCCGCCAGGTTCAGGGCCGCGAACAGAGCCGATGTCAGAACAAAGACAAATGTTCTACTCGGGATACTTGGCAACAGCAGGGGGCGTGGTAACAGCACAGGGTCCTCCACACGAATGAGTTTAGATATAAACCACCTGACACGGGAAGTCAAGCGCAGGGGTCGGTACGCTTATCGCCACACGACGCGGGGATGGCGGCTCTATAGCTGCGGAGAGCGCCACGCGGCGCCGTTGTTTTCGTTGGCGGGACGCCGGGGCGCCTTCTTCTTCTGTGCGGCCAGAGCGCGCGCCGCCAGGGTATTGCTGGCGTGAAGACGCATGGCATCTTCCGTGAAGGTCAGCGAATTTTGCTCTTCGCTTTCCTCGCGTCGCTCCAGAATTCCCCGGCACATCAGCGGCAACTCCTGCAAACGAATGCCGTAAGTGCGGCTTAAAGCCAGGTCCGCCCGCACGGTGAACAGGGTGCGCACTCGATCCGCGGCGATCCCTTCGAACGCGAACACGCGAAATTCTCTGTCTTGGGTGAATCCTGTGAGAATGAACTGCATCATGAGGCTCCTTCGTCGGGATGAGCAGGATGCTCAGAAGCGCAAAGGGTGCGGCGCGCACCTCCAAGCGAATTAGGAACTGACTCGCGCCGCGCTCCGTTTTGCGCGTGTTCCCCAACAACGCGAATCAACGGCTTCCTTTGGTCGCGGCCCGAAATGGGCGTAGTCCTTTTCGGCAGCCTGTTAGACGGCATAAGCTTTCTTGGCGCGATCCGCCACCAACCGCAGACGCTCCACAAGTTTCTTGCCGAGGCTTAACTCCGCTGGATTGAATTTATAGCCGGGCATCTTGGGGTCGATAAATTCTCGGCGGAACAACTGATCGGACGCCAGAGTGGTCAGCAGGCCGAGTTCCTGTTCGGTGAGTTTCACGGTGATCTGCGCCATGCGATTAACTCCGCCTTTTAGTATCGCCGCTCATTTCCAATAACCGTTCCCGTGAATGAGAAGACGCCCATGCGCGCGCTGCAATTCCAACCGGCGCGATAGCCTCCAGAACTGAAGCGGGCCGCTCAAGTCCTTCATTGGCCCGCGAACCAGGGCCGTTCCGGGTTTTGTTGCGGCCGGGAGGGCGGCAGGAACCTTGACCGTCTTGGCAGATCCCGAGACTCGCGGGCCACTGAACTTGATCTGAGGCGCGAACACAGCAACCTCCCCGGTTGTCGAAAGGCCTAAGAGAGAAAAACCAACACCGCCTGACTTAGTTCAGACGATCTTGCGAGTGGGCGGGAATCGCTCAGACGTTTACCATTATCGGTTAATTCGTCTGCGTAGTCAAGGCGCCGCCTCCTAAACCCAGGGGGCTGAATTTACTTGCGATAGTTAACCTGGGGAGTGTGCCTGCGGTGCTACCATGGATTTTGGTGGTTTCTAAGTTTGAGATAGCGATGGACACTGAGACGATTTCCACTCTGAAAACGGTATGCACCGCGGGGCGCGCCAGTTCGGGATACAACGGCGACTGCAACGCACAATTGGAGCAACTGGCGGAAGATGGTTTCCTGGTTGTGGTCAACCTTGCGCAGGCCAAAGGCCCCGGGTCCAGTGAAAGTTATAAGCCCACGGAAAAGGGCCGCGAGATGGTTCGAAAGCTTAGCGTCCCAGGCGTCGCTTAGTTCTACCGGGCTTTGGCTGAAGCCGCTTCGTCAGGCCTCGGTCGGCCATTTCGTTCCTGAGCGGCGCCGCGATCTCCCACCCCGTCGGCGAGCATTAGCGGGGTCCGGGCCAGTCTTGTCTTCGTTCAGTTCCAGCCCTTACTGGCGCAGTCGCTCCCGGGAAGGGAAACCGGAGTCGTTCACCTTTCTGGGCTTCCGGAATGTCTGTGCGGAGAACAGTCTGGGGCGATTCGAAGTCCGGCGCATAAACCGAGGGTAGCCGACGGCGGAAGTAACTGCTGGAAAATCAAGCAGAACCTCGACGGACAATGCACGACCCGGTAGCGCGGGTCGGCGGATGGCTGAGGAGCGTGCTCAACGGCTACTACCAATACCAAGCGGTTCCCGGCAATCTGACGGTGCTGTCACGATTCCGGCGACAGGTCGCCCGCTACTTGGTTTCATCCGCTGGGACAGCGCAGCCAACGGCGGCCCACCTGGGCAAAGCTGGGGAAAGTCTTCGATCCATGGCCATGCGGCGGCATCTAAGTAAGAACCGTGTGCAGTAGCGCCGCGAGCACGGGTTTGTGCGGGGGTGGCGGGCAACCGCTGTCCCTAACGCGACGGTCTTTTCGGACTTTCGACACAGCCTGCCATACTAAGCCAGAAGCGCAAAGGGTGCGGCGCGCGCCGCCAATTGAACTAGGAAGTGGTTCGCGCCGCGCTCCGTTTTGCGCGTGTTAGAGAAAGATGACGCCGAACCCCGCCCGCGCCCCCCCCCAACCCCCCAAAATGCGTTATCGGGTAATCGTTGATGTTGCCCGTAGGTTTACCTGCCGCGGTTGGGGGCGAATGCCGCCGCGATAATCGCTTCTGGTTTTGTCCGCGGACGCCCCTTCGAATTGGAAACTGGCGACGGGTTGGCCGCCGTAATGAGGCGCCGCAAACGCTACTTGGCGAACGGATCTTCCAACGAGTTGCTTTGCGGAGTGAACCACCGGGCTCCATCCGGCGTGACGTACATGTCGTCTTCCAGGCGCACGCCGAATTCGCCCCGCAGGTAGATGCCGGGTTCGTCGGAAGTTGTCATATTCGCCTGCAGTGGCTGGGTGTTGCCCTTCACCAGGTAGGGCCATTCGTGGCCGTCCATACCGATTCCGTGACCCACGCGGTGCGTGAAGTGCGCATACCCGGGGCCGAAGCCCGCGTCGTCGACCACTTTGCGCGCCACCGCATCCACCGCCCCACAGGGAACCCCCGGCTTGGCTGCGCTGAGCGCCGCCAACTGAGCTCGGTGAACTGCATCGAAGACACGCTTCATCTTGTCGGACGGTTTACCTACGACGAATGTGCGGCTGATGTCCGACTGGTATCCTTCCACAACGCAGCCGTCGTCAATGAGTATGATGCTGCCTTCGCGGATCACCTGGGGCTGGAGCGAACCGTGGGGCAGGGCGGACCAGGCGTCCACCTGGCAACTGGCGTCGCCCGGAAAGCCGGTTTGGCGGTACGCGGCGGCGATGAGGTCGCTGAACCCGCTGTTCGTCATGCCGGGCTGGAGCGATTTCCAGGCAGCTTCGTAGACCTGCAGAGTGATGTCGTTGGCGAGTTGCATGAGCTTGAGTTCGCCGGGGCTTTTGATGCTGCGGCAGCCTGCGGTGACGGGCGTCGCGCTGGTGAGTTCGATATTGCGGACCGCTTTTCGGATGCCTTCGGAGAAAACGAAGGGAACTCGCTCCTCAATTCCCAGGCTGCCCGTAGCGACTCCTGCTTCGCCAAGCGCCTGCGCGACCAGGGAGTAGGGGTCACTGTCTTCCTGCCAGGCTAGAATTCTCGATTCGCGGCCGGCCGGCGCCTGGGCCGTTTGTTCGCGCACGCGATCCTCCTCGAATGCCGGGCAGACGTAAAATGCGCGGCCCTTGCGTGGGAGGACGAAGGTGAAAAGGCGTTCGCTGTTGCCCCAGCGGATGCCGGTAAAGTAGGCGAGCGAGGTGCCCCCGGCGAGAGCTATGGCGTCGATCTGGTTGGCATGCATGAGGGCGCGAGCGCGTTCGAGACGGGACTCGCGTTCGGCGAGCGAGATGGGACGGGCTTCGGCGCGGCGGTTGTGGAGGGCCGCAACGGCCGTCGGGAGTGGTCCGGCCGCGGCGGAGTTCCGTGCAGCGCTCAGTGCGGTTGCGGCCGAGGCTGTGACGAGGAAACGGCGGCGGGTCGGCATAAGATTGTTATCGCATGTATGGGATATGGGGAATGCCAACCAAGATCGCGAATCTCTGATCCAGTCGCAGGCTTTCGATCCCCAGAGAGCGCCGCCTCAGACCTTGGCCACCTTCCGCAGCGCCACGGCATTCATGCAATAACGCAGACCGCTAGGGGCCGGGCCGTCGGGAAAGACGTGGCCCAGATGGGCGTCACACGTGTTGCAGATAGTTTCGACGCGCTTCAAAAACGCAGGCCCGTCAAACCGGTAGGCAATGACATTCTCCTTGATGGGTTGCGTGAAGGACGGCCAGCCGGTATGCGACTCAAATTTCTCCGACGCGTCGAAAAGAACGGTTTCGCAGCAAAGGCAGGAATAGATTCCCGGTTCAAAGAGGCTGCACATGGCCGAACTAAAGGCGCGCTCCGTTCCGGCCTGCCGGGTGACATGATATTCCTCGTCACTGAGCTGTTTGCGCCATTCGGCATCCGTTTTGACGACCTTGCGATCCGGCGCGGGGTTGCCGCTCTTCGCCAGATTCAGAACTTCGGGCCATTTGAGCATCATCTTATATTTTAAGCGCGGAGCCCCAGGCCGCGAAAGCCGCAGGGGGAGCGCACGCTACACCAGCCCGCTATTCGCAGGAACCTTCTGTGCCGTCCCTTCCTTGGCCGATCTGAAAATAGCCTCCATAATCGCAGCATTGGCGATCATCTCGGAGGGCGCGATCGGGTACGGACCTTCACCCTCCACGGCGCGAGCGAACGCTTCCAGGTTTGCCAGCACCGGCCGCGCTACTGGAACGTCGGTGATGGCCGGCCGGCCGCCTTTGGCGCAGCGCGTGAGCCAGGATCCTTCAAAAGCTTCCAGGTGCGCTTTATCGCGGATCTCAATCCACCCTTCGCTTCCGAACAGCGCGATCCGCGAGATGAAGGGCGTTGCCAGGATGGCCGAAACATACGCGGTACAGCCGTTGCGATAGCGTACCAAAGCGCAACTGGAATCGCCGTTGGGAATGCTGCTTGCCAGAGTGGCGTTGCTGGCGTAGGCCGTCTCGCCCTCGCCGAAGAGCGCGGTGGCGATATCGAAGAGGTGAATCGCGGTGGCCGTCATTCCGCCGGCGGGCGCCTCGGCGCTGGATAGCCGCCAATTGTCGCCGGAAAGCGCAACGAACTTGTCGTGACTGGAATTGGCTTCCATCTGCAGCAGCGTTCCCAATCGGCCCGAGCGCGCTTCCTCCATCATTTGGGCCACGGCCGGTTCCCAACGGCGCTCGTGACCGATCCCGAGCACCAGCCCCTGCGAAGTCATCAGCCGTACGGCGTGCTCGGCGCCGGCGCGAGTCAGCGCCAATGGCTTCTCACAGAAGACGTGCTTCTTGGCGGCCGCGGCGCGTTCGATCTGTTCGCCGTGCAGAGAGTGGGGGGTAGCCAACAGCACGGCATCTACGCTGGGATCTTTGAGGACCGACGCGTAGTCGGCCGAGATTGGGAAGCCGCAAGTATCCGCGAACCCGGCCGTGGCGTCCGGATTGGTTTCTACGCCGCGCACTACGCAAAGCAACGAACTTTCCCCAATGGATTGGGCCAGCTTCTTTCCCCACCAGCCCAGGCCCACAATGCCGACATTAATCATAGGTCAACTTAATATTAAAACCAGTCTTGCGATCTCCGCATCCGTTCATGAAAAGCGCCCAGGGTGCGGCGCAGCCGCCAGTTTCGTCTCGGAAACGCGGCTCGCCAAATTTGTTTTACACGAGCGCCTCGGCGCGCGGGCCTGTAACGTGCGCAATCTACCGAGCCGCGCGCGTGAGCAAGCGGTCTTTTCGGGCTTTTGACACAACCTGCGAGCCGTGCTGGCCGGCGTGGTGCTGATAGGCGGCTGACTCGCAGGGCCCGTCTCCAGGAGTAAAGACGCTGCGAAGGCGGCCCGTGCCCGTCAAGCTTCCCGCGCCTGCGATACGGAGTTCATGGCCAACGTCTTGGGACGCTTGGATGGCGTGGCATACCTGGCAACCAGAGTTTCCCGTCGAGGAGCCGACTTACCGACCGATTCCTGGGACCGGTTTCCGGATCCTCAGTGGCACAAGTGACCGTATCCGACAAAGCGTCAAAGTGGACTTGTAAAACGCTTCGCCGTCAGCGAGCGTCTATCTGGCGGCGACCGCCGGCTGATGTTAGCGTCGAGCGTGACACGCTCAAGTGGCCACTGAAATCGACCCCCCAAAAAGCGAAGCAGTCGACGATGGTAAGGATTTCTATGGACGCGCCTCAAACACCATGTTGAACGGCGTTTCGGTGGCACGGCGGAAGCGGGTGAAGCCGCCGGCCGTGATCACGTCGCGCAACCGCGCTTCTCCGGCCTGAGCGCCGAGGCCCAGCCCGACTTCCTGCGACAGTGACGCTGGTACGCAAATCATCGCGGACGCCGAGTAATAAATCCGTCCGACAGGATTGAGGTTGGCGGACACGTCATCGCCGGCGATTGGTTCCACCACCATCCATGTGCCCTCAGGCGCTAACGAGGCTCGCACATGAGCGGCGGCCCCGGCCGGATCGCCCATGTCGTGCAGGCAGTCAAAAAAGGCCACGAAGTCGTAGCCCATACCCGGATACGATTTTGCGGGCGCCACATCGAACGTGACGCGATCCGCGACTCCAGCCGTTTCGGCCTTGCGGCGCGCCTGCTCGATGGAAGCATCGTGGTAATCGAAACCATAGAACCGAGATTCGGGGTAAGCCTGGGCCATCAAGATGGTGGACGCCCCATGGCCGCAGCCGACATCGGCCACTTTGGCGCCGCTGCGGAGCTTCGCCTCAACGCCTTCGAGCGCTGGAATCCAGGTGGTGGTCAGATTGGCCAGATAACCCGGACGGAAGAATCGCTCGCAGCCTTCGAACAGCCCTTTTTCGTGTTCGTGCCAACCGAAACCCTTACCGGTCCGAAAGACTTCGGTGAGCTTCTCTTCGTCCTTCATGCAGGATGCGAGCATATGATAAAAGCCAGGCAAGTGGATGGGCGTGTTATCGAGCGCAAGGGCGAAAGCCTGTTCGGGCGACAGTGAATAGCTCGCTGAGTCGGCGTGATATTGCACGTAGTTTCCGGCCGCGTTCGCGTTTAGCCACTCGCGCACATAGCGTTCCGACGTTCCCGTGCGTGCCGCCAGATCGGCGGGCTTCACCTGCTCGCCGTCCGCCATGGCCTTGTATAGGCCCAGCTTGTCGCCGATGACAATCAACGCAGCGTGCAGAGACGCGCCCATGTCCTGCACGGCCTGGCCCAGCAGGGCGTTGAGCTTCTCCTGATCGATTGGCCTCATCATTGGCCTCATCAATGGTTGAGTTTGAGGTGCCATAGCTTTAGTCCTCCCCGTTCATTCTAGTCAACCCTTTGGCCGACGGTAAAGCGGTTCGGACCCAAATCCTTCGGGCCCGAGAACAGGCGGTCCTTTGCGCGACATGGCGACAAAACGCCCAAGTGCGCTACAAATCGCCCCGCGTACCCGACTCACCGACCGATTTCCTGGAACGCCGTTTCCGGATCGTCAGTGGCACAAGACTTAGTAGCCGACTAGTCAGGCAAGTGGATTCCAGCACCTTTCGGGCAGCTCCGTTACAGGTGCGTCTCCTTGTTAAGACCCCCTGCGGGGTGAAGACCGTCACGGGAAAGACGCCCCCGCTGTGAAGCTGACGTCGGATGAGAGCGCCGCCTCGCGCTCGTGCCATGGGATTGGGCGCCCGCAGTTATCTGATCGAGCCTCGGAATTCCGCAGAAGGCTTATCTGTGTCCTTCGTCCACCAGACGGCAATATATTCAGATGCGCGCAAGCGCTAAACGCGGCGGGAGTTGGTTAACTTCGTTTGGCGGCTATTCTCTTCTGGTTTCCTCGCTTGGCGGCCCTGTATTCACGCGGCGCTTGACGGTCTGATGCCGCCAGCGGCGCGGCCCATTGAAAGATTCGTTCCCTCACTCCGCGATGTAGCGTGATGGCGACAGCAAATGGAAGCAGGTACGGGATCACATTGACTGCCAGATATTCGCCGTATCTCAAGAACCAGCCTCCCACGGGGTCGTGCGATTGCAGAATTTGTGCCAACGACTTATAAGCCAGAATTTTGGCTGTGATCAAGAGTAAAGCCACTTCCAGCACAGCCATTGCTAGAGTCCCTATTGGTAGAGACCGCCAATTGCGGCGGAAGTCCGGCGCGGCCAGGATCAGTGCCCAGAAGACCGGCAGCCCGAACGTGAAGCCGCCGGCGTCGGATCGCGCTACGTCGAAACCGATGGAGTAAATCTGCTGCGGGACGGCCCCGGTTGGGGAAGGCGGTCCGGTGGGGGTAGGTGGAACGACGGGTTCGATCGGTACGTCGAAACTCCAATCGCCATTGGCAGCTTCAGTAATCGTGAGTTTGGAACGCCCGGAAAATAGCAACGCTCCGCCTGTTTCCGCGGCCGTCAGCAACAGCGACTGCAGAGGATTGATCGGCGCCAGCCACCACAATGTCAAAAATGCGGCCACCAGCACCGATCCGCGAAGCAGGAAGCGGGCTGGTGGCGCGAGACTAATCGCCGGCATGCCGCAGTGCGCCGGATCGCGATACGCGCCCCACCCACAACCAGAAGACTACGACGGTATCCAGTATGAGCAGAGTCTCCCAAAGATATTCGTGAGCTAACTCGAACCAGGTGGCGCTGTATTGACCGAGGTAGAACAAGCTAATAAAGCGGGCAACATTCAGTAGCTGAATGGCCAGGGTACCGATGGCTAATCCATAGGCTTTCAACTTCCAGGGTGCCGGAAACGCCAGTATCGCCGCCCACAGCAAAACGGTCACGTTGATGCCGTTGCAACCATCTCGCATTTCCACTCCAAAGCCTCCGGGAGCGCGCAGGATGACTCCCTCCATGGCCGCTGCTCCACCGCACATGCCAATCGCCGCGTGGGAGATCCTTACCAATAACCTCGAGAAGCCTTGGTCGATCCTCTGGCCCGGTGGTAGCAACACCAAGCCGATACCCACGAGAAAACAGGCGGCGAATAGAACGGCGAAATGGGCCTGAGGCAGAGCCTTCCGCCATTTCGTCCTCACAGACACTGGGTTACCGGGCACAGCCGCGTTCTCTTGGCGTTAAGGCGTCGCCGGCAGGGCCTTCAGCTTCCAGGCGCCGAACAAGAGAATGATTCCGGCCAACCCGATCATAGCCCAACTGGACAGCGCCGGAGTGGGGACTACGAGCGAAGGGGGAACGAAAGTCAGATCGCAACCGCTGCCTTTGGTGTAACAAATTTCCCCGGGAAACTCATTAATCACGGGGCTGGCGGACAGAAAATCGGTGCTAGTGCCGGGGCTTACAGTAATAGTTGTAAATCCGTTCGGATCGGACCCAAGAACGCCGCCGGAACCGGTCAGGCAAAAGAAGATTTCACGGTTCACGGGAACATTGGGAATGGCGACGCTCCCAAGACTGGCCGGAACTGTGGAGCCGGCGATTGGACTCATACAGTCCGAGGTGGTAGAAGCGAACGCATGTGCAATACCGCGAAAATTCCCTGCAATTGTGTATGTAGCTGTGTCCGAATTGGATATGGTATTGAGCAATCCGGTGGAACCCAATATGGGAACGGTGTCCGTCGGATCTATGGTTTGGGCTTGTAATGCGGTCGCGCTGAAAACCGCTGTCAGGGTGTCCGGAGAGGAAAGAAACTCAGTGGCGTTAGACGGCGGCGCTTCATCTATGAATTGAATTGCTCCAACAAAAATCGCCGTTGCTCCCTGGGCGCTGGCGAAAGCTGGGGCCAAGAGCGGCGACGCGTCTGTACCAACCGCTTGCATGGTAATGGGCAATGCATTGGCTAAGGGAATGACAGTTGCCAGGGCAGTGGCGCCATGGACGGTAAAGCTCTGGAGAAAGGCGGTCTGTCCGGAAAGCAAGTTCGCTGTCCCCACCGTAAATGTGGCCGACGGCGAAGCCATGCCGCCACCACTGACCAAGGTAAAGGTGGAAGTTCCTGAGCTGCCTAACGAGGGAGTTGAGCCGAACGTGAACCCTGAGGGCAAGGTAACGATAAAGCTGGCTCCGATGGGTATCGTGGAGGTTGCGGTATAGGTGGCTACCATGGCAGGTACCGTTAATACACCGCTGGCATTCCGCACATCGGCGGCGTTGTAATCGGCTACATTCCCGGAAATAGTGCCGGCGCAACTGACACCGTTCCAAACCGAAATTGCCGTCAACCCGAGAACAACTCGCGTCAGTCCAATCATAGGTTAGGTTGCTGAGGCTCCTGTCCTTGGTTGTCGATATTATCATGAATAACCATGCACATCAAGCGGATAAAGGTGTTAGGAAGATGACCATTCGGGCCGTTATTAAACTGTTTACAGGGATAAGCCCTAAGAAATTGTCGCCGGCTAGCTTAGTGCTTGTGGCTCTCGTGTGAACGCCCTCGTACTGACCCGATCACCAGCGTTCGCAAGAGTGCGTGCGCCACGTTTGATACGACTGTAATTCCGAACGTGATGACTTAGCTAAAGAGGCCAGCATGAGGACAACGCACCTGACAAAACCGATTGCGAACGGCGGTGTTCCTGCGTAGCGGAGCTGGAAAGGAAGAGGAGCTTGCCCGTCGGCTTGAGGCGCTCGTCTTGGCGTCCAGCTCGGATCACTCAGCAGATCCCGCCTTGCGGTTCCTCTACGAGCGCTACGAATCGCAAGAACATTTTCGCGAAAGACATCGGAGACAGCTTAGGGATAAGCATTGATAATGCATACTAACATCGTGTTAACAAGGAGGAGCCATTATGAAACGGATCGCTTTCTGGCTGGTCGCAGTTGCAACCCTGGCCGCCGCTGTCGCCTTCCGGGCGCCCGCATCTGGACAAACCGATGTAGAGGCCGCGCCGATACATGGTGTCAAAATCCCTCCGGGGTACCGTGATTGGACTTTGATCTCCGTCGCCGGCGTCGGCGGGCCCCTCAAAGACACGCGCGCCAAACTGGGCAACGATGTCGCAATCAAGGCGTACCGGGAAGGGAAGCTCCCATTCCCGGACGGGACAATTATTGCGTGGCTCGCCTGGAATCGGGTCGCGTCTGAGGAAACAACCAAGCGCTTCGCGCTGCTCTCGAAGGAAGATTGAGCCCCGATGCGCTTCAGAAGCTCCTGGCGGAATCGTTCGTGGCGGGGCCCGCGACGAACGTTCAATTCATGATCAAAGACTCGAGAAAATATGCCTCTACGAGCGGTTGGGGGTTCGCTCAGTTCACCAACGGCAAACCTGACGGTGAGGCGGTGCACAATACCTGCTTCCCGTGCCACGCGCCCGCCAAGGATCGCGACTTTGTCTTCACCCGCTACCCACCCTGATTTCGAGAGCGCAGAACATGGCAATTCCGACGCATGAAATCCGTAGTAACGACACCGGCGACGCGAGGGTCGCGGCAGCCGGCATGAAACTCGAGGTGGTTGTCATCCCCGTCTCGGATGTCAACCGCGCGAAGGAGTTTTACAAGAAACTCGGGTGGAGGCTGGACGTCACGCCGCCCGGCGGGCGTGGTCCAGTTCACGCCGCCGGGCTCCGGGTGCTCGGTGCAATTCGGCACGGCCCTCACGTCCGCAGCGCCCGGTTCCGGCAAGGGATACCTGATCGTTTCCGACATCGCGACCGCCCGCGACAACCTGGTCAGCGCCGGCATTGAGGTGGGGGAGTTCTTCCACATCGGCGCCGAAGGCCGGGTCAGCGGTCTAGATCCCGAACGCCGCACCTACCGCTCGCGCGCCCTGTTCAACGATCCGGACGGCAACGTCTGGCTGCTGCAGGAGATCACGACCCGCCTTCCCGGGCGCGTTGACCCTGGCGCTCCTTCGTTCGGTTCCGCGAGCGACCTGGCGGCCGCGCTTCGGCGTGCGGCGGCCGCCCATGGCAAGCACGAGGAGCGCATCGGCGAGGCGGACCCGAACTGGCCCGACTGGTACGCCGCGTACATCGCGGCGGAGCAGGCCGGAACGGAGCTGCCGGCGTGAGCGCCGGGGAGCACTGTGTCGGCGAGTACCGGTGTCACGGCATAGAGCAAGATTCATTTGCAACACAAGCCTCAAAAGGAATCAGGCGGAGCGTCCCTCGCGCCAGCAGGTCAGCACCGCGGCACGCCGCCCACAGCAGCCACCTATGGCTCCCCACCCAATGACCCATCTTCCCAACCTCTTTCCTCCTTACATCCAGCCATATACCACGTCCTCCCCAACCGTGCCGGCGCCCCTTTGCTACCCTTAAACCAAAGCGCGCGACACCCGCCGCAGCGCCCACTCCACCTCTCACTCTTCTCGAAATTGAAACATGAAGGAGACTTTATCGTCAGCAAACACAAAAATACCCCTGATGCGCAACCCGCCGAAATCGCCCGAATCCCCGGGCCCGTTTGCGAAAATGGCCTCGTTTGCCAAAATGGGTTCGTTTTCGAAAATAAGCTCCGGCGCCACCGGCGACACAGCCCTCCACCCTCCCCCCCGGCCCAGGAACCACATTTCGCGCCGCGACCCGTTTTGCGCGTGATCCTCAAACTGCGCGCAACTCCCCGCGCGCACCTGCGATAGACTTGGTCGTTGATTCAACCCAGCTTCCTCATCGGCCTCATCGGCGCGGGGATTCAGGCCTCGCGCACACCGGCCATGCACGAGCGGGAGGCCGCCGAACTGGGTCTCCGCTATTCTTACAAGCTCATCGATCTCGACCTGTTGAATCTGGGCGCGGAAGCTCTCCCGGAGCTCCTGATTGCCGCCGAACGCATGGGTTTCAATGGGCTGAACGTGACGCATCCTTGCAAGCAATCCGCGCTTGCCCATTTGACCGAACTCTCCGGGGAAGCCCGCGCCATCGGCGCTGTCAACACCATCGTGCTGCGGGACGGACGGCGCATCGGGAGCAACACAGACGCCTCCGGATTCGCGGAAAGCTTCCGCCGAGGCTTGCCCGGCGCAACCCTCGATCGTGTGGTGCTGCTGGGCGCAGGCGGGGCGGGAGCGGCAGTGGCCCACGCGCTTTTCCGTCTGGGCGCGGAGCGGCTCATCGTTTTCGACTTGCAGATGCAGCGAGCCGAGTGCCTGGCTGCCAAACTGTGCGCCAACTTCAGCATTGGAAGGGCCTGTGCTGGAACCGACCTGGAGGCGGCCATGGCCCTGGCCGATGGGCTCGTCCACGCAACTCCCACCGGGATGGCAAGTCATCCTGGGATGCCTTTGCCGGAACACCTGTTGCTGGCACGGAACTGGGTTGCGGAAGTGGTCTACTTCCCCTTGGAGACCGAACTTCTGCGAGCCGCAAAACGGCGAGGCTGCCGTACCCTGGACGGCGGCGGAATGGCTGTGTTTCAGGCCGCGGAAGCGTTCCGCCTGTTCACGGGCATCCAGCCCGACGCCGATCGTATGCGCCGCCATTTCATCTCTATGGGAGAACGTTGAAACCGGTTGAGTTCCAGACTCGCGAAGCCGGCGTGCGCTCTACGCCCTCTTCGAACCGGCGCTGGTTGGTGCTGGCGTTGCTTGCCATCGGCACGATGATCAATTATCTGGATCGCACCGTGCTGGGGATCGCCGCCCCCGGCTTGTCCAAGGATTTCGGTCTGTCGCCAGCCGCGATGGGCGTCCTGCTCTCCGCGTTTTCGTGGGCGTATGTCGCGGGCCAAATTCCAGGCGGGGTTCTGCTGGACCGCTTTGGCAACAGGCTTACCTATTTCTGCGCCGTAACTTTCTGGTCGCTGTTCACTTTGTTGCATGGCTTCGCGACCAATCTCTACGGCCTGCTGGGCGTGCGTCTCGGGCTGGGAGTGAGCGAGGCGCCGTGCTTCCCCACCAACTGCCGGATTGTGACGGTGTGGTTCCCGCAGCAGGAGCGGGCGCGTGCCACGGCCATCTATACGGTTGGCGAATACCTCGGGTTGGCCTGCTTTGGTCCGGCACTTTTTTGGATCGCCAGCCGCTTCGGATGGAGGTCCATGTTCGTCGCGGTGGGCGCGGCCGGCATCCTGTTTGGGCTGGTCTGGTGGAAACTCTACCAGGATCCGTCACTCTACCAGTATCCCTCAAAGGATGTGGCGCGCATCCCGCTGGCCGCCACTCCGTTTTCATGGGGGCAAGTGCGCCAACTCTTGCGGGTCCGGCAAATCTGGGGCGCTTGTCTGGGGCAGTTTGGAGGCAACTCCACGCTGGTTTTCTTTTTGACCTGGTTCCCAACTTATCTCGCCACTGAGCGCCACATGGCATGGATTCGAGCGGGATGGTTCTCTATCTTGCCTTTTCTGGCGGGTGCGCTTGGCATCCTGTTTGGCGGCTGGCTGTCCGATTTTCTGCTGAGCCAAACGGGCTCCGCCAACTTGGCGCGAAAGCTTCCGATGATCGCCGGATTGCTGGGTGCGTCCACGATTATCGGAGCAAATTACGCTAACACGGACATTATCGTCATCGCAATTCTGTCGGCCGCGTTCTTTGCTCAGGGCATGACTGGCCTGGGTTACGCGGTAATTTCAGATATTGCCCCGATCAATCTGATGGGATTGACGGCAGGAATTTTCAGTTTGGCGGCAAACCTGGCCGGAATCGTCACGCCGTTGATCATTGGAGTCATCATCGGCAGGACCGGTTCTTTCGCCTACGCTCTGGGTTACGTCGGCGCGGTGGCGCTGCTGGGCGCGATCGCGTACATTTTCGTTTTGGGCGATGTTCGCCGGGTGGAGATTTGAGGCCGTGAACGTTTGGGGTAATCTGGCTGCCTCGCGCGCGGCTGCTATCGATCCTGGCAGGCTGTGTCGAAAGTCCGAAAACACCGCTCGCTCACGCGCGCGCAGTAGATTCCGCGCGTTACAGAGCCGCGACCGTCAGGAAGCGGTAGTCCTGCGGTCGCGCAAGTTCTTGATTCCAGCCGCTGCTAGCTAGGAAATCACTCGCAGAGCGCTCTAGATTCTCGGGATTCAATTACTGCAACAATAACGGCTATCTCCCGCCGTCCTTTTGCACTTGGCGGCGGCTTGCCTCAAGATGGCCTACATTCCATGGATCGGCGCCATGCGGCGTCGGTTGAGTCTGCGCCCCGATCTCAGAGTGGTACTCGCCGTACCCATGGCCCGAGACTCATCAGATGTTCTCTTGACAAACCAGTGCATCACATGCGAAAAGTATACCTAACCGTTTTAGCCTCAGTAGAGGGCCCGTGCTGTCGGACTAGCTCTAGCACTTCCGGGCTGTCACCATCGAAGGAGCCTTTATGAAGAAGGAGCCTTTATGAAGAAGGAGCCTTTCTGAAACAAACGCTCGGGATCGTTTTTGGCTTTATGATGGCCACGGGCGGGGCCTTATTTGCCCAAACGGCGCCGGTACCCTCGCAGTATCAGGATCTCTACAATTCGTTAAGCTCCCAGATTTCCACATTCGATGCGACGGTTCGAGCCAATTGGGACGGATCGCGGTCCGGTGTGATCTATGCGCCACAGTTGGAATCCGCGAATTCCGGCATCTTTACCGGCTTGCTGGCTCCAGGTTATTACGATCTCACGGTATTGCCCCAGTTGGAAGAGCTTCTGGCGCTCGGGGCGACAGGCGTTAAGGTAGAGGTTGACTTTCCGATTCTTTATTCGCCGTTTTACTCCACGGATACGGCGGCTTATCAGGATTTTGCGACTTTCTACCAGCAGCTCGCGCAGGATATACACGCCCTGGGATTGAAGCTGATAGTCGAGACCCTGGCCGAGAACCAAAACCCAGGAGTCCAGTCCGGCGAGTTCACAGAGTACTACGCATTCCTCACTTGGGAAGAGTATATGGCCGGCCGCGCCGCGGACGCGGTCACCATTGCGCAACTGATGCAGCCCGACTATCTGGCCCTGGTCACGCAGCCCGACTCAGAGGCTTTGTACACCGGCCAAACCAACGCGGGAACAGTCTCCGGAAGCACGCAACTCCTGCAAACTATGCTGGCTGCTCTTCAGACTGCCGGGATCACAGGGGTGTCGCTCGGCGCCGGCACGGGGAGTTGGATCGAGGGCTCTTCACAATATATTGAAAATTTCGTAGCCCAGCCAATCCAATATATCGACATTTCGGTTTATCCGGAGAATGAGACTTACCTGATGAATACGCTTACCATGGCGAGTATCGCCCAGGCGGCAGGCAAGGGGGTTGCCATGAGTCAACTGTGGGACTACAAGCTGAGCGATTCAGAATTTCCCGCCCTAAGCATAACTCAGGCGGAAGGCCGAGATCCCTTCAGCTTTTGGGCGCCCATAGATACCGCGTATCTTCAGGCCATGTCCGATTTCGCCAACTACGAACAAGCTCTTTTCATTTCTCCGTTTTGGAGCCAATATTTTTACGCCTATCTCGACTATGCAACCTATGGATCTCTGCCCGGCGGGACGGCGCTGATTAGCGCGACGGCCGCGTCCCAATACGCCCAGCAAGAGGGCTTATTTACGTCAACCGGACTGGCGTGGCTGCAGCTCAGCCTTTCAGAACCCGATACAACCCCACCGGCAACGCCCCCGAAGCCCTCGTCTGTGGGAAGCTATGGAAGCTGCGCCCAGTTGGTTTGGACCGCGACCACCGACAACGTTGGCGTCGCGGGCTATCACATTTTGCGGAACGGCCAGATTGTGGCAACAACCACCATACCGCTTTACACCGACTTGGGCCTGGCGCGGACCACAACCTACACATACACTCTCACGGCATTTGATGCTTCCGGGAACACATCATTGCCCTCGCCGCCGCTTACGGTTAGAACCACCGCAGCCCCGCCACCCTCCGTGCCGACGGGGTTGGCCGCTGGGACAGTCACCAATTCTCAAGTGACTTTAAACTGGACTGCTTCCACGGGCCTGTTCGGCGTTATCAGCTATCAAATCTATAAGGGCACAACCGCAAACAACCTTACTAACTACGCCAACACGCTCACCAATTCTTATACCGATACGGGGGTCAACCCCGGGGTTACGTTCTATTATGCGGTGGCTGCCATAGACTACCTGGGAGACTATTCCACCCTTTCCGCTCCGCTGAGTGTCACGCCTCCTCAGGAGGCTCCTCCTACGACTCCTGGCCAGCCCACGGTCGCCAGCGTGACCTACAACCTGGTCGGCATAAGCTGGTCATACTCGACCTCCAGCTTGGGAGTGAGCGGATATTTGATCTTCCGCGGCCCAACGCCCACGTCGTTGACGCAGGTTGGCAACTCGGTCTTTCCGGTCTATTACGACGGGACGGTTACGCCCTCCACGACGTATTATTATGCCGTGACAGCCTATGATCAGGACGGCGAGCTTTCGACGCAATCAGCCGTAACTTCCGCGGTGGTGACGCCACAAGAGCCCGCTCCTACCGCGCCGGGGAGCTTTGGCGCCAACGCGATTGCCTATAACCAGGTTGCGCTATCCTGGACTGCGGCCACGAGTACCAGCGGGCTTGGCGGCTATACGGTTTATCGGGGGACCTCGCCATCCAGCTTGGCGTCCATCGGCAGCGCGGCCGCCACTGCAACAACCTACACGGATGGCACAACCCAGCCGTCGACTACCTATTACTACGCTGTGGCAGCCTACGATACACACGGACTCTATGGACCGTCCTCTTCAACTGTTTCGGCGACGACGCCCCAGGAGCCTGCCCCTACCGCGCCGACAGGCCTTTCCGCGCAGGCTATCGCTTACAATCAGGTAAACTTATCCTGGACGGCGGCCACAAGCGGCAGCGGACTCGGCGGCTACACGGTTTATCGAGGGACCTCGCCCTCCAGCTTGGCGTCCATCGGCAGCGCGCCCGCCACTGCAACCACCTACACCGACGGCGCCACGAAGCCATCGACTACCTATTACTACGCTGTGGCCGGCTATGACACATACGGACTCTACGTGCAAGTAATTGGCCAGCATCAGGGGACTGCAGATCGCGGATGCGATCTTCCCAATTTCCTTCCTCCCTAAATCCAACCACTTGCCAGCCCATCGCCCAATCCTCCGGCTCCCCTCTGCTACGCTCGATTTCCAGCAGCTTCGGGCCGAGCTGCGCGGGGCAATGCGTGAAGGCGGATTGCGCCGCCGCCGAGCGGCCCAACCTCTTCGTCTGTTTCGGTCAAGACGCCACAAGAGCCCGCTCCTACAGCCCCGGGGAACCTTGGCGCCAACGCGATTGCCTATAACCAAGTTGCGCTATCCTGGACGGCGGCCACGAGTGGCAGCGGACTCGGCGGCTATACGGTTTATCGGGGGACCTCGCCATCCAGCTTGGCGTCCATCGGCAGCGCGGGTGCCACTGCAACTACCTACACAGACGGCACCACCCAGCCATCGACTACCTATTACTACGCTGTGGCCGCCTTCGATACATTCGGACTCTATGGACCGAACTCTTCATCCGTTTCGGTCAAGACGCCCCAGGAGCCTCCCCCTACCGCGCCATCAGGCCTTTCCGCGCATGCCATCGCTTACAATCAGGTAAGCTTATCCTGGACCGCGGCTACGAGCGTCATCGGACTCGGCGGCTATACCATTTATCGGGGGACCTCGCCTTCCAGCTTGGCGTCCATCGGGAGCGCGGGCGCCACTGCTACTGCCTACACGGACGGCACCGCCCAGCCGTCGGCTACCTATTACTACGCCGTGGCCGCCTACGACACATTGGGACTCTATGGACCGTCCTCTTCATCCGTTTCGGTGACGACGCCCCAGGAGCCTGCACCTACCGCGCCGTCAGGCCTTTCTGCGCAGGCTATCGCTTACTATCAGGTGAACTTATCCTGGACGGCGTCCACTAGCGTCATCGGACTCGGCCTCTATACGGTTTATCGCGGGACTTCGCCATCCAGCTTGGCGTCCATCGGTAGCGCGGCCGCCAATGCAACTACCTACACGGACGGATCCGTCCAGCCGTCGACTACCTATTACTACGCTGTGGCCGCCTACGATACACTCGGACTCTATGGACCGTTCTCTTCATCTGTTTCGGTGACGACGCCCCAGGAGCCTGCTCCTACCGCGCCGTCAGGCCCTTCCGCACAGGCTATCGCTTACAATCAGGTAAACTTATCCTGGACGGCGGCCACGAGTAGCAGCGGACTCGGCGGCTATACGGTTTATCGGGGGAGCTCGCCAACCAGCTTGGCGTCCATCGGCACCGCGCCCGCCACTGCAACTACTTACACGGACGGCTCGGCCGAGCCGTCGACTACCTATTACTACGATGTGGCTGCCTTCGATATATACGGACTCTACGGACCGTCCTCTTCAACTGTTTCGGCAACGACGCCCGCGGAGCCTCCTCCCGCGGTGGTTTCGGTTACTCCGAATCCGGCTTCCGGCCTCTCCAATACCTTCGCTCTAACGTATTCCGACGTTGCCGGCGCCTCGGATCTCAAGCTGGTCGAAGTGGTCTTCAATTCCGCAGTCGACGCGCCGAATTCCTGCTTTGTCGAGTACGCCCCGGCCGCCAATCTCCTTTATCTGCTGAACAATGCCGGCACCGGATCTTCCAGCATTACGCCGGGCTCGGGGACGCTCTCCAACAGTCAATGCACCATTACAGGAAACGGCACCTCGGTGGTGAAGTCGGGCAACAATCTGCCGCTCAATTTGGATGTGACGGCCAGTTCCACGTTCACCGGTAAACACAGCCTGTTCATGTTTGCGGAGGACAGTTCGGAAATGTCCAGTTGGGTCAATGAGGGCACCTGGACGCCCGCCGCCAATCAACCGCCTGCGTTGGTTTCGGTTAGCCCGAATCCAGCTTCCGGCCTCTCTGAGACTTTCGCACTGACTTACTCGGACCCGAACGGTGCGTCCGACCTGGGTGTTGTGGAAGTGGACTTCGGTCCCGCGGCGAGCCCATCGAATTCCTGTTTTGTGCTGTATTACCCGGCCACCAATTCCCTCGAGCTGCTGACCAACGCGGGCGCGGTGTCGTCCAAGATAACTCCGGGTTCCGGGACGCTCTCCAACAGTCAGTGCACCATCACGGGAAGCGGCACAACGGTGGTGAGGTCGGGCGACGATCTTACTCTCAACCTGGCCGTGACCGCCAGCTCCACTTACACCGGTAAGCAGAAAATATTCATGTTTGCCGAAGACAATAGCTCGGCGAGCACGGGCTATGTGGACGAAGGAACGTGGACACCCGCCGCGAATGAGCCGCCCGCGGTGGTTTCGGTTACTCCGAATCCAGCAACCGGCCTCTCCAATACCTTCGCGCTGGTTTACTCGGACCCGAACGGCGCGTCCGATCTGGATGTTGTGGAAGTGGACTTCGGTTCCGCGGTCAACGGATCGAATTCCTGTTTTGTGCTGTATTACCCGGCCACCAATTCCCTGGAACTGCTGACCAATACGGGCACGGTGTCATCCAAGATAACTCCGGGCTCCGGGACGCTTTCCAACAGTCAATGCACCATCAGCGGAAGCGGCACAACCGTGGTGCGGTCGGGCGATTCTCTTACGCTCAACCTGGCCGTGACCGCCAGTTCCACATATACCAGTGGACAGAACGTCTACATGTTTGCCGAAGACGACAGCTCGGCACAGACCGGCTGGGTGCAGAAAGGAACCTGGACGCCTTAAGGCCCGATACGAAATTGCTTGAAAAATGCAAGCCGGGAATCCTTTGGCCAATACCGGAATTCCGATCGAGGGTTGCGCCGCTGCGCTTCTTTGCTCTCCAGCACAGGCCAGCATAATATAGCAGTCGAGCGGGTGCAAGCTCGATAAGGTTGCCGGAGGTTGCCGGCGCAGGGGATGGAGCCGCAATCGGAAAGTTGGTCGGGCTGCCGGGATTTGAACCCGGGACCTCCTGCACCCCAAGCAGGCGCGCTAGCCAGGCTGCGCCACAGCCCGAATGACTTATTCTACCGCACCTGTACTCCCCGCCCACGTCTGAGTCTGTTATACCTGAGTGCTGATGCTGATCCTTGCCGCCAGCCTTGCGATCTTCGTATATGGCATGACCGCCGCGATGCTGGGCACCATCCTGCCGGATTTATCGGCCCGGTTCCATTTGACTCCCAAACAGAATGGCACGATTGCGTTTTGTCAGGCCTTAGGCTTGGTCCTGGCTTCCATCGGGGTTGGTCCGCTGATCGATTACGAAGGGAAAAAGACCGGATTGGTTTTGGGCCTGACGCTCAGCGCCCTGGCGGTCGCGCTTCTTCCGCGATCCAACGGCTTTCGCTCCACTGCATGGCATCTGTTTTCGCTCGGCGCGGGGGGTGGGATTATCGTTACAGCAGCCAACGCGCTGGGCAGCGATGTCGATCCGGCTCACCGCGGGACGGCGCTGAACCTTCTGAATATCTTCTTCGGACTGGGCGGCTTTGCCACTCCGTTCGTTCTGGCGAATTTGCTGGGCAAGAGCTCCACGCGCCTATGTCATCTCATCGCCGCGCTGGCTGCGGCGGCCATGCTTATCAATTTGTTCGCTCCCATTCCGCCGCCCACCAGCGCGCAAAACTTTGTATTCTCAGAAATCGGAAGCGTTGTCGGGCGTCCCGTTCTTTGGCTCTGCTGCCTGCTGTTGTTCTTGTATGTGGCCTGTGAAGTGGGCGTATGGAACTGGCTGGTGCAACACTTGATCGCGCAGGGAGTGCCGCAGGGTCGCGCGCTCAATATTCTTTCGTTCGGGTTTGCTCTGGGACTGCTGCTCGGCCGCGTAGTGGCCTCGCAGATTCTGATTTCGGCGCCGGGACTTTCGGTAACGCTGGCCGCCTCCGTATTCATGGCGATCGTGACGTTCGCCATGTTGCAAACTCGCAATCCGACCGTGGCATGGATCCTCACGTTTCTGGCCGGAATGTCCATGGCGCCGGTGTTTCCCACCACGGTGGCGCTGATTGGCGACGTCTTTCCCCGCATGACGGGAACGGCGATCGGCATCGCGATCACGTCCAGTTGGATCGGCCTCGCGGTCAGCTCGCGGGTCATTGGATCGATCGCCGCGGGCGATCCGGCGCGTTTGAAGAAAGCGTTACTCGTGCTTCCTGGGATGTCCGTGCTGATGATCGGGGTGAATCTGGCGCTCCGCGCGATTATTTCTCGATGATTCGGCGCTGGTAGAAGCTCAAACAGTTGTCTCCCTGCCGGATTCCGCGATAGCGCTGCAAATTTCCGTACGCTTCCGGCGGCGTGAAGCGCGATGAATGCTGAACAATCGTCAGCGGGGTTTCGCGTCGATCGAGCGCGGCCATCGAGACTTCGTATTCCCTGGACATTTCATAAGGCGGATCGAGAAAAGCGATATCGGCGCGGGTTCGCTCCAGCACCGTTGCGGCTTGGCTGTTAAGAACTTCTGCGCGGCTTGGAAGGCCCAGCGATGAGAGATTTTCGCGGATCACGTCTACCGCCGCGCGGCTCTTCTCAATGAAGATCGCACGGCGCGCGCCCCTGCTGAGCGCTTCAATCCCGACGGCGCCGGTGCCCGCGTACACATCCACGAAAACGCAGCCGGCGATGCGCGACGCCAGCACGTTGAACAGCGTTTCGCGCAAACGGTCCGGCGTAGGACGCGTATTCAGACCGGGCAAGCTCTTCAATCGCCGGCTGCGAAACTCGCCCGCAATCACTCGCATCCGCTGGCCTGTATCAACCTACTTGCACCAGACCGTAGCGGCGCTGCCAGTGCTCGCGAATGTAGGCGACCGCCCGGCGCAGTTCTTCCGCCGACGGCGGGTTTGCAATGAACGCTTGCGCTTCGGAGCGGGCTATTTCCAGTACGTCCTTATCGCGCAGGATGTTGGCGATCCGCAACGAGGGAAGCCCCGATTGCCTGGTGCCGAAAAATTCGCCGGGGCCGCGCAGCTTCAGATCCATTTCGGCGATGTAGAAGCCGTCCGTGGATTCCACCATAGTCCGGATGCGTTCGCGCGCGGCATCGCCGAGTTTGCCGGTAACCAGAATGCAGTAACTTTGTTCCGCGCCCCGTCCCACGCGCCCGCGGAGCTGGTGCAACTGCGCCAGGCCAAAGCGCTCGGCTTGCTCGATCACCATCGCCGTGGCATTCGGAACGTCGACGCCCACCTCGATCACCGTGGTGGAGACCAGGATCTTCACTTCGCCGCGCCGAAATTGTTCCATCACCGTTTCCTTCTCATCGGGCTTCAGTTTGCCGTGCAGCAGTCCGACGCGTATATCCGGGAAAACCTGTTGCGAAAGATGCCGGTACATCTGCTGCGCGGCCTTCATGGCCTCCGATTCCTCGATCACAGGATATACGACGTAGGCCTGCCGCCCTTTCGCGATTTCCCGCTTCATGAAGCTGTACACGCTTTCGACGCGGTCGTCGGTGACGTGTCTGGTCTGAATGGGGCGGCGGCCGGGCGGCATCTCGTCGATGACGGAAATATCGAGATCGCCGTAAATGGTGAGCGCCAGCGTGCGCGGGATGGGAGTGGCGGTCATCACCAGAACGTCGGGATGCCTGGCCTTGGACACCAGGCGCAGGCGCTGCATAACGCCGAAGCGGTGCTGTTCGTCCACGATGGCGAGTCCCAGGTTCTTCCATTCGACGTCCTCTTCAATGAGCGCATGGGTGCCGATGCCGATGTGCGCGAGTCCCTCCGCCATCAGTTTCTTGAGCTGCGATTTTTCGCGTTGCGTTGAGGAGCCGGTGAGAAGCACCGGCACGTAGCCCATTTTTTGAAATAAGTTCTTGAAGTAGAAATAGTGCTGACTGGCGAGGATTTCGGTGGGCGCGAGCACGGCGGCCTGATAACCGTTCTCAATGGCGATTACCGCGGCCTCCGCGGCCACCAGGGTTTTGCCGCTGCCCACGTCGCCTTGCAGCAGGCGGCTCATGGGATGCGGCGCCTTCATGTCCTGCGCAATCTCCCCGAGCACGCGCTTCTGCGCGGCGGTGGGTTTAAACGGCAGCATGGCTTTGATCCGGTCGCGCACGCGATCGTTCAGCTCGAATGAAATTCCGGGTTGCAATCGCGCTTTTGAACGCTTCAAGGAGAGGCCGCACTCCAGCCAAAAAAACTCTTCGAAGATCAGCCGCCAGTGCGCGGGAGTGCGATAGGCGTTGAGCAGGCGCAAGTCGCTGTCGGGGGCGGGAAAGTGGAGCGCTCGAATGGCGGTCCATAGGTCCGGGAGTTTCAGGCGCTCGCGCAAGGCCGCCGGGAAATGGTCTTCCAGCGGCTCGACGGACTCGATCGCTCGATGCATCAGTTCCCGGAGCGCGCGGGTGGTCATTTTGCCCGCTCCTTCGTACACCGCCACGATGCGGCCGGTATGGAGCGCGGCGTCGCCATCGGAATCGTCGCCCGTGAGGATTTCAAACTCCGGATGCATGATGAGCAGGTCGCCGGTGTAGCTGTCGAGCTCTACTTTGCCGTAGAGCGAGACGCGCGCGCCGGGCAGGAAACGATCGGCCAGGTAAGCGCCATGAAACCATTTGGCGAGCAGGCGGTCCTTGGATATGTCCTTCTGGGATGTGTCTTTCCGGGATGTGTCTTTCCGGGATGTGTCCTTGAAGATGGCCTCGAACAATCCGAGATTGCGGCGCCGGAATCCGCGCAGGTGAGCGGACTGGACCTCGGCGATTACCGTGGCCATTTCGCCGGGCGCGAGTTGCGCGATGGCTTTAACGTTGGTCCGGTCCTCATAGCGGAAGGGCGCGTAGGCGAGCAGGTCCTCCACAGTGACCAGACCTTTGGCTTCGAGCATTTCGAAGCGGGCGGGTCCGACGCCTTTGACGTACTTGAGCGAAGTGGAGGGATCCAGCCTGGGGACCTTCTGCGGGGTCAAGTGCCAGTGTACAATGGCGCTCAGAAATTTCGCGCGGGAAACGGTGAGAGCCTCTCAAAATCGCAGGGGGGGCGGCGCGCAAACGTCTGCAATCCGATCCGATACTTAAGGCCGCTTGCAGCGCTATGCTGGCGAGCTCAAAGAGGGGGGGGGGAAGGGCTGATATTCTAATGACGGACATCCGATGACTACGCTGGCTGAAAAACATTGCGTCCCGTGCCGCGGAGGAGCGCCACCGTTGCGGGGAGCCGAATTGATTCCTTTTGCCGGGCAACTGCCGGATTGGAAGATCGTCGAAGAGCATCACATCGCAAAAAGCTTTGTGTTTCCCGATTTCAAAGCGGGACTCGATTTCGTGAACCGCGTGGGCGTTGTGGCGGAAGCGGAAGGGCACCATCCGGATTTGTGCCTGGCGTGGGGCAAGGTTGAGGTGCGGATTTACACGCATAAGATTCGCGGACTCACCGAGAGCGATTTTGTGATGGCGGCGAAGATCGACGCGGTATATTCTTCGGGGCTTGGTTAGCGCTCATTTCCGATCCGGGGTTTCGGGAGGCGGCGCAGCATCGTTGCTCTGGACAGGACGGCGCCGCTGCAACTCCTGCCACTGTTCTTCCGTCAGCACCAGGCGCAGCTTCAGGCTCAACTGGGTGAGGGTGCGGGTAAGATCGCTACGCGCGTCCACCAGCCGCTCGATGGCTTCGTTGGTTTTCCCCGGATCTACGGGATTGCGATTGAACTGATCCGCCAGCGCTTCCTCGGCCTGATTCACCGCGGCGCGCACGTTCAGCAGATGCGGCCGGAACTGCTGCACGGTGGCGCGGATCTGCGCGCGCTGCGCGGCGGACAAATTCAGGTCCCGCGCAATCTGGGGCCGGCTCCACCAGGCATAAATCCCCTTCGGCATCTGCGCGAAAAGGCTGCTGCCGAGCAGCGCCAAAATTAGCGAACAACGCATGCCCTACTCCTGAAACAGGCCGTGCATGGGTTGAATCGCCGTGGGCTCGTTGCGCTGCTCCAGTGCGGAGAGGTCGGAGAATAATTGCTCGTCCGAAAGCGCGGGCGCGGCGCTATGGCGCCGCTGGATGCTGAGGCCTCCAGCCACCATGAGAAGCAGCACGGCCAGCGACAAAACCCACCGCGGCGAGGGCCAGTTGCTGCGCGGTTCGTCCAGCCGGCGATAGATGGCGCGGCGCTGCGCAGCGAGGAATTCGGAAGACACCTCCGGCTCCGGCAGGCTCTTGGCCAGACGTCCGAGCCAGTTCTCGAAATCAGCGTTGTGTGTGTTTTTCATTTTCTTCCCCGGCGCGAAAGTACAGATCGTGCAGCTCCTCCCGAAGCTTTTCCGTGGC
>Ga0302324_100003598_pt1 | contig 34943 bp, 31 predicted proteins | sample Palsa_T0_1_FD_201949 | JGI IMG/M metagenome (GOLD analysis project Ga0302324, IMG submission 201949) | Peat permafrost microbial communities from Stordalen Mire near Abisko, Sweden - Palsa_T0_1 | ecosystem: Environmental > Terrestrial > Soil > Palsa > Peat permafrost | place: Sweden: Abisko...
AGCACGCGGTCAATGCCTTCGCGCACCGTGGTCACCCAGAACAGGTAGCCAAGGCCCGCGCGCCGCTGCGTATCGTAGGGGCGCAGCAGCATCAGCCAGCCGATCGCATACAGGATCAGGTAGAGCGTGCGGTACGGTACCAGACAAAGCAGTCGCCAGCCGCCCACCGCGAATGTCTGCAGCATCGCCGGCAGATCGGTGCGCACTACCAGGAATATCAGCAAACCCAGGCCCAGCAGCCCCCCGATGTATGCGGCGAGTTTCAAGCCTCGGTCATCAGGACAGTCGGTGCATGACGCCATTGGCGTCAACGTCAAACTCGCTGTCGCGCCAGCGTATGTGCGAGCTGAAGAAGCTCAAGTACCAGACCCAGCAGATCAGCAGCTCGCGCGCCGGCAACAGCCACAGATCCGACCAGAGCCCCCGATCATCGCGCAGTCGATGTACGAAATGCAGCAGCAGCCGTGCCGTGAGCGCGCTGCAGAAGAGCAGCCACGCACTGATCGTGAGGGTCTGGCCGGCCGCGACGAGCGCCAGGCCAAAGATGGCTGGCGGCAGGCTGAAGCTCAAGAAAATCCAGCGGAAACTGCGCGGCCGCAGCACCTTGAGCGTGCGCATCCAGCGCCGCTCATGGCCCACGAGCGCGCGCCAATCCGGTTCGTGGTGCTCAGCATTGACCATATAGCGTGACAGTACGATCTTCAGCCCCTGAGCTCGAACCAGCTCGCCCAGTCGATGATCGTCGGCAAGATGATTGACAATCACCGGCAACCCGCCAATGCCCTCGAGCGTATCGCGTCGCAGGCACAGCGTCTGCCCCGAAACGTAGCCCTCGTGCCCGAATAGCCACGCCAGCAATACCGCGGGCATATACCACTCATTGACGTACATGGCACCCAGTCGCGACCAGGGCCGCGCGGTCGGCACGTCGTGGTAGAGGCAGGTGACCAGTCCCACGCGCGCATCGCGCAGCGGCGCGGTTACGCTGCTCAGATAATCGGGGCCGACGAAGACGTCGCTGTCGGCTATCACGAGCAGGTCGTGGCGTGCACACGCCAGCATGCTGATGAGGTTGCTGATCTTGCGGTTACTGCCGTGCTGCTGCGGGTTGATCACCACATCGATCGCGAGCGACGGGAATTCACTGACCAGGCGCCGTACCGCCGCCAGTGCCGGATCGGCCGGATCATGCACGCCAAAGACGATCTGATAGTCTGGATAGTCCTGGCGGCAGAATGAGCGCAGGTGCCGGTACAGGCCCGGCTCGGCGCCGCACAGGGGCTTGAGCACCGTTACTGAGGGCTGTCGCGTCGTGGCGGCTGCGGTCTTGATCATTCGCCAGCGCAGTACCGCCGCGACGCTGAGCCAAGCATAAGCGGCCGCCACGGATAAGACGGCATAGCCGATGACCGTGATCAGCGCGTGAATCAAGGTCATCGCAAGCGCGCTGTCGGGCGCTTCAGGCCTCGTGCCCGCGCAGGAAGCGGAAGAACTCCACCCCTTCGCGCAGCCGCCGCTGCATCATGTCCCAGCTCGAGAGCATCTGCCGCACGATTTCCCAGATCTTGCTGGGCCGGAAATAAAAGCGCTTATAGAACACTTCCATGCTGTGGAAGAGCTCGCTCTTGGAAAGATTGGGATAGCTGATGGCCGCCAACTGCACGCCGCGCTCGTTCACGAGGTTCAGCGTGTCATTCTCCTTAAGCCAGCCGTTCTCGATGGCCTGCTTATACAGAAACGTGCCAGGGTAGGGCGCGGCCAGCGATACCTGTATCGTGAGCGGATTGATCTCCTTGGCGAATTCGATCGTGTTCTTGATCGTCTCAGTAGTCTCGCCCGGCAGTCCGAGGATGAAGGTGCCGTGGATCAGGATGCCGAGCTTGCGGCAGTCCGCGGAGAAGCGCCGAGCGATATCGGTGCGCAGCCCTTTCTTGACGTTGTGCAGAATCTGGTCGTCGCCGGATTCATAGCCGACCAGCAGCAGGCGCAGACCATTCTCTTTCATGACCTGCAGCGTCTTGTACGGTACGTTGGCCTTGGCGTTGCAGCTCCAGGTCATGCCCAGTCGGCCCATGCCGCGCGCAATCTCCTCGACCCGCGGCAGATTCGAGGAATCGGTGAAGGTATCGTCATCGAACATGACCTCCTTGACGGCGGGCATGTTGTGCTTGATCCATTCGACCTCGGCAAGCACATTCTCGGCCGAGCGCACCCGATAGCGATGTCCGCCGACCGTCTGCGGCCACAGGCAAAACGTGCACTTCGAGCGGCAGCCGCGGCCAGTGTAAAAGCTCACGTAGGGATGTTTCAGATAGCCGTTGAAGTAGTTCTCGATCTTCAGGTCGCGCTGGAAGACCGGGGCCACGAACGGCAACTCATCCATGTTCTCGACGATCGGGCGCGCCGCGTTGTGCACGATGCGGCCATCCGCGCCGCGGTAGGAGAGGCCTTTGACGTCCTTGAGCGGCAGACCTTCGGCGACTTCCTTGCAGGTGTAATCGAACTCCTCGCGGCAGACGAAATCGATCGCCGGCGTGGCATTGAGCGAGCCCTCCGGATCGACCATGGTCTTGGCGCCAACCAGGCCAATCCTGATGTCCGGATTGTCCTGCTTGAGCAGCTCGGCGAATTTGGCGTCGGTCGGAAACGACGGCGTGCTCGTATGCATGATCACGAGCTCATAGCCGCGCGCGATCTCGCGCGCCTGCTGGATGCTCAGATTGTCAGCGGAGGCATCGAGCAGGCGCGAGTTCGGCACCAATGCAGCGGGCTGCGCCAGCCACGTCGGGTACCAAAAGGATTTGACCTCGCGCTTGGCCTGGTAGCGCGAACCGGCGCCACCGTCGAAGCCGTCAAACGACGGGGCCTGCAGGAACAAGGTTTTCAGGGCTGACGTGGAACAGGTGGTCATTGATCGGCCTCGCGGCAAAGTTGTCGCAGCATACTTGCACCCAGCGCTGACAGCATAGTCCCAAAGCGCCCTTCGCCCGCGGCGTAGTCTGTGTCTGCTGGCGCGTTGACTGCCGGCATGTTAAACGCATTGGCTTGATATCGTTCGTTATTCGCCTACCCGGTTTGGTATGCTGTGACGCAGCGTAGTGGATCTGCAGGAGCTTTGTTCATGATGGATCAGGTTGTGCGCAGGCACGCCAGCGAGCGCGAAGACGCCGAAGAAAGCGAGTCGCTCATCCTCGTGGATGAAGCGGACCGCGAAATAGGCCACTTGAGCAAGTCCGAGTGCCATGAGGGGCGCGGCATTCTGCATCGCGCCTTCTCCGTGCTGATCTTCAATGGGCACGGAGAGCTGCTGCTGCAGCAGCGCGCGGCGAGCAAGCCCCTGTGGCCGCTGTTCTGGTCCAACAGCTGCTGCAGTCACCCGCGGCGCTCCGAATCCATGGAAGGAGCCGTACAGCGGCGTCTGCGCGAAGAGCTCGGGGTGCGCTGCGCGTTGAATTTCCTCTTCAAGTTTCATTATCAGGCGCAATTCGAGCCCATCGGCGCCGAGAACGAGATCTGCTGGGTCTTCATCGGCCGATGCGGCGAGCCGCTCAGTATTGACCGCAGCGAGATTCTGGCCACGCGCTGGATCAGCCCCGAAGCATTGCAGTTGGAGTTGACCGGGAGTGGCGGCGCGAGGTTTACTCCATGGTTCAAACTGGAGTGGGGACGTATCTGGCGCGATCATCGCCAGGACGTGCTCGCCCTGTTCTAGGAGTTATCAATTTGGGTGTTCCACTGATCCAGGCATACCGGGTGGGCCGCTATATCGCGGCGCGCAAGTTGCGCGGCGTCAAGCGCTATCCGCTCGTGCTCATGCTCGAGCCCCTGTTCCAATGCAATCTGGCCTGCGCGGGCTGCGGCAAGATCGATCATCCGAAGGAAATCCTGCAGAAGCGACTGACGCTCGAAGAAGCGCTGCGAGCGGTGGACGAATGCGGCGCCCCGATGGTGTCGATCCCTGGCGGGGAGCCGCTGATTCATAAGGATATGCCGCAGATTGTGGCGGGCATCGTCGCGCGGCGCAAGTTCGTGTACCTGTGCACCAACGCCATTCTGCTGCCCAAGCACATCCATGAGTATCGTCCCTCGCCCTACCTGACATTCTCGATTCATCTGGATGGCAATCGCGAGCGGCACGATGAGTCGGTGTGCCAGGAAGGCGTGTTCGACAAAGCGGTCGCGGCGATCCGGCTCGCGCGCAGCCAGGGCTTTCGCGTCACGATCAACTGCACCTTGTTCAATGGCGAGGATCCGGAGGAAGTGGCGGCCTTCTTTGATGAGGCCATGAGCCTTGGCATCGAAGGCATCACCGTCTCGCCCGGCTATAGTTACCACCATGCCCCGCGCCAGGATGTGTTCCTCGGCCGCAGTGCCAGCAAGCGGCTGTTCCGCGAGATTTTCAAACGCCGGCGCCATGCGCAGCACGGGGCCTCAAAGCGCCGCTGGTCCTTCAATCATTCCGGGCTGTTCCTGGACTTCCTCGCCGGCAACCAGGCGTATCAATGCACGCCCTGGAGTACGCCGACCTTCAACATCTTCGGCTGGCAGCGGCCCTGCTATCTGCTCACCGATGAAGGCTACGCGCCGAGCTTTCGCTCCCTCATGGAGGACACCGAGTGGGAGCACTATGGGGTCGGCCGCAATCCGGCCTGCGACAACTGCATGGCCCATTGCGGGTTTGAGGGCACGGCCGTGGATGACGCGTTCATGCACCCGCTCAAGGCACTCAAAGCGGCTCTGCGCGGGCCGCGGGTCACGGGTCCGATGGCACCGGATCTGCCTGTGCTCTATGGGGAAGGCGCGCGGCGCGTTTCGGCCGCCATTCCAGTGAGCCAGATCAAGCGTCCGAATCATGCTGCCGACGCCCAGACCAGCGCCGAGCTGCAATGACGGAGCGGCCGCTGTCGGCGACACCCGCGCGCACGTGAGCAGCAGCCCCGGTGCGCGGCACACCGGCGATGAATTCACCGCGCTCCTTGAGTCCTGGCGTGAGCGCATGGAGCTGGGCCTGGCCGCGCGGCTGCCGGCCCCCGATATCGCGCCCACGCGCCTGCATCAGGCGATGCGCTACAGCGTGCTGGGTGGAGGCAAGCGCGTACGGCCGGCACTGCTGTTTGCCGCCGCGCGCGCAGTAGGGCTCGCGGAAGAGCAAGTCGAGGCGGCCGCCTGTGCGCTCGAGCTCGTGCACGTGTACTCGCTCGTGCACGATGATCTGCCGGCGATGGACAATGATGATTTGCGCCGCGGGCGGCCGACCTGTCACAAGGCCTTCGATGAGGCCACGGCGCTGCTGGTCGGCGATGCGCTGCAGGCACTGGCCTTCCTGTTACTGGCGCGCGATCCGGCTTTGCCGGCCTCACCGGGCATACGCCTGCGGCTCATCGAATTGCTGGCCGACGCCGGTGGCAGCTTCGGCATGGCAGGCGGACAGGCGATCGATCTGGCCGTGCAGGGCCAGCGGCTCAATGAGGCTCAGCTCGAGGATATGCACTCGCGCAAGACCGGCGCGCTGATTCGCGCCAGCGTCATGATGGCCGCGGAATGCGTGCCGAGTCTCGAGCCGCGTCTGCGCAAGGCGCTCGCGAGCTTTGCGGCCCCGATTGGTCTGGCATTTCAGATCCAGGACGATTTGCTCGACGTGATCGGGGACGCCGTGGCGCTGGGCAAGGCCACCGGCGCCGACAGCGAGCGATCCAAGCCCACCTATCCGGCAATCATCGGCGTCGAGGCCTCGCAGCAGCGGGTAAGCCTGTTGCATGCGCAGGCGGTTGACGCACTGGCGCCCTTTGGCGCGCGCGGGGAGGCGCTGCGCGCCATGGCGCACTGGCTGCTCGCGCGCCGGCATTAGCCCGATCGTTGCCGAGGCGCTACCATGGCGCAATCCGCTGTTCAACGGGTGCTGTTCGTACGATGTCGCGAGACCCTCTCCAAACGGATTCCGGCATGTCGGACGAGGTCTACCAGGACCGCATACTGCCGCACGTATCGCGCACCTTTGCGCTGACGATCCCGCAGTTGCCGCCCGCGCTGCGTACCCCGGTCACGAACGCCTATCTGCTCTGCCGCATGGCCGATACGATCGAGGATGAGCCGGCGCTGTCGCCCGCCGCGACGTTGCGGCTGTTGCAACGCTTTGTAGCGGTGGTCGATGGCCACGAGCAGGCGAGCGCGCTGGCGGCGGACGTCGCAGCGCAGCTCTCGGCGCAGACGCTGCACGCCGAGCGCGAGCTGATTCTCAACATGGGGCGGGTGGTGCGCCTCACGGCGCAGTTCAACGAGCCCCAGCGCGCCCCCATCCGGCGCTGCGTCGAAGTCATGTGCGGCGGCATGCATCAATTCCAGCACACGGCAAGCCTGCGCGGTGTCCCGCGCTCGAGCGACCTGGATGACTACTGCTACTACGTGGCCGGCGTCGTCGGGCAGATGCTCACGGAGCTGTTCTGCGCCTACTCGCCGCAGATCATGCAGCGGCGCCGGTCGCTGCAGGAGCTGGCGGTTTCCTTCGCGCAGGGCCTGCAGATGACGAATATTCTCAAGGACGTCTGGGAGGATCGCCGGCGCGGAGCCTGCTGGCTGCCGCAGGAGGTTTTCTCGCGCTACGGCCTGGAGCTCGCGCAGTTGTCGCCCGGGCATCGGGATGCGCGCTTCGATGCCGCGTTCAGCGAGCTCATCGGGGTCGCACACGCACACCTGCGCAATGCGCTGGCCTTCACGCTGCTGATTCCGCGCCGGCAGACGGGCATCCGCCGCTTCTGTCTCTGGGCGATCGGCCTGGCGGTGCTCACCTTGCGCAATATCGAGCGCACGCCCGGCTTTACCTCCGGGCAGCAGATCAAGGTCTCGCGCTCGGCCGTCAGCATGACGCGGATGCTGACTTCGCTGGCGGTGCGCAGCAATTGGGCATTGCGACGCCTGTTCGAGCGGGCCGCGCGCGGCCTGCCGCTCGCAGCGCCTGCGGTCGTGCGAGCGTCCCGGCATGCAGCCGAGCAAGCCCAGAGTGCGCGCGCCGCGCCGCTGGACGGGGCCGGCAGCCTGCGCGAGGGGAGTTCAGCGCGTTGACCAGCAGTAATATCCAGGCGCTCGCAGCGCGCGCGCATCGGCACGCCGCAGCCGCGGAGCGGCCGCCGGGCGCGGCAGCATCGCTGGACCAGCGCATCGAGCTCGCGCGCGATGCGCTGCTTGCGCTGCAGAGCGCGCAGGGCTACTGGCTCTTCGAACTCGAGGCCGATTGCACGATCCCGGCCGAATACATCCTGATGATGCATTATCTGGATGAGATCGATGCGGCGCTGGAGGCCAAGCTTGCCGCGTATCTGCGTGCTCATCAGGCCGAGCACGGCGGCTGGCCGCTCTACTACGGCGGGGCTCTGGACGTCAGCTGCAGTGTCAAGGTCTACTATGCGCTCAAGCTGGCCGGTGACAGCCCCCAGGCCCCGCACATGCAGCGCGCACGCGCGGCCATTCTCGAGCGCGGCGGCGCCGCCCGCAGCAATGTCTTCACGCGCATCGCGCTGGCCTTGTTCGGGCAGGTGCCCTGGCGTGCGGTGCCCTATATACCGGTCGAGATCATGTTGGTGCCGCGATGGTTCCCATTCAATATCGATCGGGTCTCGTATTGGTCGCGCACTGTCATGGTCCCATTGTTCATCCTGTGCACTTATAAGCCGCGCGCGCGCAATCCGCGCGACGTTCATATCACTGAGCTGTTCACGACGCCGCCGGAGCAGGAACGACACTACTTTCGATTGCCGCCGGAACGGTCCGGCATTCTCGCCAAAGTCTTTCTGGTCGTGGATCGACTCGCGCTCTACCTGATCGAGCCGCTGATCCCGAAGGCCATGCGCGCGCTCGCCACACGCCGCGCGGAAGAGTGGATCCTCGCGCGATTGAACGGCGAGGATGGCTTGGGCGCCATCTTCCCAGCGATGGTCAATGCGCTCGAAGTGCTGGTACTGCGTGGCTATCCGAGCGATGACCCGCGCCGCGTGACGGCTAAGCGCGCCCTCGAGAAATTGCTGGTTACCAACACCGCGAGCGCCTATTGCCAACCCTGTGTGTCGCCCATCTGGGATACCGCGTTGGCGAGCCTGACGATGCAGGCGGTCGGGGGCATGACGGCACTGAGCGCGGCGGATCGCGCGCTCGAGTGGCTGCGCTCGCAGCAACTGCGCGATGAGCCCGGGGACTGGCGCATCAGTCGCCCAGCGCTGGCCGGTGGAGGCTGGGCCTTTCAGTTCGCCAATGGCTTTTATCCGGACCTCGACGATACGGGCGTGATCGCCTGGACGATGCAGCAGGCCGGCAATCCTGCGCGCTACGCCGAGAGTCTGGATCGGGCCCTGAATTGGCTGGTCGGCATGCAAAGCGCCAATGGCGGCTTCGCGTCATTCGATGTGGACAATGTTCACTACAATCTCAATTACATCCCATTCGCCGATCATGGCGCGCTGCTCGATCCGCCGACCAGCGATGTCACCGCGCGTGTCGTCACGGCACTGGCGCTGGTAGGGCGGCCGCAGGATAAAGCGGCGCTCGAGCGGGCCATCGTCTTCCTGCGCAACGAACAGGAAATGGACGGCTCGTGGTTCGGCCGCTGGGGTACCAATTTTATTTACGGTACCTGGTCCGTGCTCAGCGCATTGGCGCGCGCGGGCATCGGCGCCGAGGATGAGAGCGTGCGCCGCGCAGTGCGCTGGCTGCAATCGCGGCAGAATGCCGATGGGGGCTGGGGCGAGAGCAACGACAGCTACACACTCGAGCCGAAACCTGCGGGCCTGTTGCGCAGCACCCCCTATCAGAGCGCCTGGGCACTGCTGGGGCTGCTGGCGGCGGGGGACGGCGGCTCGGCGCATGTGCGCGCTGGCATCGACTATCTGCTGCGAACACAGCAGGCCGATGGGCTCTGGAGCGATCCGAGCTTCACGGCACCGGGCTTCCCGCGCGTGTTCTATCTGAAGTATCACGGCTATTGCGCCTATTTCCCGCTCTGGGCGCTGGCGGCGTATCGGCACGCTCTGCGATCCGGGGCCGCTCATTGAGGATAGTCGGGATCGTCTGCGCCTTGCCGGCTGAGGCACGTCATCTGGGTCCCGCGTCACGACGGCAAGCGCCGATCTCCACCTTGAGCGACGGAACACTGCTGGCCGTCAGCGGCATCGGCTGCACGGCCGCCTCGCGCGGTGCGCATGCCTTGCTCGACGCGGGCGCAACCGCGCTGGCGAGCTGGGGCATGGCCGGCGGGCTCGACCCGGCATTGGCTGCCGGGGCTATCTTCCTGCCCAGTCAGATCGTCGGCCTCGACGGCATCTCGGTCATGACGGCGCGGCATTGGCGCGAGCGGCTCGCCGGCGCGGTCAGCGCGCATCGGCCTGTGGCGGGCGGCAAATTGCTGACCAGCCCGCGCGCGATCGCGAGCGTCGCGGACAAGGCCGCGTTGTTTGCGCAAACTGGCGCGGTGGCGGTCGATATGGAAAGCCTCGCGGTGGCGCAGGCCGCCCAGGCGCGTGAGCTGCCGTTCATTGCCGTGCGCGTGATCATCGATCGCGCCTGCGATGCGTTGCCGGCGGCGGTCGCGGCGGCGGCCGATCATGCGGGGCATCTGCGGCTCTGGCGCCTGATCGGCGCATTGACCCGCTCGCCCGCGCAGCTCGCGCCATTGATCCGCCTGGTCAGACGCTATCGCAGCGCGAGCCGCTCGCTCGCGGCGCTGGCGCGCGTGGGCTCGCTCGCACCGCACGTATGAGGGCGCTGGTTACCGGGGCGAGCGGCTTCGTGGGCTCGGCCGTCGCCCGGGCACTTCTGCGCGATGGCTGGCAGGTACGCGTGCTCGTGCGCAAGGATTCCGACCGCCGCAATCTGCAGCACCTCGCGGTGGAAATCGTCGCCGGGGATCTGGCCGACAGCGCCTCGCTCGAGCGCGCGCTCGCAGCCTGCGAGGCCTTGTTTCATGTGGCGGCAGACTACCGGCTCGGGGCACCCGAGCCGGCGCAGCTGTATCGCACGAACGTAGAGGGCACGCGCAACATCCTGCAGGCCGCGCGCCGGGCCGGCACCGCGCGCGTGGTCTATACGAGCAGCGTGGCCACGATCGGCCTGCCCGCCGACGGCGCGCCGGGCCGCGAGGACACGAGCGTTACGCTCGCCGATATGATCGGGCACTACAAGCGCTCGAAGTTCCTGGCCGAGCAACTGGTGCTTGAGCTGGCGCGCGATGGCGCGCCTGTAGTCATCGTCAATCCCTCGACACCGATCGGACCGGGCGACGTCAAGCCCACGCCGACCGGCCAGCTGGTGCTCGATGCCGCTTGCGGGCGCACCCCTGCATACATTGATACGGGCCTGAACGTCGTGCACGTCGATGATGTCGCGAGCGGCCATTTGCTGGCCTTTCATCGCGGGCGCGTCGGTGAGCGCTACATTCTGGGTGGGCAGGACATGACGCTGCGCGCGATCCTGGGCGAGATTGCGCGCATCGTCGGGCGCAGGGCCCCGAGCATCCGCTTGCCGCGCCTTGCAGTGCTACCCATTGCCTATGCAGCCGAAGCCTGGGCCCGACTCAGCGGCGGCAGCACCCGCATTACGGTCGAAGGCGTGCGCATGGCGCGCAAGCGCATGTACTACTCGAGCGACAAGGCGGTTCGCGAGCTCGGTTATGCCTGGCGCGAGCCCACGCGCGCGCTCGAGGACGCGGTCGGATGGTTTCGCGAGCAGGGATATCTGGCGGGCCGCCCTCAATGAGGAGGCCGCACCACTATTGCAGTCAGGACCAGGCCGTCGCGGACCAGGAAGCGCCCCGCAAATGTGCAAGAGGGCAGCCCCGAGCCCGATCCTGGCGCAACGCGCAGCCTCGCCGTGAAAGCCCCGCAGTCGGGCTCAAAGGTCACGATGGCCTCATCGAAACTCAGCCCGCGCCGCGCGTGCGGAAACCATGCTTTGTAGAGACTCTCCTTCGCGCTGAAGAGCACACGGTCCCAATGCACGCCCGTGGGGGCGCTCGACAGCCAGGCGCGCTCCTCCGGGATCGACACGCGCTCGAGTACGTTTGCCGGCAGTTCATCGTGCACTTCCGCATCGATGCCGATCGCCAGCGCGTCCTCAGTTTTGGCGGCAGCGGCAGCACAATACCCCGGACAATGCGTGATACTGCCGACAACGCCGGCTGGCCAGAGCGGCTCGCGATGCTCACCGCGCAGGATCGCAGTCTCGGGCAGGCCGAGCTGGCGCAGCGCCCGGCGCGCGCAGCTGCGCGCCGCCGTGAACTCCCGGCGCCTGCTGTGCCCGGCGCCTTGGATCTGGGCGGCCTCCTGCGCCAACAGCTGGCCGTGCGCATCCTCGCCCGCAAAGTCGGCCGATACCACGCCGGCCGGCAGCAGCGGTGCAATCATAGTCGGGCTATATCCAGTCGCCGGTGGCATCATTGTTGCACCCATGATCGGGCCATGCTGAGTCACGAAGCAACCGCTGCGAGCGCATGAACCGATGGCGCCCATGAATCGACGCTCGCTGTTCAAGATGATCGGCATGGTCGCCGGCAGCGCGGTCATGTATGAGGCGATGTCGCAATTGGGGCATGCGGGTGAGTCCGGTTATAGCGGGCCCATCCGGCTCGAGGGCGCTCCGAAGGGTGCTTCGGTCCTGATCCTGGGTGCGGGCCTGGCGGGCATGACAGCGGCGCTCGAGCTGCGCAACGCCGGCTATAAGGTGCAGGTACTCGAATACAACGATCGGCCCGGAGGCCGCAATTGGTCGCTCTATGGCGGCGACACCTATACGGAGCTGGGCGGCTTCACGCAGCACGTGCAGTTTGCGCAAGGGCTGTATCTGAATCCGGGTCCATGGCGCATTCCCTATCACCATCGGGCGGTGCTTGATTATTGCCAGCGCCTGAAAGTTGCGCTCGAGCCCTTCACGCAGGTCAATTACGCGACCTACCTGCATTCCTCCAAAGCGTTCGGCGGCAAGCCACAGCGCTATCGGGAAATGCAGGCCGACTTCAATGGCCACGTGGCCGAACTGCTCGCGAAAGCGGCTAATCAAAGTCAGCTCGATCAGGCCGTGACTCAGGAGGACAAGGAGATATTGCTCGAAGCCATGCGCACATGGGGGGCGCTGGATCAAAACTATGAATACGGGAAGAGTCTGCTCACGAGCGAGCGCAGGGGCTACGTGTCCGATCCGGGCGGCGGGCTGACTTCGACGCCCACGCCTTCCGAGCCGCTGGCACTGCGCGAGGTGCTGCAATCGCGACTCTGGTGGGGCCTGATCGCGGGACATATTTACGAATTGCAAAGCTCGCTGTTTCAGCCGGTGGGCGGCATGGGCATGATCGGCCGGGCGTTCGGCCGCGAGCTCGGTGATCTGATTCGTTACAACGCGAAAGTAACCGGCATCAAGCAGGACGAGCGCGGCGTCACGGTGTCCTATCAGGACAGCCGCAGCGGCGGCCCGGTCCAGCTCGAGCAGGCGCAATGGTGCGTGTGCACGATTCCGGCCTCGATTCTGAGCCAGATCCCGATGAATGTCGGGGCGCCGCTGAAAAGTGCGATCGATGCGCTCAGTTACGATGCCGCGATCAAGGTCGGACTGCAGTTCAAGCGCCGCTTTTGGGAACAGGACGAGTCCATTTACGGCGGCATCTCTTATACGGACTTGCCCAACGCCCTGATCGGCTACCCGAACAGCCGCTATTTCGATGACGGACCGGGCGTACTGCTGGGTGCCTACACGTTTGGTCCGAACGCGGTCCAGTACACGGCAATGCCGCCGGAGGAGCGCATCCAGCGCACGGTGGAGTACGGCAGCCAGATTCATGCGCAATACCGGACAGAATTTCAACACGGCGTCGCCGTCGCCTGGCATCGCGTGCCATGGACGTTGGGCTGTGCCGGGCATTGGACGGAGGAGCTGCGCGCACAACATTTCGATAACCTGTGTGCGATCGACGGCCGCATCGTGCTCGCCGGTGAGCACGCCTCGCGCTTGCCCGCGTGGCAGGAAGGCGCGGTGCTGTCCTCGCTGGATGCGATCAGGCGCTTGCATGAGCGCGTGTTGGCCGGTTAGAGCGATGAGGTGGCGCGTGGATCATTGGGTTGCGCTGATTGGCATTGCAGGGCTTGCCGTCGCTTCGGTGGGCAAGGCCGCCTCAGCGGTGGACATCAATGCCGGCACTTATGCGCAGCAAAGCGGCGAGGAGCTCTATCGCGGCATCTGTCAGGGATGCCATATGCCTGATGCCCAGGGGGCTATCGGTGCCGGCGCCTATCCCGCGCTAGCCAGCAACAAGCGTCTGATCGCGCGAGCGTATCCGATCAGCGTCGTGATCAACGGACAAAGAGCGATGCCGGCCTTTGGCGCGGATCTGTCCGATGAGCAGATCGCGAACGTCATCAACTATGTTCGTACGCACTTCGGCAATCACTACAAAGACGCGGTAACGGCCGCGAGCGTCAAGGCGGCGCGGCACTAGCAGCAGCCAGCCCGGCGACGGCTGCGGGGAAATCATAGAGTCGGCGCGGGTTATCCACCAGGATCTGATGACGCAGGGCTTTGTCGGGCACCCAGGTGGCAAACAGATTGAGCATGTGTGCGTCATCGACGCTGATCGCTGGCGAGAGCGCGGTCGCACTCAGCCCTGAGTTGCTGTTGGTATGTGGCCAGTCCGTGCCCCACAAAATCCGATCGGCTCGTGCGCCAATCAGGGCGCGAGCGAGAATGCCCATATCCTCGAAGTGCGGCCCCTGCTGCGAGAGACGATAAGCCCCGGAGATCTTCACATAGGCGTTGCCGGACTCTACGAGCTGCAACAGGGCCCCGAAACCCGGTTGTGTGAGGCCGAGCTCACCGCGCGCTCCCCCAAAATGATCGAACACGACCGGCCTGCTTGCGCTCAGGACTGCATCCTTCAGCGCCGCGATGACCTCAAGCGTCGTGAACATCTGCACATGCCAGTTGCGACTGGACAGGCGCCGCTCCAGCGCGGCAAAGCGCTGCCGCGCGCTCTGCGCGTCCGTGGCGCTCACGGTCAGATTCAGTCTGGCACCGCGCACGCCCGCGCGCTGCATCGCATCGAGTTGCTGCTCGGAGGTTCGCTCATCGATGACCGCGACCCCGCGCGCGCTCGCACCGAGCTCGCCCATGGCCCAGAGCGTGACTGAATTGTCGGTGCCGTAGATGCTGGGGGTCACGATCACGACGCGCTCAATGCCCAGTGCACGGTGCAGGCGCGCCAGCTGGGCGGGCAAGGCGATCGGCGGCGTATAGGTGCGAGCACTGGACAAGGGGTACTTCGCCGGATCCCCGATCACATGCGTGTGACAGTCGCAGGCTCCCGGCGGGACTGCGAAATCCACGCGCGTGGCGGATTTGCGCGCCTCGGCCAGAGATAGCCCGCCGCGCAGCAGCGCGCCCGTTGCGACCGACCCGCCGATAAGCCGACGCCGTGAGAGCATTTTTGTATTCCTGATGTTGGTGGAACTATACTGCCCGCCCGCTTCGAATTCATATCAACCAAAGCGAACGCGGGCAAGTTGCAGCAATAGGGAGACGGTGATGCAAGCTCGTCAGTTTCAACTGCTCGCGGGATGGATGCTGGCCGTGTCCGGGGCGCTGTGCGCATCCGGCGCGATGGCTGCCGATGCGGCCGCTGCTGCGCCAGGGCACGTCACGGACACCTGGATTTTCTGGCCCAAGGATGGCCAGGGGCTGAAATTCGAAGCCGCGGTCAAAGAGCACGCGGCCTGGCGCAAGGGCGCCGGCGAAGGCTTCACCTGGTCGGTTTATGAGCCCGTAGTGGGGCAGGATCTGTCGTATTACGTGATCCGAACCACGGGCCACCAATGGCAGGACTTCGACGCGAATGAGGACTGGGCTGCCAAATCCAAAGCCGTCGACGTGTTCGAGAAGAAGCTGGGACCATACGTCGCACGCATGGAGCACTACTTCGGCGAGATCGATCTCGACAACAGCCACTACGCCGACAGCAGCGACTACAAGTATTACTACGTCAGCGAAATGCACGTGGAGCTGGGTGCACGAGCCGAATTGATGACCGCCTTGAGCACGATCCACAAAGCTTTGGTCGATGAGAAGTGGCCCTACAGCTATTTGATCGAGTGGACGACCGGCGGCAAGGAGTCCATGAACCTCGTAGTACCGATGAAGGGGTACGCGGATCTGGCCGACCCGAAGCCGAGCGTGCGCGAGGTCTTGACCAAGACGCTGGGCTCACAGGGCGCCGCTGCCGCTGTCGTCAGGCAGTTCAACCGCTCGTTCGACAGTGCCTTGTCGACCGTCTACGTGTATCGGCCGGACCTCTCGACGCCGAAATAGCGCTCGGACGCTCGCGCGCGCGGCGTACTTGCACTCCTATCGCAGGAAGGGCAAGTCGAGGCCGTGCTGCTGCGCGCAGGCGATTGCCTCCGGATAGCCGGCATCGGCATGGCGCATGACGCCGGTGGCCGGATCATTCCAGAGCACGCGCGCGATGCGCCTCGCGGCATCCGGGGTGCCATCGCAGACAATCACGAGGCCCGCGTGTTGAGAAAAACCCATGCCGACGCCGCCGCCGTGATGAAACGACACCCAGGTGGCGCCCGATGCGGTATTGAGCAGGGCATTGAGCAGCGGCCAGTCCGACACCGCATCTGAACCGTCGCGCATGGCCTCGGTTTCGCGATTCGGTGATGCCACCGAGCCGGAGTCAAGATGATCACGCCCGATGACCACGGGCGCCTTGAGCTCGCCACTTGCGACCATCTCGTTGAACGCCAGTCCGAGCCGGTGCCGATCGCCCAGCCCGACCCAGCAGATGCGTGCCGGCAATCCCTGGAACCTGATCCTGGCGCGCGCCATGTCCAGCCAGCGGTGCAAGGACTTATCCTCGGGCAACAGCTCCTTCACGCGCGCATCGATCCGATAGATGTCCTGCTCATCGCCTGAGAGCGCGACCCAGCGAAATGGCCCGACCCCGCGGCAGAACAGCGGCCGGATATAGGCCGGGACGAATCCGGGAATATCGAATGCATTGTCCACGCCCTCGCCGAGGGCCATCTGCCGGATGTTGTTGCCGTAATCGACCGTGGGCACGCCGGCATTCTGGAAATCCAGCATCGAGCGCACATGCACGGCCATCGAGGCCTTCGCCGCATTGGCGACCCCGGTTGGGTCATACTCGCGCTGCGTGAGCCAGCGCTCGACGCTCCAGCCCATCGGCAGATAGCCATTGACCGGATCGTGCGCGGAGGTCTGATCGGTCAGCAGATCGGGGCGCACACCGCGCTGGAACAGCTGCGGCAGTATCTCGGCCATGTTGCCGAGCAGACCGACCGACGCCGGCCGCTCGGCCGTGCAGGAGCGCGTCACGATCTCGAGCGCCTCGTTGAGGCTGTCGGTGGCGTGATCCAGATAGCCGGTGCGCAGCCGCATCTCGATGCGCGAGCGCTGACACTCGACCACCAGGCACGAGGCGCCCGCCATCACCGCGGCGAGGGGCTGCGCGCCACCCATGCCGCCCAGTCCCGCAGTGAGCAGCCAGCGGCCAGCGAGCTCGCCTGCGTAATGCCGACGACCCATCTCCGCGAACGTCTCATAGGTGCCCTGCACGATGCCCTGCGAGCCGATATAGATCCATGAGCCGGCCGTCATCTGACCGAACATCATGAGTCCCTTGCGGTCGAGCTCGTTGAAGTGCTCCCAAGTGGCCCAGTGGGGCACCAGATTGGAATTGGCGATCAGCACTCGAGGGGCGTCCGCATGCGTGCTGAAGACGCCGACGGGCTTACCGGACTGAATCAGCAATGTCTGATCGGTCTGAAGACGCCTGAGGGTCGCGATGATGGCGTCGTAGCTGTCCCAGTCGCGCGCCGCGCGGCCGATGCTGCCATAGACGACCAGCTCCTGCGGACGCTCGGCGACGTCCGGATCCAGATTGTTCATGAGCATGCGCATGGGCGCTTCCGTCAGCCAGCTTCGGGCCGAAAGCGCGCTGCCCCTCGCAGCTCGAATCACGCGCGTGGTATCGGTGCGATTCATGAGGCCCTCCGCTGTGAGAGATCGAGAAACTCAATGCAGCCGGCGAGTACCTGCGCGAGTACGCGGCGCAGATCGCGCGCACGGGCGCTCTCGTAGGCCGCGGGCCAGTTCTGCGGCGCCAGAGGCTCGTCCGGCTCAACCAGATACCCGCGACAGGCGAGCTCCATCTGCACAGCGTGCACGCCGCGCGCCGCCTGCCCGTAGTGCCGTATCGTCCAGCCGCCGCGGAAGCGCCCGTTAGTAATCCAGCTGAAGCGCGAAGCGGCGCAGACGGCCTCGATCCTGCGCGTCAGCGCCGGATCGCAGCTCGTGTCCTGGTTGGTGCCGATATTGAGGTTCGGCAGCACGCCGTCGAACAAGCGCGGGATACGTGAGCGGATCGAGTGCGCGTCGTAGAGCACGAGTGCTCGGTGCTGCGAGCGCAGTCGCTCGATCTCGACGGCCAGGGCAGCGTGGTAAGGGTCAAAAAAGCGCTCGCGGCGGCTGGCAATCTCCCCGGCGTCTGGCTCGCAGGCGGCTCGATAGAGCGGCTCGCCGTCAAAGGTTGTCAGTGGACACAGCGCCGTCGTGTTCTGCCCGGGGTAAAGCGATGCGCCGGAGGGATCGCGATTCACATCGATCACCGTGCGTGAAATCCTCGTGCGTATCGTCGTGGCCTCTGACAGTGCTGCCATGTCGTAGAGTCGGTGCACCCACCAGTCCGTGTCCTTGCGGCCATGCCATGGCGTAATCAGCCGCGCCTCGATATCAGCGCTCATGTCGGTGCCCGAGTGCGGCAAGCTCACGATCAGCGGCGCGCCGCCGCGCCGGATTTCGAGCCACTCGTTCATGCGCAGTCCGTAATACTCGGCAGATCAATACCAGCGATCGCCTGCAAGAGCGCGCCACTGCGAACCAGATGAATAGCGTGGCTCATGTCGGGGTGCAGATAGCGATCGTTAACGATTGGCGCAATGTGCTCGCGCACCAGAGCGCGCACCGCCTCCAGCGCGGCGCTGGACTGGATTGCGCCGTGGAAGTCGCAACCTTGCGCGGCCGTCAGCAACTCGATGCCGATGATGGCCGCCGCATTGTGCGCCATTGGCAACAGGCGTCGCGCAGCCTGTGCGGCCATCGAGACGTGGTCCTCCTGGTTCGCAGAGGTCGGAATCGAATCGATGCTCGCCGGGTGCGCTTGCTGCTTGTTCTCGGCGACCAGCGCGGCTGCCGTAACCTGCGCCATCATGAGTCCCGAGTTGAGCCCGGGCTCGCTGGTGAGGAAGGCCGGCAGGCCTGAGAGCGCCGGATCGACCAGCATCGCGATACGCCGCTCGGCCAGTGAGCCGATCTCGCACAGCGCGAGCGCCATCGTATCGGCAGCAAAGGCGACCGGCTCAGCATGAAAATTCCCACCCGACAGCGCCTCGTCGGACTCGGGAAAAATCAGCGGATTGTCGGACACGCCGTTGGCCTCGCGCTCCAGCGTGACGGCGACATGGCGCAGCAGATCCAGGGCGGCGCCCATGACCTGCGGCTGGCAGCGCAGGCAATAAGGGTCCTGCACGCGCGGGTCGGCGAGCAGATGCGATGCGCGGATGGCCGAGCCGGCCATCAGTGCGCGCAGCCCAGCGGCGGCGTCGATTTGGCCGGGGTGTCGGCGCAGCGCATGGATGCGTGGATCAAACGGCGTGTCCGATCCCTTGGCCGCCTCCGTCGACAGCGCCCCCGTGACCAGGGCGGATTGAAACAATGTCTCGGCCTCGAACAATGCCGCCAGCGCGTAGGCCGTGCAGAACTGAGTTCCATTGAGCAGCGCGAGCCCCTCTTTCGGACCCAGTGTGAGCGCGGCCAGCCCCGCGGCCCGCATCGCCGCGAGCGCGCTCTTGCGCTCACCCTCAACGATGACCTCACCGACACCGATGAGCGCGCCGGCCATATGGGCCAATGGCGCGAGATCCCCGGAGGCGCCTACGGAGCCCTGCGAGGGGATCAGGGGCGTGATGCCCCGAGCGAGCATGGCGCCGAGCAATTGGACGGTATCAGGCCGTACGCCGGAGGCTCCCTGCGCCAGACTCGCGAGCTTCAGCGCCATCATGAGTCGCGTGACCGGCACCGGCATCGGCTCGCCGACGCCGGCGCAGTGCGAGAGCACGATGTTTCGCTGCAGCGTGGCCAGGTCCGCCGCATCGATGCGCACGCTCGAGAGCTTGCCGAAACCAGTGTTGATGCCATAGACGGGCTGGCCCTGCGCCAGGATGCGGCCGATGGCCGCAGCGCTCGCCGCGATGCGCGCTGTGCAGGCGTCCTCCAAAGCAGCGCCGCTGCCCTGGTAGATCGCGCGCCACTGCGCGAGCCTCACGCTGCCCGGGCAGAGCATGATCGTGCGCTGTGCGATGGCCGGGGTCATTGACCGCGCCAGAGCCGCTGGTGCAGCGGATTGCGCCCGACCCAGTAGATCAGCTCGGCAGCGCGCTCGACGTTCCAGATCGCCAGATCGGCCTGCTTGCCTACAGTCAGCGTACCGACCTGCTCTTGCCGTCCGAGTGCGTGAGCGGCCTCGCGCGTCACGCCCGCGATCGCCTCCTCCACGGTGAGCCCAAATTGCACGGCTGCCATATTCATGGCGGTCAGCAGCGACAGCAGGGGAGAGGTGCCCGGATTGCAATCGGTCGCAACGGCCATGCGCACGCCGGCTTCGCGCAGCGCCTGGATCGGTGGTGCCCGGCGCTCTCTGAGGTTGAAGAACGCACCAGGCAGCAGTACCGCGACGGTGCCGGCGCGCCCCATGGCCTCGATGCCCTCGCGGCTGCTCCACTCCAGATGATCCGCCGACAGTGCCTCGAATTCAGCTGCTAGCGCAGCGCCGCCCGAATCGGACAACTGATCGGCGTGCACCTTGATGGGCAGACCATGCGAGCGGGCGCAAGCATAGACGCGGCGCAGCTCGGCCGCTGAGAAGGCTATACCCTCGCAATAGCCGTCTACGGCGTCGGCAAGGTGTTCGGCCGCAGCGCGCGGAATGATCTGTTCGATGATCAGATCGAGATATGCCGTGCGATCCTGCTCGGGCGGCACGGCATGCGCCGCGAGCAGTGTGGTGATGACAGCCACGCGCTGTTCGCGCCCGAGGCGGCGCGCCGCGCGCAGCATGCGCAGCTCCGTATCAAGATCCAACCCGTAACCGGACTTGATCTCGATGCTCGTGACGCCCTCGTCGAGCAGGTAGCGCAGCCGCCGGCCAGCCAAGTCCACGAGCTCGGTCTCGCTGGCGCTGCGCGTCGCGCGCACCGTCGCGCGGATACCGCCGTTCGCCTGCGCCAACGCCTGATAATCCGCGCCCGCCAATCGCAACTCGAACTCGTGACTGCGATCACCGGCGAAGATCAGATGCGTGTGGCAGTCGATCAGGCCGGGTGTGACCAGGCGACCCTCGAGGTCAAATTCCTCGGTCGGCCGCAACTGCGCCGGCAGCTGCGCGCGCGCGCCGACGAACACGATGCGGCCATCGGTTGCGGCGAGGGCCCCATCCTCGATCAGACCGCCGCCGCGGTCCTGCGCGAAGGTCGCGAGCCGCCCACCGCGCCAAAGCCGATCGCACTGCATGCGCTGCGCCTCCTTGAGTCTGGACAAATCATATTATGTCTAGGCATATTAGAGAACACTCCGGACGCGCGATGAACCGCAGTTTTTTCTTCGACACCGCCCTATTGCCCAGCGGCTGGCGCCGAGACGTGCACGTGCTCGTGCGCGATGGGGTCATCGAATCCGTGTGCGCGCAGGGCGCAGCGCTGCCGGGCGAAGAGCGCGCCGCACTGGTCGTGCCGGGTCTGTCGAACGTTCACAGTCACGCCTTTCAGCGGGCCATGGCCGGACTGACCGAGCGGCGCGGACCGCAGGGCACGGACGATTTCTGGAGCTGGCGCGAGCTCATGTACCGCTTTCTCGCGCGCCTGGATGCCGACGAGCTCGAGGTGATCGCCGCTTATGCCTACGCCGACATGCTGGAGGCTGGCTTTACCAGCGTGGGCGAATTTCACTATCTGCATCGCACGCCGCAGGGCGCGCTCTATGCCAATCCGGCCGAGCTGGCGCTGCGCCACCTGGCAGCCGCCGATGCCACTGGAATCGGGCTCACGCTGCTGCCGGTCTTCTACGAGAGCAGCGATTTCGGCGGCGCCGCGGCCAAGCCAGCTCAGCGCCGCTTTCTGACTGATCTGGATGCCTACGCCGACATCGTCGAGCGCGTGCGCTCGGCCATGGGAGCTCGGCTGGGCCGCAGCGTGGGTATCGCGCCGCATTCGCTGCGCGCGGTCGGCCCCGAGCATCTGGCCGCGCTGCTGCGAGCGTATCCAGTCGGGGTCATCCATATACACGCCGCCGAGCAGCTCAAAGAAGTCAATGACTGTATTGCCTGGTCCGGACGCCGTCCGGTCGAGTGGCTGCTCGAGAACGCTGCGCTCGATGCGCGCTGGTGCCTCGTGCATGCGACGCACCTGACTGCGACGGAGAGCGCGGCGCTGGCGCACAGCGGCGCGGTCGTGGGTCTGTGCCCGATCACCGAGGCTAACCTTGGAGACGGCACGTTCCCGGCGCCGGCGTTTATGGCCGCCGCAGGGCGCTGGGGCGTAGGTACGGATTCCAATATTCAGCTCGATGCGGCCGGCGAATTGCGTCAGCTCGAATATTCCCAGCGTCTGAGCTCGCACACGCGCAATGCACTGAACACTGCCGTGCAGCCCTCCACGGGACGCTTTCTCTTTGAGTCTGCGCTCGCCGGCGGCGCGCAGGCGCTCGGGCAGCGTGTGGGCCTGATCGCTCCGGGCTACCGGGCCGACCTGCTGCTGCTCGATGAGCGCCATCCCGATCTTGCCGGGCGCAGCGGCGATGCCGTGCTCGATACGTGGATCTTTGCCGGCGGCCGAGCCTTGATTCGCGAGGTCATCGCGGCCGGCCAGACCGTGGTCGAGCAGCAGCGTCATCGGGCACGCGATCGCATTGAGCGCGCCTATCGCGATGTCGTGGCGCGACTCACGCACGGTAGCGGCCCATGACGGCGGATTCGCTCGCGCGAGCCAGGCCGCGGCGTGCGCGCTTCCGCGAAATCCATGACGCACTGCGCGCGAAGATCGTCTCCGGATCCTGGGCCCCGGGCTACAAACTGCCGTCGGAGTACGAGCTTGCGCGCAAGTTCAGTTGCGCGCGCATGACGGTCAGCAAGGCGCTCGGGGCGCTGGCCGCTCGCGGCCTGCTGCAGCGCCGGCGACGCGCGGGTACGACGGTGAGCGTGCCGCGCCTGCAGGAGTCGGTGCTCGAGATCCACGATATCGAAGCGGAAATCCAGGCAGCCGGGCATGCCTATCGCTTCGAGCGCTTCACGCGCCGGATCCGGCGTGCCACCGTCAGCGATGCGGCGGCGCTGGGCATCCGTATCGGCACACCGGTGCTCGCCGTGACGGGATTGCATCGTGCCGACGAGCGTGCCCATGCGCTTGAGGAAAGACTGATCAATCTTGATGCGGTGCCCGACGCGCGTCGCGAGCAATTCAGACAGGTCTCGCCCGGACGCTGGCTGCTGGCGCGAGTTCCGTGGACGGATGCCGAGCATGAGATCCTGGCGCTGAACGCCGATCGCTCAATCGCGCAGCGTCTGCGCATTGCGCGCCACAAGGCCTGCCTGTGCATCGAGCGGCGCACCTGGTCGGACGGGCAGCGCATCACGTGCGTGCGCTTGATCTACCCATGCGATCAGCACAGGCTGATCGCCCGTTTCCAGCAGGCAAGAGCGTAGACATGGCACAGAGCGAACGCAGCCTCGGCATCGAACTGCACTCGATCGATTTCGTACCCGAGAGCGAGCGCCACGGGCGCGTAGCCGATCAAGGCCCGTTCTGGTTTGTCAGCAATTTTCAGTTCTTTGGCATCGCGCTTGGCTTCATCGGGCCCAGTCTCGGGTTATCGCTCGGATATACGGTGCTGGCAGGGGGCTTGGGAATCGTGATCGGTACGACATTCCAGGCGTTTCATGCCTCTCAGGGCCCGGAGCTGGGTCTGCCGCAAATGATTCAGTCGCGGGCACAATTCGGCTATCGCGGCGTGATCGTGCCGTTGCTGGCCACATTGGTGAGTGTGCTGGGCTACAACGTCGTCTCCACGGTGCTTGCGGCCGAAGGTCTGCATGGGCTCTGGAGCATCGACCGAGGCGTCGCGGCTGTCGGGGTTTCGTTGCTGGCCACGATCGTGGCGATCTGGGGCTACGACTGGTTGCATCGTGTCTTCAAAATATTGTTTTGGGTCAGCCTGCCACTGTTCTCGGTGCTGAGCCTGGCGATTCTGTTTGGCAAGGCCGGTGGGCCGGTGCGCGCGGCAGGTGGCTTCAATTGGCCAGCGTTCGTCACGCAACTGGCCTCGGCGGCGAGCTTCAACATCAGCCTGGCGCCGTATGTCTCGGACTATTCCCGTTACCTGCCGACCCGTACCGCGCGCGCTCGTATCATCCTGAACGTATTTATAGGCTCCGCGCTCTCCGCCATCTGGCTGATCGCGCTCGGCGCGTGGCTCGCGACCCATTTGGGCAATGCCGACGGCCTCATGTCACTGCGCCAGGCGGGGGAAATTGTGCAGCCTGCGTTGGGCTCAATCCTGGCGGCGATCTCAATTGCGGCGCTCGTGGCGAGCGTAGGCATGAACGCCTACAGCGGCATGCTGACCGTCGTGACGACAGTGGACTCATTGCATCGGATTCACCCGAACCGCGCCTGGCGGGTCCTGGTCCTGATCGCGCTGGCGGCGATCTGGATAGCGATCGCACTATCGGCGACGGGCAATGCGGTCACTTATGTGAACGGCTCGCTGCTGCTCATGTTGTATTTCCTGATGCCCTGGAGCGCAGTCAATCTGATCGACTATTTCTGGTTACGTCGCGGTCACTATTCGATCCCGGATCTGTTTTTACCCCACGGTATGTATGGCTCCTGGGGAGCCCGAGGACTGAGCGCGTACGGCGTGGGCTTCGCGGCGAGCGTTCCGTTCTTCGTTGTCCCTAACGTTTATACCGGGGTCCTGGCGGCGCGCCTGGGCGGTGTTGACATCGGCTGGTTGGTCAGCGCCGCGGCCGCCTCCTGCACGTACCTGCTGCTCAGTGTGCGCTTCAACGCGGCCGAAGAGGCCCGCACGATCGCCGCGAAGGCGCAGGCGCATGCATCAGGCCACCTTTGAAGGGGCGAAGGCGCCGAAGGCGCAGAGCACTGCCGCGCTCATCGAGCGCGCGCCGGTCTGCAGATATTCCATGGCTCTGAGCGCGCTCTCATGTGCCGCGAGACTTGATCCGCCGACGCAATCCTCGACCACGCGGCAATAGTAATTGTGCTGGTGGCCATCGACGAACGTGTAATGGATACATACGTCGGTCAGGCCGCCGCACAACACGAGGGTTTCGGCCTTGAGACCCTTCAACAGAATCTCCAGATCCGTGCCGAAGAACGCGGAATAGCGCCGCTTGGGAATCAGGTAATCGCCAAGCCTGAAATCAACGTCCTCGGCGGCGATCTCGGTCGATTTCTGCCCCTCGATGCAATGCACGTCCTCCTCGCCATCGAGCTCCCGGCCAAAGTCGACCATGTCCGGACGATGAACCTCCTGCACGAAGATCACCGGGATGTGGAACTTGCGCGCGGCGGCCACGAGCGCTCGAGCTCGCGTGACACGCTCGCGCGCGCCATCCATGCGCGGGATTCCGGCCTCCTGAACGGGCAGATACATGTCGCGCTGAAAGTCGATCATCAACAGCGCCGGCCGTCCGACAATGAGCGGCTGCGGCCGCTTCGATGGGTTGCTCGATGTCACTGCGGGGTCTCCTGATCGTTTGTGCACAGGATAGCGCTTGGCCGGCTAAGCCGCATCGGCTGCCGCGCTGCTCACCGATGGTCGAGTCGTGCGCCACGACAGCAGCAGCGCGCTCACTATCAGCAGCGAGGCCAGCAGGTACGGCGCGCCCGGCAGGCCCCAACTCGCGCGGCTGCTGATGAAAGTGGCAAACGTCTGGGTAAACAAGGTGGGGCCGATGAGGCTGCCCAGGCCCGTGAGGCTTGCCAGCGCGCCCTGCAGACGGCCCTGCTCAGTGGCAGTCACCAATCGCGTCATGATGGTTTGCATGGATGGTCCGGCAATTCCCCACAGAGCCATAACCGGCACGCCGATCCAGAACATCGGCCCGGTGGGTGCGAGACCATAGATGGCGAAGCCTACGGCTCCGCAGGTCAAGCCCATTGCCGTGGCGCGCCTTTCCTTGAGCCGCCTGACCACCGGCTTCACCAGCAGCGTCTGCACGATCAGCGAGCAGATGCCGACGCCGGCCAGCAGCATGCCGATTGCGCGGGTATCCCAGCCGAAGCGATAACGCATGTACAGCACGCTGATGTTCGGGAGCACGGCGTGTGCGAGATTCATGAGGAAGAAGCTCACGGCAAGACCCGAGAGCATCGGGTGGGAGCGCAGCAACTTCAGAGCCCCCAGCGGATGGGCGTTCCTCCACGAGAAAGCGACACGCTTTTCTCTGGGCAACGACTCGGGCAGCACGAAGAGTCCCCAGCACACGTTGGTCAAGGCCATGAAGGCAGAAGCCCAGAACGGCAGGCGCGGCGAAATGGCGCCGAGCAGACCTCCGAGCGCCGGCCCCAGTACGAATCCGACCCCGAATGCAGCCCCGAGTATGCCGAAGCTCGCGGCGCGTTGTTCCGGGGCAGTGACATCGGCGATGTACGCACCGGCCGTGCTGAAGCTGGCCGCAGTGATGCCGGATATCACTCTGCCGACCAGCAGCCACCACAGATTCGGTGCCAGTGCCATCAGGATGAAATCCAGACCCAATCCGGTACACGAGATCAGGATCACGGCGCGCCGCCCGAAGTGATCCGAAAGCGAGCCTTGTATGGGCGAGAAGACGAACTGCATCAGGGCCCAGGCGGTGCCGAATACGCCATACATCTCAGCAGCACGCGCAGCATTGCCACCCGTGAAGCTCTGAACCAGCACGGGCAGCACCGGGATGATCATGCCGAAGGCCAGCATGTCGATCAGCACCGTGACGAAGATGAAGGTCAGCGCGGCCTTACGGCCTGATGCAGCAAATGCACTCACGCCTGCAGTCTACTGCAACGTGACGGCAAAACGACTGCTGAATGTCCGTTGAAGAGAGCGGGATATTCGTCACGTTATGCGCACTGCGCGCGCGCTCTCTCTCATATGCTCGCGTTGACTGTAGCTGAGGGACTGCTCTCTACGCCCGCAGCGTTGACTGCCACGATCTGGAAATACCAATTGCCCGCGCTGAGGTCGCCGACCACGTAGGTCAGCATGCCGACGGTGTTGATGTCGATCGTCTGCGTCATCGCGCTCGCACTGGTACCGTAGTAGATGATATAGCCGGAGAGATTGGTCAACGCGCTGCCATTGGTATTCTCGGTTGGAGCGGACCATGACAGCGTGACGTTTTCAGTGGCCGAGCCGCTTGTGCCCCCGCTCGATGAGCTGCTGGAGCTCGAAGTTGAGGCTACAGGAGTAGTTGAGGTCACAGGAACCGAGACCACCGGAGTGAAGGCCACGGGCGTAGAGGCCACGGGCGTAGAGGCCACGGGCGTAGAGGCCACGGGCGTAGAGGCTACGGGCGTGGACGCTACGGAAGTTGAGGCCACGGCGGTGGAGGCAATCGGGGTGCTGCCTGTGCTGGTGCTTGAATCCGTGCCCGTGCCCGTGTTCTGCGGCGCAGCGACAGCCACGCTCGCGTCAGCCGCGGATCCAGCGCTCTGCGTTGAGCCGCCGCATCCGGACAGCAGAATCACCGAGATGGTCAAAGCGCCCAGAATCCGGGTCAAAAGTCCCCGACGTCGTTCGATCTTCATGTGCATCGCCTCGCTCATGGCTAAAAGCCCTAAAAGCGCTCTGGCGATTGCAGATCGATAGGATAAGAAGCGGACTGACGGTGGCGTCACGAAGCCCACGCGTCGCGGCGAAGCCGGCAACCCCGCTATCTCATGTCCCTATCGGAACAAAGACCGGAGGCTTTGCGTCCCCGCCTCACGACGGGTATGCCCTTTCAATTGCGATACCAGTTAGCGCTGCACGCCGTGCATATGCAATGTGTCTGCCGCACCGCACGTCGGTGAACGGCGACCTGGAAGTGATTCAAATAATGTTGCCGCGCACTTCACTACTGGCGCGGTAGAGCGAGGAGCTGTCGACGCAGCTTGAGAGAGCTAGCCTAGATTGTTGTCGAACCACTTGTAGCCGTAGTACAGGCCGACGCTGCTCGCAACAACGCCAAGAATCAGCGCGAGGCCGAGATTAACTTTGTCCCCGAGCCACCAACCGACCGCCCCCGCTACCGAGGCACAACCCCAGCCGATGATTGCTCTCAATAGCAGGACCTCAGGCAGCCAATGCCACTGACGCGGAATGATGTCGCCAAGTTTTCTTTCAATTTCCGCCGGAGATTTTTTCCCCATCAGCCATTACGACATCGCCGGGCTTCATGCCGGCGGGGCAGCTACCCAGATATTTGGAGTCCATGATCATCACCGTTTCGGATTTGCCCGCGTTTAAGTGCATCTCCACATGAGACGCGGTATCGGCCTGATAGGTGTAAATGACCTTGGTGACCGAGCCAGCGCTTGGCCCTTCGGCGCAGCGGCTCTCCTCCACATAGGTGTTCGGCGACGGTTGTGTGACGGCAGAGGTGCATTTATTCTTCTTGCGCAACTCCTGCCCGTTCGACTGCATCGACTTCGTAAGCTCTTTCGATTGACACATCTTGACCGACGTATCAAACACGGCCTTACCTTGCTGGGTTTGCGAACTGTGGGTTTCCCAGAGACCATCTTTCATCGGCGGGGGTGTGAATTCATCCGCGCCGGCAATTCCGATCGATGCCGACAGAACTGCGACAACCAAGACAGGCCTTGATCTCATGTGAAATCCTTCGCGCGAGCGCGTGCGATAGTCGAGGCTGTGAGATTCTACCAGTCGAGTGGCGGAGGAAGGCAGAACTTCCTGATATCCTTGCCAGGGGATCCGGTCATGACTGCAAACACTGTGCGAACTTTTTTACTCTGCTGGCTGCTGGGGTGCTGCGCACCGGTGTGCGCGCGCGCACCACTGGTGCTATTGACCGACTTCGGCACGCAGGACGGTGCCGTTTCCGAAATGAAAGGCGTCGCTTATGGCATTTCACAGGACTTGCTGATTGCCGATTTGAGCCACGATAACCCGACCATCTTCATGGGCGCTTATCGGCTCTATCAGACCGAGCAATTCTGGCCACGGGGCACGGTGTTCGTCGCGGTCGTTGACCCCGGCGTCGGCACCGATCGACTCTCCGTGGTACTCAAGACGCGCACGGGGCAGTATTTCGTCGGCCCGAACAACGGCCTGCTGTCGCTGGTGGCAGAACGAGATGGCATTGCCGGATTGCGGCAAATTGACGAACGAGTCAATCGTCGTCCGGGTTCGGAGGAGTCGCATACTTTCCACGGCCGTGATGTGTACGCTTACACCGGTGCGCGACTGGCCGCCGGCGTCATCAGCTTTGAGCAGGTTGGTCCGCAGCTGTCCCCGGCAGCGCTGATCCTGATCCCTTACCGCAAAGCCGCACTGCGCGACGGCAAGCTGACGGGCCTGATTCCGGTGCTCGACATACAATATGGCAATGTCTGGACCAATATTCCCAAGGCGCTGTTGGACCAATTGAATGTCGCTGTGGGCGAAGCGCTGCGGGTGCGCATTTTCCACAACGATCAATTAATCGATGAGTCGGTCGCGACGTATCGGCGTACCTTCGCTGAGGTTCCGGTGGGACAGCCTTTGGTCTATATCAATAGCCTGCTCAACGTTGCAGTGGCACTGAATCAGCGCAGCTACGCCGCGGCTCACAATATCGAATCGGGGGTTGACTGGTTCATCGAGATCAGCAAACAGGATCTGGGCGGTCGACCTAGGTGATCTTGAGCGCGGAAACGTCTACGCTCTTTACGTCCTGGACCTTCTCGGCGATGCCTTTAAGGTGATTGATAGCTTCCTGAGTGGCCAGACTGCCGGTCAGCGCGACGACGCCGTTTGTGGTGATCACTCCGACGCTCGCGTCTTCGCTGCTGCCGTCGGCCGCGATCTCAGATTTCACCGCAGTGGTGATCTGAATGTCTGAAGCGGCCGGCGCTATATTCGAAGAGAGCGGCGCCGGGCTGGATGCGATGGCTTCGCTGCTCGAAACAGCTGGCTCGGTACTCATGGCCACTTCGGGGGCGTTGGCGGCCATACCTGTGGGGGCGGCCGAAGGTGTCGCCGGCAGATCGACGTTTTTCCCATCGCCCATGCTGCTAGCGACAGTCGCGTCTGGGAGTGTCGGGCTTGAGTCAACGGCAGTACCGGCACCCGTGCTGGTGAGCTTGCTGGTGCCATCCCCAGAGCGCGCCTTGGCAACATGTCGGTCACCAGCGGACTTAGGCTCGATGGGAGCGGGCTTGATGTCGTTGGAGGCGGGAACCTCAGTGTCGCCGGCTGTGGAGCCGAGAGAATCTGCCTGAGCGGGCGAGGACGCGGCGTCCGAGGTTTGCGGGACCGCAGTGGGGGCGATTGGAATCAGCGCGATCGGGGTTGAGCGATGCGAGCGCAGCGCGAACGTGACGGCGCCGACGCCAATGATGACGGCCATGGCTATGGCGACGATGGTCTTCCGAGACGACGATGACTGTTCATTCATTTTGAGATGCTCATGGTTCAGCGAGCGGGTGGGTTCTACGGTACCCCGGGGCGGGACTGCGGTTCACACCGCAGGGGACATAATGTGGGTCGAGATCCGACTTGTCCGTTGCCTAGCGCACCTACTTTCATAGATTCCGGTAAAACCTTGCGGATGAGCTTTTCCACGCTTCGAGGAGGTTTGCTCGCCCTAACTATTGTTTGCTGCGCCGTCGCCGCGCAGGCGGAGGACGGCCATGAGCTGTGGCTGCGCTATCGGCCGCTCGACGCGCCGTTGCTGAACAGCAATCGCGCGGGGATCACGGCGCTGGTAGCGGCCGGCGGATCGCCGACCCTGGATGCGGCCCGCGATGAGATCGTGCACGGGCTTGGCGGGTTGCTTGGGCGCTCGGTTTCGGTGACGGCGCAGATCGGCGGCGACGGTGCGATTGTGCTGGGTACACCGGCCTCCTCGCGGATTGTCGCGAGCCTTGATCTGCCGCTGGAGCAGGCCGGCGCCGAGGGCTATGTGATCCGCGCCGCGCTGGCGGGCGGTCACAGGATCATCGTCATCGCTGCCAACAGCGACATCGGCGTGCTGTATGGCGCGTTCGGATTCCTGCGCCTGCTGCAGACCGGCCAGCCCATCGACCGGCTTGATATCCTATCGGTGCCGCGGCTCAAAGTGCGGCTTCTGGACCATTGGGACAATCTGGACGGCTCGGTGGAACGCGGCTATGGCGGTGCCTCGCTTTGGCGATGGCAGATGCTGCCGGGCTACATCGACCCGCGCTATGGCGAGTATGCACGCGCCAATGCCTCGATCGGCATCAACGGCGCCGTGCTGAACAACGTCAACTCCCGCTCTGACAGCCTGACCTCCGTCTACATCGAGAAGAGTGCGGCGTTGGCGCGCGCGTTTCGCCCTTATGGCGTGAAGGTCTATCTCTCGGCGCGCTTTACCGCACCGATGGATATCGGCGGCCTGGGCAGCGCCGATCCGCTCGACCCTGCGGTACGGGCTTGGTGGAGGGATAAAATCGAGGAGATCTACCGCGCCATCCCCGACTTCGGCGGCTTTCTCATCAAGGCCAATAGCGAAGGTCAGCCGGGCCCGCAGGATTACGGGCGCAGCCATTCCGACGGCGCCAACATGTACGCGGACCTGCTCGCTGCCCACCACGGTATCGTGATGTATCGTGCCTTTGTATATGACGATCCGGGCAATGATCCCAAGAAGGACCGCATCGGCGAGGCCTATCGCATCATTCAGCCGTTCGACGGTAAATTCCGCGACAATGTGTTGGTGCAGGAAAAGGAAGGTCCGCTGGATTTCCAGCCGCGCGAGCCCTTCGCGCCGCTGTTCGGCGCCATGCCCAACACCCAGATGGCGGTCGAGTTTCCCGTGACCAAGGAATATATCGGCCAGGGCGCTGACATCTCCTATACCGGCTTCCTGTATGAGGAGATCTATCGCGCCGACACTTATGAATACGGCAAGGGCTCGACCGTCGCCCGCATCGTCGAGGGCGCCTACAACCATCCCAAACTGACGGGCGTTGCGGGCATCGCCAATGTTGGCAACGACCGCAACTGGTGCGGTTCCATCTTTAATCAGGCCAACTGGTATGCCTATGGCCGCTTCGCCTGGGACCCGGAATCCTCTGCCCGAGCGGTGGGCGAGGAATGGGTGCGGATGACTTTCGGCAATACCTCGACGGTCGTCGGTCCAGCGCTGGACGTGTTGATGAAATCGTATCCAGCAATGATCGATTACGAGATGCCCCTTGGCCTCAACTTTCTTGATATCGATAAGGCCGATACCCATTACGGGCCGCACCCTTGGTATGACGGTGCGCGCCGCGCGGACTGGGGCGATGTCTATTTCCACCGCGCCGATGCCGAGGGTCTGGGCTTCGACCGCTCCGCCACGGGCAGCAACGCCGCAGCACAATACAATTCACCGCTTAAGGAGCAGTTCGCCGACCTGGCGGCCACGCCGGAGATGTTCCTCCTGTGGTTCCATCATGTGCCTTGGGACTATAGGACCAAAAGCGGCCGCACGATGTGGGGGGAACTTAACTACCGCTACATTCAGGGCGTCGCTGCGGTGGAGGACATGCAGAAGACCTGGGCAACGCTCAAAGGTCAGATCGACAGCGAACGCTTTAACGCGGTAAGCCAGTATCTGATCATGCAGCATCGCGACGCGGTGTGGTTTCGCGACGCCTGCCTCGCCTACTTTGCGAGCTTCTCGAAGCGGCCGTTCCTGGGCACCTACCAGCCGAAATACCCGCTCGATTACTACAAGGCGTTGCCGCCCAACGCCGCTCCCGAATGATGTGCCCCAACCGAGGAGGCTTTTTATGAACAAACGTATGGGCAGGAGAGAGTTTCTCACGGCGGGTGCGCGCGCGGGAATGGGCTTGGGTTTAGCAGCGACAACGGGCGCGGCGTTTGCACAGCAGACCGAGCTAGCGCCTCGGGCGCGAGGCACGGATGCTCTGGGTCGAGGTCCAAGTGAAGCGCGTAGCGCAGGCGCCGCGCCTCCAAAGCGAATGGCGAAAACGACGAAGCTGTTCTTGACCCCGCCCTCGTGGCCGAACGCAATTGCAACCGACCCAGACGGAAGAGGCTTTTGGATCCAGGAGCAAAGACACGACAACAAACAGGAAGCCGCGTGGCTCCTGGACCGCAGCGGTAAGGTCCTCCACAAGGTCGTTACGAATTGCAAGAACACGAGCGGAATGGCTTACGGGGACGGCTGCGTCTGGAGCGGCGCCAACGGTGATTCGGAGATAGATCACCCCACCCCTCCGATCGAAGGGATTTTTCAGACCGATATGAACTCCACGCAGATCAGTCAGCGTCAGATACCGTTTGGTCCGGTGGACAATGGGGGATCCACGCATGGTATGGCTTGGGAGAATGGCAAGCTCTGGATATACGCAAATCGGCTGGAAGCTCTTATGCGCATCGATCCCAAAAGCTGGCAGGTCGATTACATGTTCCCGGTCACTCGCACACCGAGGCTGAGTGAACGGCTCCACGGCATTGAATGGGACAACGGGTTCATCTGGCAGGTAACCGGAACTCAGAAGCCTGACGTTCCTGGCTATGAGGGATACACGCCGGGCTTGCTCAAGTATGAAGTTAAAACCGGTGAAGTCGTGCAGGTCGTCGAATTCGTACCCGGTTCTTGTGACATCCATGATGTCGCGGTGGCCGATGGCATGCTTTACGGCGTCGATGCCGGCGAACACCCGGGTTGGTCAATCGACAATCCGGCCTATCAGCATCCCGGCTTTCCGCCGCTCAACAGCCCGTCCGGGGGCTACGTCTTTCGGATCGATCTCATATGAAAAACATCAGCCGACTCTTGCCGCTAATGCTGCTCCTGGGGATCGCGCCGCATTTGCTGCGCGCGCAGACATCGGCCGCCCCAGGCGCGCTCGGGCCGGTCGTGCCGGATTGGGCCTATCCAGGCTCCTCAACCCACGTCCAGGTTCCCCCCCCGCTCGACTTTCATCGGCCGAGCAGGAATTACGACACGCCGATCGGCATATTTCTGGGCCAGTCCGACGTCGGCAGTGCGCTGGCGGAGGGCAGCGCCGCCTACGACGCTCGCACGAAGCAATACACCATCGAATCCGCCGGCTACAACATCTGGTACACGCGCGACGAGTTCCGCTTCCTCTGGAAGAAAATGTCCGGCGACGTCTCGCTGGCAGCCGACATCGCCTACCCTGATCCGAATGGCTTTCACGACCACAAGGCGGTCCTCATCATTCGTCAGAGTCTGGATGACGGTTCTCGAGAAGTGATGGTCGCTCTGCACGGGGCCGGCATGATCCACCTCGCCGAGCGACCCGAAACGAATGCCAGCGTCAGCGACATGGAGTACCGGATCGGCAGCCGCGACGGCGCCAATCCCGCCGTACTCGTCACTATCAATGCCAAGCGCATCGGTATCGAAAAGCACGGCGATTCCTTTGTCCTTCTCGTCAGCCAAAATGGCGAACCGATGCACCAGTTTGGGCCACCGATGAGTCTGCACATCGATGGACCGTTCTACGTCGGGATCGGTTTCTGCTCGCATTTGCCGGACAAAACCGAGACGGCGGTACTTTCCAACGTGGTGCTGGAGAACTCGGCCGGCAAGGTTCATTGACCGCCATTAGCGACGCAGCGCGCATACGGGGGCTGGAAATAGGCGGATGCTGCGACAATGCGGGAAACCATAATTATCCCCCCAACGTATTCCAAGGAAGGCGCACGCCAGGTCTGCGCGGCTTCCGGAAAATCCTTCCAGTTGCTACTGGCTTGGCTGATTCGAATCGGGTGTCTGCTGGTTGCGCTCATTGGGTTTTGGGTGCTGTGCGGCTGGATCTTCGATATTCCGCAGCTGACGGACGTGCGGCCCGGGCAGGCATTCATGAAAATCAACGTCGCCTGTGCGGTAATTGTGGCAAGCATCGCAGTCTGGCTACTGTACACGCGACCTCAAGGGTCAGCGTGGTTTCGTATAGCACGCTGCCTTGCCGCGCTGCTGGCCGCGCTCGGCGCCCTTACTATGTCTGAATATCTCTTCGGACTGGTTCTTGGCATCGACATCCCGTTCTCTGAGGAGGCGCAATCCGCGCATCCCGGGCGCATGGCGCTCGCTACCTCGTTTAATCTAGTGTTTCTTGGCTTCGCTCTGTTGACGCTCAAGGCTCGGCGGCCAAGCCTTGCCGCGTGCGCCCATTGGCTGGTCGTTCCGCCTCTATTGGTTTCAGCCCTTGCCGTGCTGGGTTACGCTTACGGCGTCAGCTCACTGTATGCGGCAAGGCCGTACGGCGTGACGGCTGCGCACACGGCAGTGTCATTTGTCGTCCTCATCTTGTGCGTACTGGCGGCCGATTCGGCGCATGGGTTCACGAGCATCGCGATCAGCGATACTTCGGGCGGAATTGTCACGCGCCGACTGCTCCCCACGATTCCTATCATGATATTCGTGCTCGGCTTAATACGCTTGAAAGGGCAAGAGCTCGGGCTGTATGACACCCAGTTCGGGTCGGCATTGATGGTGCTCATGAGCACTGCCTTTTGTGTCATCGCCGTTGCATGGACCGCAACGACTCTGCACAAGGTCGATCTCATCCGTAAACTCACGGAGGCCGAGAACGTAAGTCTCAACGCCGGACTGGAATTACGCGTGCAGGAACGCA
>Ga0302324_100003599_pt1 | contig 34929 bp, 22 predicted proteins | sample Palsa_T0_1_FD_201949 | JGI IMG/M metagenome (GOLD analysis project Ga0302324, IMG submission 201949) | Peat permafrost microbial communities from Stordalen Mire near Abisko, Sweden - Palsa_T0_1 | ecosystem: Environmental > Terrestrial > Soil > Palsa > Peat permafrost | place: Sweden: Abisko...
GATCCAGTGACCGAACTTTTTGATGGGAGATGTGCGTTCATGAATCGCGGGCTGGAACAAATGTGGTGGTCGGGCGTCGTTCTTGTCGTCGTGGCGCTGACGTCATGCGACCAGCGGGAACAACCCGCACCCACACCCGCACCGGAGACCGTCAAGAAAATCCTGATGGCGCACTACATGCCCTGGTACACAACGCCCGCCATCGGGGGACAATGGGGCAGTCATTGGACGGGGTTTCAGTCCCAGCATCATCCCGACCAAATCGCCACGAACGGCCTGCCGGATATCTGGTCGAATTACCACCCGTTGATCGGCTTGTACGATTCGGCCGATCCGGACGTTCTGGAGTGTCACCTCCTGCAAATGAAGTTGGCGGGAATTGATGGGGTAATCCCTGACTGGTACGGGATTAGCGAGACGGCCGACTACCCGGCCATTCACAAGGCTACGGGCGCCCTGTTTGACGCCTGTGGGCGGTTCGGGATGAAGTTTGCGGTCTGTTACGAGGATCGCTCGGTCCAACTCATGGTCGACTGGAAGAAACTTCCGCCGGATCAGATCACCAACCATCTCGCCCAGACAATGCAGTGGCTGCAGAAGGAATGGTTTACGAAACCGCAGTATCTCCAATTCCACGGCCGACCGCTGCTGCTCAACTTCGGGCCGATCTATCTCACTGATCGGGCCGTTTGGGATGCCGCGTTCACAACCATTCCGAGCCGACCGTCGTTCTTCGCTTTGCATCATCTTTGGAAGAAAGCTGGGGGCGATGGTGGTTTCACGTGGATTCACTATGACCCTTGGGAAGACACGCCCACCGAAGCGAGAATTCGGGAGCGCATCCGGGAGGTCTTCACGTATTTTTCCACAAACCGCGACGAGGTCATCGTGTCGGCCTACCCCGGGGTCAATGACGCCTACGATCAGCATCTACGTTCTCTTGACTATCGCGGCGGCAAGACGCTGCAGGAAACTCTGGAAGTGGGCATGGAAGGTCCGTGGCCCCTCATCCAGTTGGTCACGTGGAACGACTACGGTGAAGGAACAATGATCGAGCCGACCCACGAGTTTGGTTACACCTTCCTCGAGATTATCCAGCAAGCACGGCGCAAAGAATTGGGTCAAACTTTCACATTCACAGCTGAAGATCTGCGGCTGCCTGCTCGCCTCTACGCGCTCCGCAAGAAAGGAAGTGTCCCGGCCGCAGGCCTGGATCGCATCTCTCAACTGCTCAACGCGGGCGCATGTTCGGAAGCCCGAAACTTGCTCGACGCCCAAGAAAGGACGTAGCTTTCATTCCGACTCCTGTATTGTGTAAAAACTCATCCGCATCGACTTAGCGCGCTTGGGCTATTTTTGTCTCCTCGCCTGTCGGGAATCTCATATATTCAGGGACATGGTCACCAAGCGCACGCGGGAATCCGCGACGACGACGCCTCTCCCATGATTGCGAGCTGCCAGATAGTTTCATCATGACGCCGAACCGTTCAGCGGCAAGGTCACGCGGATGGTCGTACCGGCCTGGTTGCTCTCAATTTCCATCTGTCCGCCCAGATGTTGGACGCGTTCGCGCATGCCGGCGATGCCGACACCCACAATTGCACCGCGGCCACCGGTTTGCCGCGCCGCAAATCCCTTGCCGGCATCCTGAACTTCGAGCAGAACGCATGTATGATCCACATGGAGCTGAATTCTGGCCGTCGCAGTTCCCGAGTGGCGGTGAGCATTCGTGAGACCCTCTTGCACAATCCGGAACAACGTCATTTCAATTTCCTGCGGAAACCGCCGCAGGTCGTCTGGCACTTCCAGGTCAACACGAATGTCACTCCGCTCCGTGAATCCCTCCATATAGCAACGCAAGGCGGGCGCCAGCCCGCGTTCATCGAGCAGGGGTGGATGTAACAAGTAGGATAACGTGCGAATGTCGCGCGAAGATTGGTTCAGCACCACCAGACTCTCGGTGAGCGCCTTGCGCGCCCGGCCGTCGAGGGCCTCCGCCGACTTGCCGATAAGGCTGAGGTTCATCGCCAAGACTGCCAGGTTTTGGCCCGTTGAGTCGTGTAATTCCCGGGCAATCCGGCCGCGTTCTTCGTCCTGGGTGTGCAAGAGACGAATGGACAATTCCCGCAATGCCTCCTCTGTCCGCCCGCGCTCGAAGATCTCCATATGGAGCTTGGTAACCGCTCCGTCCAACGCCGCTGTCCGTTCCCGGACGCGGTCTTCCAGCTCATCGTGTGCCAGCCGCAGTACCTTCTCCGCCTGTTTGGCCTCGGTGATGTCGGTGATGGCTGTTCGATACATCATGGACTGGCCAACGAGATCCGGAATTGGGACGCTGTGCAATTGCACCGGGACCGAATTGCGGTCGTGTGCCGCCAGGGTCAATTCCGTCGTTACCGGGCCGCTGCCTTGCCGGCATTGCCGCAAATGACCGTGGAACGCGCTGAGATCGCTCTTGACGACCGCCACGCTGAACAACATCCCCAACAATCGTGAACGTTCCTGCCCCAGGATCGTCGCGCCGGTCAGGTTGATCTCGCAGATGTGTCCCTTGCCATCGAGGGTGGCATAACCGATCGGGGCAAAGTCATAGAGGTCCGCGTAGCGGTCGCGGGAAGCCTCCAATAATTGCTGGGTCTCCCGCAGTTCCTCGTTTTGCGCTTCCAGTTCTTCCTGGTGAACCCGGAGTTCGTGCAGGATGTGTCGGGACTTGGGCTTGCGCGGAACCGGCACCGGGGGACTTGTTCGTGATTGGGCCGGCGAACCAAGCGATCGCAACGACCGCATCCCCTTGGAGTGGACGGTTGATCCATGTTTTTTCATGCAGTCTGCCTTCCGTGCCGCGTCGTGCCCTCAATAACCAAAAGGATGGCCTTCGGTTCACTATCTTTCCCGAGGACCCGCCGCGCATTTAGTATCATTCGCTTATGTCCGATACGGGGAAACACGTGTTCCACCGCGAAATCGTTGAACGCGGAATCGCGGGGCAGAATCTCTTCCAATAGCCGACGCAACTGTGGAATGTTCCACTGGCCGTCACCCAGGTTGAAGAGGTAGCGGCCCTCCGTATCTTCGGGGGCGACCTGAAACGTCTTGTAGAAGATGTCGTTGGCCTTTCTCACCCGCAAGTCGGGGTTGAGCACGACCAGCGGGTCGCGCAGGGTCTCCACGATGGCATTGGCGAAGTCACGGGCCTCCTCAACCAACACGGTGCTGTGTTTGGCGGCGTTAATATCCACGAACATGAGCACCGCGCCGTCAATGACGCCGTCCGCCGTCTTGTAGGGACGGATGCGCAAGGAATACCAATGTCCCTGGCGATCCTGCACCTCACGTTCGCAGGCCGTGAGGGTGTCGATCACCCCGAGGATCATTTTCCCGAGATCGGGAACGTTGACGCTTGGCTGGATATCGCCCAGCGGTCGCCCCATGTCGGCGGGGATGAGGTTCACCACGGCTTGTGCGGCGGCCGTGAAGCGACGGATGCGCAGGTCGCAGCTCACGATCACGATGGGGACGTGCGTGCTGCCCAGGAAATTGATGAGGTCATTGTTGACCTGATTCAATTCGGAGTTGTGCGTTTGCAGTTCCTCGTTGAGGGTGGTCAACTCCTCGTTGGTGGACTGCAACTCCTCCTTGGCCGTTTCCAATTCCTCGTTCGTGCTCTGCAATTCCTCATTGCTGGATTGGACCTCTTCGTTCGCCGAGCGGAGTTCCTCCCGGCCCGCATCGTGTTCTTCGAGCACCGTCCGGAGATACTCCTTGGTGGCCGCCAGTTCGTGACGCAATTGCGCCCCGGCCGAGTGTTCGATCCGCCGCCCCTTCCCGCGCTCGGCCCGCCTGTTCCTGAGGACGCCGCTGGTTTCCGCCTCTTCGAAGACGACCAAAAAGAACCGTTCTTTCGACGGCGTGGCCTGGAACGGAATAACGTCAAGGTTGATCCGCTGCGAGCGATTGCCGGGATCGATCGACAGCCCCTGCTCGCGCACGCGTGCATTTGCCTTGCGGGCTTTCTGGATGGCGTTGCGTACATCGAGCCGCAGATCTTCGCGCACCATTTGCAACAGGTCGAGACTCGCCACGCCCGGCGACGGCGCCAGAAACGGGCTGGTGCTGCCGCGGAACTGGATGATGCGCAGGTCGTCGTTGATCAACACACTCGGCGGGACATATTGGGACAACAGCAGGCTGTCCGCCTCCTTGTAGAGGTTGGGCACGACGGGCAGTTCCTCGCCCCGCCGCACCGCGTTGTGGCCCCGCGGTCGTTGTTCGTCCGGGCGCTCGGTCGTAACCGGTGCCAGCACCGGCAGGAAACGGCCCGGCTTCTTCGCGTAAATCTTCTCTTTCTTGTCCACAAGAACGAACAGATTGGAGAACCCGCCGATGGTTTCCGAAGAACCCAGCATGAGCAGGCCATCGGGTTTGAGGGCGTAATGGAAAACCGCCAGCAGCTTCTTCTGCAACACCGGTCCCAGATAGATCATCACGTTGCGGCAACTAATGAGGTCAAGCTTGGAGAACGGGGGGTCTTTGATCGCGTTTTGCCGGGCGAACACGCACATTTCGCGGATCGACTTCCGGATCTGGTAGCCGTGGTCCGACTTCACGAAGAAGCGTCGCAATCGTTCGGCGGAGACTTCTTGCGCAATGCTTTTGGGGTAGAACCCGGCCCGGGCCTTCTCAATGGCCCCACCGCTGATATCGGTCGCGAATATCTGGACGGGGATTTCGGCGCGCTTGTTCCCGAAGGATTCCAACAAGCTGATGGCAATCGAATACGCTTCCTCGCCCGTGGAACAACCCGGCACCCAGATCCGCAGGGGCTGCTCCGGGCTAGGGCTCTTCATGAGGTGGGGAAACATTTTTTTCCGCAACGCCCGAAATGAGTCCGGGTCGCGAAAGAAGCTGGTCACATTGATGAGCAGGTCCTGATACAAGGCCTCCATCTCCCCGGTGTGTTGCTGGAGAAACCGCACGTACTGGTCCATCCGCTCAATTTGATGCAGGAGCATGCGCCGCTGGATGCGGCGGCGGATGGTTGTGTGCTTGTAATCGGTGAAATCCACTCCCGTGTGCCTGCGCAACACGATGAATACCTTATTGAGGATGTCTGCCTCTCCGGAGGCCCGGCCGATTGTTTGGGCTTCCTGGGACAGCATCACATAGGGATGCCGGCTGAGCCGCGCCAGTTCTCGCGCAATCCCTTCGGGAGGCAGGACGCAGTCCACACATCCACTCCCGATGGCGCTCCGCGGCATTCCGTCGTATCTGGCGGACTCTTCGTCCTGAGCAAAGGTGATCCCGCCTTCTGCCTTGATCGCCTGCAGACCCAGCGTACCGTCGGAGGCGGTACCCGACAGAATGACGCCCACCGCCCGGCTCCGCCGATCTTCGGCCAGCGAACGAAGAAAATAGTCAATCGGCAGATGGAGCCCATGCTTTTCGGTCCGGGGCATCAGGCTGAGCGTGTGGTGCAAGATGGCCATATTGGTGTTGGGCGGAATCACATACACATGATTGGGCTCGGCGCGTATCCCGTCCCTGACTTCGGTGACCGGCATCGTCGTGGCCCGCGACAGGATCTCCGTCAACGCGCTGGCGTGCGTGGGATCCAGATGTTGCACCAGCACAAACGCCATGCCGGTGTCGTCGGGCAAATGCTTCAGCAATTTCGTAAAGGCCTCCAGCCCGCCCGCCGACGCCCCAATGCCCACGACCGGGAGTGATTCATTGGCGGGCCCATGCCGCCGGCGTCGTTTCACGGGGGTCGCCGCCACGTTTCTACTCCGTCCGCTTGACTTCACACCGGCACCTCCTTTGGTTGCATCTTGTGGCTGTCGTTCAAGACATCGCGCACTTTCAAAGCCAGCGCTGACGGCGTGAACGGTTTTTGCAGAAGCGCCACGCCTTCGTCCAACACCCCTTGATGCACGATGGCGTTCTCGGTGTAGGCGGACGTGAACAGAATCCGGGTGTGCGGATATAACGCCCGCACCCGGTCCGCCAATTCCTTGCCACTCATGTGGGGCATGACGACATCGGTGAACAACAAATCAATGTGCCCGATGTCGCGCTGCTGTTTCAGGCTCAAGGCTTCGAGGCCGTTGGCCGCCGCCAACACTGTGTACCCCAGTCGTCGTAACAATGTCGCCGCCATCTCCCGCAACGCGGGATCGTCCTCGACCAGCAGGATGGTCTCTACCCCGCGCGGTAGATCATGGGAGTCAGGACGCTGGCTGGGAATCTTCGTCTGCTGTTCGACTTGCGGCAGATAGATTTTGAAGGTGGCGCCTCGGGCCATTTCGCTGTACACGGCGATGTGGCCGCCGCTTTGTTTGAGAATGCCGTAACAGGTGGCTAATCCCAACCCGGTTCCCTGGCCAACGCCCTTGGTCGTAAAGAACGGCTCAAAAACGCGGGCCTTTACTTCCTCGCTCATGCCTGCGCCTGTGTCCGTGATGGCGAGCATCACATAGTCGCCCACCTTTAATTCAGGAAACCGGCTGACATACTGCTCGTCGAGCGTAGCGGTGGCGGTTTCGAGCATGAGTTTGCCGCCGTGAGGCATGGCATCGGCGGCGTTCATGGCCATGTTCATGATGACCTGTTCAATCTGTCCGGCGTCCGCCTTGACCGCTGGCAGGCCAACGGCCGGAACAATGCGCAGGTCCACGTCGTTGCCCATTAGGTGGTGCAACATGCCCTCCATACTCGCCAGAACATGGTTTAGGTCAAGACTTTCCGGCCGCAGAATCTGCTTGCGGCCATACGCCAGGAGTTGCCGGGTCAGCGTGGCGGCACGACCAGCGGCTTGGTTGATTTCGGTCGCGTTTTTGGCGAGCGGACTTCCGTCGGGAAGATCACCGAGCAGCAGTTCGCTCTGGCCGATGATCGCCGTCAGGATGCTGTTGAACTCATGGGCCACCCCGCCCGCCAGTTTGCCGACGGTTTCCATTTTCTGAGATTGGACCAACTGGGCTTCGAGCCGCTTGCGCTCGGTGATGTCGCGCTGGATGGCCACAAAGTGCGTAATTTTTCCGCCGGCATTGCGCAGCGGCGCGATTTGCCATTCCAGGTTAAATTCCTTTCCGTCCTTGCGATAATTGATGGCTTCGCCTGCAAACACTTCGCCCCGTTCGAGGTTTTGCCGGAGCCGCCTCAATACGGTTTTGTCCGTATGCGGTCCCTGCAATATCCGGGGCGTTTTGCCAATGGCTTCCGCCGCCGTGTAACCGGTCATCTGCGTGAAGGCGGGATTGACGAAGAGAATTCTTGGCCCCGGCAAATCGAGTTCCGCGTCGGTGATTACGATGGACTCTTTGGACTGTTCCACGGCGGAACCGAGCAACCGCAACTCTTCCTCGGCTCTCTTGCGCTCGGTGATATCGCTGGCGATACCCGTGATCCGAATCACTTTGCCGGCGGCATCCCGGACCTGGAAGCCGCGGCTTGAAATCCAGCGCACCGTGCCGTCGGGACGCGCGATACGATACTCCACGCTTACACTGGTCTCTTCCGCCGCGAGCCGGGAAAACATGGCAAATACGCGTTCACGTTCCTCCGGCAGGATCGCTTCGGCCCATTGAAGCGGGTTGGCATGGACGCTGGCCACCGTGCGACCCCAGATCTGTTCATAGGCGGGGCTGACGTAATGAATCGTTCGCATATCCGGCGAAGTCATATAGAACACGTCCGTGACGTTGTCCGCCAACTGACGGAATTTCTCCTCGCTCTCGCGCAACGTTTCTTCCGCTCGCTGGTGTTCGACAACTTCCGTCTGGAGCGTATCGTTGGCCTGCTGCAACTCGCCGGTGCGCTCGGTGACCATGCTCTTCAACTCTTCCATTTTTTGCCGGGACTGTTGGTGCAACCGCCATTTTTCCGTGAGTGCGTGCGCCAATTGGAACGCTTCCACGGAGTCAAAGGGCTTTTTGAGAATGAGCAACCCGTCGCGATGGCCAAGTTTTTCAAACATCTCACCCCAGGAATAATCCGAGTAAGCCGTGCACAGGACAATCTGAATGTCGGGATCAATCGCCCAAATGTTCTGCGTAGTTTCAACACCATCCCAGCCGGGCGGCATTCGCACGTCCACAAATGCCATGGCATAGGGCCGCCCGTCTTCAACGGCCTTTTTCACCAGCAGCGCTCCCTCCTGTCCCTGGTAGGCCGAGTCAACTTCAAATTGGGTTTGCCGGATCGTGTGTGTGGGACTTCCAAACAGCGCCGTCTCCGCGGCGTCCAAGCCCTCAACCGGGGCAGTGGTGGGGGACAGAATCTTGCGAAAATCATCGTGGATCGAACGATTGTCATCAATGACCAACACGCGCCGATTTTTGTCGTCAGGCATATTATTCCTGCGAGTTCTCCCGGGTTGGGCAAGGCAACTCTAGCGTGAAGGCCGCGCCTTGGCCCGGGCCGTCGCTCTGAACGGTCAATGAACCGCCCATTTCCTTCGCCGCCAGCGCGCCGCTGTGCAGGCCAAAGCCGTGACCGCCCTTTCGGGTCGTGAAACCGTGGTTGAAGATGCGTGTCAGATTTTCTGGTGGAATCCCAACTCCATTATCAATCATGGATATCTTGATCTGGCCATCACCGTTGGCCACGCGCACCGTCAGCCGTTTGTCCGCGCGATCGGATTCCTGGCAGGCATGTTTGGCGTTGCGTAGCAGGTTCACCAGGATTTGCAGGATTTTGTGTTTCTCGACGTTCATGGGCGGCACCTTTTCAAATTCGCGGATGACCTCCACCCGGTGGCGTCGCAAACCTCCCTCATTTATGCGCAGGCTGTCTTCCACCAGATTTATTACGTCGACCATTTCCTTCACGCCGCCGAACATCGCGTAGTTCTGCTGCATGGCCACAATTTCCTTGATGTGCTCGACGTTTTGCCGCAACGAATCCAGTTCTCCGGCGATTGCCTTCTGGTCAGCTATAAGATGTTCGGCGAGCTGGGCTAGATAAGCAGGCAGATGTTTGCCCTTGGAGTCGTTGGTAATAAATGCCCCAAGGTCATGCGTGTGTTCTTGTAGCAAGACCGCAACCCTGGCGAGACTGGACGCCTTGGATTTCTTCACGTTCTCCACGATCAAGCCGGTGGAAACGTTGACGCTGTTGAGCACATTGCCGACGTTATGGAGCACGTTGGTGGCAATTTCCGCCATGCCGCCCCGGCGAGAAGCTGCTACCAGTTGCTTGTGGAGTTTTTCCAGCTCCTGGGTCCGTTCCCCCACGCGCTTTTCCAGATTGTCCCGCGCCGTTTGCAGGGCGGTGTCGCGTGCCTGAATTTGCGTGAGCATTTCATTGAACCCGTCCACCAACTGGCCCAATTCATCGTTGCTTTGTTTCGTCGCCCGCACGGAATAATTCTTCTCCAGCGCAACCATCCGCACGGCTCGCGCCAGTTGCAGGATGGGGCCGGAGATCACACGCTGCAACCGCACGGAGAGAAAGAAGGAGAGTGCCAACGAGACGCCCAGAACGAACAACGCGATCAAGGCCGAGCGCTTCAGGCGCTCATCGCGCTCGTAGAGATCGCACGCGACGTAAATGGTTCCAACCTTCTCGCCCTGCACGGTGATCGGCAGAAAAACCCGCAGTTGATTATCGCGGAATTCCCGACCGGGAGGCTGGAGCGGGGGAAATCCGGCGATCGTGGATTTGCCGTCACGCTGATACACGGCAAACACCGCGCCGCGCCGGTTATACACGCAGGCATTGGCGATGGGCGGCTCGGCGCGCAACGCCCCGAGTGTGTCTACGGCGGCTTTGGGATCGTTGAAGTCCAGCGCGGCGGCGCAGTTATTGCCGGCGATTTGCGTCATGGTTGCGATTTCGTCAGATAGGTCTCCGCGAAAGTTGTGCGAATCGACGCCGACGAACGCCACGCACGCCAGCAGCAACGTGATTGCGCTGGTCAACACGATGATCAGCGTCTGTTTGCGGCGCAGGGAAAGGTTTCGGATGCTTAACATGGTATACTCACTTTGATTTGCCTTTCACGACACTGGCCACGCTGAGGAGTTTGGAGCTGATCTTGATCCGCGCTTTGTCGGCGGCGGCCAGGTTCACTTCCAGCGCGATTTTTTGGTCGCGGCGCGCCAGGTTGATGATCCCTCCGCTCTCCAGAAAATCGTCGCTCTCACCAACGGTCAGAATGCTGGCGTCCTTGAGTTTGGCGAGGAGGTCTGGTGAATGTTGTTGTTCCGCCGCGGAAACGAACAGGACATGGCAAACGCCTGGTTCCTCGCCGGAGGCCAGGCGCTTCAGGACGATTTGCCGTCCGTTGACGGTCCGGCCTGCGATAACTTTCTGTATCTCCTCGATCACCTTGGATTCACCCAGCACAGCGATTACAATGGGGCTGCCCGTCTCGGCAAAGACCTCCGCTGGCCAATCCACATATTTTGGGAAATTGACGAGAAACGCGGCCTTGACCTGGTATTCGGTGGGCAGCGGTTCTTCCGCGATGGAAACCGACGTTCCGACAATCCATCCCGCGGCCATCACGAGCAGCGCGCAAAGGACGACGCGGGACGCTCGGGGCGAACGGCGAGAAATACGGGTTAGAACCGCCATGTGATTTTCCCGTAGAACCCACGCGGGACATCGACAGTAGGCGCACCGAACGTACTCGCCTGCTCGGGATGGCGATCGTCCAAAAGATTCTGGCCTACGACGGCCAATTCCCAATTGGGCGTGGGACGGTAGGACAAACGAACATCGGCCGTGACGTAAGACGGGACCGACTGGACGCCGTCCACGTAGCGAAGTTGGGCGTCCAGGCTGGCGTGTCGGGTGAAATCATACGAGGAACGCAACACGGCCTGGTGCGTTGGGGCGTTCAATTCGAGCGACTTGGCGTCGGTGGCGGGTTCTCCCTGCGCATACAGCAGCAATAGTGAATAGCTGGCGGTCAAACGCCAGAAGTCAGTCGCCGCGACCGTCACCACCGCTTCACCGCCATAGGACTGGCCGCGGAGCGAGTTCTCCGGATCAACCTCCAAGGTGCCTACGGGCGTACCCGGTATGAAAGCGCCGGGCTGATCGCCCACAAGGCGGCTATAGTTGTTGTAGAACGTGGCCACGTCCACACTTACCCGATGGGTGGGCTGGATACGGTAGCCGAGTTCATAGGCCAACAGTACTTCCGACTTAAGCTGGGTGTTGGGGAAGAGAGTCGGCTCATAGAGTCCGCCGCCGGGACCGACCACCGGCGCACCCAGGGCGAAAGTTCCCAGCTCTTTGGCAAACGATTCGCTCGGCGTCCTCACGGCTCGGGACACAGCCGCCCACACGGACTGGTTTTCTGCTGGCTTGAACATGAGCCGGGCACTGGGCTGCACGTCAAATCCGTCAAAATCGTTATGCTCGATCTTGGTGCCTAGCGTGAACGTCAGTTTATCAGGGACGATCTTGAATTCGTCCTGAATAAACGCGCTAAAGAGATTCAGGGGGATGTTATTGTTGAGGATTGTGGTCCCAGGGATGTTGACTTTCTGAAATCGCGTGTCGGTGAATCGATAGCCAAGCCCCCAGATAACGTCGTTGCGTTCGCCCAACCCGAAGGTGTGCTGAAAGGCGAAGTCGGCCGTGTCTAATGAAATCACGGCCAGCGAATCGTTCCGGTATGTGTGATCGAGATAGGCCTGTACCTCGTAGCTGGACCGGTCGGAGATGGTTCGCGACCAGCGCCCAAGCGTATTGAAGCCATTCATGTCGCCGGTGTTGTCTGCCAGGTTGCCGGCATAGGCGTCTGCCTGCCAGGTCAATTGGCCGTCGCTGTGGGTGTAATGGTCAACGCGGTAGCCGGCTTGCTCAAGGTCCCAGCGATCGTCGGCAGACTGACCATCGGCCAGCGGAAAATCGTTATTGAGCTGGTACATGCCATAGACGCGATAGTAGGTGTCTTCGTCGATCTGGCCGCCGTAGCGCGCGCCACCCAATGCCAGATGCTCGTCACCGCCGCCGCCGTAGACAAGACCTCCCTGGGTATCCCGGGTACTCTTGCTCAAGATACTGATCACGCCGTCCACTGCGTTGGCTCCCCAGATCGTCGCGCCCGGACCGCGGATCACCTCGATCCGGTCCACATCGTCGAGGAACACTTGCTGGGCATCCCAATAGACCCCTGAGAACAACGGCGAATAGACGGAGCGTCCGTCAATCATCACGAGCAGCTTGGTCGCAAATTGGGAATTGAAACCGCGCGCGGAGATCGCCCAATCGCTGGAATCAATCGCGGCCACCTGCAGGCCGGGCACCAGGCGCAGCGCATCGGCCACGGTCGTGGCGCCAGAGCGGCGGATGTCGTCATTGCCCAAAACAAAAATGGCGGCCGCGGCGTCATCGAGCTTTTCCTCTTTTCGGGAAACGGAAGTGACTTTGAGGTTGACCAGGTCTTCCAGGGAAAGGTCCGCCACCGAATTGGTGGAAACCGGGCCGCCATCCGTGGCCCAGACGGCGCCGGCGACGAGCAGCATCAACCCAGCAAATGCAGCCGTCTTCCGGGATTGGTTGAACCAATTCCCAACACCGGAGTCAATTCTGCCAATGGGTGAATTCGTTTTCATGAGGGGGGCTGATCTATAATGACGCGCCGCTTTTTCCGCTTTGACGTGCTGATCGAAAACCTGTTTCGCTTCCAACTCGGCCCCTTGTCGCCGGTCAAATTCGCTTGCGGCGTGGCGTCCGCCATCGTTCCCTTTCACAAGGTGGCAGCGATGTATGCACCAGGCACGACACCTTTTGCCGCCGCAGGCTGGCTTGCGCTCCCGTCGTCCAGCATCTCGCGCACTTTATGGGCGAGGATTGTCGGTGTGTATGGTTTCGGCAGGAACGCGACGCCGGGCTCCAACACGCCATGTTCCGAAATGGCGTCGTCGGTGTAGCCTGACGTGAACAGGACTTTGAGGTCGGGATACGTCGTTTTCAACCACTCCGCCATCACTTTACCGCCCATCAACGGCATGATCACATCGGTGACCACCAAACGAATCGGTGATCCTTTATGTTCCCGCGCCACGCGCAACGCATCCTGGCCATTCGCGGCCGAGAGCACTGTATAACCTTGGGCTTCCAATACACGGCAAGCCAGTTGCCGCAGGGAGGGCTCATCTTCCACGACCAGCAACGTTTCCGTCCCGCGCGCCAACGGCCCGGTCTGGACCGGGCGGGCCGCGACATCCAGCGGCTGTTCGACTCGCGGAAAATAAATCTTGAAGGTCGTGCCTGTGCCCATCTCACTGTACACGCCGATGTGCCCGCCGGATTGTTGGACGATGGTCTGGCAGGTGGCCAGGCCCAGACCGGTGCCTTTGCCCTTGGGCTTCGTTGTGAAAAATGCCTCAAACAAACGCGCTTTGACTTCCTCGGTCATGCCGGTTCCCGTGTCACTGACACTGACCATCACGTAGTCGCCGGGAATTGCGTCCGTGTGTGTGTGCGCATAGGTTTGGTCGAGCGTGACATTGCTGGTTGCGATGGTGAGCTTGCCGCCGTTGGGCATGGCGTCGCGGGCGTTGACGACCAGGTTCATCAGCACCTGCCCGACGTAGCCGGTGTCGGCCTTGACGCGGCCGATTTGCTTTCCGGGAACAATCGTCATTTCGATTTTCTCGTCAATCAGCCGGCGCAGCATCTTGTCCATGCCGGCGACAACCTCGTTGAGATCGAGCACGACGGGTTGCACTGTTTGTTTGCGGCTGAAGATGAGCAGTTGCCGCGTCAACCCGGCGGCGCTCTCCGAGGCGTGTCGGATCTCCTCGGTATATTTCTGCAACGGACTGTCCGCGCCAAGGCGTGACGCGATCAATTCGCTGCAGCCCATGATGACTGCCAGGATGTTATTGAAGTCATGCGCCACGCCGCCGGCCAACTGGCCGATCACTTCCATTTTTTGCGCTTCGATAAACTGCGCCTCCAGCCGCCGGCGTTCGGCCCGCTCTTCGACTTCCCGCATGGCGCGGCGCACCGCCGGAGCGAGCCGGGCGAGTCGTTCCTTCAGGACATAATCCGTCGCGCCGCTCTTGAGCGATTCGATGGCCTGTTCCTCGCCCAGGGTCCCGGATACGAGGATGACAGGCAGGTCAGGCTGCTCGGCGTGCGCGATTTCCAAGGCGGATAGCCCATCAAAAGCAGGCAGCGCGAAATCCGAAAGAATCAGGTCAATTCCGCCGCGCTCGAGCGCCGCCACAAAATCGTCGTGATTCTGCACGCAAGTGGTCGCACAAGTGATGCCCGCGGCTTCCAAGGTGCATTGAACGAGCGCGGCATCGGTTGGATTATCTTCCAGGTGCAGAATGCGGAGGGGAGCTTGCATTGGCTGTTCTTGAACGTCAGGCCCCTGTCTGTATGCCGGCGGGAGGCGGGTGATTGACGACTCCCCAAAAGATCCCGAGGTCGTGGACGGCTTTGATGAACTCATTGAGGCGAACCGGCTTCACGACATAGGCGTTGACGCCCAACTGGTAACATTCGGCCAGGTCCGAACTCTCTTCCGAAGAGGTCAGCATCACCACGGGCATGGCTTTCAGGTGCGGGTCGGATTTGATTTGGCGGAGTACTTCCAGTCCGTCCACTTTCGGCATCTTGATGTCGAGCAGCATCACGGCCGGGGGGCCCCCGTCACGCGACGCGAAGCCGGCCCGGCGATAGAGAAAATCGAGCGCCTCCGCGCCGTCACGAACGACGATCACGTCGCCGGCCAGGCCTTCTTTCTTCAGCGCGGCCACTGTCATTTCTTCGTCGTTGGGATCATCTTCCACCAGTAAAATGGTCTTGGGCTTCAAATGCATGCTTTTCATCTGAGTCAGTTTCCCCTTCACAGGTTGTTGAGGGGCGGTTCGTTGACAGCCGCCCAAAAAATGCCGAGTTGCTTGATTGCCTTCATGAACTCAGCGAAATCCACGGGCTTCACGACGTAGGCGTTGGCCCCGTGTTTATAAAACTCAATCAAATCCGGCGCTTCGCGTGAGGAGGTGAGCACCACGACAGGAATTGTTTTCAAACGCTCGTCGGCCTTGATGATCTTCAATACTTCCAGCCCGGTGACCTTCGGCATCTTGTTGTCGAGTAATATAACAACGGGATTGCCGCCCACGCGCGCCTTGAATTTCCCCCGGCAATACATATAATCCAGCGCTTCCGCGCCGTCGTGTACGACAAAAACCTTGTTGGCCAGGTTATACTCCTCGAGCGCGGCCAGGGTCAGTTCCTCGTCACGGGGATCGTCTTCGGCAATCAGGATTTGTCTCATATTCATTTTATGCCTCCGCTTGTTTTGGGATCGAAAAGTAAAATGTCGCGCCGCCGTCCACGACGCCTTCCGCCCAGACCCGGCCGCCGTGCCGGAGAATGATGCGCTGGACATTGGCCAGGCCGATGCCCGTGCCCTCGAACTCGGCGGTACTGTGCAAGCGTTGGAACACGCCGAATAGTTTCTCAGTGTATTTCGGATCGAACCCTGCGCCGTTGTCGCGAATGAAGATCACGCTTTCGCTGTTTCCGTTGGGTGCACAGCCGATTTCGATTTTGGCTTCGGCGCGAGCCCCCGTGAACTTCACCGCGTTGGAAATCAGATTGACCAGCACCATTCGCAGCAAGGCACGGTCGGCCCGCACGGATGGCAGCGGGTGGATTTCCCAGACAATAGTTCGCTCCTTCGTCTCCATCGCGAACTCTCCCAACGTCTCCTGGACCAACTGGTCGAGATCGACGTCCGTTTTTTGCAATTCCGCGCGTCCGAGGCGTGAGAAGGCCAGTAGGTCGTCGATCAAATTTCCCATCCGTTTTGCCGCCCGGGAAATCGTCGTCAGATGGTGGAGACTTTGTTCTGAAAGCGAGGGCCCGGCGTCTTTTTTCAACAGGTCCACGAAGCCCAGGACATGGCGCAGCGGCGCGCGCAAGTCGTGGGAGACGGAGTAACTGAACCCTTCCAGTTCCTCGTTGACCGTTTGCAGTTGCGCCGTGCGTTCGAGGACGCGGTGTTCCAGTTCCGCATTGAGATGATGTATTTCATCTTGCGCGCGTTTGCGTTCCGTAATGTCACGGATGTTGCATTGAATCACTTTTTTATCACCGGCCTGATATACGTTGCTGACAAACTCCACGGCGATGTGGCGATCATCCCTTGTTTCCAGCGGCAGGTCTTCATACCGGACATACCCGTCCCTTTGTAATCGCTCCAACATGGCTTGATTGGATTCGATGTCCTTGAACGGACTCAGCTCCCCCACAGTTTTGCCGACCATTTCGCTGTGAGAAAAACCCAATAGTTCAACCAGGAAAGGGTTCACATCGCTGATGCGTCCCATGTCAATGTCCAGAATCAGGATGCCATCCCTCGCGGCTTCGAATAGTCGCCGATAGCTAAGCTCTGAGGCGCGTATCGCCTGCTCACTCTTCTCCGCCTGTTCCATCCGCAGCTGCGCTTCCCGGTACAGCAGGCGGACTTCGAGCAGGTTGTGAACCCGCGTCAATACTTCCGCGAGATCGAACGGTTTGCTGACGAAATCTTTCGCCCCGGCTTTCAGCGCGCGTAGCTTGTGATCCGGTTGGGCGGTGATCACAAGAAGAGGCAGATAGCTGTCGGCTTCGATTGCCTTCAGGCCCTCCATCACTTGGAATCCATCCATGCCCGCCATCTGCAGGTCGAGCAGGATCAAGGAATAGCGGTTCTTGCGTTGCAACTCGCAGACCTCGTATGGATTTCTCGTGGATGCGATGGAAACGTAGCCGGCCCCGCGCAGCATGCTTTCCAGCAGGAAGACATTGGCATCTTGATCGTCAACGATCAGGATACTGGCTCTAAGAATGTCCGCTGGACTGATCATGTCATTTGTCTCGCGTTATGCGGATGGAACAGCAGTTTTTTCTGCAAAATCCAACGCCGCATTCACCGTATCCATGAATTCCTTGAGTTTAATGGGCTTGGTGATATAGCGGAAGAATCCCGCCTCCAGGCCCTTCGCAATATCGCGTGGCATTGCATTGGCGCTCAGGGCAACGATGGGGATGTGCGCCGTGGCCGGGTCTTCGTGGAGGATCTTCAAGGCTTTGATACCGCTAATGACAGGCAGGTTGATGTCCATCAGGATCATGTCCGGCTGAGCGATGCGGGCGAGCTCGATGCCGCGAGTTGCGTCCACCGCGGTCACCAGTCGTATGTCCGGGCACCGCGCGATGAGTTGCTCGACCAGCTTCATGTTCGCCGGGTTGTCCTCGACATAGAGCACGGTGCGCCGAGGCGCGCTCGGCGCTTGTGGTTGTTCCAAGGCCCCCGCCTCACCCGTTTGGACTGCAATTTCGGGCGCCGCAGCCGAATCCAGGTCGCACCAGAACACACTACCCACACCCACCGCGCTTTCCACGCCGAGAATGCCCCCCATGAGTTCGACCAATCGCTTGGTTACAACGAGGCCGATGCCCGTGCCAGGCACGCAGCCAGCTTCCTGGCCGAGACGATTGAACGGCTGGAATAGTTGTGCCAGCTTTTCCGGAGGCAATCCCGCGCCGGTATCCTTGACGCTGAAGCGAATGCGGTCCGGGGCGATCACGGTGCAGTCCACGACCACCGTTCCTTGCTCCTTATTGTATTTGATCGCGTTGGAAAGCAGGTTGATGACTACCTGCTTCAAGCGGGTCCGGTCCGCGCGGACAAAGATGGGGATGTCGAACTGGGGAAAGGTCATCCGGATTTCACGCTGTTGCGCCTGCGGCTCTATCATGGCCTGGCATTCGCACACGATCTCGGACAACGACACCGATTCCAGCGACAGCGACACCTTACCGGACTCGATCCCCGCGAGATCGAGGATTTCGTTGATCAGCTTCAGCAGATACCACCCCGCCTGGAGAATCTGGGCAATGTTGTTCCTCTGGGAACCCGTCGGCAGCGGGGAGGCTGACTCCATCAGTTGGGCAAAGCCGAGGATGGCATTGAGCGGGCTGCGCAACTCATGGCTCATACTGGAGAGAAAATCCGATTTGGCGAGATTGGCTCTCTCCGCCGTGAACCTGGCGTTCTCCAGCTTGACGTTCGTTTCCTGAAGTGTCTGTTCCGAGCGTTTGCGCTCTGTGACATCGCGCGCGGCGGCAAACACGCCCTGCAGCTTCCGGTCCCGGTCATAGAAGGTGGTGGCGTTGTAGGACACCACAGTATTCTTGCCGTCCCGGGCGCATGCGGTGAGTTCGTAGTCGGTGACCTTCTTTTCGCTCAGCACCAGTTTGATGCCCGCTTCGGCCCGTTCCGGATCCGTGAAGTAGTTCTTGAATGGCGCACCGATCAGCTCATCGCGCGTGCAGCCGGTAAGCGCCTCCATCTGCTTGTTGACGTCAGTGATGATGCCGAGTGGATCGGTGGTCATCAGGGCGTCGATGTTGGATTCGATGAGCGAGCGCGTGTAGAACTGCTGGTCGCGCAGCCGCTGATCGAGCTTCTTCCGTTCCTCTTCGACCTGCTTGCGCGCCGTGTTGTCGGTGCCGATCAGCAGATAGCCAATGATGGCGTCCTGGGCGTCGCGCAGCGCCGTGACGGACACCACTGCCGGGAACCGGCTTCCGTCTTTGCGGAGTTTGGTCAGCTCGTAGATGTCTTCGATCCCCCGCGCGGCCTTGAAGACCAGGGCTTCGAACCCTGGAGCAATCGGGGTGGCGAATTCCAGGCTCAACGCTTTGGCGCGCGCGATCACTTCCTGCGGATCGGAAAAGTCGGCCGGCGTGATCTTGTTCAGCACTTCGGCGGCCGTGTAGCCCAGCATCCGCTCAGCGCCGACGTTGAAGATCTGGATAACGCCCTTCGCGTCGGTGGCGATGCTCGAGAAGTTGGCGCTGTTGAAAATCGCATTCTGCAAGGCCCCGGCTTTCAGCAGCGCCTCTTCCGCCCGTTTGCGGGCGCTGTTATCAGTGCCGATTAGTAGATAACCAATGATACCTTCCTGCGCATCGCGGAGCGCCGTGACCGATACAATCGCGGGAAAACGGCTGCCGTCCTTGCGGATATAGGTCAACTCGTAAATGTCCTCGATTCCGCGCGAGGCTTTGAAGACCAGTGCCTCAAAGCCGGGCGTAATCGGGGTCGCGAGTTCCACGCTGAGCGCCTTGGCCCGCGCGATCACTTCCTGCGGATCGGAAATGTCAGCCGGCGTGATCTTGTTCAGCACTTCGGCGGCCGTATAACCCAGCATGCGCTCCGCGCCAACGTTGAAAATTTGGATAACGCCCTTGGCATCGGTGGCGATACTCGAGAAATTGGCGCTGTTAAAGATCGCATTCTGCAAGGCTCCCGTTTTCAGAAGCGCCTCTTCCGCCTGGTCGTGCTCATTACGCCGCCGGCTCTGTTCCAGCGCGCGCTCAACCGCAATTCCTAGGCGGCCGATCCTGTCTTTAAGCAGATAATCCGTCGCGCCATGCTGCATGGCTTCGACGGCGACGTCTTCACCCACGGTTCCGGAAATGAGAATGAACGGAATATTCAGGCCACTTTTCTGTAACAGTTCCGCCGCACGCAACCCGCTGAATTCTGGCATCGCATAATCGGAGAGAATGAGGTCCGGCAGATTTTTTATTTCGGCTAGGAAGTCCGGCTCGGTTTCCACCCGCTTCCAGTCGGGAACGAAACCGGCACGACGCAACTCACACACGAGCAAATCCACGTCGTCTTGCGAATCTTCGACAATTAGAACGTTAATTGTGGTATTCATAACGGTGTACGATTACGTTTGCGGCGGCTGATTGTGTAACAACCAATACATTCCCACTTCCTGAACGGCAGTGACGAAGCCTTCAAACTTCACCGGCTTCACAATGTAGCTGTTGACGCCCAGGTTATAACTTTCGATCACGTCCCTCTGCTCTTTGGATGACGTCATTATGACGATTGGAATCGTCTTTGTGCGCTCATCGCTTTTGATGTGTTTCAACACCTCCATTCCGTCGATCTTCGGAAGTTTCAAGTCCAGGAGAATTACTTTTGGCGGGTTTTCAAACTTTCGCCCGGCGTGCGCGCCCCGGCAAAAGATGAATTCCTCCGCTTCTTCGCCATCGCGGGCGACGTGGATATGATTCGTGAGGTTTGCCTTGCGCAACGCGCGCAATGTCATGTCCAGATCACTCTTGTTGTCCTCAACGAGCAGGATTTCCACCTCACTTGTTTCATTCATATTCTGTTTTCTCCCGCAATGGTGAAATAAAAGGCGGCGCCTTGGTTTACTTTCGCCTCGGCCCATATGCGACCGCCGTGCCGATGAACAATCCTTTGCACAATCGCCAGTCCGACGCCCGTGCCCTCGAACTCGTCCGCGCGATGAAGCCGCTGGAAGACCCCGAACAATTTCTTCGCATACTTCATGTCAAAGCCCACTCCATTGTCCTTCACGAAATAAATGTTCTCCCCGTTTTCACAGGCACAGCCGGCCTCCACAATCGCCGGCTTTCGGTCGCGTGTGTATTTGATTGCGTTGGACAGCAAGTTGACCCAGACTTGTTTCAGCAGAGCTGGGTCACCTTGACAGGAAGGCATCGTTCCGATCTTCAATTCAATCTGGCGTCCATTCTGCTGGGGTTTCAATTCGTCAAACACGCGTTGCACGAGCTTGTTTGTATCAACAGTCAGTCTGTTCACGGACTGCCGGCTCAAACGCGAAAACGCAAGCAAGTCATCAATCAATTGTCCCATTTGTTGCCCGCCCTCGCGAATCCGCTCCAATTGGCGTTTGCCTTCCTCGGGTAATTGCGAACTAAATTCTTCCAGCACGATTTCAGCAAATCCATTCACGGCGCGCAGTGGCGCGCGCAAGTCGTGGGAGACGGAATAAGAAAATGCCTCCAACTCTTTGTTGGTAACTTCGAGTTCGGCGGTGCGTTCGACGACGCGCTGCTCAAGTTCGACATTCAGTTGGCGGATTTTTGCCTCCGCCTGTTTGCGCTCGGTGATGTCTGAACTGTAAATGCGGAGATGCTTGGCTTCGGGAATATACGTAATGGTTTGAGCGAAGAAGAATTCACCCGCTACGACCTCGCGTCGCACCGTATCAACCTTTCCACGGAGCAAGATTTCTTCCGCGTCCTGCAAGCCGGCGAGCAACGGATACCGCACCCCCAGAGACTTGACATCTGGTATCAGTTGGTTAATCGCCGGGTTCGCATAATGGACTATGCCGGTGGCGAGATCGAGTTCCACAATCGGATTAGGGTTGCACTCTGGGAACGACGCCAGCCAGGCAGCTTTTTCTTGGGCAGCTTTGCGCTCAGTGATGTCGCGCGCCACTTTCGACGCGCCGACGACCTTGCCCGTCGAATCCTTGATGGGTGACACCGTGACCGAGACATCAATCAGCCGTCCATCCTGTGCTTGCCGGACTGTCTCGAAATGCTGTATTCGTTCATCGCGGCTGATTTTTTCCAGGATCTGTTTCTCCTCCTCCTGCCGGTCGGCGGGGATCAGTCGCATGATCGAAGTCCCCACCATCTCGCTGGCAGCATAGCCAAAGATTTTTTCCGCGCCTTTATTCCAACTGGTGATGATGCTGTGCAGGTCTTTGCTGATGATGGCGTCGTCCGAAAACTCGACAATCGCCGCCAGTCGAATTATGGCCACTTCCTCCTGTTTGCGCTCCGTGACATTGCGGGCAACTCCATATATCACCCGGTCCTCGATGACCGGCGTGGCGCTCCATTGAAACCATCGGTAGGAGCCGTCCTTGCAACGGTAGCGGTTCTCAAACGCGATCAATACCTTGCCACCGGAGACCTTCTCCGCCTCGGCCAGCGTGGCGTCCCGGTCGTCGGGATGGATGAACTCGATGAACGGCGTCGCGAGAAGCTCGGCCTTCGTGTAGCCGAGCGTTTTCTCCCAGGCCGGGTTCAGATCCTTGAAATAGCCGTCAAAGCCGAGGATGCAAAACACGTCCTGCGAGAGCGTGAAGAATCGTTTGCGATCTTCCTCCGCCCGCTTGCGCGCGGTATTGTCGGTGCTGATCAACAGATACCCGATGATGGCATTCTGCGGGTCGCGCAGCGCTGTGACGGATACGACCGCCGGGAACCGGCTGCCGTCCTTGCGGATGTAGGTCAGCTCGTAGATGTCTTCGATCCCGTGCGCGGCTTTGAACACCAGGGCCTCGAAGCCCGGCGCAATGGAAGTTCCGAGTTCGACACTGAGCACCTTGGCGCGCGCGTTCACTTCCTGCGGATCGGAAAAGTCGGCCGGGCTGATCTTATTCATCACGTCGGCGGCCGCGTAACCCAGCATCCGCTCGGCGCCAACATTGAAGATTTGAATCACGCCTTTCTCGTCAGTGGCGATGCTCGAGAAGTTGGCGCTGTTAAAGATCGCGCTTTGCAGAACCTCCGCCTTGACCAGGGCAACTCTCGCTTGTAGCGCGCGGTTGGCGATATCGGCTCGGCGGCGCGCACGATGGAGGGCCTCGTTCAGCGCGCTGATCACCACGCCAGCCAGCACGCAAAAAAATACGTCCCAACGCTCGGCTACCATTGCGACCCGGAAGCTATGGATCGGGGGCAACAAATAATAGCTGACGAGGCAATAGGATAGCACCGTCGCCAGCAACCCGGCGCGCAGCCCGCCCACATAGGCGCTGAGCATGATCGGCACCGTAAAAATTATTAGTGTCGGCCGCCCTCTCAACGGGCCATCGAGCGCAAAACGCAAACCGAGCGTAGCGGCCGTCGCCGCCACCGCGAGCAGATAAGACTGCCACGGCTTCAGCGCTCCATTCACTCTGGCAGCCGGTCGCCGTTGAGCAGTGAACGTGTGCCTTGAGGCATCCACCGATGGCCGCGTAAGCTCGTGAGCGAGCGGAGAGCCTTCGGGCACGATCCCCGCCGCGACGGGGTCACGGTCGAGAATAGTGTTTTGCTCCATAAGTCATTCCGACCTTAATCTGCGATTGGCCTGGCTTCGTATTCAGTTTGGCCGTCTTCGGCGCGGGGGGACAGCGAGGTCAAAAAGTGTTCGCGCAGAAGCGGTTTTTCGAAAAACTCCACCATCCCACGCCGCATGGCTTGCTCCGTCCGCGTCTCGGCCTCCTCCACCCGCATGGGGGCGTGCTTGGGCCGTGCTTCGTCGGTGGCTATGTCCACGTCTGAATCGCTGTTCATCATTTCGCCTTCATTTCAAATCACCTTTGGGTTCGCATCCTCAGCCGGTGCCGACGACCACGCGCTTGATGACACTTCGTCTTATAGTAGTTTTATTTCTTTCCCGGCATGACTTAATGAGCAGTTAACGAACCACAATGGGCCGGGCGACATAGGGTATTCACCCCATCCCGGATTCAATGAATCCAAAAGCTTCGTTGCCACGGATTGGCTTGCGGAGGGAGGACTGTAGGGTGCCTGATGGTGCATCGTTAACCGGGCACCGCTTTCGATGATGCCTGTTCCGATCGCGTAACCGGTGAAACCGGATATCTCGTCCAGGTGCTCGACGAGGAAACGCTTGTGCTTGAACAGCTTGTTCCCCTTTAGTAGCCGCTCCACGATAGGGAATGTGTAGCAGACACTATTAACTGTCTATGGGTAGTTACACCTAAGGCAAACCCTTACACTTCCTTGTCCGGGAAAACCGCGCGTCATGCAGAAGGTCTGCTCTCAGTCGCCACCGGGAGGCATCGAATGCTGGATGGCGACCCGGACAAGGGCTGGGACATCGCGAGCCTTGAGCTTCGACATCAGAGTGGCGCGATGTTTCTCAATCGTCCGGGGGCTAATACCAAGCCGGCGCGCGATCTCGGTATTCTTTTCACCCTCGGCGATCAAGTGCAGCACCTGACGTTCGCGTTCTGTGAGTATTTCGTAAAGATTAAGCGCGCCGCCCTTCGTTTTCTCGGCATACGCGCGGAGACCAGTTTCCGACAGGGGCGGACTCAGCCAGCGGCGGCCGGCCAGGGCCGCGCGGATCGCCTGGATCAGGTCATCGGCGCTGGAATCTTTCAATACGTACGCGTGCGCGCCTTTGGAGAATGCGGCATGGACGTACGCCTCGTTGTGGTGCATGGAGAGCATCACCACCTTCGTCTCGGGACAGCGGCGGTGCACTTGTTGCGTAACCGATACTCCATCCAGCCCCGGCATCCCGAAATCCACGACCAGTATCCGTGGACGAAGTTGCTCCACCAGACCAATGGCTTCCAAACCATTGCCCGTTTCGCCCACGACACCAAAGTCGGGCTCGTGCTCCAGCAAGGCGCGCAATCCCTGCCGCACCACCTGATGATCGTCCGCCAGCACGATGGTGATCGGTTTCATTTCGCTTCACCTCCGTCCACCGGCAGTGACATATTCAGTCGCGTTCCCCGACCCGGCGCGGATTCAATCACGAACTCCCCTCCCAACAAGCCGACCCGTTCACGCATGCCGGAAAGACCGCTGGATATTGCCGTGCTCAGAGCCGCCGTGGAATCGAAGCCTTTCCCAAGATCAGCGATCTGCGCCCCAATCGTCCCCAGGTCGGCCCAAACCCGCACAGTGGCCGACGTCACAGCGGCATGACGCGACACATTGGTCAACGCCTCCTGCACCACACGATAAATGGCAGTCTCGATTCCATGGGGAAATCGTCGGTTCTCCAAACCGGAGTGCTGAAAATCGACATGGACGGCTGTCGTGGCGGAGAATCGTTCGAAATGCCAGAGCAACGCGGGCAGCAGCCCCAGGTCGTCGAGCATGGCCGGTCGCAAATCCAGCGAGATGCGTCGCACCCGGGCCAGCAAATCGTCGACACATCGCTGCGCTTTGCCGATGGATTGTTTGGCAGTCGCGGGCTCTTGCTCGCTCAAATGCAGGCTCATCTTCAACGCCATCAGGGTCTGCCCGATTTCATCATGCAATTCCCGCGCGATCCGCCGACGTTCTGCCTCCTGCGCCTCCACCAACCACAACGACGTCAACCGCAGCCGGTCTCTGGTTTGTTTGACGCGCTTGAACAGACCATCGCGTTCCACTTCGGCCCGCTTGCGGCCGCTGATGTCGCGCACCACCGCGACCAGATAATCGCGATCCAGCCGGATGTAGGTGGTATTGATTTCGACGGGAAACACCGAGCCGTCTTTCCGCCGATGCGCGCCCTCCACGATCTGTGAACCCTGGGTGCGAATATTTTCCACAATGGTCCGCCAGGCATCTTCCGAGAACAGATCGATCATGGCCTCAACATCACGCACGCTCAACTGGAGAAACTCCTCGCGGCTGTAGCCGTGGTCCCGACAGGCGCGTTCATTCACATCGAGGAAGCGGCCCGTTTCCGGATCGACGACTTCGATCGAGTCCGTGGTGTGGTCAATGAGCGCGCGGAACAAGGCCAGTGATTTTTCCGCCCGCTTCCGCTCGGTGATGTCCTCGGCGATACCGGCCACGCGGACGAGTTCACCGGCGGCGTTGCGGATCGGAAACCCGCGATCGAATATCCAGCTGGTCGACCCATCGGGGCGGATGACCCGGTATTCCGACTGAAACCGCCCGTGTTTCTTTTGGACTTTCAACGCCTTGAGCGTGCCGTCTCGGTCTTCCGGATGGATGCCGTCGAGAAACGACATGGGGTTGTCGTAAACGCTCTGGCACGTGCGCCCCCAGACCTTTTCATACGCCGGACTCACGTACAGGATCTGGTTCGTCTCGAGGTCGGACATCCAGAACACTTCGTGAATATTCTCGGTCAATTCGCGGAAGCGCTCCTCGCTGGCCCGCAACGCCTCTTCGGCCTGCTTGCGCTCGGTGATTTCCACGACGACCACGCCGACATCGATGCGAGACCCGGCGGCCCTTGGAATTGGGAAGTAAGACACGATCCAATGCCGCACCACCCCGGGCTGCGTCGGCACTTCGCCGCTGACCTCAACACTCGATATCGTCTGCCCCGATTCGAGCGCCCTGCGGACAAGAGGCTCAAGAGTTGGTGCGAGCTTGGGGAGAACTTCTCGCACGGTTTTGCCCAGGTGGTCCCGCACCGAAGCGCCGTTGATCTTCGCCAGTGTCTGGTTGATCTGCATGAAGCGTAGATCGGAATCCAAAACGGCCATACCGGCGGGAGAGCCGCAGAAAAAGGCGTCCAACACCTCGCCTGGCGCGGCCAGCGTGCCCCGGTCCCGGTGCTGCTTCGCCTCGCGCAATTCCCGCTCCACCACCAGGGACAATCGAGTGAGGTTGTCTTTCAGGATGAAATCGCGGGCCCCCGCCTTCATGGCGACCGCCGCCGTTCCCTCGTCGGTCGTACCCGACACGATGATGAACGGAATGTCCAGACCGCGTTCCTTCAGGAGATCGAGGGTGCGGAGAGCACTGAATTGCGGCACGTCATGATCGGCGATGATCAAGTCCAGCGATGGGTCCAGTTTCGCAAGACAATCCGCTTCCGTCTCGACGCGCTCCCACTGGGGATCGAATCCTTGCTTGTGCAACGCGTGGACCAATAACTCCACGTCGTTCGTTTGGTCTTCGACAATGAGCACTCGCAATGGCGCCACCATGTCAACCTCCGCAAGCATAATAACTTGTGAAGCGCATGGAGACAATCAATATGTTTGAGCCTTTGCTGAATCGCTGTCACTTCGGTCGCGCGGGGGCCGGTGGAGTGGCTGACCAGACCTACAAGCCAATAAATCCGTACTTAGTATCCCCTACGTCCTCTCCCATCAGAATTTTCCGGATCGAACCAGGCTTCTCCTCACCCCCATGTTAGACATCCCGACGCCTGCTATTGCAGCACACGCAAGACCTCGGTGGAAATGTCTATGACATGTTCACGCATCTGTATCCCCTTCCGCCCGACGATGGGCGAGAAGCCAATGCCCCTCGCCCAGCAGTCAGTAGCCGGATTCCAGATTTATGGAAGGAGTTGACGTCTGATTGTCAACTGTCCGAACGGAAGCAGCACAGTGTTGGTCGAGCCATCGAGAAAGATGAGGTTGATATACCCGATCAAGTGCGCCTCGCCGGCGATGAGCTTGTCTTTCTCCAGCTTAAGATCCGTATCCACGACACTCGCATCCGCAAACACCCTGTCATGCCCATGGTCAGTGTCTACCAGGACGGCGCGAGGACAGCCGGTGACGGGATCAAGGTACGCCCGGCCCGCGATGGTCAGGGAGCCACCGATGATGAAGCCATTGGTATTGACTCCCATCTGGATGACAAACCGCTCGTGGTTGGGGCCTGCCGCAGTGGGATTATCCTGCCCCGTCAGCGCGGTGATCTTTGTGCTCGTCGCGATGGTGACAATGTCGCTCATCGTAGACGTGTCGAACACCACCAGGCTGGCCTGATCTGAACCACAATCAATTTCCAAGGCGAGTAATTGATTCGTGAGCACGTTTATCACGTTTGTGCCCACCGCCAGGCTGACCAGATCATGGCCCGCGTACGTATCGAATGCGAGCAACTCCGTATTGGTCGCCAAGGGATTCGGCGTCTGGAACACCGAACCCACGGACCCTTCTGTCCGAAACGTCCGATTCGATTCCACCGCGAAAACGACAGGTCCTGCCGCGATCGCGATCACTGCACCAACTGCCAAACATTTCCTTACTTTCATTTTCTGTCCTTCGAGTTAGCCCGGATATTGTTTTGTCGGGGAGGCCCCGAGCGTCTTGTCCTGCCTCGCGGCAGAACGCGCCCCCGATTTGTTTGCTCCATTGCCCAGAGCTTGGATACCGCTGAGGTACACAGGTGGGTGTTCCCTTCGGGATTGCTTTGATCGTCCTTGCGCGATCAACTCACCATCGCAATATGTGGCAGCCGCTCGAATCCGTCCATAAGGCAGAACCCTACCGACAAGAAGCCTCGGCGGGGTTTTGCCCAGAGCGTGGATCCGTGACGCTAAAGCCAGCGAGTATCAACCACCGGTTCAATTTCGTCGGCTTGAGTCTGCTCACTGATGCGCTGAAGAAGCAGCTTTTGGAATTGCTTTTTCCACGACCTCGGAGGCGATAGACAGATGTTGTCCTGCCGGACAAAGGCGCGGTCACCCGGAAGGGAATGCTTTGTACAAGTGTTTAGGTTGGTAAGACGGCAGCCGCGACCTTATCTATAGCACAAGTGGCTGAGTTCCCTGGCTTCCAGTTGCGAATTTTGGGCATCTCCTCGGGATGTGGCGCAACGCATTTCTTATGGTCGAATGGCACGTAGTCCACGCCGAACAGAAAAACAACTTCGGCCGGAGCCAAACGTTTGGGAGTTCTCTTTTTCACATATTACTGGAAGAACCGCTTATGAGTGGAGGCGCTGTAACGCTTCGTCCAAAGGCGGAATCCGCCGCGGAATGCGTCGGAATTGTCTCCCAGGCGCGTGCCGGGCGGAAGTTTCTTGAGCAGCCTGGCGTTGCCTCCTCCGAGCACCACATAGTCAGCCTGCACCGCGCTTTTGAGTTGCTGGACGACCTCGTTCACCTGATGGCGCCATTTCCGTTTCCCCAGCCGTTCCAGGCCGGACTGCCCCACGTATTCTTCATAGCTCCGGCCCTTCTTATAAGGCAAGTGGCCCAGTTCCATCGGCTCCAACACATTATCCACGATCAGCGCCGAGCCAAGGCCCGTGCCCAAACCGAGAAAGAGCATCCGACCGCCTCGATAACCGCCCAGCGCCTGCATCGCCGCGTCGTTGACGATCTTCACCGGCCGGCCGAACGCCTTTTTCAGGTCAAATCCAACCCAGCCGGATCCAAGGTGGCGAGGTTCGCTGACGGGACGACCGTGAACCACAGGCCCGGGATAGCCGATCGAGACGACGTCATATTTCCAACCGACCGTGGCGGCCCGCACCGCGGCGACCATCTTCGCGGGCGTCATTTTGGGACCGGACGGGAAGTCAACCCGCTGCTTGTGGCCCGTGGCCAGTAGCTTTACATGCGTGCCGCCAACGTCAATGACCAGGATTCTCATGCGATTGGCCGCCATTTGTGTCCATCGCGGGTGAGTAACTCATCGGCCGTCCTGGGCCCCCAACTGCCGGCGGCGTAATTGGGAAAACTGCGAGGACGAGTGCTTGCCCAGACTTTCAGGACCGGCATCAGAATCTGCCACGCCGCCTCGACCTGGTCGGCGCGCATGAACAGAGTGGGATCGTTGTTCATCACGTCCCAGAGCAACGTCTCGTACGCGTCCGGTGAGGGGACCGCAAAGCTCTCCTGATAGCCGAACCGCATCTCCACCGGCCGCAACAGCATTTTGGGCCCGGGGTACTTGGCCTGAAAACCCAACACGATGCCTTCCTCGGGCTGGATCGACAGGACCAGACGCGACGGGTGCCAATCGTGGCTCGACTCGGGCGGGAAGGATCGATGCGGCACGGCGCGAAATTGGATGGCTACTTCTGAAAACTGCCGGGCCAGGCGTTTTCCCGTGCGGAGATAAAACGGCACTCCCTGCCATCGCCAGTTGTCCACAAACAATTTCAAGGCCGCGAATGTCTCTGTAGGCGAATGAGCGGATACGTCGTCTTCCTGTCGGTACCCGCGCATTTTCTTGCCATGAAGCTTGCCCCGGCCATATTGCCCGCGCACGGCGCACTGCTGCACCGCGCCATGCGGAATCGGCCGCACGGCGTGGAGCACATCCACTTTTTTGTTGCGGATCTCATCGGCATTGAACGAGACCATCGGTTCCATGGCCACGAGACAGAGGAGTTGCATCAGGTGGTTCTGCACCATGTCGCGCAGCGCTCCCGCGTGGTCGTAATAACCGCCACGATGCCCGACGCCCACTTGTTCGGCCACGGTGATGGTCACGTAGTCCACGTAACGCCGGTTCCAGATCGGCTCGAAAAGCGGATTGGCAAAGCGGAACGCCAGGATGTTCTGCACCGTCTCCTTGCCCAGGTAGTGGTCAATGCGGAAGATCTGCGATTCATGGAAACTTTCCGTGAGCACGCGATTCAGTTCCCGCGCCGAGTCCAAATCATGACCGATCGGCTTTTCCACTACTATGCGGTCACGGACTCGATTCCGATTCAGCCCCGCGTCGGCCAACATCTTGGGAATCACACCGATCATCACTGGCGGAGTGGCCAGGTGAAAAATGTGACCGGCTTTCACCTTCCACGCCTGATCCAGTTTCGCGCACTTGCTCTCCAGATTCGAGTATGTTGCCGGGTCCTTAAAATCCCCCTGATGATAGGTGATGTGTTGGGCGAAGTCGTTCCAGTCCGTGCTTTTCACCTTCCTATTCCGCGAGAACCTCTTCACGCCCTCCAGAAAGTGCTTGTGCAACTTTGCATCGCGCAACGGGACGCGATCCACGGCAATGATCGCAAATCTGTTGGGCATCCGTCCGTCCCGGCGCAGATCGAACAAGGACGGTATCAACTTGCGCCAGGTCAAATCACCCGCGCCGCCAAAAATCATAATAAGGGTCGGGAATATGTCCATATCGGATCACTCTGCCTCCCATTGGGTGTGAAACGCGCCCTTGGCATCGATGCGCTCGTAGGTGTGGGCACCGAAATAGTCGCGTTGGGCCTGAATCAAATTTGCCGGCAGCCAGGCGCTGCGATAGGCGTCGAGATAGCCCAACGAAACCATCAACCCCGGGACTGGCACCCCGGACTCGGCCGCCTGGCGTACCACCTGGCGCAAATCCTCCTGATGCTCCATGACCTTGCGCGACAAGTTGGGATCCAGCAGCAGATTCGGCAAATCGCGCCTCGCGCGAAACGCCGCGCAGATGTCTTCCAGCAACGCGGCGCGGATGATGCAGCCGCCCCGCCAGATCCGCGCGACGTCTTCGAGATCGAGGTCATACTTGTATTTGTCCGAAGCCACCGCCAGCAGCGCCAGGCCCTGGGCATAGACAATAATCATTCCAGCCACCATGGCGCGACCGAGTTGACCGAGGAAGGTGGCGCGGTCGCCGGTGAGGCCCCGGATGGCGCGTTGATAAATGAAACCGGCTTGCTCGCGCTCCTGCGTGAACGCTGACAAGTCCCGCATCGCGACCGCCAGATCAATGGTCGGGATCGGCACTTGCAGTTCCATCGCGCTTTGCGAGGTCCACAAGCCAGTGCCGTTCTGCGCAGCCACCGCCAGGATCTCGTCGATCAATCGCTGATCGGTGTTGGCCTCCTTCCTGGCAAAGATGTGGCTAGTGATCTCCATCAGGTACCCGTTCAGCTCACTTTCGTTCCACACGCGATAGACATCCTGCAGTTCGTCATCCGTCAATCCGAGACCGCGTTTCATCAGGTCGTATGTCTCCGCGAGGAGTTGCATGATCGCATACTCGATCCCGTTGTGAACCATCTTCACAAAATGCCCGGACGATCCCGGGCCCAGCCATGTCACGCACGGCTCGCCATTGACTTTCGCGGCGGCCGCTTCGAAGACGGGCCGGACTCGGTCATAGGCTTCCTTCGGTCCGCCGGGCATGATGCTCGGTCCGTGGCGTGCGCCTTCTTCTCCTCCCGACACGCCCACCCCGAGGAATTGGATGCCTTTCCCTGCCAGGTTGCGGGCGCGAACGTCGGTGTCCTTGAAATAGGAATTACCGGCATCGATGATGAGATCACCCTTGTCCAAATGCGGCAACAAATCCTTGATGACCGAATCCACGGGAGCGCCGGCCGGCACCAGCATCATGACTGCGCGGGGTGGACGGAGCAGAGCGATGAAGCCATTGGTATTCTCCGCCGCGCAGATGTCCCGATCGGCCGATTCCTTCTGCAGGGCTGCGATTTGCTTTAGGTCCTTGTCATAGCCCGCCACCGAAAAGCCGTGGTCGGCCATGTTCAGCACGAGATTGCGCCCCATGACGCCTAGGCCGACCATGCCGATTTCACATTGTTGTTGTGGTTGTTTATTGGTCATAGTTTTGCCTCCAGAGTGGTTTGTAAGCATTGGTGGAATTGATTTCATCTTCATTCTTTGGGCAATGCCCGACGCGCGGTTTGCACCGGATCATTTGGGGTCTTATTTTTCCGGATATTTCGTTCCGCTTGGAGCCAGTCCTGGACTGCGTGGCCGTCGCGGTGGCCTTCCTTCTCGTACAGTTCATAGGCTCGCTTGGCGATCTGCGGCGTCAAATCAGACAGCGTCTTGGTCTTGACTGGATCGAGAATCCGATACGCGAGCAGTTTCACGCGGTCGTTGAAGAGGAACCACGCCAGGGAGTAGCCCCACACCATGAGCGCCCAGCCCCAGCCGATCGGCGGCATGAACAATCCGTAAACCGCGATCAGGGTGGCCACCACTTGCGTGCCGACCACCGACACCAGCAGAATCCGCGCGGGACGAATGGACCAGAACGGCCCGCGAGTACGGGTTTGGAAGATTTTGAAATGTCCCGACACGGAGAGTTTCAGGTAAATCAGCGTCTGGATGAGCGCCCGATCGAGATGAAAGACGCGCTCACCAAGATAGAATAGACCGAACGAGTCCAGCACTCCGATGACCCCCACCACCGTGGCGATCCCGAGCACCAGGCGCATGTTCCAGGTCTCAGGCTTGTTCGAGTAGTGAACATTGTCATAGGCGATGGACAAGATCGCGCCATCGTTGAGCAACGCCAGCATCACGATCATCACCGCCGTCAATGGATAAAAGTTGAAGATCAGGATCGACAACGTCATGAACAACAGCACGCCCAGCGTCTCGGCAATGCGGTAAATCGCATAGCTGTTCATCCGCTGGAAAATTCTTCGACTCTCCTTGATCGCTTCAATAATCACCGACAGGCCGGGCGTGAGCAGCACGATGGCCGCCGCCGCGCGCGCCGCGTCCGTCGCGTCCGAAACGGCGATGCCGCAGTCGGCTTTTTTCAGCGCGGGGGCGTCGTTCACCCCGTCACCTGTCATGCCGACGATGTGGCCGCGTTGTTGCAGGACGTCCACAATATGGAACTTGTGTTCGGGGAACACCTGCGCGAAGCCGTCAGCCTTCTCGATGGACTCGGCCATCTGTGCAGTCTCTTGATGTTTGACGTCACCCAAACCGCTGGCATCGAGAATGGCTGTGCCCATCCCTAATTTCTTGGCGGTTTCCACAGCGATGGTCAGCGCATCGCCCGTAACCATCTTGACCTTTACGCCCATCGCCAGCGCAGTCGCGATCGTTGTCCTGGCATCTTCGCGAGGCGGATCGAACAAGGGCAACACGCCAACAAACTGCCATTGCCCGTCGCCTTCGGCCCGCGCCACGCCCAACGAACGAAAACCGCGCGCCGCGAATTCATTGACCGCCTTATCGACGGCGGTCTTCACCTGCCCGGCATTGGCTGACAATGCCATAATCACCTGCGGCGCACCCTTCGTCACCTTGAATGTCTTTCCATCCTTACCCTTGACGGTGGCCTCGGTGCGTTTATGCACCGGGTCGAACGGCTGGAAATGAATGACCTCATAAGCCTTCAAAGCCTCTTTGTCTTTCAGTCCGCCCAGAACGGCCAGATCAATGGTGTCGTTATTGTCCCCGCGGGATGCCAACGCGCCATCGAGGATCACTTGGTCGACAGGGCAGTTGCTTACGCTGAACGGATCGCCCAGCGTCAGCTTGTTCTGGGTCAGGGTGCCGGTCTTGTCCGCGCACAGCACGTCCACGCCCGCCAATTCCTCGATGGCTACCAACCGGCTCACAATCGCCTGTTTCTTTGCAAGTAGCCGCGCTCCGACCGCCATCGTCACCGACAACACGGTCGGCATCGCCACCGGAATCGCGGCCACGGTCAGTACCAACGCGAACTGCAAGGTAGTGAGAATCGGGTCACCGCGGCAGATCGCGAAGGTAATGATCACTGCGACAAGGGCCACGGCGAGGACGATCAGGTAATTGCCGATCTTCAAAACCGCCTTCTGAAAATGACTGACGGTGTGCGCCTCCTGCACCAGTTGCGCCGTCTTACCGAAGTAGGTGTTCGCACCCGTGGCATAGACCAGCGCGCCGATTTCACCCTGACGAATGATCGAACCGGAAAACACCGCCTCGCCGGATTTACGCGTGGCGGGCAACGACTCTCCCGTCAGCGCGGACTGATCCACCTCCACCGGGTCGCCGTCCAACAGTCGCGCATCCGCCGGCACAATGTCGCCGAGGCGCACACGGATGACGTCGCCCGGCACCAACTCGCGCGCCGCCGGCGTGATCCACTTCCCATCACGTTTCACCCGGGCCTTAGTCGCCAGCTTGGCCTTCAGGGCGGCGATGGCGTTGCTCGCCTCGCGTTCCTCCCAGAATCCGACCACGGCATTGGCCAGCAGCAACAGCAGGATGATGAAAAAATCCGGCCAGTGCCGGACAACACCCGACAGGATCACCGCAATCTCGATCATCCATGGGATGGGACCCCAAAAATAGGAGAGGAACTTCAGGAACGGATTGGTTTTCTTTTCTTGAATCTCGTTAGGACCATATTGCGTCAGCCGTTTCTGCGCTTCGGTCTGACTGAGGCCGTCCGGCGACGACCCTAGTTTTTTCTCCACCTCCGCCAGGGGCAGGGATTTCAAATCGTCCTTCGCATCGGGTTTCAATTCAGGAGCCTTGGGCTGGTCGGCTTTGGGTTTCATAATGGGCGTACTTCCACGGTTTTGAATTCTCGAAATCGAGTGCGTTACACCTTTGCTTCAGGACAAACAAGCGATGATCGCTTCGATCACCCGTTTCGATTCATTGGGATCTCTGACCCGAATGGACACAACGCCGGCTTCCTTGGCCGGATAGTCGTTTCCACTGGGGAACAAGGCATCCCCGATAAAAATCATCTCTTCGATCGCGATACCGAGGGTGTCCCGGAGTTTTCTAATCCCGTAGGCTTTGTCGATGCCTGGCTTGGTGACGTCGACGGACGTCGTGCCTCCCAGGCGCACGAAGAATTCGGGAATAAGTTTATCAAGGAGTGCTTTGATCTTCTGCCGCTTGGTGAAGTCAGAGTCCCATTTTTTCTTTTCTTCAATGGGAGCCTGCTGCCCCAATGCGGAGAACGTAATCTGGCTTCC